>JAESGK010000120.1_pt1 | contig 85373 bp, 95 predicted proteins | sample 9269681 | NCBI WGS metagenome assembly JAESGK01 (sample SAMN14515347, study PRJNA621673) | algae metagenome | isolation source: Timaviella obliquedivisa GSE-PSE-MK23-08B and co-occurring heterotrophs from... | place: USA: Grand Staircase Escalante National Monument, Utah | collected 2006-08-15 | reverse complement strand
GATCTGCGCTACACTCTGTCGGCATCGGGGCTAATCCTTGGGACTGAGGAAAGTGTTGCCACACAACAACTCTCTCAAAGCCCGTGCCCCGATGCACCCTTCATCTGTGAGATATCCGGGCTAGACCTTCTCGGTCTCGCCGGCCCTTGGCTGCCAGGTCATCAGGCGGCGTTCGACGGCACCGACGGCGGTGTCGAGCGCCAGCGCGAAGGCCGTCAGCACCAGGATGCCGGCGAACACGGTGTTGATGTCGAAGGTGCCCTCGGCCTGCAGGATGAGGTAGCCGACGCCGCGCGAGGAGCCGAGATATTCGCCGACCACGGCGCCCACGAAGGCAAGGCCCACGGCATTGTGCAGGCTGGCGAACACCCAACTCATGGCCGCCGGCAGATAGATCGCGCGCAGGAGCTGGCGGCGCGAGGCGCCCAGCATGCGGGCGCTGGCGATCAGGTTGGGACTGACCTCGCGCACGCCCTGGTAGACGTTGAAGAACACCACGAAGAACACCAGCGTGACGCCCAGCGCCACCTTCGACCAGATGCCGAGGCCGAACCACACCGCGAAGATCGGCGCCAGCACGACGCGCGGCATCGAATTGAAGCCCTTGATGTAGGGGTCCATCACCGCCGACGCGGTCGGCGACAACGCCAGCCAGAGGCCGATGCCGAGACCCAAGACCGAGCCGATGGCGAAGCCCAGCGCGGTCTCCAGCAGCGTGATGCCGAGATGGGGAAAGATCTCGCCGGTCGCGAACCATTCGACGATCACCCAGAAGACCTTCTGCGGTTCGCCGAAGAAGAAGGCGGCGCGGTTGGCCTGCTCGAAATAGAACGGCGGGACCAGGCCGGGCGCCGTCAGCACGTACCAGGCGGCGATCAGCAGGACGAGCACGAGGATCTGCAGGAAGCGAAGGCGCATGTCAGGCGACCTTCTGCGCGGCGTAAGCTTTGAGCACTTCTTCCTTCATCGCCGCCCAGATCTCGCGATGAAGCTTGGCGAAGGCCGGCGTCATGCGGATCTCCGACACGTCGCGCGGCCGCGGCAGGTCGACCTTGAAGTCGCCGATCGGCCGCGTCGCCGGCCCCGCCGACAGCACCACGACACGATCGGAGAGGGCGATCGCCTCCTCGAGATCGTGGGTGATGAACAGCACCGATTTGCGGTCCACGGCCCACAGCGCGAGCAGCTCGTTCTCCATGAGCTGGCGGGTCTGCACGTCGAGCGCCGAGAAGGGCTCGTCCATCAGCAGGATGTCGGGGCTCAGGATCAGCGTCTGCGCGAGCGCCAGGCGCTTGCGCATGCCGCCCGACATCTGGTGCGGATATCGGTCGCCGAAGCCCGCGAGGCCGACGCGGCGCAGCCACTCCTCGGCTTGTGTCACTGCCTCGCCGCGCGCCACGCCGCGGAACTCGAGGCCCGCGATCACATTGTCGATGCCGCTGCGCCACGGCATCAGCGCATCGGCCTGGAACATGTAACCGGCGCGCCGGTTGACGCCTTCGGCCGCCAGCAGCCGCTCGCCGAACACTTCTACGGTTCCCGCAGAAGGTTCGAGCAGGCCGGCCGCGACATTCAGCAACGTCGACTTGCCGCAACCGGTCGGTCCGACCACCGAGACGAACTCGCCCTTGGCCACGGCCAGCGTGGCGTTAGCCACGGCCGTGTAGGGTTCACCCACGCCGCCGCGCGCGGCGAAGCGGCAAGTGATGTCGGCCAGCGCCAGCGCCGGCATCTCGCCCGTCTGCATGTCGTGCTAGCTGCGCTTGCCGGCGCGCTGCGCGAACTCGTTGGTCCACGTATCCGCGAGCTTGATCTTGCCGAGATCGGCCGCGATCTTGGGATCGCCGTCGGCCAGGAACTTGAGCGCATTCTCCATGGCGCCCGCCGGCATCTGGCCGTCCGGCGAGATCGTGCCGCGCACGCCCGCGAACGACTTTTCGTAGACCGCACGGTCGCCCAGCAGATAACCCTCGGGCACCGCCTTGGCGACGTCAGCCGGCGACGCCGTCTGCAGCCACTGGTCGGCCCGCACGATTGCCGTCGCCAGCGCCTGCGCGGTGTTCGGCGTCTTCTTCAGGAGATCGGGCTGGGCATAGAGGCAGGCGGCCGGGAAGGCGCCGCCGAACAGCTCCTCGTTGCCCTTCATCGTCCGCGTATCGAGCATGATCTTGATCAGATCCTTTTCCGTCAGGATCGTGAGCGCCGGATCGGACTGCGAGACGCCGTCGACCTCGCCCTTCTCGATCGCGGCCACCACCGAGGCGCCGGCGCCGACGCCGATGGCCACGATGTCGGACGCTTTTAGACCGCCCTTGGCGGCCCAGAAGTTGACCAGCATGTGGGTCTGCGAGCCGGGCGCCGTCACGCCAAACTTCATGCCCTTGATGTCGGCCGGTCCCTTGACCTTGGCGGCGACGTCCTTGCGCAGGCCGATGGCGAGTTGCATGCCGCGGCCGATCAGGGCGAAGCCCACGATCGGCTGGCCGCGCTGCTGCATGCGGATGGTGTGCTCGTAGGCGCCGGCCACCACGTCGGCGCTGCCGCCCATCAGGGCTTGTAGCGACTTGGCGCCGCCCTGGAAGTCGTTGATCTCGACGTCGAGCCCGGCGTCCTTGAAGAAGCCCTTGGTCTCGGCGATCGTGAGCGACAGGTAATAGAGGGCGGACTTGCCGCCGACCGCCAGCACGACCTTGGTCTTCTCGGGCTTGCTGCCTTGCGCCCGCACCACGTAGGGCGCGGCCACCAGCATCGGGGCTGCCGCCAGGATCGTCCGGCGCGGTATCTGAAACTTGTTCATTATTCCCTCCAAGGACGCGCTGTTTTTTTGCAGACTGACGGAAGCAGCCGAAACGGGCAACCGACCCGGCGGGCCGTTGGACAGGGGTTCAAGTCGCCAGGCACTCGCGTCTCATCGAACAAGTCTTTGATTCCGATTGCTAAATCAGGCTGCACACAGTTGGCCCGTTGGACACCGAACGACCTGTTTTACGTCGCTGTCCCGCGGGTGGTGGCCGTCTCACGTGCAGTCATGGCCGTTCCTCTTGCCCTTGCTGCCGCTGGCGACAGGAATATCAGAATGATAGGATAAGTCAATAGGCCTATTTGGCCATTATCCCTACTTGAACTGCCGCTCCACCCACCACGGGAAGTACGACGGCATGCCGTCGCTCACCTTCATGGGGAACCTGGCCGGACGCTTTTCCAGGAAGGCGGTCACGCCCTCCTTCACGTCGGCCGACTTGCCGCGGGCGTAGATGCCTTTGGAATCGACCTTGTGTGCTTCCATCGGATGGTCGGCGCCCAGCATCTTCCAGATCATGTGCCGGTTCAGCGCCACCGAGACCGGCGCGGTGTTGTCGGCGATCTCGCGCGCCAGCGCGTATGCCGTCGGCAGGAGCGCCTCGGGCTTGTGGATCGAGCGCACGAGGCGGCCGGACAAGGCTTCCTCGGCACCGAAAACCCGGCCGGTCATGACCCACTCCAGCGCCTGCTGCGGCCCGACCAGGCGCGGCAGGAACCAGCTCGAGCAGGCTTCCATGACGATGGCGCGTCGGGTGAACACGAAGCCGTAGCGCGCCGCTTCCGAGGCAAGGCGAATGTCCATCGCGAGCTGCATGGTGATGCCGACGCCGACCGCCGGGCCGTTGCAGGCGGCGATGGTGGGCTTCAGAGACTCATAGGCCCGCAAGGTGAAGAGCCCGCCGCCGTCGCGATGACCATCGAGGCCAGGATCGACCGGCCCGCGATTCTCGGCGTTGAAGGTGTTGGCGCCGCCCGACAGGTCGGCACCGGCACAGAAGCCGCGGCCGGCGCCGGTGAAGACCACCGCGCGCACGTCGTCGTCGCGGTCGGAACGGTCCATCGCGTCGAGAAGCTCCGACAGCATCTTGCCGGTGAAGGCGTTGAGCTTGTCCGGCCGGTTGAGCGTGATGGTGAGGATGCCGTCCCGGGTCTCGTACTTGATCTGCTCGTAATCCACGGCTGGGCCCTCAGGTTTGATTGATGAGAATGACGCCGCCCATGATCAGCGCGATACCGCCGATCTGCTTCAATCCAAACGGCTCGCCGAAAAGAAAGTGGCCCAGAACCGCGACCAGCGCATAGGACACCGACACGCTAGGAAAGGCCACCGATACGGGGATCTTGCGCAACGCGATGATGTAGAGGAATGCCGCCGAGCCGTAGAGGGCGAGGCCCGCGATCGTCGAGGGCCGCATGAGCTGGCTCGCGAAATCGGGGGCGTCGGCGCCCGCCTTGAGCAGAATCTGCCCGCCGATGCCCGTCAGGATGCCGATGCCGAGCGCCACGTAATAGATCGTCATCTTCAGGTCTCCGGTTCGGAAGGCTCGCGGTGGGGCTGGCCGCCCGCCCGTGTGTCGGCCCTCGGGCGCTCGACGTCGAGTCCTGCAGCACCCCGGCGGAAGACCTCGCGCACGAGATACTGCGGCTTGCGGTTCACCGCCAGGAACATGCGCCCGAGATACTCGCCGATCATGCCGATCACGACGAGCTGCACGCCGGCCAGGACCAGCACCGCCACCATCATCGACGCCCAGCCTTGCGGTGGCTTGTCGGACACGATCGCCTCGACGGTGGTGAAGACCGCGCCGATGGCCCCCAGAGCGCCGAACGCCAGGCCGGCCAGGGTGGCGAGCCTGAGCGGCATCACCGAGAAATTGAGGAACATCGCCAACCACAGCCGAATCAGCCGGCGCAGCGTGTAGTTGGATTGCCCTTCGTTGCGCGGCAAGTGGTGGACCTGTACGCGGCCGACGTTCTGCGTCACCTGGAACACCAGCCCATCGACATAGGGAAAGGGGCCTTCGTAGCTCGCCACGATGCGCTCGCGCACGAAGGCCGAGATGCAGCGAAAGCTCGAGAGATAGAGGCCGGGCGGCTTGTCGATCAGCCGGTCGGCGCACCAGTTGGTGAACCTGCTGCCCAGGTTGCGCCAGGGCGCGTGCTTCTTCTCGGCATAATAGGTGTAGACCGCATCGTAGTTGCCGTCGCGCGCATGCTCGAACAGGCGCCGGACCTCGGCGGGCGGATTCTGCAGGTCGTCGTCCATGGTGATGGCATAGGCGCCGCGCGCCCGGGCGAGACCGGCCATCACTGCGTTGTGTTCGCCGAAATTGCGGCTGAGGCTGAGCAGGACGATCGGCGCCCCCGGTTCGGCGGCGAGCTGCTTGCAGACATCGAGGCTGTTGTCAGGACTGCCGTCGACGACCAGCACGATCTCCAGCCCGCCGTCGATCTCGAGCGCGCGTAGCGCGCCGACCAGCTCGCCGACCGTTGCCGCCCCGAGGTAGACCGGGACGACGACGGACAGGGCCGGCGCGGGAGTATCAATCATTGTGCATGCCGCTTTCGGCGTCAGGAGGGAAGGCAATGTGCATTGTGCACGCGTCCGGCAGGCGCAGACAACCGTCTACCATCGACCGAACGGCCTTCATCTCCGAGCCCCGCACATATCCATAATTGGCCCGGCCCCCCTAAACCGTGGCAAGTCTCGTCTTCCCGCCTGCATATGATATCTTGGCCCCGCCTTGCCAACAGTTCCGATCAAACCTCCCACGATTTCGCCGCGCGTCGAGCGGTTGCTGCTGGTGCCGCTGTTTGCCCTTCCGGTCCTGTGGCTCGCCGGCTATTTCTTCCCGCCGATCAACCATGACGTGGCGGCGATCCTCGACGTCTCGGCGCGCTGGATCGGCGGCGAAAAGCTCTTCGTCGAAGTGATCGACGAGAACCTGCCGCTCACCTTCGTCGTGCACTCCCTGCCGGTGCTGACCGCCAGGCTGCTGCCCGGCAGCGTTACCTTCTGGTTCACCGCCTGGGTGGTGGCCGGCATCTTCGCCTCGTTCGTGGCCTGCCGGCGGCTGGTCCGCCTCGTTCCCTCGGCCGACCACGCACTGACCGAGGCGTTGCTGCCGCCGGTCCTGCTGTTTCTGTTCTCGGTGCTGCCCAACGAGCATTTCGGCCAGCGCGAACACATCATGTTCGTGGCCTGCGCGCCCTACCTGATCGCCTCGATGGCCCGCGCCGAGGCCGTGGTGCTGGGCCGCGCCGCCGCCCTCGCGATCGGCCTGGTCGCAGGCGTGATGCTGTCGATGAAGCCGCACTATCTCGCCATCCCGGCCGCGGTCGAGCTTTACCTGCTGTTCCGCCGGGGCTGGCGTCCGACGCTGCTCGACCCCATTCCCTGGGCGATCGGCCTGATGGCGCTTGCGCATCTGGCGGCGATGTACACGATTTTCGCCGACTTCGGCCTCGTCATCATGCCGCTCGCCGTCGAGGCCTATGCCCCGATCGGCGACTCGGGCTGGCGCGACGTGCTCGGCAGCAACGTCCTCGCCCCGACCCTGATCGCGCTGCTGATCTTCGGCATCATCGCCATCGTCTTCACCAAGACCATTTCGGCCCGCGTCCTCGTCGTGTTCGGCGTCGGCGCGGCGCTCTCGGCCATCGCCCAGGCCAAGGGCTGGCCCTATCATGTGCTGCCGGCGCTCTCGGCCGCGATCCTTCTGGCCGCCCTCACCGTCTCCCAGACCGTGGACCGCTACCTGCCGATCAGCCGCAGCGGCCATCACCTGCCGGTGGCGGTGATCTCGGCCACGATGATGGTGCTGCTCTACTTCCAGGCCGCGCTCTACACGCCACCGTTCTACAAGCAGCGTCAGTTCGAGGATTCGATCGGCGGGCGGCTGCAGCACATCATCCAGCAGAACGCGCCGAACCGCACGATCCTGGCGCTGTCGCCCGGCATCTATCCGCTGTGGCCGCTGCTCAACTACATCGACGGCCGCATGGCTACGCGGTTCCTGACCATGTGGGTGCTGCAGGGCGTCTACGCGACCTGCGACGACTTCCCGGCGCTCTACAATCCGCCCGACACGATGGGCGAGTCGGAAAAGTTCGTGTTCGACGCCGTCAGCGACGACTTTGCCCGCGAGCATCCCGACCTGCTGATCGTCGACCGCATCGCCGGCATCCCGCGCTGCCAGGGCAAGGAATTCGACTACCTCGAATACTTCCTGCAGAACCGCACCTTCGCCGACGCCTTCGAAGGCTACGACCACCTCATGGACTTCGACCGCTACCGGATCTACCGGCGGAAGAAGAAATAGCTATTTCTTCCAGGGCGGCGCCAATGCGGTCGCGCGGACCTGCTCGGGAATCTTGTCGACGTCGGGGACCTTGAACACCCCCGTCGCCACCAGGACGATCTCGCCGCCGCAGACCAGATCGCAGGTGCAGAAGCAGAAGTTCACCGTGCGCCGGGCGATGCGTGCCTTGCCTTCGAGCCATTGGCCGAGCCTGGCGCCGCGCACGAACTCGCTGGTGAGCGAGATGGTGGGGTGCGGCCAGAACATGCCGGTCGCAAAGCCCGAGCCCACGCCCATCACCATGTCGGCAACGGTGACCAGCAGGCCGCCGTGCGCCCACCCCATCGGATTGCCGTGCTTCCTTTCCAGCGGCAGGCCGATACGCAGACCGTCGGTCTCGGCCTTGAACCAGAGCGGGCCCGCGAGCTGGATGAACTCGTCGGGAACGTCGAGCTTGCGGAAGCCGTCAGGGATGAGCGCCTCGGTCATGTCTGCAATCCATCCTTCGAAGCGGCGAGGCGATCCAGCATGGCGCGCACCTCGGGGTCGAACGGCGTGCTGCGATGGGTCTCCTCGTTCAGCGACACCATGACGACCCTCTGCACGGCGGTGCAGTTGCCGTCGCCATCGAACAGGCCCTGGCCGATGACGCACTTGCGCTCGTGCGCCTCGATCATCCGCGCGCAAGCGATGGCCGTGCCGGGATAGAACATCTGGCGCTTGAAGTCGGCTTCGATGCGGCCGATGACGAGGCGAAAGCGCGGCAGCCCGGAGCGCACGATCTGGCGGAGATACGACACGCGCGCATTCTCCAGCAGCTCGATGAACGCCCCATTGTTGACGTGGCCGTTGGCATCGACGTCGGCGAAGCGGAGATTTTCGGAGGTCGAGAAACCGTAGATGCCGCGCACGGCAAGATCGAACGCCATGAAGTCTAACGCTCCGCGAATTCCAGGGTGAGATGCGCCGCTTCCGAAGGCGGCACGATCAGCCGGCCGGCGTCGGGTTTCACGACCCTGACGCCGTTGCCGACCAGCAGCGCCTCGCAGGCGGCGAGACTGTCGACCCGTACGGAGAGCAGCGCCGGGTGATCGCCCGGCCGCACCGGTTCGACGCCGGGATAGCGCGCCGCATAGTCCTTGCGGCCGAGGTAACGGATGGGCTGCGTGCCGGTATCCACGACCAGGCCCTCGCCCTCCGGCTTGGTCGAGCCCGGCCCGAAGTATTTCTCGAGCTCGCCACTCCACCTTGCCGGCTGGTCGGCGATCACGGTGACGCCCAGGATGCCGCGCGCGCCATTGGGGTGCTTCGCCCACTCGGCGCGATAGACGAATTCCGGCGTCTGGTGCTCGCAGACGAAGAAGCCGACCACCGGCATGTGCGTCTTGGGAATGCGCACGGTCCTGAACTTGGCGTGCTCTGTCTTGCCCGCGACCTCGACGGCGCGGTCGAAGAACAGCGGCGCATCGGGTTTTAGGCCGGCCCGCTGGAATGCGTCGAAGGCCAGGTCGGCGCCGTCCGTGGCCAGCGCCACGTTGGCGAGCCCGCCGCCGTTCTTCAGCCACTCGCGGCGCTCGGCGTTGAACTCAGTATCCTCGACGATGCCCAGGATCTCGAAATAATCCTTGTCGAAGATCATCAGGTGATTGGCGGTGCCCAGCTTCCTGTGGAAACCGCGGGGCTGCACCTGGAAACCGAGCTTCGCGTAGGCTTTCTCCGCCGCGTCGATGCCATCGACCATGACCACGACGTGGTCGAGGCCCTTCACCGCGCGTTTCATGCCGGCCTCCTGCGCACCATGTTGATGCCCTTCACCGTCACCACCAGCTCGCCCTTCTGGTTGGTGGCGCCCCAATGCTCGTGGATGACGCCGATATTCGGCTTGCTCTTCGAAGGCACCTTCGCGGCGCATTCGACCCAGGCGGTGAGCGTATCGCCCGGCCGCACCGGTTTCAGCCAGCGCAACTCGTCGAGGCCGGGCGATCCCAGCGCGGTGCGCTTGTCGATGTAGTTGTCGACGAACAGCCGCATCAGCTTGGCCGTGACCTGCCAACCCGAGGCGATCAGGCCGCCGAACATCGAGCCGCGGGCGGCCTCGGCATCGACGTGAAAGCTCTGCGGGTCGTAAAGCCGCGCGAACTCGACGATCTCCCGTTCGGTGAAGCTCGTCGACCCCAGCGGGTACTTCTTCCCGATTTCGTAATCTTCCCAGTAGCGCGGGGTATCGGTCGGCATGATCCGGTCTTCGCAGAGCAGGACCGATCACGCAAGCCTGCCGGCTGGCCCTCCCGCTGGCCAGCCGACGGGCCCTCGGCTAGCCTCTCCGGGCAGGGGGGAGCGACCGATGAACGAACCCAGCCCGGTTCGGCGCCTGACGACGATCGTGGCAATCGACGTGATCGGATTCAGCACGCTGGCGGCGCGCAACGAGGAGCATGCGCTCCGCCTGCTCGGTGCGCGCATGGCGCTCGCCGAAACCTATATCAAGCAGCACCGCGGCCGCGTCTTCAAGATGACGGGCGATGGCCTGCTCGCCGAATTCGCAAGCCCGGTCGAGGCCGTCCGCACGGCTGTCGAGATCCAGGAGGCGATGCGCACGACCAACGCGCTGGCATCCGTCGAGGACCGCCTCAGCCTGCGCATCGGCGCCAACCTCGGCGATGTCGTCGAAAGCGGCGACGACCTGATGGGCGATGCCGTCAACGTCGCCGTGCGGCTGGAGTCGATCGCGTTACCCGGCGGCATCTGCGTCTCCGCCGCGATCTACGAGCAGATCGTGGGCAAGCTGACGCTCGGCGCCGAGGACATGGGCGAGCAGCAGGTGAAGAACATCCCGCGGCCCATCCACGCCTATCGCCTGACGGCGGAAGGCGCGTCACCCGCGCCACCGGCCGCGCCCACGCCGGCCGCGAGCGCCGCACGGCCGCGCCTGCTCCTCGTGGGTGGCGCGCTCATTGCCGCGGCGGCGGCAGCCGTCGTGGGCGCAATGCTGCTGCGCGATACCCCCGCGCCGCCGCCGGAAAAACTGGCTCAGGCCGCGGTCGCGCCCGTTGCGGCTCCAGTGGCGGTTCCCGCTCCGCCGCCAGCTGCCGCTCCGCGCACCTTCGCTGCCGCCGACATTCCATTTGTCACCTCCCGGCGCCGGCGCGAGCTCGAAGCCTACGAACAGGTGGAGGGCGCCAAGGCGATGGCGATCAACGTCCGGGGCTGGGTCGACTATGCAAGCCGGCGGGTCGACGATCGGACGGCCCGCGCGGTGGCACTCGAAGCCTGCAATGCCACGGTGCAAAAGCAGGTCCGGAACATCCGGGATTACGACCGCTGCATGATCTACGCCGCCGGCAACAACGTGGTGTGGTCGTTCAAGCCACCGGCCATGCCGCCTCGACCCTATGTCGCCGCCACCCGACCGGCACCGCCGATCGCGCTCGACCCGGCCGCCGTGCCGCTAATCGGCGACGCTACACGCAAGGCGTTGGCCGACGACTATGCCAAAGTCACCCGCAGCAAGGTGTTCGCCATCGGCCGCAGCCGGAACGATTGGTGGTCGAGCAGCGACAACGAGTCCGACGCCATGCGCCGCGCCCTTCAGTCCTGTGGCCACCTCACCGGCCGGCCCTGCTTCGTCTATGCCATCGGCGACCAGGTCGTCGTTCAGACGCCGCAGAAATTCAAGATCGTCGAGGTTTTCACGCCACAGGACCTGGTGGGTCTGGAGCCCGCACAGCAGGAAGCGGTCGAGCGTTACCTGGTGGCCGACGATTGGCGGGCGATCGCCGTCGCGCGAAACGGCCGCATCGGCATTGCCAGTGGCGGCGCCAGCGAGGATGCCGCGGTCGAAACCGCGTTGCGGGAATGTGCGCGGGCGGGCGGCAGCGAATGCGCGGTGTCGGCGGTCGGGCCTTTCCTCGTCACGCGCAACTGAGTCCGGTCAGTCGGCGATCGCGGCGCCAAAACGCTTGGCGATCTCTTCCAGCATGACTTCGGACGCGCCGCCGCCGATCGCCTGGACCCTGGCGTCGCGCGACATGCGCTCCACGGCCGTCTCGCGGACGAAGCCGGCGCCGCCGTGGAATTGCACGCAGTCGTAGAGGACCTCGTTCACGAGATCGCCGGCCAGCGCCTTCACCATGGAAACCTGGGCGACGCAGTCCGTGCCCTGGGCATCGAGCCAGGCGGTGTGATGCACGAGCTGGCGTGCCGCCTCGACCTCGGCCAGCCGCTTCGACAGGCGCTGGCGGATGGCCTGCTTGTCCCACAGCGGCGCGCCGAAGGCGGTGCGCTGGTTCACGTAGTCGAAGGTGAGGCGCAGCGCTTCCCGCGCCTCGGCCATCGCCATGGCGCCGATCACCAGCCGCTCGGTCTGGAAGTTGGCCATGATCGAATAGAAGCCGCGGTTCTCCTCGCCCAGCACGTTCTCGGCCGGCACGCGGCAATCCTCGAAGACGAGTTCGGCGGTGTCCGACGAGCGCCAGCCGGTCTTGTCGAGGGCGCGGCCGACGCGGAAGCCCGGCGTGCCCTTCTCGACGATGAACATGGTGATGGCGCGGCTGCCCTTGGCCTCGGGATCGGTGCGGGCGGCGATGAAGTAGAGATCGCCGTGCACGCCGTTGGTGATGAACATCTTGGCGCCGTTCAGCACATAGGAATTCCCGTCGCGCACCGCGCGGGTGCGGATGCCGGCGACATCGGAGCCGGCGCCGGGCTCGGTGACGCCCACCGCCGTGACGAGCTTTCCCGCCATGATGCCCGGCAGGTATTTCTCGAGCTGGCGCCTGGTGCCGAAGCGCACGAGATGCGGGCTCGCCATGTCGGTGTGCACCAGCACGGTGATGGCAAAGCCGCCGTGGGTGGAACGGCCCACTTCCTCGGCCAGCACCACCGAGGCGCGGGCATCGAGGCCAGCGCCGCCCAGCGCCTCGGGCACGCGCAGCGAAAAGAAGCCGAGTTCGCCCATCTCGCGCAGGGTCTCGCGCGGCACGCAGCCCGCCTCCTCCCATTTCGGGCCGTGCGGGCGCACCCGCTCGTCGACGAAGCGGCGAAGCTGGGCGCGGATGAGGTCGTGGTCTTCGCTGAAGATGGGATGTGCCATGGCGGCGGGATGCTACACTCCCCTCATGTCGCGCGACAAACGCCTGCAAGACCGTTCGATCTATCCGCACTGGTGCACCGACACCGTGCGCTTCTCCGACCAGGACGCGGCCGGCCACGTCAACAACGTGGCGCTCTGCGCCTACCTCGAGACCGCCCGCCTAACCTTCATCCGCGACGTCGGAATGATGAAGGGCGGCATGATGACCCGCGGCGAAGACGGCGTGCGCGGCATCTCGGCCGGCATGAACGTGAGCTTCCTGGCCGAGTCGCACTGGCCGGGCCAGGTCGAACTCGGCACTGGGGTAATCGGCATCGGCACCAGTTCGGTCACCGTCGGCTCGGCCGCCTTCAAGGACGGGGCCTGCATCGTCGCGGCCGAAATGACGGTGGTCCGGCTAAAAGGCAAAACGCCCCATACGATCGGCCCTGACTTGCGGGCGGCTCTGGAAAAATATCGTTTGAAGGGCTTTTAGACCGCTTGACCGGATCGGGACGTGCCCGTATCTTTGCGTCTGCGAGTAAGTCGCAACTGCATGGAAACGGGCTAGTAATTCATGTATCTCTGCATCTGTCGGGCCATTCGGGAACGCGATGTCGATGCCGCCGTCCGGGCGGGCGCACGCAAGCCGGCCGACGTCTTCCGCGCCTACGGCAAGAGCCCGCAATGCGGCACATGTGCCTGCGACCTGCGCGAGCGCATCGCGCAGACCATTGCGATTGAAGAGACCCGCCAGCCTGTCCTGATGGCTGCCGACTAGCTCGAGCTTTCGCCTTCGCCGATCTGGGTCTGCAGGTAATTCTGCTCGCCGACCTTCTCCAGCAGGCCGAGTTCGGTTTCGAGGAAATCGATGTGCTCCTCGGCATCCTCGAGGATGTCGACCACGATCTCGCGGCTGACGAAATCCTTGGTCGTCTCGCAAAGTGCCACGGCGGCCACCAGATCGGTGCGTGCCACGGTCTCCAGCTTGAGGTCGGCGGCGAGGCATTCTGGAACCGTCTCGCCGATCACCAGCTTGCCGAGGTCCTGGAGGTTGGGCAGCCCATCGAGCAGCAGGATGCGCTTCATCAACTTGTCGGCATGCTTCATCTCGCCGATCGATTCCTCGTAGATCTTCTTGCCCAGCCGCTCGAAGCCCCAGTGGTTCATCATGCGGGCGTGCAGGAAGTACTGGTTGATGGCCGTGAGCTCGTTCTTCAGGAGCTTGTTCAGCTCGACGATGATCTGCGGGTTGCCCTTCATGGCGAACCTCCTCGGTAAGTGTTCGCTACACATACGCTCCAAAAAAACTGAAGCAACCACAGAGTGCGCGAGTGAGAACCGTTCGCTCAAAAATATGTGCGCGCACGCCCTCGGGCGTGAAAATGAGACGCAACAAAAGCCTTACGCAGGCGTTGCATAGTGTCGGCGAACGTCAACACCAGGAGTACCGATCATGCCGCTCGACAAAGCCAAGACCACTATTGCGCTGCCCAAGCTTCCGTATGCGGAGGATGCGCTGGCGCCGGTGATCTCAGCCAATACGATTTCCTTTCACTACGGCAAGCACCACGCGACCTACGTCAAGACGCTGAACGAACTGATCGCCGGCACGCCCTACGAGGGCAAGTCGCTAGAGGAGATCGTGGTCGCCTCCGCCAAGGACAAGGACGCGACCGCCAAGAAGATCTTCAACAACGCGGCCCAGGCCTGGAACCACGATTTCTACTGGCACAGCATGACGCCCAAAGGCGGCGCGCCCACGGGCAAGATCGAGGACGCGCTGGAGAAGAGCTTCGGCGACCTCGCCGCCTTCAAGAAGCAATTCGGTGCGGCGGCGGCCGGCCAGTTCGGCAGCGGCTGGGCCTGGCTGGTGAAGGGCAAGAACGGCGCGCTCGAGATCGAGACGACGTCGAACGCCGACACGCCGATCGCGCACGGCGGCACGCCGCTGCTGGTCGCCGACGTCTGGGAGCACGCCTACTACCTCGATTACCAGAACCGCCGGCCCGACCACGTCACGGCCTGGCTCGACAAGCTCGTGAACTGGTCGTTCGCCGAGAAGAATCTCACCTAACCGAGGAGGCACGCCATGCTGGGCACCATTCTGCTGATCGTCCTGATTCTGATCCTGGTCGGTGCCCTGCCGCATTGGGGCTACAGCAGCGGCTGGGGCTATTACCCCAGCGGCGGCGCGGGCCTCGTGCTGCTGATCGTGGTGATCCTCCTGCTGATGGGACGAATATAGATATCAGTAGCGAAAGGTGAGGTTCACCGAACCGAACTGGGTGAACCGGTCCTGCTGATAGAACTCGGGCGTGCGCAGCACCTGCGTGTAGGTGAAGCGCACGCCGCCATAGAGAAGCGCGAAGCCCGCCTGGGCCTCGCCGACGAAGGGCCGGTGACCGACGCGCTGGCTAAAGCCGTCGGTATTGCCGTCGAGGAAGATGTTGCGGGCGACCGCCTGGGCATCGACGCCGGCGAAAAGATACCAGCCGAAGCTGCCGTCGCCGATGAAGGCCTCCGACCCCGGCAGTGCCGGCCGCGCGCGCGTTGGACCGAAATCGTCGCGCAGGTTCTTGCCGATACGGCCGGTGCCGCCGAAGCCGGCATAGGTCGCGACGTTGCCGAGTGCCGCACCGATGCGCGGAATGAAATCGACTTCCAGCTTCGGATCCTCGATCAGCACCGACCGTCCGGTACGCCAGCGCCGTTCGAAGGCCAACCCCACCGTCGGCTCGTTGTGGAGCTGGTTGGCCCAGCCGTTGGCGGAGGCAACGCCGATCAGCGAGTGGAAATTGTTCTGCACGAACTCGCCGCCGGCTGCCGGCCCGATCACGCCGAGGTCGAGTTGCAGCGTGTCGAGGCGCGTCGGGTCGTTCGTGCCCGTCTTCTCGTCGAAGCGCTTGTAAGTGTACTGCATGGCGAAGCTGCCGTAGAGCCACGCCGCATAGGGCCGGTCGTTGTAGATCGGCTGCGCCACCCAGGTATCCGCGGGCGTATAGATGTTCTGGCCGAACGAGACGGCGATGCGGCGGATGACCGATGTCGCAGGCGCCTCGCCGAAAAAAGTGGGCACCGTCGTTGCCGCCACGATACCGGCCGGCAGCTCCGTCAGCGCCGGCGACAGCCAGCCGATGCGAACGCCGCTGGTATAGTCGCGATCGGAGCGCGCGACGCGGTTGAACACGTCGTTCTCGACCTGGAAAGTGTAGATGCTGCGCTGCTCGTCTTCGGTGGCCGAGGGCGGCGGCGGCGCTGTCTGTGCCCAGGCACTGCACGTGCCCGCCAAATGCGCAGCAATCGCCAGGGCGATTGTCGTGGCGACTCCGAATTCCATGACGCGGGTAACGCCGCGCGCGCCAAGAGGTTGCGCGCTACTTCAGGTTGGCCGGCGCCGACGACTGCCAGAGCTCCGCCCGCCAACGCACGGCGATCAGCAGCGTGAAGCCGATGCCCAGCAGACTGTAGAGCGAGCCCGTGGCGGCAAAGCCTGCATACTCGACCAGCGGTCCCGACAGCAGCAGGCCGAGCGGCAGACCGTAGACGGCCAGCATGCGCACGCCCATCACCCGGCCGCGGAAGGCGGGCGCGGTGACGCGCAGGATGATGACGGCCATCGGCACCATGCAGAAACTCTGCACCAGGCCTGCCGCAAACAGGACCGCTTCGCCCAGCAGCGGGTGCTCGATCCAGGAAAAGACCAGGTTGAAGGCAAACCACGCGATCGTGCAGGCGACCATGGTGCGCGCCGGCCGGATGCGCGCGCCGTGGGTGGAGACCACGATCGAGCCCAGCAGGGCGCCGCTGGCAAAGCAGGCGATCAGCCAGCCCAGGCCGGTTTGGCCCAGACCATAGATATCGCGCGCGACATAGGCCAGGAGCGAGCCCACCAGCGGATAGGCCGCGAAGTTCACCAGGAAGGCCAGCAGCATCACCGCGCGCACCACCGGCGTCGACCAGACGTATGTGAAGCCCTCCTTGAGGGACTGCAGCGGAGAGCCGTGCATCGGCTCTTCGCCCAGCACCCTGACGCGCTTGGTGCCGACACCGAACGTCAACGCGAGGCTCGTCATGTAGACGGCGCACACCGCGACATAGGCCAGTCCCGAGCCCAGCGCCGCCACCAGCGCCGCCCCTGAAAGGGCACCGACGATGCGCGCCGAGTCGGCCGTGGTGCGCGACACGCCCATGGCCCGCATCAGGTAGTCGGCCGGCATGGTCTCGCCGACCAGCAGGTTGCGCATGGTGATGTCGGAGGGCCGCACCAGGCCGATCACGGTGGCCAGCACGAACACCGGCACCGGGGACGCGAGGCCGGTCAGGAAGAGCACCATCAGCGCCAGCGCCACCGCGACGTAGGTGGCGCGCATCAGGCAGAGCAGGTTGCGGTTGCCGAAACGGTCGCCCGCCATCCCGAACAGCGGCGAAATCAGCGTCCCCAGGAACTGCAGCGATCCGAACACCGCCAGCGCCAGGACCGATTCGGTCGCGACCAGCACGAACCAGCCCAGGATCACGCCTTCCATCTCGAACGCCCAGGACGCAAGCAGGTCGGCCGGCCACTGGAACCGGAAACTCCTGATGCGAAACGGCGCCAATGCCGGCACGCGCTCGATGAGACTCACGTCTTGGTCGTTCCCCTCCCCGGTCCGGCGTCTTGTGATGCGCCGACAGGGACCGGCAACCTGCGCCCTTGGGGCAAATGCGGCAATAAACTCCTGTTCATACCGGCCCAACCAAAAGGGGCGGTCAGCCCGCGAAGCTCCTACTAGCTGTGGTATTTTTGACACTCTCGGCCTGTGAATATGCGTCTACCGCACTTGCGTTGCCGGGCCGCTCAGAGCAGTGTGAGTTGGGAATGCCTTCTGGCGGTGGAACGCGCAAATTGGGACCGCACGCGGGTTTATTGTGTTGGAGAAATCCGTGATGTCGAGTGCGGCAAAGCGAACGCCTTTCCACTTGGTGCTGATCAAGCCGACGCACTACGACGACGACGGCTATCCGATCACGTGGTTCCAGTCCCACATCCCGTCCAATACGCTCGCCGCCCTCTACGGCCTGGGCGAGGATTGTCGCCAGCGCCAGGTGCTGGGCCCGGATGTGGATATCCTCATCAAGCCGTTCGACGAGACCAACACCCGTGTCCGGCCGGACAAGATCATGGCCGACATCAAGCGCACCGGCGGCAAGGCCCTGATTTGCCTGGTCGGTGTCCAGTCCAACCAGTTTCCGCACGCCGTCGACCTCGCCCGCCATTTTCTCCAGGCCGGCTATCAGGTCGCCATGGGCGGCTTCCATGCCGCCGGCTGCCTGTCGATGCTGCCGGTCGTGCCGCCGGAGATCCAGGCGGCCATGGACATGGGCATCTCGATCTACGCCGGCGAGGCCGAGGAAAACCGCCTCGACGAGGTGCTACTCGACGCCTGGCACCAAAGGTTGAAGCCGCTCTACAATTACATGGACGACCTGCCGGGCATCGAGGGCGCGCCGACGCCGCATCTGCCGCCGGCAGCACTCGCCCGCAACGAAGGCCGCAAGTCGAGCTTCGACCTCGGCCGCGGCTGCCCGTTCCAGTGCTCGTTCTGCACCATCATCAACGTGCAGGGCCGCAAGAGCCGCTTCCGCAGCACGGACGACCTCGAAGCGATCGTCCGCGAGAATTACAAGCAGGGCATCACGTCGTTTTTCATCACCGACGACAACATGGCCCGCAACAAACACTGGGAAGACTTCTACGACCGGTTGATCGAACTCAAGGAGAACGAAGGCATCCAGGTGTCCCTGATCATCCAGGTCGACACCCAGTGCCACCGCATCCCGAACTTCATCAACAAGTCGCGCTGGGCCGGCGTCTATCGCGTGTTCATCGGGCTCGAGAACGTCAACCCCGACAATCTGCTGGCCGCCAAGAAGCGCCAGAACAAGATCACCGAATACCGCAAGATGTTGCAGGCTTGGCACGTCAGCGGCGCCTCGACCTGGGCCGGCTACATCCTCGGTTTCCCCGGCGATACGCGCGCGTCGATCCTGCGTGACCTCGAGATCATCAAGAAGGAACTCCCGCTCGACATCCTCGAGTTCTTCATGTTGACGCCTCTGCCGGGCTCGGAAGATCACCAGACGCTCTGGAAGCAGGGCGTGTGGATGGACCCCGATCTCAACAAGTACGATCTCAATCATCGCGTCGTGCACCATCCCAAGATGAGCGACGCCGAGTACGAACAGACCTATCGCGACGCCTGGCGTACCTACTACACGCCCGAGCACATCGAGACGGTGGCGCGCCGCCACGGCTCCATCCCCGGGCGCAACCCGGCAGAGCCCGCCCAGTTCATGACCATGTTCAAAATCATGTTCGAGGCCGAGAACATCCATCCGCTGGAAGGCGGCGTCGTGCGCCTGAAGTACCGCCGCGACCGCCGCCATGGCATGCCGATCGAGCCGATCGGGGTGTTCCATTGGAAGCTGGCGCTCGAGACGGTGCGCAAGCTCAAGATCTACGGGCGCCTCGCCTGGCAGGGCTGGCGCATCGGCCAGAAGGTGCGTTTCGATCCCAAGCGCCATGAATACACAGACCTGGCCCTGGAGCCCGTGGCCGAGGACGAGATGGACAAGCTCTCGCTGTTCGCCGACACCGCCGGCGGCGGCGCGGCCGTCAGCAAGAAGCGCGGCGAGGACGTCGCCCGCGCCAAAGTCGCCGCGGCCCAGAACCTGCAGCGCCTCGAAGCGGCGGAATAGTCCGCCATTCGGACCGGCGGATCATGAGTCTTCCGGACCGCGAGCCTCCGGCTCGCTCATGATCTTGAGGCGAGCCGGAGGCTCGCGGTCCAGAAGAACAAGACGGCTAATGAACGACGGGCGGCTTAACCTCGTTGAGGCCGTCGGCCACGGTGGCGGAGATCGTCGTCCGCACCATCGAGCGCTCCTTGGCATAATCCCACGGCCGGCCGCGGTGGAGCATGGCGCGGTTGTCCCACATCACCGCGTCGCCGGTGCGCCACTTGTGCGTATAGACGAACTCGCGCCGCGTCGCCTCGTCGAGCAGCTGCGCCAGCATCTGGCGCGCATCGCGGTCGTCCATGCCGTCGATCGCATAGGCATGGCTCGCGACATAGAGCGCGCGGCGGTCGTTCGTCGGATTGCGCCAGTTCAGCCGCCAGCGCACCGGCGGCAGCGCCTTGCGCTCCTCGGCGTTGGCGAGGTCGGGATGGATCTGGTCGCGGCTGTTGGCATACGAGTGAGTCGCCACTGCATTCTTGAGCCGGTCCTGCAGGTCGGCCGGCAGGCGTTCCCAAGCGAGCCGCGTCGAGGTGAATTCGGTGTCGCCGTCGGCGCCCGGCAGCACGCGCGCGGTCAGGACCGAAGCCAGCGCCGGCGTCTTCTTGAACGACGAATCGGTATGCCAGAGGGCATTGGCCTGCGCGACCAGTACCTGACGGTCGGTCGGCGGCACGATCTCGCCGTTGGCCCCGACATTGGTCAGCCGCGAATAGAAGCTGTTGGCACCCAGGGAGACCGCCTTGGTGAGTTCGAGCGGTCCGAAGGCCCGGCTGTAGGCGACCTGGATGTCGTCGGCGATCGGCTGGTCGCGGAACACCAGCAGCGAGTGGGTCTCGAAAGCCTCGCGTACGGCCTTGTAGGCCTCGGCGTCGATGGCAACGTCGAGCATGGTGACGTCCTTTACTTCGACGCCAAATCCCGGTCCCAGCGGCACCAGATCCATCGCGTTCCTCCTTACGGTTCTTAATTGGACGGGATTTTATCGCAAGGCGGCACCATCCGGCTATAGTGCGATTCTTGCATGGAGGGCATTGCAGCATCCCGATGGCCGACTCCCACACGCCCAAGCTTGCATTCGTCGCGGCCGCCACGCCGACGGCACGAGCAGCCCGCGCGCGCCTGGAGAAGCGCTACGGCGCGGTGAAGCCGGCCGAGGCCGACATCATCGTGGCCCTGGGCGGCGACGGGTTGATGCTGCAGACGCTGCACCGCCACATAAGACGCCAGACACCGATCTACGGCATGAACCTCGGCACTGTCGGTTTCCTGCTGAACACTTTCAGGGAAACCGGCCTGCTGCAGCGGCTCAAGCGCGCCCGCAAGGTGACCCTGACGCCGCTGCGCATGATCGCCACCAACACGAGAGGCCAGACCTTCGAGGTCATGGCGATCAACGAGGTATCGCTGTTGCGGTCGAGCCGGCAGACCGCCCGCCTCGCCGTCTCGGTCGACGGCCAGAAGCGGCTGGCCGAACTCTCCTGCGATGGCGCCCTGGTCGCCACGCCGGCCGGCTCCACCGCCTACAACCTCTCCGCCCACGGCCCGATCCTGCCACTGGGCGCTGGCCTCCTGGCGCTGACGCCGATCAACGCCTTCCGGCCCCGGCGCTGGCGCGGCGCCCTGCTGCCGCGGGCGTCTCGCGTCGATTTGACTATCCTCGACCCGCGCAAGCGGCCTGTGGCGGCGGCGGCCGACTCGGTCGAGATCCCCAACGTGGCAAAGGTGACGGTGACCGAAGCCAACGACGTGGAACTCACGCTGCTGTTCGATCCCGAGCACGACCTCGAAGAGCGCATCCTCAAGGAGCAGTTCGCCCCATGACGGCAGCCGTCGTCCCGTTGTCGTGTCCAAGGGTATCATCAGGCGCCGCATTCGCACCCAACCTCGTGCCGAGGAGGGCGCGGAGCGCCCGTCTCGAAGCATGGGAACGAGCACCGCGTCCATCGCCCATGCTTCGAGACGCAGCCCTAAAGGCTGCTCCTCAGCATGAGGTTGGGGCGGTTCGGGCTGGAATGCGGTACCCAGACGCCCTTCGCTCGGGGCGGCGGTGTGCGGAGCAGTTCGCGCCTTGAGCCGGGCGGCTCCCTCAAGACCCGAGAAGAAACGCATCATCGGCCACGACGGCTGGGCCCCGCTCGCCCTGGCGCTGCTGATCGGCACGATCGGCGGGTTCGTCTTCGACTGGCTCCGCATGCCGCTGGCCTGGATGCTGGGCGCCTGCGTCTTCTCCACGGTGGCGGCGTTCCTGGGCCTGCGCATCGGCATGAGGATACGCCTGCGCCAGGGCATGATCATCATCCTGGGCGTGCTGCTGGGCTCGGGCTTCACGCCGGATCTGGTGCAGCGGCTCGGCGAATGGGCCCTGAGCCTCTGCGTGCTGACCGGCATGACCATGACAGGGGCCAGCCTCTGCTACGTCTGGCTCCGCGTGTTCACCGGCTGGGACCGCGTCACCTGCTACTTCGCCTCCATGCCGGGCGGGCTGAACGATATGACCATCATGGGCGGCGCGCTGGGCGGCGACGAACGCGCCATCGCGCTCGCCCATGCGCTGCGCATCCTCACCGTCGTGCTCACGATTCCCATCTGGTACCGGCTGGTGAACGGCGCCCAGACCAGCGTCCTCGGCATGGTGCACGGACCCACGGGCAACGACTGGAAGGACTACGCCATCCTGATCGGCTGCGGCGTCGTCGGTGCCGCCGTCGGTCGCCTGCTGCGCCTGCCGGCGGCCTTCATGATGGGGCCGATGATCGCCAGCGCCATCGTCCATCTCGGCGGCCTCACCGACTCCCAGCCGCCGGGCGTGCTGGTGGCCGCCGCCCAGGTCGTGGTCGGCACCGGCATCGGCTGCCGCTTCGTGGGCACGAACTTCGACAGGCTGCACAAGGAGATGGCGGCCTCGATCGGGGCCGCCTTCCTGCTGATCGGCTGCGCCGTGGGCTTCGCCATGATCACGGTGAAGCTGACCGGCCTCAACCTCGACGCCACCGTGCTGAGCTACGCGCCGGGCGGCTTCGCGGAGATGAGCCTGATCGGCCTGGCGCTGGGCATCGAGGTGGCGATGGTGGCGACCCACCATCTCTTCCGGCTGTTCCTGATCGTCCTCACCGGCCCGCTGATCTTCCGGACCTTCCTCAGGCGCGCGCCCTAGGCTCTCACGGTGATGCCGCCGTCGACGACGAGCAGGTGGCCGTTGACGTAGGCCGCCTCGTCCGAGGCCAGGAAAAGGGCTGCATTGGCGGTGTCCCAGCCGGTGCCCATCTTGCCGGTCGGCGAGGCCTTGTCGCGGAGCGCGATCATCTTATCGTAGGCTTGGTTGTGATCCTTCTCGCCCTTGGCGTACTGCTCGGCCAGAAAATCGATCATCGGCGTGTGCATCAAGCCGGGCAGGATGGCGTTGCAGCGGATGCCCTTCTCCGCGTACTGCGAGGCAATGGCCAAGGTCAGCGAATTCACCGCGCCTTTGCTCGCATTGTAGGCGAGGTAGGAGATGCCCTTGGGGCTGCGAATCGAGGCGATCGAGCTCACGTTCACGATCGAGCCCTTGCCCTGCTTCTCCATCACCGGGATGACGTGCTTGGCCGTCAGGAAGAAGCTCTTCACGTTGACGTCGAAGACCTTGTCCCACTCGTCCTCGCTGAGATCGACCGGCCCGCCCTGCGAGCCGATGCCGACATTATTGTCGAGTACGTCGATCCGGCCCCACTTGGCGAGGCACGCATCGACCATCGCCTTCACATCGGCATTGCGGGACGCATCGGCCTCGAAGGCGACGGCCGCGCCGCCCTCCTTCTCGATCAGGCCGACGGTTTCCTCGGCGGCGGCGCGCTTGCGATCGACGCAGAACACGCGAGCGCCCTGGCGCGCGAAGGTGAGCGCCGTGCACTTGCCGTTGCCCCAGCCCGGCCCGCTCGAACCCGCACCGACCACGATCGCCACCCTGTCCTTCAGCCTGCCGGTCATTTCTTTTTGCTCCCAGTTTTCTTGCGTAGATGATGCGTGAGCGCGAGGCCGATGCAGTGGCCGAGCGCGCGGACCGGAAGGCGATCCTTCGCATCGAACACGATGGCGCGGTTGCCCTCGTAAGTGAATGTGTCGGGATAAATGCCGCGGAAGATATCGACCAGGCCGCTCTGGCAATGGAAATAGATCGCGTAGCCGTCGTCGCGGTTCTTCAGGCGATCGATGCGGACCGTGGTGCCGCTGCCGCTCTCGGCCGCGAGATAGCTGGGCTGGCCCCATTTGAGCGTTTCCACGAGCGGCCCCACGCCGGGCGTCCGGGACGCCGTGTCGAACACCAGCTCGCGCAACGCCATCAGCCGGCCGCGCACGCCCGGTGGGCAAGCCTCGAATACCGCCGTCACTCGGGCATCGTGAAACTTTTGCATTCCGCCTTCCTCGCCCGAACCTTAGCATGCGGCAACAGCCGTGGGAGAATCGAGCATGAAGATCGCGATCGTCGGCGCCGGCAATGTCGGGCGCGCACTGGCCAGCCGTTTCATCGGCGCCGGCCACGAGGTGTCGTTCGGCGTACGCAACCCCGACGATCCCAAGCACGCGGCTCTTGCCGGCGCCCGTCTGCCCCCGCGCGAAGCGGCCGCGGCGGCCGAGACGGTCGTCCTGGCCACGCCCTGGCCCGCGACCGAGGCCGCCTGCAAGGACATCGCACCGCTTGCCGGCAAGACGGTGCTCGACTGCACCAATCCGCTGGCGGTGGGCCCGGCGGGTCTGGGCCTTGCCGTCGGCTTCACCACCTCGGGCGGCGAGATGGTGGCCACGTGGTGCGCCGGTGCGTCGGTGTTCAAGGTCTTCAACACGACGGGATTCGGCGCCATGGCCGACCCCGGACGCTTCGACCTCCGTCCCGTGATGTTCGTCGCCGGCGACGACGCGGCCCGGAAGCCCGCGATCCTCGAGCTGGTCGAAGATACCGGGTTCGAGGCCGTCGATGCGGGCCCGCTCCGCAACGCGCGGCTCCTCGAGCCCTTCGCCATGCTTTGGATCGACCAGGCCATGATCCGCGGCCGCGGTCGCGACTTCGCCTTTGCCTTTGCCCGGCCGACCGGCACCTGACCGTCGCCGGTTGCGGCCTCGGACCGTGCGTGGAATGCTGCCCACAAAAGCCGATATGCTTGGGAGGATTTCGATGCGCCGTCGCACGTTCGCAGCCGCCGCCTTGTCGGCGTTCGCAGCACCCGCCGCCGCCCAGACTCCGGCTCAAACGCAGGCATGGCCGACCAAGCCGCTACACATCGTCATCCCCTATCCGCCGGGCGGGCCGTCCGATGTCTCGACGCGAATCGTCATGGAGCGTGCCGGGCAGATTCTCGGCCAGAGCGTGCTGTTCGACAACAAGGCCGGCGCCTCGGGCATGATCGGCGCCGAGTATGTGAAGAACCAGCCGGTCGACAGCCATACCTTCCTCACCACCACCACGGCGATGGTGTGCATCACCCGCCACCTGCAGCCGATCCCGTTCGTGCCCGAGAAGAACTTCATCCCGGTCTCGCGCATGACGACCTCGTGGGGCGCTTTCGCGGTGCATCCCTCGGTGCCGGCCAAGACCGTCGCGGAGTTCGTGGCCTACGCCAAGGCCAATCCGGAAAAGCTCAACTTCGGTTCGGCCGGCCTCGCCACCATCACCCACCTGTTCGGCGAGATGCTCAATCTCGAGGCCGGCATCCAGATGGTGCACGTGCCCTATCGCGGCAGTGCGCCGGCGACCAACGCGCTGCTGGCGGGCGAAGTCCAGGTCCAGTTCGACCAGACGACACTGCCGCACATCAAGGCGGGCAAGCTGCGCGGCCTCGCGATACTGGCCGAGGTGCGCCATCCGGACTTTCCCGACATTCCGACGCTGCGCGAGCAGGGCTACGGCAAGGACGGCGGCGATTCCTGGTTCGGCGTACTCGCCCCCGCGGGAACCCCGCTGGCGGTCGTGGCCAGGCTCGACCAGGCGATTGCCGCGGCGCTGCGCGCCCCCGATCTCGTGGCGAAGGTGCACAACGGCGGCATGCGCGTGACCTATCTAAACCCGGCCGACTTCAACGCGCGCATTGCGCTCGAGACCGCGATGTTCGGCGACATCATCAAGCGGGGCAACATCAAGCTCACCTGACGAGGCGTGCCTCGAGTTCTCCGTCCGGCACGCCGACGGTGACGGCATTGCAGCCGGGAATGTCTAGTACGCCATTGACGTATATGCGCCATTGACGTATATCCAGAGCGATGACATCGCTATTGGCCGTCGTGGAAACTGAGCTCTACGTCTCTCAGGCGGTAAAGCTGATGAACGAGGCGGAGAGAGCAGCCATCGTCGATGCAGTTGCAGCCGCGCCGTCGATGGGAGTTCTGATCGGGGGAACCAAGGGATTGCGCAAGATGCGTGTCCCTTTGCAAGGCCGTGGCAAGCGTGGTGGCGGGCGGTTGATCTATTGGTTCCACTCGGAGGGATTTCCGGCCGTTCTGTTGATGGTCTATGCGAAGAACGAAGCCTCTGATCTAACGAACGAACAGCGCAAACGGCTGATCGCGGTGGCGGAGACGCTGATGGACGACTTTGGAGACTAGGGACAATGAAAGCGAAGAATTTCGATCTCCTCCTGAAGAGTTTGGGCCAGGCGCGCGCCTATGCCCAAGGTCGTCCGACATCGGGTACGCGGGTGCATATGGTCAAACGCGTCGATGTCGCGACGATTCGCGGACGAACAAAGCTATCGCAGGAAGCCTTCGCCCTGCGTATCGGCGTTTCGGTCGGAACGTTGCGCAATTGGGAACAGGGCCGGCGCACGCCCGATGGCCCCGCCAAAGTACTGCTGGCTTTGCTGGAACGAGATCCCGGCATCGTCGAACGAACCCTGGCAAAGGCCGCCTAGCGCCCGAACCAGACGCGTGGCCAAAGGCAGGAGAACAGCAGCGCCACCAGCAGGCCGCCGCCTGCCGTCACGAAGGCGAAGCGGTAGCCAGCGAGGAAGCCCGCCATGTTCCAGATGCCCTCGGCGCCGCGCGCATGCAACGCCGTCAGCACGGAGGCGCCTGCCACGATGCCGATGGTGCGCGTGAGCAGCGACAGGCTGCCGGCCACGCCGCGATCGCGCGGTGGCAGAGTGGCGGTCACGATGTCGGTGTAGGCCACCGTCAGCAGCCCCTGGCCCACGCCCTCCAGCACCAGCAGTGCCGCGACCACGAGGACCGGCGTCCGAAGATCGGTGAAGCCGAGCGGCAGCAGGCCAAGGCCGACGCAGGCGATGCCCGCGAACACCGTCGGCCGCTGGCCGATACGCTTCACCAGGAAGGCCGCCAGCGGCGCGCCCATGAGGCTGCCGGCGAAGGCCATGGCCAGCACGATGCCGGTGCCCAGCGCCGTGAGCTTCAGCACGTTCACCAGGTAGTAGGGCGTGAGCAGCAGGATCGAGAAGCCCGCGAGGTTGGCGAGCACGTTCAGGACGTTGGGGATGGCGAAGCGCGGGTCGGCGAACAGCGCGGGCCGGATGATCGGCTCGGGCACGCGGTTGGCGCGCCGCACGTAGGCCAGGAGCAACGCGAGCGACACGGCGAACAGGGCCAACGCCCACAGGCCCGGAATCTCGCGGCGTTGCGAGAAGACCAGCGACAGCAGCAGCGAGCTCATCGTGGCGGCGAGCAGCAGCGCGCCCGGCGCATCGAACGGCCGCGCCTCGCGTTTAGGCGACGGCAGCAGGACCGATAACGCCAGCGCCGCAAGGGCGATCGGCACGCGGACCCAGTAGACGGCGGGCCAGCCCCACAGCTCGACCAGCGCGCCGCCCAGGAACGGACCGACGGCGGCCGCCAGAGCCATCGAGCTGGCGAAACCCGCCAGCGCCTTGGTTCGCTCGCTCTCGGGAAAGAGAGATGTGGCAAGCGCCGGCGTGCAGGCGAGCGCCAGCGCCGTGCCGATCCCCTGCACCGCGCGCGCCCACAGGAAGAGCGGCCAGTCGGGGGCGGCGGCGCAGGCCGCGCAGCCCACGGCGGAGATCGCGAGGCCGATCTGGAAGATCAGGCGATGGCCGAACAGGTCGCCCAGCTTGCCGGCGACCAGCATCAGCGAGCCGTAGACCAGCACGTAGCAGATCACCAGCCACTGCACGTCGGCCAGCGCCAGCCTGAAGTGCCCGGTGATGGCCGGCAGCGCCACGTTGACGGCGATGTCGAGCGGCGCGAGCGAGGCGCCCAGCCCGACGATCACCAGGCCGAAGGAAGGCCTGAGGCTCAGAGGTGCTTCTTCAGGAACGCCAGCATGCGCTCCCACGCGGCATTGGCCGCCTTCACGTCGTAGGCCTCGCTACGCTCGCTGGCGAAGGCATGGGCTGCGTCGTAACGGAAGATCTCCGGGCTATGGCCCGCGGCTTTCATGGTCTTCTCCAGCGCATCGACGGCATCGGGCGTGCACCAGTCGTCCTTGTTGGCGAAGTGGCCCTGGATCGGCGCCTTGATCCTGGCCGGATCGGCGAGCTGGCCCGGCGGGATGCCGTAGAACGGCACGCCGCAGGAAATGCCGCCGATGCGCGCGCAGGCCGCGATCGCGAGCGCGCCGCCCATGCAGAAGCCCATGACGCCCACCTTGCCACCCATCGTGGCGAGGTGCTTCACGGCGCCCGCAATGTCCTGGTCCGAGGCGCCGACGAAATCGAGGCCGCTCATCATGTGGTTGGCCTCGTCCGGCTTCTGCGTCACGCGGCCCTTGTAGAGGTCGGGCGCCAGCGCGTTGTAGCCGGCGCGCGCGAAGCGATCGGCGACGCCGCAGATCTGGTCGTTCAGCCCCCACCATTCCTGGATCACGACGATGCCCGGCTTGCCCTTCCCGGCTTCGGCAGCGTAGCCCTTGCAGGTGCTGCCGTCGGGACGCTTGAAATCGATCATGCTGCCCATGGTTTCCTCCTAAAGCTTCATCCTGAGTTCGGTCTTGAGAATCTTGCCATAGTTGTTCTTCGGCAGGGCCTCCAGGAACTTGTAGTCCTTCGGCCGCTTGAAGCGCGCGATGTTGTCGAGGCAGAGCTTGTCGAGTTCGGCGGGCTTCACGCTTGCACCTTGCCGGGGCACGATGAACGCCACCACTTCCTCGCCCCACTCCGGGTGCGGCCGGCCGACCACCGAGCACTCGGCGACGGCGGGATGGAGGTTCAGCACGTCCTCGATCTCGCGCGGATAGATGTTGGAGCCGCCCGAGATGATCATGTCCTTGGAGCGGTCCTTCAGCGTCAGGAAGCCTTCCTCGTCGAACGCGCCGACGTCGCCGGTCCACAGCCAGCCGCCCCGCAGGGAGCGCGCCGTGGCCTCGGGATTGTTCCAGTAGCCCGACATCACCGTGTCGCCCTTGCAGATGATCTCGCCGACCTCGCCCGTCGGCAGCTGACGCCCGTCTTCGTCGACGACGCGGACCTCCATGCAGGTGTCGGCGATGCCGGCCGAGGCGAGCCTTGCCTCCCAGCGCGGATGGTCGCGCTCGGCGTGGAACTCGCGGCTGAGATGGGTGATCGTCATCGGGCTCTCGCCCTGGCCGTAGAGCTGCGTCAGGACGTTGCCGAGCAGGTCCATGGCGCGTTTGAGGTCGCTCACATACATCGGCGCGCCGCCGTAGCTGATCAGCCGGAGCGCGCCGGGCTTCAGCTCCGAGACGCTGCGATGCTCGACCAGGCGCTTCACCATGGTGGGGGCCAGGAAGACGCTGCAGTCGGGCCAGCGGTTCATCAGCTCGACCGTCTCCGGCACGTCGTAGTGGCCGCTCTCGGGAAACACCTGGACCGCGCCGCGCGCCAGCAGCGGGAAGTTCCACAGGCCGGAGCCATGGCTGATCGGGGCGGCATGCACGATCGAGCCGCCCGACCGTGGCCGGTCGACGTCGGCATAGTAGTTGAGCGTCATCGCCAGCAGGTTGCGGTGCGTGAGCGTGGCGCCCTTGGGCCGGCCGGTCGTGCCCGAGGTGTAGAACAGCCACGCCGGATCCGTGGGCTCGGCATCGGCCATCGGGCTGGGATCGCCCACGGCCATGAAGCCATAGGCGCGCGTCGTGGTGTCGACGATCTCCTTCAACGCAGATGCCTCGCGCGCTGCCTCGGCGATGGTGCCGGCGAGATCCGGGGTGACGAAGCAGAGCTTGGCGCCGGAATTCTCCAGGATGAAGGCGAACTCCTTGGCGTGCAGCTTGGCGTTCATCGGCACCGCGCAGAGGCCGGCGTGCCAGATGGCGTACATGATCTCGATCGATTCGACGCAGTTCGTCAAGGCGAAGGCCACGCGGTCGCCCTGAAACAGGCCGAAGCGGACGCGCAGGTGCGTGCTCATGACGGCGACCTTGCGCCACAAATCGCGGTAGCTGAGATGCGGCGAGGTCCCGCGCGCCAGGGCAGGCAGGTCGCGGAACTCCTGGGAGGAACCGAGCAGCAGATGAGAAATGTTCATGGCCGCACGACTATTGCAGGCGTGGCACCGACCTTGCAATGTGCGGCCCATGCAGGATTTCGATTTCGCCATCGTCGGCGCCGGCATTGCCGGGGTTTCCGCCGCCTACCACCTCGCGCCCAAACTCGCATCGGGGGCCAAGCTCATCATCCTCGAGCGCGAGCACGTGCCGGCCTACCACACCACCGGGCGCTCGGCGGCGCTGCACTCGGAGACCTACGGCAACGCCTCGATCCGCGCCATCACCGTGGCGTCGGGCCGCTTCTACCGCCAGCCGCCCCAAGGATTTTCCGACCATCCGCTGCTCACCCCGCGCGGCGCGCTGATCGCCGGCCGCGCCGAGCAGGAAGCCGACCTCAGGAAAGCGGCGGCCGAGTATGCCCGCCTGGTGCCCAGCGTGCGCTGGCTCGACCCCGCGGAAACGCGGCACCTTCAGCCGCTGCTGAAGCCCGAGGCGGCGGCGGGCGGGGCGATCTTCGAGCCCGAGGCCGACGACATGGACGTGGCCGCCATCCATGGCGGGTTCCTGAAGGGGGCGCGCGCCGCCGGCGGCCTGCTGCGCCTCAATGCCGAAGTGGTGGCGCTCGACCGCAAGGATGGGCGCTGGACCGTAAAGCTGCGCGACGGCGAGACGATCACGGCTGCCAACCTGATCAATGCGTCGGGCGCCTGGGCCGACGAGATCGCCGCGCTGGCCGGCTGCGCGCCGGTCGGCCTGGTGCCGAAGCGGCGCACCGCCTTCACCTTCGATGCCCCTCAAGATCTCGATCTCACGCACCTGCCGATGGTGATCGACTTCGACGAGAGTTTTTACTTCAAGCCCGAGGTCGGGCAGTTCCTGGGCTCGCTGGCCGACGAGACGCCCTCGCCGCCCTGCGATGCGCAGCCCGAGGAGATCGACGTCGCCACCGCTGTCGAACGCATCGAGACCGCGAGCACGCTTGCCATCCGCCGCATCAAGAACAAATGGGCCGGCCTCAGGAGTTTCGTCGCCGACAAGAATCTCGTGGCGGGATATGACCCGAAGACAGAAGGCTTCTTCTGGCTGGCCGGCCAAGGCGGCTACGGCATCCAGACCGCAGCCGCGGCCGGGCAGCTGGCCGCCGAACTGGCGCTCGGCAAGACACTGCCCACGGAAGTCGCCGAGCTCGGCGTCAGCGAGGCTGCCCTATCGCCCGCCCGCTTCACGCAGCGGTGATCGAACGATCACGGAACATCGCCAAGCCCTGACTTCCCGGTGAGGATGCCGGGGAGCATGATTTCGCCGCGGAGACGCCCCCACGCCCTCCGCGATGGATTTCAGCAAGGGAGAGAAACATGACCAGGAAGACACTCATCGCCACCGCGACGGCAATCTTTGCCGCCGGCGCCTTCGCCACGTCCGCCGGCGCCCAGACGACCGTGAAGTGCGGCGGCATCAATTCGTGCAAGGGCACCAGCGCCTGCAAGACCGCCTCGTCGGCTTGCAAGGGGATGAATGCCTGCAAGGGCCAGGGCTGGACCGAGGCCAAGACCGCGGCCGAATGCACTGCCGGCAAGGGCAAGGTTCTCTAGCTTCTCGGCTCCCCCCGGGAGGCTCGGGCGTCGCGGGAAACCGCGGCGCCCTTTTTATTTGACCAACTCACCAAACTGTGAGGGAACAGCTTTGATCGGTGATTTGCTAGCCGACGTATCGAAAGCGCAGGGTTGTCCTGCCCCGTCGGCGTCCTTGCCGATCCGAGGCCTACACTGGGAGACATGACCATGACCAAGCGTACCATCTTCGCGACCGCCGCCGCCGTATTCGCCGTCGGCGCCTTCGCTCCCGCCGCCTTTGCCCAAGTTGCCTGTCCCGGCGGCAATTCCTGCAAGGGCCAGAGCGCCTGCAAGACCGCCAAGTCATCCTGCAAGGGCATGAATGCCTGCAAGGGCCAGGGCTTCGTCAACACGGGCTCGTCGTTCGAGTGCACCGCGATCAAGTCGAAGTAGTCGACGTCCAGTTTCTGCTGGAACGGCAGGCGGGCGTCCGGGGAAACTACGGACGCCCGCAGCTTTTGTGGAGTAGGGTCGACCGCATGTGCGCCGCCGCCATCGACTTCGGCCTGGGCCTTCGGCCCGAACATTACGAGGAGATCGCCGCCAGCCCCGGCCGGGTGAGCTGGTTCGAGGCTCTGTCGGAAAACTACATGGTCCCGGGCGGCAATCCGCTCTACTGGCTCGACCTGATCCGCCGCGACTATCCGGTGGCGCTGCACGGCGTGTCGATGTCCATCGGCTCGATCGATCCACTCGATCTGGACTATCTCGACGGCCTGAAAGCGCTCGCCGACCGCGTGCAACCGCTGTGGATCTCCGACCATCTCTGCTTCACCGGCCTGCGCGGCCTCAACATGCACGACCTGCTGCCGCTGCCCTACACCGAGGAGGCGCTGGACCATGTGGCCGAGCGCGTGAAGCGCGTGCAGGACCGTCTCGGCCGCCGTCTCGTGCTCGAGAACGTGTCGAGCTACGTCACCTATGCCGCCTCCGAGCTCAGCGAATGGGATTTCATCGCCGAACTTGCCCGCCGCGCCGACTGCGAGATCCTGCTCGACATCAACAATGTCTATGTCAGCGCCTTCAACCATGAGTTCGATGCAGGCGAGTTCCTGCGCGCCATGCCGCGCGAGCGGGTGCGGCAGTTCCATCTCGCGGGCCACACAAACAAGGGCAGCCACATCATCGATACCCACGACCATCCCGTCGTGCCCGACGTCTGGGCGCTCTATGCGGAGGCGGTAAAGCTCTTCCCCGGCGTGCCGACAATGATCGAGCGCGATGCCGACATACCGCCCTACGAGGAACTGCTGGCCGAGCTCGACACGGCGCGCAGCATCGCCGCCGATATCCCGCGCGGGGTTGCCGCATGAGCGCCGGTTCCAATACTGGCTCCCTGGGCGACCTGCAACGCGCCTTCCAGGATTACCTGCTCGTCACGAACGATGCCTTCCAGTCCGCGGTGCGCGACACGAAGAAGGCCGACCGCGTCACGCTGCTCGACGTCTACCGCGACGGCTACGCGCTGCGCCTGATCGAGGTGCTGACCAACGACTATCCCGGCCTGATGGCGATGGCGGGGCCTGCCGACTTCGACCATGTGGCACGGGCCTATATCGCGGCCCATCCCTCGCACCATCCCTCGGTGCGCTGGTTCGGCGCGGGCCTGGCGGATTTCATGGCCAGGTCCGCGCCCTACGACAAGGCGCCCGCCGCCGTCGAGATGGTGCGCTTCGAATGGGCGTTGGGCGAGGCCTTCGACTCGGCCGACGTGACCCCCATCGCCGCCGATGTGTTGCTGGGCCTGCCGACGGACGCCTGGGAGACGCTTGCCTTCACGGCGCTGCCGTCGCTGCACCGCCGCACCTTCGCTTTCGAGGTGGCACAGGCTTGGCAACGCCGCGACGAGGTCGAGCCCGGCAATCTCGAGGTCGGCCGCGCGGACGAGCCTGTGACCTGGGCGATCTGGCGGCCCGAACGGCTTACCAGCTTCCGCTCGCTCGAGCCCGACGAAGCCGCGATGCTCGACGCCCTGGTCGCCGGGAAGTCCTTTCCCGAACTCTGCGAGACGGTGGCGGCCTTCACCGGCGGCGATCAGGCCCCGGCCCGCGCCGCCTGGCTGCTCCGCACCTGGGTCGAGGGCGGCATGATCGCGTCGTTCGAACACTGACGCTTTCATTTGGCGTTGGCCGCCCGTAAGGTCCCGCGCGGCGCGCCCGCTTGATGGAACTGGTAGACATACGAGACTTAAAATCTCGAGGCCGCGAGGCCGTGCTGGTTCGAGTCCAGCAGCGGGCACCAGCGACGGGCTGACTCAAGGTCCAGTCGATATCCCGTTCGTGCCGAGCCGCGCCACGACGCGGAAGCTGCCGTCGGCCCCAGGCTTCACGATGGCACCTTGCCCTTCGGGCAATTCGACGGTCGCCGCATCGCGCATGGTGGGTGCATGGCCGACCAGCAGGAGATTGCCGCCCGCCGGCGGCCTGCGGCCAAGCATCGCCTTGAGGGCTGCATTGGCCGCCGCCACCTGCTCCGGCGTCTGACTCACATGATAAAACAGGTCGGGATTGATCGCAGGCGCGCGGCCGAAGGCGATCTCCGCCGTCTGCCGCGTCCGGCAAAACGGACTGGCCTCGACGGCGGCGACCGCAATTCCCTGCTGGCGCAGGACGGCACCGAGCGCCGCCGCCTGCGCACGGCCGGCGGCGCTGAGATTGCGCTGCCAGGAGCAGTCCGCGAGGTCGCGAACGGCCGGCTCGGGCGTCGTCTCGGTCTCGGCATGGCGCAGATAGATGACGTAGCCGCCCTGCCGCAGATCGGCGAGGAGTGCTGCATTGGGATCGGACGCGGGAGCGCGCGCCGCCGGGAAGGCCACGACGCCCGCCAGGAGGACCACGAACAGAAAGACGGCTGCAAAGCGCATTGGCTTTTTTAACAGATCGCAAACCGGCCTTTGCAACACGACTGCTCGCGATCCGATGACAATCCCGTGCGGGGTCGGCTTACGGAGCGACGGCACCGGCCTTAGGATGACGGCCATGATGCGGCACTCCCCCTTGCTCCTGCCCCTGACGCTCGCGCTTGCCGCCTTGCCGGCGACCGCCCCCACTTTCGCCCAGGCGCCGCCACCTGAGAGCTGGATCCAGGATACCAAGACCGGATGCCGTATCCGCAACCCGGCGCCACAACCCAGGGAATCGGTCACCTGGTCGGGCGCCTGCCCGAACGGGATCGCCGAGGGCTCGGGCATCCTGCAATGGTTCGACGACGACCGGCCGAGCGACCGCTACGACGGCGAGCTGCGCGACGGCTGGGAGAACGGCCGGGGCATCGCCACCAGTACCGTGATCGCCGATCGCTACGAGGGCGACTGGCGCGACGGCTGGCGGCATGGCCGGGGCCTCTATGACTTCGCCAACGGCGACCGCTACGAAGGCGACTGGTTCGAGGGTCTGCGGACCGGCCAGGGCACGATGGTGTGGACTGACGGCGCCCGCTACGAAGGCGAGTGGCTGGACAGCAAGCCGAACGGCCAGGGCGTCTATGTCGATGCCGCCGACGCCACCTTCTCGGGCTCCTGGTCCCGGGGCTGCTTCCGCGACGGCGGCCGCAAGCTCGCGGTCATCGCGACCGCCAGGGACTGCGGCTTCGAATAAGTCCGCGGCCTAGCCTCTGTAGTGGCAGGACACCCAGTGGCCGGGCCGGCTTTCGCGCAGCTCGGGCACGCGCGTCGCACAGTCGGGCTTGGCGATCGGGCAGCGGGTGTGGAAATGGCAGCCCGACGGCGGGTTGATCGGGTTGGGCACGTCGCCCTGCAGCATGATGCGCTGGCGCTTCACCGTCGGATCGGGGATCGGCACCGCCGACAACAACGCCTCGGAATAGGGATGCATTGGCGTGTCGTAGAGGTCGCGGGCCGGCGCGATCTCGACCACGCGGCCGAGGTACATCACCGCGATGCGTGTCGAGATGTGCTCGACCACGCTGAGATCGTGGGCAATGAAAAGATAGGTGAGGCCGAACTGCTCCTGCAGGTCTTCGAGCAGATTGATCACCTGCGCCTGGATCGAGACGTCGAGCGCCGAGACCGGCTCGTCGCAGACGATCAGCTTGGGCTCGACGGCAAGGGCGCGGGCGATGCCGATGCGCTGGCGCTGGCCGCCGGAGAATTCATGCGGGAAGCGGCGCATGTGGTCGGGCTGCAGGCCGACGGTCTCGAGCAGCTGGACCACCCGCTCCTCGTGCTCGCGCCGCGATTTGGCGAGGCCGTGGATGGTGAGCGCCTCGCCGACGATGGCACCCACGGTGAGGCGCGGGTTGAGCGAGGCGTAAGGATCCTGGAAGATGATCTGCATGTCGCGGCGCAGCGCGCGCAACGCGTTTGCGTCCATTTTCCTGACGTCGGCTCCCTTGAACAGGATCTCGCCCGAGCTGGGCTCGATCAGCCGCAGGATGCAGCGCCCCGTGGTCGACTTGCCGCAACCCGATTCGCCCACCAGGCCCAGCGTCTCGCCGGCGGCGATGTCGAAGCTCACGCCATCGACGGCATGCACCTGATCGACCACGCGCGACAATATCCCGCCCTTTACGGCGAAGTGCTTGCGGAGGTCGCGGACGGACAGCAAGGCGCCATCCTTGGTCACTTCGGTGTTGTTCATAGGATGCATGCCACCTTGTGACCGGGTGCCACTTCCTTGAGCGGCGGTATCGCCTGCGTACAGGCTGGCATCACATACTTGCAGCGGGCGGCAAAGCGGCAACCCGGCGGCGGATCGAGCAGGCTCGGCACCGTGCCGGGAATCGATTCGAGCCGCGCCTGGCGCCCGGCGCTGCGGTCGACGCGCGGGATCGAGCGGATGAGGCCCTGCGTGTAGGGATGGCGCGGATCGCCGAACAGCGCCTCCACCGGCGCCTCCTCGACCACCTTGCCGGCGTACATCACCACGACGCGCTGCGTCGTCTCGGCGACCACACCCATGGCATGGGTGATCAGCATGATCGCCATGCCGAAGCGCTCCTTCATCTCCTGCATCAGTTCCAGGATCTGTGCCTGGATGGTGACGTCGAGCGCCGTCGTCGGCTCGTCGGCGATCAGCAGCTTGGGCTGGCAGCTGAGCGCCATGGCGATCATCACGCGCTGGCGCATGCCGCCGGAGAACTGGTGCGGATAGTCGCCCACCCGGCGCTCCGGGTTGGGGATGTTCACCAGTTTCAGCATCTCGGCGGCGCCGACCATGGCCTGCTTGCGCGAGAGCTTCTGGTGCAGCGCGATCACCTCGGCGATCTGATCGCCCACGGTATAAACCGGATTGAGCGAGGTCATCGGCTCCTGGAAGATGATGGCGATCTCGCGGGCGCGAATCTTGTTCATCTCGGCGTCGTCGAGCGGGATGAGGTCGCGGCCCTGCCACAGGATCTCGCCGGCCTCGAAGCGGCCCGGCGGCATGTCGATCAGCTTCAGCACCGACCGCGCCGTCACGGTCTTGCCGCAGCCCGACTCGCCCACCACGCCCAGCGTCTCGCCGCGGTCGATGCTGAGGCTGACGCCATCGACCGCGCGGACCATGCCGTCGTCGGTCTTGAACCAGGTCTTCAGGCCACGAATATCCAGCAGCGGTTCGGCCACGCTACGCTCGCTCTACAGGACGCGGCGCGGGTCGAGCGCGTCGCGCAGGCCGTCGCCCATGAAATTGATGGTGATCACGGCGAGGAAAATCGCGGCACCCGGGAACAGCGCCCAGTGCGGCGCGATGTCGAGATAATCCTTGGCGTCGCGCAGCACGCTGCCCCAGGTCGGGATGTCGGACGGGAAGCCCAGACCCAGGAAGGACAGCGTCGATTCGGCGATGATGGCGGCGGCAACGTCGATCGTGCCGGCAACGATGACCGGACCGACCGCATTGGGCAGGATGTGCCCGACCACCAGGCGCAGCTTGGAAGCGCCCAGCGCCCGGGCGGCCTCGACGAACTCCTTTTCGCGCAGGCTGAGGAACTGGGCCCGCACCAGGCGGGCGACCTGCATCCAGCGCAGGCCGCCGATCACGACCACGATCAGGATGAATGCGCCGCCCTCGACCCCGAACAGCCTCTTGAAGTGGTCGCGGAACAGATACATCAGCAACAGCAGCAGCGGCAGCAGCGGCAGCGCCAGGAAGAGGTCGGTGAGCCACATCAGGGCGGCATCGACCCAACCGGCCGACATGCCGGCCACCGCCCCCACCACGACGCCGACCACGACTGCCACGACCATGGCGGCAAGGCCGACGGCAAGCGAGATGCGCCCGCCATAAATCAGCCGCGCCAGGAGATCCTGGCCGAGATCGTCGGTTCCCAGCGGATGCGCCCACGACGGACCCTGCAGCTTTGCGGCGAAATCGATCTCGTTGATCGCCACCGGCCAGATGAACGGGCCCAAGACGACGGTCGCGATCAGCATCAGCAGGACGACGCCGCTCGCCACGGCAAGCCGGTGCCGGCGGAAACGGCGCCAAGCCTCCTGCCACGGCGACGTCGGACCGCTCTTGCGCGGCGCGGCCGCGATGGACGCCGGTGCGTCAGCGGTAAGAGATGCGGGGGTCGAGCCAGCCATAAATGATATCGGCCAATAGGTTGAAGAAGACGACGAGACAGGCGATCACGAAGGTCACGGCCATCACGACCGGCGTGTCGTTGGCGAGCATCGAGGCGATCAGCAGCGAGCCGATGCCGGGGACACGGAAGATCTGCTCGGTGACGATGGCGCCGCCGAACACGATCGGCAGCTGCAGGGCCACCAGCGTCACCACCGGGATCAGCGCGTTGCGCACCACGTGCTTGGTGATCACCTTGCGCTCGCCGATGCCCTTGGACCGCGCCGTGGTGACATAGTCGAGCTTGATGACGTCGAGCACCGAGGAGCGCACGAAACGCACCAGCGACGCGCCCTGGAACAGGCCCAGCACCATGACCGGCATGATCGACTGCTTGATGTGCTCCCAGTAGAACTGCCAGCCCGTCGCGTCGATGTTGGCGCGATAGACGAAGGGCAGCCAGTCTAGCTGGATCGAAAATACCAGGATGAACAGCAGGCCGGTGAAGAAGGTCGGCAGCGAGAAGCCGACGAAGGCCAACGTGTTGGCGATCTGGTCGAACAGCGAATAGGGCCGCGTCGCGGCCAGCACGCCGACCGGCAGCGCCACGAGTATGGCGATGATCTGCGAGGAGCCGATCACGATCAGCGTCACCGGCAGGCGCTGCAGGATCAACTGGTCGACGTCCATGCGACTGACGAACGAAAAGCCCCAGTCGCCCTGGATCATGGCAACCAGCCAGTGCAGGTAGCGGGTCCACACCGGATCATCGAGGCCGAACTTGGCGCGCAGTGCCGCCCGCACCTCGGGCGGTATCGCCGGATTGGTCGCCAGCTCCTCGAACGGATCGCCCGGCGCCATCGCCAGGACCGCGAACAGCACGAGGCTGATCCCGAGCAGACTCGGGATCATGATCAGGATCTTGCGGATGACGTATTGACGGGACAATCGATGCCTATTGCGAAGATCGAGCCATCCCGGGCCAGGCGCCCGGGATGGCGCGCGTTCAGCTGCTTATGCTTCCTTGTACCAGTCGGACAGGTCCCAGGTATTGTTGTCCCAGCCGCTGATGCTGGCATTGAGCTTGGCCGCCAACGCGGACACGGTCGGTCGCTGCACGATGCCGAGAACCACGCCGTTCTGGACCGCCATGTCGTTCATCTTGATGAACATGGCGGCGCGTTTGACCGGGTCGAGCTCGTTCTCGGAGGCGCGGAACAGCTTGTCGTACTCGTCGTTGCGCCAACGCGTGATGTTGCGGCCCTGCCACTTGTTGTCTTTGGTCGAGACCTCCCACGAGGTGAACTGGTTCATGAAAAGCTGGGGGTCCGGCTGCGACATGGTGGTCGTGTACATCTGCAGGTCGCAGTAGAACTTGGTGTAGGTGTCCGGGTTGGCGACGTCGGAGGAGAAGAACACCGAGGCCGTCACCGACTTCAGCTCCATGTCCATGCCGGCCTTCTGGGCGGCCTGCTTGATGATCGCCTGGGTCTTCTGGCGCGGCTGGTTGATCGACGTTTGATAGACGAACTTCAGCTTCTTGCCGTCCTTGGCGCGGATACCGTCCGAGCCCTTTTTCCAGCCGGCCTTCTCCAGGATGTCGGCCGCCTTGTCGATGTTGAACTCGATCGGATTGGCCTTCGAGCGGAAGCGGGGCGGGTTGTTCAGGAAGTCGCGCGTCGCCGGGCCGGTGCGGCCGTAGATGTGCTGCTCGACCGATTTGCTGTCGATCAGCAGGGCGATCGCCTGGCGGACGGCAGGATCGCTGAGCGTCGGATGCTTGGTCTTGATGCTCGAGCGCTCGCCGTCGACCTCGGTCCACGGATCGGTGGTGTTGAGCTGCAGGTGCTCGATATTGCCGCCGGGCGTAACCAGGACGCTGCCCTTGCCGCCCTTTTCCAGGCGCGACAGGATCTCGTCCTCGACCTGCATGTTCCAGGCGAAGTCGAACTCGCCGGTCTGCAGCACGGCGCGCGCCGCCGAGATGGCATCGCCGCCACCCTTCATCTCGATCGAGTCGAAATAGGGCTTGTTGGCCTGGTGGTAGTTCGGGTTGATGACGCCCATGACCATGTCGCCGGGCTTGAAGTCCTTGAACAGGTAGGGGCCGGTGCCGACCGGCTTGAGGTTGGTCGGTGCATCGCGCGACTTGGCGCCGATATAGTCGGCGAACAGATGCTTGGGAATCATCATGCCGCGGGTGCCGACCAGGGCATCGGCCCAGAACGGTGTCGGCTTGGCGAACTTCACGACCACCGTGTACTGGTCGATTTTCTCGACCACGACGTCCCTGTAGGAGCCGGTGGTGACCGCGGCGGTCGCCGGATCCTTGGCATATTCCCAGTTGAACACCACGTCATCGGCGGTGAACGGCTTGCCGTCATGCCACGTCACACCCTGCTTCAGCTTCCAGGTCACCGACTTGCCGTCGGCGGAGAGGCCGCCGTTCTCGCGGCTCGGGATCTCGGCCGCCAGCTTGGCCTTAAGGTTGCCCTCGGCATCCCAGGCGGCCAGCGGCTCGTAGAACAGGCGCGAGCCGTCCTGGTCCTTGGTGCCGACGGCGAAATGCGGATTGAGGAGCGTCGGCCCCTGCCACCACAACACCTTCAGCGGACCGCCGCCGCCACGCTTGGTCGGCTTGTAGGTCGACGGGCTTTGCGCCATGGCAATGCCCGAATGGACCAGAAGCTGGGTGGCGAAGGGCGCGGCAATGCCCACCGCCATCATCCGCTGCACGAAGCCTCGACGCGACATCTTCCCGGCCTTCACCTTCCCGATCAGGCCACGCAGTTCATGTTCGTTCATCGCATACCCCTATAAAGTCCCGAGCCTTCCCCTGCTGCTCTCGCTATCTTGCAAGATGCATGCAACTCTTCATCAGAACAGGCTGTAACGGTGCCGTCAACGACAGCACGGCCCCAAAAGGAGGGAAGTGGGATGCGGATGACGGGCAAAGTGGCGCTGGTCAGCGGCGCCGCGGGCGGCATGGGGGCGGCAACGGCCCGCCTGTTCGCGGCCGAGGGAGCCAAGGCCGTGATCGTGGCCGATATCCTCGACCGGGAGGGCCAGGAAGTGGTGGCCGGGATCGCCAAGGCCGGCGGCCATGCCTCCTACGTCCATCTCGACGTCACCGACGAGGCCCAGTGGAAGGCGGCCGTCGAGGGGACGGTGGCAACGCACGGCCGGCTCGACGTTTTGGTCAACAATGCTGGCATTTCGGGCTCGGCGGAGACCGATCTTTACGACACCGCGGCCTGGAACCGGCTGATGGGAATCAACGCCACCGGCGTCTTCCTCGGCATGAAGTACGCCACCGCGGCCATGAAGCAGGCGGGCGGCGGCTCGATCGTCAACCTGTCGTCGATCTCCGGCATCGTCGGCCAGGGCTATATCCATGTCGGCTACAACGCCTCCAAGGGCGCGGTCCGGCTGATCACCAAGGCCGGCGCCGCCCAGCACGGCAAGCACGGCATCCGGGTCAACTCCGTGCATCCCGGCCTGATGCCGCCGATGCGCACGTCGGGCCGCACCGCCGATCCGGCGATGCGCGCCAAGACGCTGAAGGGCGTGCCGATGGGCCGTGCCGGCGAAGTCGACGAGGTGGCCCGCGCCATCCTGTTCCTGGCCTCCGACGAATCCTCCTACGTCACCGGCGCGGAGCTGGTGGTCGACGGCGGCTGGACGGCGGTCTGACGTGACGGACAGCAAGGCGATTTCGCCCTGGAAGGTGCTCGAGTCGAAATACGCCTACAAGGACCGCTGGCTGGCCCTGCGGTCCGACATGGTGGAGTTGCCGAACGGCCGCATCCTGTCGCCCTTCCATGTGATCGAGCAGCCCGACTGGGTGACCGTCATTGCGCTCACGCACGACGGCAACATCCTGCTGGTCGAGGAATATCGTCACGGCGCGCGGCAGGTCGTGATCGAGCTGCCGAGCGGCATCCACGACACGCCCGGCGAGCCGATCGAGGCGATGAAGCGCGAGCTGCTGGAAGAGACCGGCTTTGCCAGCAAGGAATGGCAACCGCTCGGCAACTTCTTCGCCAATGCGCCCCGCCTCGACAACCGCGTGCACTGTTTCGTGGCGCTCGATGCGCGCAAGGTGGCCGAGCCCAGGCTCGACGATGGCGAGGTGTTGGTCACCCACGAGGTGCCGTTCGCCGCCTTCCTGGAAGAGCTGCGCGACGGCCGCCGCACCTTCCATGGCTTCCAGGGCGGCGCGATGTGGCTACTGCACGCCCATGCCCGCAAGAACGGCGACCAGCGGCTGGCAGCGCTCCTCGCCTGATCAGCCCTTGGCCCGGGCGCGCCACCGTCCGGCGATCGCCAGCGCCATGAAGCCGCCGATCAGCGAGATGTGCTCCATCGCGACCCGGAAATTCGCCGTCCGCGCAGGCTCGACCATCGTCCAGAAATCGTGGGCGAGCACGATGGCAACGACGAGGAAGCCGCTCAGGATCCCGGCGCCCAGCCAGAGCCAGCGGTCGAGCAGAATCAGGATCGAGCCGACCAGCAGCGTGACGACGAGAAGCACGTTCATGAGCGGCGCCGGCTCGATCTCGAGCGCCCGCAGCTCGGCGACGCCTGCCTGGAATTCGACGAGATGGTCGATGCCGGCGCCCCAGAAGACGAACGTCAGCACGAGGCGTGCCACGAACCAGCCGGCGCCGCTGTCCAGGATGGCGGCGATCACACGCGGCATGTCGGTTCTGCCCATGGTTGAAATCTCCTCCACGAAAAAATCGGCGGCGAAGATAGCGGTGTCACACCCGAAAGTGTCACACCAAGTTGAGACAAATGTCGTGACACAGGTTGAGCGCCCTCCTGTGGCATCGCGGGAATCCGACCCTGCGGCCCCACCCCTGAGAAGCGTTGGGGGCGGCCGCAGACGACCGTCAAAATTCAGTCCTCGGATGCGTTGTTCGCACCTCGGTCCACCCCACTGCCGGACGGATCGTCGGCGGGGGCAGCCTTTGCTTGCTACTCACGGCTCAGGACTCGAGTACCGAATACCCGGTAAAGACCGCGGGACCTCCCCTCATCCTCCAGGGATCGTACCCGGCGGGCGCGCCGGGCGGGGCATGGTCGAATGTTCGCGATGGCGGGATGCCACCGGCCACGAAAAAGGCCGCTCCGGTCAAGAGACCCGGGCGGCCCGCGCACGTCGTGACGATGATATCGGGAATATAGCCCAAAATCTGCTGAACCTGTTAGTTTTATTCTGCAAATCAGCATCGCGAATTTCGCCGGGCTGCTGGCAGTGCCAGCAGGGGGGCGCGGCGAGCGGCCATTGCCGGCGGGAGCCGAAAAAGGGCGACAAGCTGCCCCTTTTGTTTCAGGCCAAGCTGTGGCTAGCTGAAGGCATGGATCGCAAACGACCCGAGCAGGGCTGGCGCGCGGCGGCATTCGCCGCGGCGCTGTTTGCGATCACCCTCAATTTCCTGCAGCCGCTCGCCCATGCCGCCCTGATGCGCGCCGGCGGGCCCGAAGCCGCCGCCACGATGTGGGGCGTCTTTTGCCTGCCCGCCGCAGGCCAGGACGATGCCCAAAGCCCGGCGCCGGCCGCGGCTAAATTCCATGAATGCTGCCTGGGGCTCGCACATGCCCCGGCGCTGGCCGAACTCTCCACCGCTTTCGTCGCAATCGAGCACGTCCCCACCCGCGTCAACTTCGGCGTGGCGACGGATGCAATCTCGTCCGTCGGCAGCCGCGACGGGCCCAGCCAACCGCGGGCACCACCCTCTTTCGTCTGAACGCCTTCCCACGCGCCACTCTGCGGCGCGTCACCTGTTCAGCCGAAAGACCCTCGTATGTCTGTTACTCCTGCCGGCGCGGCCAAGCCCGCGGCCGGGCCATTACCGGATCAGCCACGCGGCCGGCTCTACGCCCTGCTGTGGCGCTGGCATTTCCTCGCGGCACTGATCGTGATTCCCTTCGTGCTGTGGCAGGGCACCACCGGCGTCATCTATCTCTGGTCCGAGGCCTTGATCGACTGGCGCTATCCCGGATTGCGCTTCGTGGCGCCCTCGACGGAAACCGTTCCAGCCAGCGCGCAACTCGCGGCGGCACTCGCCACGGCACCCGCGCATTTTCACCCGAGAGCAGCGGCTCACGGTCACGGCGCGACACCAGCCAGTCCTGCACCGGGCGCGTCGCATGGCGGTCCGCCGGTTCAGGAGCTCCTGCTGTCGAGCGATCCACGTCGCAGCACCATCGTGATGCTGCACGACGAAAGCGGCCTTCCCTACCCCGTGTTCGTCGATCCCCGCGATGGCCGCGTCCTCGGATCGCTGACCAGCACCCAATGGCTTCCCGGCATCACGCGCGCGCTCCACGGCGGCTGGCCGCTTGGCAAGCCGGGAAGCTGGCTGCTCGAACTGGCGGATGGCTGGGCCATCTTCATGATCGTCTCCGGCCTCTATCTGTGGTGGCCGCGCGGCCGCGGCTTCCTGATGTCGCTATGGCCCCGCTTCGATCGCGGATCGCGCATCCTGACGCGCGACCTCCACGCCTCCGTGGCGGTGCTTTTCTCGATCGTGTTCCTGTTCTTCCTCGTCAGCGCCTTGCCGTGGACGGCTTTCTGGGGCGGCGAGATCCTGTCGCGGATACAGACGAGCCTCGGCCAGAAAAGCCCCGCCGGCTTCTCGCCCGGCGGCGCCTCCGTGGCGCAGATGACCGCGGCGATGCGGCCGGTCGACGAGATGGCGGCCGAAGCACGCGCACGGGGAGTCGCCGGAACCCTGATCATCCGCCTGGCGCCATGGCCCAAGGCACCGCTGTTCCTGATGAATCGCGACGGCTCTCCGTCGGACGATCGCGTGCTCCATGCCGATGCCAAGACGGGAAAGATCACCGGCGACTTCCTCCGGTCGGAGAGCCCGATCATCCCGCGCGTCGTCGGATTCGGCATTCACGTACATCAGGGCGATTTCGGGCCGGTCAATCTGTGGCTGAACACCGCATTCGTGCTCTCGCTCCTGTGGCTCACCGTCACCGGCGTGGTGTCGTGGTGGATCCGCAAGCCGCTGCGCGGCCTCGGCATTCCCCCCAAGGTCAGCATGCCGTGGCCGCGGTCCCTGATCGCAGCTGCGGCGGCGATGTGCCTGCTCTTGCCGATCTTCGGCCTCTCCGTCCTGATCGTGCTCGGCATCGATCGGCTGCTGCGCAGACAATGGCGGCTCGCTTGATGTCTCCAGACAGCCCATCGTTGCCAATGACCCGCAGACGGCCCGACTCGGGCTGGCGCACGGCTTCTCTTGCCGCCGCGCTGTTTGCGATCACCCTCAATTTCCTGCAGCCGCTCGCCCACGCCGCGCTGATGCGCGACGGCGGCCCAATGAACGGGTCGCAAGCCGCCGCCAAGATGTGGGGCGTCTTCTGCCTGCCCAACACCGGCCAGGACGACGCCCAGGGTCAGGCTCCGGCCGCCGGCAAGAGCCACGAATGCTGCCTCGGCCTCGCGCACGCGCCCATACTGGCCGAACTCTCCACCGCGTTCGTCCGCGTCGAACACGTGGCCACAGCCGTCCACTTCAGGACGGCAATCGATGCTCTCCTGCCCGTCGGCATCCGCGACGGGCCGAGCCAACCCCGAGCGCCACCCGCCTTCGTCTGATCGTCGAGCAAGCAACGCGCGCGCCTCGTGCGCCTGTGTTCCGTCACGTCAGTCGAAGGATTTTCTCCATGTTGTCGATTCTCAGGGCGACCGCCGTCGCCTTTGCGGGCCTGGCGCTCATGCCAACGCTCGCGCGCGCCCAGGAAGCCACGACCCAGGACCAGGCCCAGATCCAGGTGCCGCCCATCACCGTGACGGCACCTTCGGCGTCGCTCACCGTACCGTCGGCGAAAGACGCCGAGCAGCAGATCAACAGGACGCCGGGCGGCGTCGAGATCGTGCCGGCCGAGCGCTACCTCGACGGCCGCGCCTCGACGATCAAGGACATGCTCGACTACACGCCGGGCGTCTGGGTGCAGAGCAAATACGGCCAGGAGGATTCGAAGCTCGTCATCCGCGGCTCGGGCCTGTCGCGCAACTTCCACCTGCGCGGCATCCGCCTTCTCCAGGACGGTTCGCCCATCAACCTTGCCGACGGCAGCGGCGACTTCCAGGAGATCGATCCCCTCGCCGAGCAGTACATCGAGGTCTACAAGGGCGCCAATGCGCTGCGTTATGGCGCCATGACGCTGGGCGGCGCCATCAACTTCGTCTCGCCGACGGGACGCAGCAGCCCCGGCTTCTCCACCCGCATCATGGGCGGCAGCTACAACACGCTGGGCGAACAAGGTACGGCGGGCTTCTCCGAGGGCCCATGGGATGCCTGGATGTCCCTCACCAACCTCAGCTCCAACGGCTTCCGCCAGCAATCCAACCAGAACCTGACGCGCTTCAACGGCAACGTCGGCGCCCAGGTCGGCTCGAACGCGGAAACGCGCTTCTTTCTCTCGGGCAACCAGATCCGCCAGCAGATTCCGGGCTCGCTGACCCAGCAGCAGTTCTGGACCGGTCCGCAACAGGGCCCGCTCGCGAACATCCTGCAGAACACGCGGCGCGACATCGATTCGTTCCGCTTCGCCAATACCACCGTGATCGACATCGACGACGACAGCCTGACGTTGCAAGCCTTCGTGAAGTCCAAGTATCTCTTCCATCCGCTCACCTTCGCGGTGATCGACAACAACAGCCTCGATTGGGGGGTTACCGGCCAGTACAAGGGCAGTCGCCAGGTCGCGGGCCATCGCAACGACTTCATAGCCGGCGTGAATTTCTTCGCCGGCACCACCCGCAACAAGCAGTTCGTCAATAATTTCGGCGTGCCGGGCGCACTCACCAACGACAATACCGAGCAGTCGAGCAACGTCGAACTCTACGGCGAGAACTGGTTCTATGTCGTGCCGACGGTCTCGATCGTGACCGGCGTGCAGTTCAGCTGGGCCAATCGCGCGCTCACCGACAACTATCTGGTGAACGGCAACGATTCCGGCATGCGGACCTACTTCGAGGCCAACCCCAAGATCGGCGCCCTTTGGGAGCCGCGCAAGGACCTGCAGTTCTTCGCCAACGTCTCGCGCGCCTCCGAGCCGCCGACATGGTCGGAACTCAACCCCAGCGTCGCGCCCGGTTTCGCCAACCTGGCGCCGCAGACTTCGTGGACGGCCGAGATCGGCACCCGCGGCAAGATCGGTACGAACCTCGGCTGGGATCTTTCGATCTACCGCTCCTGGGTAAGGGATGAGCTGCAGCTCCTGGTCGTGCCCGGCTTCGGCGGTTCGGCGATCGCCGTCAACATCCCGTCGACGATCCACCAGGGTGTCGAACTGGGGCTGAACGGAACGGCTTGGGAAAGCCAGGGCGGAGACCGGCTCACCGGCCGTCTCGCCCTCACCTACGGCGACTACCGGTTCGACAACAACCCGATCTACGGCAACAACCAGTTGCCCGGTGCACCGCCCTTCTACTTCCAGGCCGAGGCACGCTACACAACGACGAGCGGCTTCTATATCGGACCCAACGTCGAATGGGTGCCGCAGGGTTACTACGTCGACAACGTCAACAACCCGGCCTTCATGACCACGCCCTATGCGCTGCTCGGCGCCAAGGCGGGCTACACCGGCTTCAAGGGCATCGAGATTTTCCTCGACGCGCGCAACCTCACCAACACGATGTACATGTCCAACGTCAACGTCATCGGAAACGCCACCGCCGCGAGTCAGCTCTACAATCCCGGCAACGGCGCTTCCATCTTCGCCGGCATCCAGGCGCGGTTTTGATCCGCGCAACCACAACAACGCGCGTCCCGCCGCTCGCGCTCGCCGCGGCGGCGGGATTGCATGTTCTCGTCGGCATCGCCGTGCTCGATCTCTGGCAACGCTCGTTCGCTTTCGACGAGAAGCAGCCGCTCGAAATCGAGATCGTGATGCCGGCAGCCCCGCCTCAACCGGAACAGGAACAGGAACCGACGGCCGAACCCGTGACCGCGGCGGCCGAACCCGAACCCGAACCGGAGCCGCCGCCGCCCACGACCGAAGCGGCGACTCCGCCGCCGCCGCCGGAGCCGGAGATCGTCGCTTTCGACCCCACCCTCATTCCCGAGCCCGAGCCGCCACCGCCGCTGGTGTTCGAGCAGCCCACGCCGCCCATGCCGAAACCGGTGCCGAAACCGACACCCTCCAAGCCGGCGGCAACCCCGCGCCCGCCCGCCGCAATCACGGCCACCGAGCCGCCGGCCCCTGCCGTGCCGGCGCCCGCCCCGGCGCCTGCCGCACCCCGGCACGATCCCAGCTATCTCGACCGCCTTGCCGCCGCCATCGAGCGCGAGCGGGACTATCCGGCCCATGCGCGCCGCCAAGGCCACCAGGGCCGCGTTGTCCTGCATCTCGTCATCGCGGCCTCGGGCAAGCTGCTCTCGGCCCACGTCGTCACCGGAAGCGGCCTCGAAACGCTCGACGGCGCCGCCCTCGGCATGGTTCAACGCGCCCGCCTGCCACCGTTCGGCCCCGGTTTCGGCGCAGAGAGCGCCACCTTCACTGTCCCCATCGCCTTCGCGATGCGCTAAGGAGAGCCCCATGATCGCCCGTCGCCTCGCACTCGCCGCCGCCCTTGCTTTCCTGTCCGTTCCGGCATCCGCCCAGGACTACAAGGTGGGCGCCCTGGAAATCACGCGCCCGTGGACGCGCGCCACGCCGGCCACGGCGCAGTCGGGCGGCGGCTTCCTCACCGTCACCAACAAGGGCACGACCGCGGATCGGCTGATTGCCGCGCGCAGCACGGCGTCCGACAAGGTCGAGGTCCACGAGATGCGCATGGACGGCAACGTGATGAGGATGCGCGAACTGGAGAAGGGTCTGGAGATTCCCGCCGGCGCCACGGTGATGCTGAAGCCCGGCGGCTATCACATCATGTTCATGGGGCTGAAGGCACCGTTCGCCAAGGACGCCAGGGTGCCGGTCACGCTGGTGTTCGAGAAGGCCGGCAGTATCGACATCGTGCTCGACGTCGAGGCCCTGGGGGCCTCGGCGCCGAAGCACTGAATCGGTCTACATCGCCTTCAGCAGTTCTATGGCGATGAGGGCCATGCCGATCACCGACACGAACCACGCCACCGTCCGCAGCCAGGCGATGCCGGCGACGTAGATGACGGCGTAGGCGAGCCGGCCCCAGAAGAAGATCATGGCGCCCATCGCGGTCATGGCGTTGGCCTTGCCGGCCGTCACCGCGATCAGCACCAGGGCCGCGAACAGCACCAGGTTCTCGATCATGTTGAGATGGGCGCGCTTGGCGCGTCCGGCCCAGCCCGTGATCTCGCGCAGGCCTTCGCGGTTGCCGGCGAGCGTCGGCAATCCGACCGCCTGGTTGGCGCCCGTGGCCGCCACCAGCATCTGGACGAAGCAGAGGATCGTGGAGAGGAGGAGGTACTTCAGGTCCGGGGACATTGTGGTTTCTCCCTAGATTGTTATTTGGTCCCGAAGAGACGGTCGCCCGCATCGCCGAGCCCGGGAACAATATACCCGTGATCGTTGAGCTTTGCATCGATCGCTGCCGCGAACACCGGCACGTCGGGATGGACCTCGGCAAAGGCCCGGGCCCCGGTTTCCGAGCCCAGGATGCAAATGAACTTGATCCGCTTGGCCCCGGACTCCTTCAAACGATCCACGGCGGCGATCGCCGAATGGGCCGTCGCCAGCATGGGATCGCACACCAGCACGTCGCGGTCGGAGATGTCCTGCGGGATCTTGAAGTAGTACTCGACCGCCTGCAGCGTACGCGGATCGCGGTAGAGCCCGACATGGCCCTGGCGGGCGAGCGGCATCAGGTCGAGCAACCCTTCGGCGAGGCCGAGGCCGGCGCGCAGGATCGGCACGATCACCAGCTTCTTGCCGTCGAGCAGCGGCGCGTCCATCGCCGCGATCGGCGTCTCGATCTTCTGGTTCACCAGCGGCAGGTCCCTGGTGGCGTCGTAACCCAGCAACAACCCGATCTCGCGCAGGAGCCGGCGGAAGTTGGCGCTGGATGTCTCCTTGTCGCGCATCTTGGAGAGCTTGTGCTGCACCAGCGGATGCGACACGACATGGATCGAGTGCGGCAACGACATCTTCTTCTCCCCCAAAATCAGAAAACCGTCCCGTCGCTCTCCACGGCGATCGGCGGACCGCCGTCCTTGCGGCGTTCCGCGGCGAGCGCGCGGCCGGCGAACCAGGTGCCCGCCTCCAGCACCTTCACCAGCGGCAGGCTCGCGGCGTCCATCTTCAGATGCAGGCGCACATGCTCGGCCACCTGGTCGAGCAGCGCCACGGTGAGCGCCCGCCATTCGACGATCGCCTCGTCGCCGGGGGCGAAGACTTTTTCCAGCAGCAGCTTCTGCTTGGGCTTCAGCGCGCCCGCGTCGACCAGCAGCCCGCCGTTGCGATATTCCGGCAGGCCGGTCAGCGCATCGAGTTCGACCACCTGTAGCCCCGCGCCTTGCAGCGGTTCGACGAGCGAATAGCTCATCCATTGCGAGAGCTTGTGGAACGGCACCAGCCCGACCACGGGATGCTCCCACACGTCACCCCTCGGGTTGGGCCAGATCGGCGACAATTTGTCGAGCACGGCGGCCAGGATCGCTTCGGCCTTCACTTCCGGCCCTGTCCCCGCTCCTTGGGCCAGGAGGTCGAACAGCGCGCCCGGACGTTCGAGTCCGATGCTGCCCAGCTTGCGCAGCAGTCCGGCGCGGCCCTCCAGCCCCAGCAGCGAATTGTGGCCCCGCACCTGGAAGCCCATGGCGAGGTCGACCGGCGTCAGCCGGGCCAGCCGCTCGGCATCGACGCGCAGCGGATCGTTCCTGGAATCGCGGCTGAAGGCGCCGTTGGCGAACATGTTGAAGCTCGCCACGGCCAGCCCCTCGGACCGCATGAAGGACTGCCCGCTCGCCGGCTCCTTGTACGACCACAGGCCGCCGGCGCCGGCATCCAGCAGCACCGAGACGACGGCGAGATCGATGCGCCGCCGGGCAATCTCCGCCGCCGACAGATCCTTCATCCGCTCGGCCAGCATCGCCCAGCGATCGCGCTGACCTGCCTCGAAATGCCGCCAGCGCGAATGGAACGGGATCTTCGCGGGATCGCGAAAGCGCTGGCGCGTCACCTTGAGCGTCGCCTGCACCGCGGCCTCGAGGCCGGCGGCATCGAGCGCAAACCACGGCGACTGCCCGTTCTCGACATGCCGCAAGACGAGCCCTGCCCGCTCGCGGATCGCGGCGGGGGTGCGGAGATATGAAACCGAATCGGTCATGGGGACCGCGGGCCTCCAGGCCCGCTCATGATGCGGGCCTGGAGGCCCGCGGTCCGGCTTGAGTTACTCATCGAGCTTGCGCCCCTTCGCGCGGGCGAGTTCGTTGGAGCCGGGCTTGGTCGCGCTGAAATAGCCCGCCGCCTTCTTGGCATCCATCTCGACCTGGGCGTCGGCGGGGATCAATTCGTCGGGGATCGCCACCTGCTCCAGAATTTCGATGCCCTGCTCGCGCAGCGCATCGGATTTGAGGTTGCTCATCGATACGAAGCGGTCGATACGCGCGATGCCCAGCCAATGGAAGAGATCGGGCATCAGCTCCTGGAAGCGCATGTCCTGCACGCCCGCCACGCATTCGGTGCGATTGAAATATTGCGCCGCCGAATCGCCGCCGACCTGGCGCTTGCGCGCGTTGTAGACCAGGAACTTGGTGACCTCGCCCAACGCGCGGCCTTCCTTGCGATTGTAGATGACGACGCCCAGCCCATCCTGCTGCGCCATCTCCACGCAAACTTCGATGCCGTGCGCGAGATAAGGCCGGCAGGTGCAGATGTCGGAGCTGAAGACGTCGGAGCCGTTGCACTCGTCGTGGAGGCGGCAGGCGATCCTGGTCTCGGGTTTGCCGATCTTCGCCATGTCGCCGAAGAAATAGATGGTGGCGCCACCGATCGGCGGCAGGAACAGTTCGAGGTCGGGCCGCGTCACCAGCTCGGTGTACATGCCGCCGGTCTGCTCGAAGAGCGTGCGGCGCAGATCGACCTCGGGCACGCCGAAGCGCTCGGCGATGCCGGGCAGCCACCACATCGGCTCGACCGCGGCCTTGGTGACGCGCACCTCGCCGTTGGCCTTCAGAATGTCGCCGTCGGGCTTCAGGCGCCCGGCGTCGATGGCGTCCTTGATCTCCGGCATGGTGATGTGGGCCTTGGTGACGGCGATGGTGGGCCGGATGTCCCAGCCCGCCTTCAATTTGTCGGCGAAGACCGACGCCACCAGATGGCCCCACGGGTCGAGCGACACGATCTTCCTGGGATCGAACCAGGCCTCGAACGGGCCGATCAGCTCGGCCGGCGAGGTGTCGGTGAAGTCGGGCCGGTGATCGGCCTTCAGCTCGTGCGCGGCAATGGCGAGCGCCCGGTAGATGCCGTAGCTGCCGGAATGCACGCCGATGGCGTTGCGCTTGCCGGGATCGGCCACGGTGCCCACGACCGGCCCGCGAACGGCGGGATCGCGCGCGCCCCAAACCACGGGCGGGGCTTGCACGCCGCCCTGCGAGGGATGGGTATTCAGTCTGATGTGCGCCATATGCTTTCCAGATCGCCAAACGCCGGGAAAGCGGCGCATTGTAGGGCGCCGGGATGACGAAGGGAAGACGGACCCCGGGCCTGTTTTGTCATCTCGGGCGGAGTAGTCTTGCTCCGCCCGAGATGACAAAGTGCGGGGGCATCATGGCATTCCTATACCGTGCAGGACTGGCGTTGATTGCGCTTTTGCTGCTGGCGGGCCCGACGGCCGCCCAGCAGACATGGCCCGTGCTGGCAAAGATGGGCGTCGGCGGCACCTGGGCGGCGGTCTGCACCGAGGACGTCGACGACTCGAACTGGTTCCACACCTACTACGGCGACAAGGGCGGCGTGGCGCGGCGGCGGGCCGATCGCGGCGCGGCCCTGCCCTCGCTCAACAGCACGATCGACAGCGCGCAGAACCTGACGCCCACCACCTTCCTGATGCGCATGCGCAACGACGATGCCGGCTGGGGGGAGAGCAATCAGGTGGCGTACGACGTCATCGCCGAGATCACGCCGCGCGGCCTGCGCTCGCTCTCCTCGACCCGGACCAGCGACGGCAAGCAGTTCGTCAAGGATGGCAAGTTCACGGCGAACGGCAATCCGGTGAGGCTGTTTCATCGCTGCAAGTGATCGGGGCAAGCGATCGGGGCAAGCGATCGGGGCAAGCGATCGAGCGAGTTGTCGGCGCGTAACCCGGAGAGGCCGCCTCTTCGCGCTCGGGCCGCCGACCCGCGGGCGCTACGCGGAGATCGTGGCGATTCCCGACATCCGCCTGCAAGCCGCGGAAGTGGCCGAACGCCTGATCGCGCAACTGCGGCAGCCATCTGGTCTTGGCGGCGGACCCGCCGCATAATCGCGACATGGGACGCGGACCTGCCAAAGTCTCGGCAAAATCGACCGACAAGACATCGCTGCACCTGCGGATCGATTTCGGCGGGGGGCGCTCGATCGGCCCCGGCAAGATCCGGCTGCTCGAACTGATCGACGAGACCGGCTCCATCTCCGCCGCCGGCCGGACACTCGAGATGTCGTACCGCCAGGCCTGGCTGCTGGTCGACGAGCTCAACCGCATGTTCAAGGAACCCGTCGTCAGCGCCCAGACCGGCGGCGGCGGCGGCGGCGGCACGGTGGTGACGGAAGCCGGCAACACCGTGGTCCGACTCTATCGCGACATGGAGCAGCGGGCCCGTGGCGCCTCGACCTCGGACGTGCGGGCGCTGTCGCGCTTGGTCGTCAGATAGCGGCCGCTCTACTTCAATACGGTAAAGCCCTGCTTCTCGAAGAACGGCCGCGCCGCGGGCGACTTCAGGTAGGCCACGAACGCCTCCGCATCGGGATTGGTCGAGGTCGCGAGCAGCGCCGCCGGATAGACGATCGGCGGATGGCTGCCGGTGGGAAACGCACCGACGATACGGACATTGGAATCGGCCGCGGCATCGGTGCGGTAGACGATGCCGAGCGGCGCCTCGCCGCGCGACACCAGGACGAGCGCCATGCGCACATTCTCGGCCTGGGCGACGCGGTCGGCGACCGAGGCCCAGACGCCCAGCTGCTCCAGCGAGGCCTTGCCGTACTTGCCCGCCGGGACGGCGTCGATGTTGGCCATCGCCAGGCGTCCGCCGCCCAACGCCGCGCGCAGCGGGAAGTCCCTGGCGATCTCGAGGTCGATCTTCGAGTCCTTGCCCGCGATCAGCACGATGTCGTTGCCGAGGAAATCGAAGCGACTGGTGCGCTTGATCAGCTTGCGCTCGGCCACATAGTCGACCCACGGGATGTCGGCGGAGATGAACAGGTCGGCGGGGATGCCGGCCTCGATCTGCTTGGCCAGCGCCGGGCTCGCCGCATAGGAGATCCTGGCGGCCTTGCCGGTCTCCTTGCTCCAAGCGGCCGAGGCCTCGTCGAGCGCGTTCTTGAGGCTGGCCGCGGCCAGGACCACGACGTCCTTCGACTGCGCCCAGGCGGATGCGAGCGGGGCCAGCAGCAGGCCGGCCGTTACTGCGACCAAGGCGCGGCGGCGAGCCTGCATGATGAGCGTCTCCCGGACTTTCGATATATCCAAATGGATATATCGACTCGCGCAGGATTACCAGCCCCTCTTCGTTCAGTTGGCCGAGGCCGCGCACTTCTTCTTGAGCGCCTCGAACAGAACCTCCGTCACCTCGCCGGTCTCGGCATCGCCCGACGCGAGCTGGAACTCGCGGATCGCGGTGCGCGTCTGCGGCCCCACCGTGCCGTTGGTCGTGCCGCGGTAGTAGCCGAGGTGGCGCAGCAGCACCTGAACGGCCTGGGCCTGATCCGTCCTGTCGGCCGGCCAACGGTTGAATTCGACCTTGCACTCGGACTTGGACGGGTCGGGTTTGGACGGCTCGGGCTTCTGTTCGCCCACCACGGCCTGCGGCGGCGTCGAGGGCGTGGGCTCTTGCCGGACGGGCGCCGCCGCCGGCTCGGACTCCGGCGGACGCGGCGGCAACTTCAGCGCCCGGGCGGTCCGCGCGGTGTCGGTCGATGGAGCCGGCGGCACGGACAGACCGGGAACGACTCTGCCCATGGTCCAGACGGCGAAGCCCGCCACGAACAGCAACGCCAGGACGACACCGTAAGCCACATAGGGCATCGCGGACCTGTTCGTGCCTTCCGTCTTGCCGGAAGCCGTCGCCATGAAGCTATTTTCCCTTTCGTCCGGAATTCCTCTTTTGACGCTAGCGGGCGCCGCGGCGGCCTTCAACGGCCCGGACTGGGGCCCCGACTGGCCGCCAGCATGCCGAGCCGACGGACGTCCGCCATCTCCTCCAATCGGTCGACGGCCTCGATCAGCCGCGCCGCCGTCCCGGGTGCCAGCGGCTCGGCGCCGAAGGCGAGGCAGCGCTCGAACTTTTCCAGATGCTGCTGCTGCGTGAGCGGGCGTGCCGGATGGGCGAGCATGGTCTCGCCACGCCAGCCGAGCGCGCGGCCATCCCTGAGATGGACCACCACGGTCTGCGGCGCCAGCGCATTGGGATCGGTCGTGCCGTCGTCGCGCGTCTCGACGCGCGCCGCCAGTTCGTAGGTCGCCGGATCGGCCAGCGCCGCGCCGCGGAAATGCGCGAGATCGAGCGCGCCATGCTGCAGGGTCTTGGCGATGGCGTAGGCCATGCAGAGGCGGGCATAGCTGGCGCCGGCGTCGGGCCGGGGCGGCCGGCCAACCAGGCGCACGATCAAGGGCGGGGCGACGACATCGACGCGGGCGACATCGGCAGCGCCAAAGCCATGCTCGGCGCGCAGCACCCGCACGCCCTCGATGCCGCCATGGGTGGCGCGTCCGGCGGGAAACGGCTTGTGGCTGAACTCGGCCATGCGCCACTGCCGGCCAAGACTGGCCAGCACCGGCTCGAGGTCGTACGTGCCCTCGAACAGCGGCAGGTATCCATAAGCGCCCTCGAACACCTGATGCGCCGCGGCGAAACCGAGTGTCGCCATCTCGCAGGATTGCAGCGCGGCACGGGTGTTGAAGGCGATCTGCACCGCCAGGATCGGGCTGCCCTCGGTGTGCGCCTGCATGGTGCCGCTGGCCTGGGCGAGTTGCCAGGCGAAGGCCGCTTCCAGCGTCGGCCGGTCGAGACCGAGCAGGCGGCCGGCCGCCGCCACCGCGCCGAATCCGCCGGCCGTGCCGGGGCGAAAGAAGCGAAAGCCCGAGCGCGAGGCGAGGCCGAGGCCGGCGGCGATGTCGACGCCCACCGCGACGGCCGCAATCAGTTCGGCACCGCTCGCGCCGCCCCTCAGCTCGGCCGCCGCAAGTGCTGCCGGCAGGACGGCGGCCATGGCATGCACCACAGCGCCCTCGTGCAGACAGTCGTATTCCTGGTTGTGCATCTGCCAGGCGTTGAGGAAGGCGGCGGCGGGGGCGGCGAGCCGCACCGAGCGGCCCCACACCGGAACCGCACCCTCACCGGGCGCGCCGCCCCAGCCCGACGCCACCTCGAGCAGCCCCTCGCCGCCCTCGACCGAGGAACCGGCGATGCCGACGCCCAGGCTGTCGAGCACGAAGACCTTGGCGCTCCGGACGGCGGCGTCGGAAAGGTCGGCGAAGCGGGTCTCGATGGCGTGAGCGGCGAAGCGGGCAGCGGCGGTCATCGGCGGGTTCCCCTCCGGGGAAAAAAATCTTCTGCCCGACGGAACGTTCGGGCCACTGGTCGCTTATGTCCTATGCCGGGGAGTGGCACGAACAAGAAAAAGAGTGGTGATGGCTTTGATTTTGATCGTCGAAGACGAAATGATCGTCCGGCTGGTGGCGGAAATGACCTTGCGGGGGCAAGGGTACAAGACCCTCTCGGCCGGCGGCGTCGATAAAGCTCTTTCGCTCCTGCGCTCGCCCGAGCCTATCGACGCGCTGTTTACCGACATCTACCTCAAGGCGGCGCCACTCGGTGGCTGCACCCTCGCGCACCAGGCCATGCAATTGCGGCCGGATTTGCGCGTGCTCTACACCACCGGCAATGCGGCGACAGCTCAGATGAAATCCATGTTCGTCGAAAGCGCCCACTTCCTGCCCAAGCCCTATTCCGACGAGCAGCTCCGAAACTCCATGCAGGTCCTGTTCGCCGCGTGATCCTTTGACTTCGCGCAACCTCGAGGGTAACGACGACGATGCCGGCCGACGATCCACAACAAAAGCCCGTGTCCGAGATCGCCGCCAGCGAGATCGTCGAAACCATCCCGAGCGCGCTGATCATCCTCGACCGGCATCTCAACATCACCTCGGCTAACCGCGCCTTCTACCAGACCTTCCGGACCAGCCCCGGCGAGACCGAGGGCAGCCAGATCTACGAGCTGGGCAACCGGCAGTGGGACATCCCGGCGCTGCGCACGCTCCTCGAGAGCGTGATCCCCCATCGCGCCTCGGTCGAGGGCTTCGAGGTCGAGCACGATTTCCCGACGATCGGCCGGCGCACCATGCTGGTCAACGCGCGCAAGATCTTCAGCCCCGGCGCCCATGACGGGTCCATCCTGCTCGCCATCGAGGATGTGAGCGAGGAACGCGCGGCCCGGGCCGAGAGCAGGAACCTCTGGCGGCTGACGCAAAGCATCGTCGACACGATCCGCGACCCGCTGGTGGTGCTCGAGGACGACATGACGATCGTGACCGCCAGCAAGGCGTTCCTCGCGATGTTCGGCATCGCCGAGGCGGCGACGCGCGGCCGGCGCCTGGCCGAGCTGGGCCAGCACCAGTGGGACGTGCCGGCGCTGCGCCATCTGATGGAGAAGGTGCTGCCGGAGAACAAGCCGATCGAGAGCTTCGAGATCGAGGACGACTTCCCGGGCCTCGGCCGGCGCGTCTTCAACCTCAACGCACGGAAGATCTCCCAGCCCGGCAACCATGCCCATCGCATGCTGCTGGTGTTCGAGGACGTCACCGACCGCAAGCGGCGCGAGCGCGATGCGCTCGACCTCGCCAACGAGATCTCGCACCGGATCAAGAACAACCTGCAGATCGTGGTCGGCCTGATCGACTACGAGGTCAACTTCACGGCCGCGCCGTGCGTGCCGGGCTACCGCGCCATGCAGGCCCGCATCGGCGCCATCGCCCAGCTCTACGACCTGATCTCGCACTCGAGCCACGGCCGCGCCATCGACGTCGGCGACTATCTGCGGGAAATAGCCAGGACCATGAGGGCCAGCCTGCTGGGAGACACCTCGGGCATCGTCATCGACGTAGCGGCCGAAGCGCTCGACATCGACCCCGAGCGCGCCGTGCCCTTCGGCCTGCTGGTGAACGAGCTGGCGACCAACGCCATCAAGCATGCCTTTCCCGGCGGCAGCGGAAAGATCGTGCTCGGCGTCGAGCGCGTGGGTGAAGAGATCGAGCTTTCCGTCGGCGACGACGGTATCGGCATCAAGGCAAGCAACGCGGGGAAGAGCCACGAAAGACGCGGTTCGGACTATGTGGCGATCTTCGTGCGCCAACTGGGCGGCACGGTCGAGCCTGCGCCGGTGACGGAAACCGGGACGGTAGTCCGGATCCGGCTGCCCTTCCTGCTCGTGCCGCCGGAAGCCGCGCCGCTGGCGGGCTGAGAGGCAGTCTCGCAAACGACGGCAAAGCCGGGCATGCTGGTCGCCAGATCGATCAGGAGGAAGCCATGCCCGACAGCCACGCGACCACCAGCACGACGAGCATCGTGAACCATCTCGGCCCCGACAGTTTCGAGAAGGACGGGCTGCGGCCGTTCTTTGAATACCGCCCACTCGGCCTGAAAGAATTGACCGGCGGCAAGGTCGGCGCCCACGTGATCCGCGCCAAGCCCGGCAAGCACGCCGACGCGCCGCGCCACACCCATGCGCTCAGCTTCCAGTTCGTCTACGTGCTGAAGGGCTGGGCGATCTTCGAGTACGAGGGCCATGGCCAGCACAGGCTCGTCGCCGGCTCGACCGTCTACCAGCCGCCCGGAATCAAGCACAAGGAGATCGATCACTCCGAGGATTTCGAGGTGCTGGAAGTCACCATGCCGGCCGATTTCGACACCAAAGAAGTGACATGAAGGACTGTCGCGTGAAAATACTCGCAGCGTTCCTTGCGTTCCTGCTGCCGCTCGCCGCCCTGCCGGCGGGCGGCCAGCCGCTTCCCGATATCCCGACCCTTCAGGTGCCGCCGGGCGGCGCCACCGTCACCGGCCAGGTCGCGGCGAATGGGCGCAATGTCTACTCCGTAGCCGCCAACAGCCTGCAGGCGCTGTCGGTCGCCATCGCCTCGCCCGGCAACAACGCAATGTTCCAGGTCTACGACGTCGGCGCCTCGGCGACCGGCGCGACCGGCAGTGCGGTCGTCAGCGGCACGACGCTCTCCGGCGCCGGGACCGCGGACGCCTCGATGGCATGGATCGGCGTGATCCCGCAGACCGGGATGTATCTGATCGCCGTCGACACCAAAGGCGGCCCCGCCAGCTACACGCTGACGGTCCAGTTCCAGTAGCGCGCCCTCAGCGGTGCGTCACCTGAATGAACTGGTTGTTGGTGTTGGGCCGGTAGCCGATGTCGTAATGCGCGGCCTTCGGCGTCGCCTGGCAGGTGGCAGCCGTGGCCTGCATGCGCGGCAGATTGAAAGTCGTCCAGGCGTTGCCCTTGGTCATGTCGACATCGAGCTGGAAAGCGAGCGCCGGCGAACTCTTGGCCGCATCGGCGTACTTCCAGCAGATCCAGTTCTGATAACTCGGCTGCAGCTTGACGTTCTGCCACTGCAGCTCGCCCCACTTGTAGCGGTAGCTGATGGTGGTCTTGGTATTGTTGTGAACGCAGGCGCAGCCGTGCGTCGTGTTCTGCGCCCGGGCACCGGCGGCACCGAAGCAGAACACGGCCGCCGCCAGGATGGCAGTCAGCAAAGTCTCGAACCCCCGGATCATTCATATCCCCGATTTTTTCATTGGCAATGCGGGTAAACTTGACCGCAAAAATCGGCCAGTGCCAATGAAAATCAGGCCGGTGGCGCCTTGCAGGTGAAGTCGAGTTCCCTCGGCGCGAAGGCCGGAGGCGCCGAAGGCATGCCCGCCCCCGGATCGGCTTTCGGCCACGCCCCGCTCGCCAGCTTCCTCTCGACCAGCGGCAGCAGTTCCTGGAACGCGACCCACGCTTGCAGCCGCACGCCGCTCTGCGTGGTGTGGATGGCATCGACGAACAGGTCGGGATCGCGCGGCATCAGGCGCGCGATGTCGAGAAAGGCCAGCCGGTGCGCGGCGGCATATTTGGCGAACACGCGGTTCTCGAAAGCCGCCAACCGCTCGAGGTCGCGATAGCGGAACGGCGCGTAACCCTGGTTGAGATACTCCAGGATCGGGCGGTGCCGGATCGGGTTCAACACCATGCCGTCCTTCACCAGCCAGACGAACGAGGCCAGCGCCAGTTCGCCGCCCGCCGCTTCCGTGGTCGCACGAATACGGTCGAGGTCGCCCAGGATCGTCGACAGATTCACCGGCAGGTCGGGACGGCCGATGTCGGGGTCGCGCTCGTCGATGCCGGCCGGCCACACGAGATCGTAGGCCGGCTTTGGCCATTCGCCGCCATCGCCCGGCACGCCCGCCGGCGTGTCGGTCGCGGCGAGCAGCGTCCGCAGCCGCCGCGCCAAAGTGAAATGCTTGGCGGCCTCGTCGAGCCAGCGCGTCCGTGGGTTTGGTGCCGGCGCCGTCGCGGGACGGGCGCAGGCGTCGGGCCGCGGCACCGAAGGCGCCACGGTGCGGAGGTCGAACTGGTTGGCGCCCTCGTAATAGACGACGAGGTCGGGCCGCATCGGCGCCACTTCCAGTCGGACAACGGCCTCGATGTCGGGCGAGCCGATGCTCTCGCGGCCGGCGTTCAGAATCTCGAAACGCAGGTCGAGCCGCTTCGACGCTGCCCACACGTTGAGCCAATGGCCGACATATTCGGGATAGGAGGCGGGAAAGTGATGCGCGGCGATCGTTGTCGAAGCGCCAACGAAGGCGATGCGCACCGTCTTCGGCGGGCGCACGAAGGGCACGGGCGGCCCGCGGAAGCCGTAGGCGTTGGTGACCAGCCCGTTGGGCAGCGTCGCATTGGGCATGAACCTGTAGCGCGGATGCGCACTGCCATCTGGTGGGTCGTAGACGAACAGGTGCCCTGGCACATCGCGCAGGTAGCAGTGGCTACAGGGATCGCCGACGAAGGCCGAGTTCCACGCCTTGAACATGTCGGCGCGGCGCGTGCCCTCGGTGTGGCCGCTGGCCTCGACCCGCCGCACCAGCTCGTACCATTCCGGCGGCGCCTTGCCGCGATTGGGTAGCGGCGGCGGATCGTCGAAGTACCAGGCGCGCTGGACGCCGGCGGCGCGCGGGATCTCGTCCAGGCTCCTCGCCACGTCGGCGTCGTCGGTGACCTCCATCCAGCGAGCGATGCCCTCGGCCGCGGCGGTACAGAGCGCGACCGAGACCAGCATCAGCAGGGCGTTCTTCAGGAAATTGCGCAAAGATGTTCGCCGCGATGAGTTCGTCTGGTTAGGGTGTTAGTACGTTCGACCGTCTAGGAAAAGAGGCGGTGTCATGGAGAGGGTTCGATGAAGTTCGGTTGGCTTACACTTGCAATGTCGCCCTCGCCCGACGAGGACGGCGCCCGTATCGACAGGATCATCGAGCAGGCCTGCCTCGCCGAGACCCTGGGCTTCTCCGACGTCTGGCTGACCGAGCACTATTTCACCGGCGAGAGCGTCTACAACGACTCGCTGATGTTTGCCGCTGCCCTCGCCGTCAAGACCGAGCGCATCCGCATCGGCTTCGCGGTGGTGCAGACACCGTTTCACCATCCCGTGCGGCTGGCCGTCCAGCTCGCATTGCTCGACAATCTCAGCAAGGGCCGGATCGACGTCGGCATCGGCAAGGGCACGGCCTACAACGAGTATGAATTCGTGGGCCACGGGCTGCGCAGCCACGACAGCCGCGAGCGCATGGAAGAAACGGTCGAAATCCTCGAGCGCGCCTGGCGCGAGGCGCCGCTCACCTTCGAGGGCAAGTTCCATAAGCTGCACATCCCGGCGATCCGGCCCAAGCCGGTGCAGCAACCGGGCCCGCCGCTGTGGCGCAGCGTCATCTCGCCCGGCTCGTTCGCCGAATGCGGAAGGCTGGGCGTGCCGATCCTGACCGCCCGCCTGCCGGTTGCGCGCATAAAGGAGCGCTGGGCGACCTATGCCGCCGGCATCGACGCCGGCGGCCACGACGCCGCCAAGAAGGCGCGGCTGCTGGCGCAGAGCGCGCTCTGGCGCAACGTCTATGTCGCGGAGACGAACGCGCAGGCCGAAGACGAGCTGGCCGCGCTCCTGGTCGAGACCCGCGCCCACATGATGCACGTGCGCGACGCTTACAACCCTGCCGACTTCGCCCCCGACCCGGCCACGCTCAACGCCTGGACCGATCCGAAGGTGCCCGATTCGGAAGCCATCCCGTTCGTGCTGTCGACCGGCTCGCTTTACGGCACGCCGGCCCGGGTACGCGAGCAGGTGGCCGAGCTGCGCGAGGTCGGAGTCCAGCATCTGCTCTGCCAGACCGGCTTCGGCGCCATGAGCCACGAACAGAACGTGGCCTCGATGCGCCGCTTCGGCGAGCAGGTGATGCCGGCGTTCGGCTAGACGAGTGAATCGCATCGACTGGCGCGAGGCCCTGGAGCGCCTCGATCTGCTCGCGACCCTGTCGCCCTTCGATCCGCATGTTGCAGGAACGCCGCCACTCGGGCTCGACCTGCCGGCGAGCGATATCGACGTGCTCTGCCACGTCGTCGACGAGGCTGCATTCGCCGACTGCCTTTGGACACATTGCAGCAAGCATGACGACTTCCGCATCCACCAGTGGATCGCCAGCGAGCGCGCGATCGTGGCGACCTTCCGCGCCTTCGACTGGACGATCGAGATCTTCGGCGGTGCCGAGCGGATAGAGGATCAGGCCGGCTGGCGTCACTTCGAGATCGAGCGCCGGCTGCTCGAGGCCGGCGGCCCCCGGCTGCGCGAACGGATCATGGCCCACCGGCGCGGCGGCCTGAAGACCGAGCCGGCCTTTGCGGCCGTACTTGGACTCCGCGGCGATCCATATGCTGCTTTGCTGCAGCTGGAGTCGATGCAAGCGGCCGACCTGGATCGGCTGGTGGCCGCTGCCCTGACCACCGGTTCCTGATTTCAGCAGTCGCCGACGCGCTTGCCGCTCAGCGTGCTGGTGCCCTTGATCGTGGTGCCTGCCTTGTCCCTGACCAGGAGCTGGCCCACGCCTTCGTAGCTGGTCTGCGTAAAAGCGATCTCGGCCTTGGCATCGACGCCCGGCGCGGTGTCGGCGGGCGGGCATGACAGGCTGGACTGCAGGACGCCTGGCTGCTTCAGCCCACCCTCGTACTTGCAGCCGTGCTTGGCGATCTCGTCGGGCGACGGAAACAGCAGGCGCTCCAACTGCGCTTCGCCGGCTTTCAGGCAGGTCTGGCGCGACGTCACCGGCATCGGCTGCACGCCTTCCAACTCGGTTTTGTCGCTGGTCTCCCATAGGCCGGCCTGGATCGCCGTCTGCGCCAGCGCGGAACCGGCCATCGACGACACCGCGGCCATCGCCAAAACTGCCAACAATTTCATCACGCTCTTCTGCTCCCCGACATTGCCGACGGCGAGCATAGCGCGGGGTTGCTGTCGTTTCGCTAGAAAGATCGGCGATGCCGCGCCATCTTGCCAAATCCGCCGGCCCGTTGGAGGCTTGCCCCATGCCTGACGCTTCACGCGCTCCTTCTTCTTCCCGCGAACTCGATGTCGCCATCGTCGGCGGCGGCCTGGGCGGGCTCTACGCCATCCATCGCCTGCGCGGCATGGGCCTGAAAGTCCGTGCCTACGAGGCCGGATCCGGCGTCGGCGGCACCTGGTTCTGGAACCGCTATCCCGGCGCGCGCTGCGACGTAGAAAGCCTCGAATATTCCTACAGCTTCTCCGACGATCTGCAGCAGGAGTGGAAGTGGCCGGAGCGCTACGGCAACCAGCCCGAGATCCTGCAGTATATCAACCATGTCGCCGATCGCTTCGACCTGCGCAGCGACGTCCAGCTCGACACCCGCATCGTCTCGGCGCTGTTCGACCAGCAGACCGGCCTGTGGACGCTGCGCACCGATAAAGGCGAAGAAGTCCGCGCCCGCTACTGCGTGATGGCGGCAGGCAATCTCTCGACACCGCGCGTGCCCGCCTTCAAGGGCATCGGCGACTTCAAGGGCAAGTGGTACCACTCCGGCCTGTGGCCACACGAGGGCGTCGACTTCACCGGGCTGCGCGTCGGCGTGGTCGGCACCGGCTCCTCGGGCGTGCAGATGATCCCGCTGATCGCGCGCCAGGCCAGGCACCTGCACGTCTTCCAGCGCACCGCCAATTTCAGCCTGCCGGCACGCAACGGGCCGATGGACCTGGAGCGCGAGCGCCGCCACAAGGCCGACTATCCCGCCCGCCGCCGCGCCGCCTACGACACGCCCTTCGCGATCGGCGGTTTTCCCAAGCCGACCAAGTCGGCGCTCGACGTCCCGGCCGAGGAGCGCAACGCGGCCTACGAGGCCAAGTGGCAGGAAGGCGGCAGCATCAGCTACCTCTACACCTACACCGACCTGCTGGTGAACAAGGAGGCCAACGACACCGCCTCGGAGTTCGCACGCAACAAGATCCGCGGCATGGTGAAGGACCCGGTGACGGCCGAGCTTCTGGCGCCCAAGGACCATCCGATCGGCACCAAGCGCCTCTGCCTCGATACCGGCTACTACGAAACCTACAACAGGCCGAACGTCGCCCTGGTCGACGTGCGCAGCGATCCCATAGCCGAGATCACGCCGACGGGACTCAAGACGGGCAAGCAGCAGTTCGAGCTCGACGCCCTCGTCTTCGCCACCGGCTTCGACGCCATGACCGGTGCGCTGCGCGAGATCGATATCCGCACGTCCGACGGCGCCGTGCTCGCCGACAAATGGGCGGGCGGGCCCCTCACCTATCTCGGCCTGATGGTCGCGGGCTTCCCCAACATGTTCGTGATCACCGGCCCGGGCAGCCCCGGAGTGAAGACACAGATGATCGCCTCGATCGAACAGCACGTCGACTGGATCGCGGGCTGCCTCGATCACCTGCACAAGCAGCAGCTCGACCGCATCGAACCCGCGGAGCCGGCCGAGAGGGACTGGGTGCATCATGTGAACCAGATCGCCGACAGCACGCTCTATCCGCTGGCAAATTCCTGGTATGTCGGCGCCAACATCCCGGGCAAACCGCGCGTGTTCATGCCCTATGTCGGTGGCTTCGACCGCTACAAGCGGCGCTGCGACGAGGTTGCCTCGAGCGGCTACGAGGGCTTCACCCTCTCCCGCCACGGCGTCGCCGTCGCTTGACCCGGGCCCGACGCGGTTTGTCGTCGATGCCGACCGGCGAGGACGGCTCCGAACCGTCCTGGCTGGTCGACGGAATCGGCTGGCCCGACAGGCGCAGCGTGCGTTCCAGCAGCAGCTCGTAGATCGGCCGGCCTTTCAGCCAGTCGGAGATGACGTGCGCGGTGACGCAGGTCACCAGCAGCGGCAGGATCAGTGCATAGGCGCCGGTCAGTTCCACCGCCAGCACGACGCCGACGAGGGGCGCGCGGATCGTGGCGGCGAACAGCCCGCCCATGGCAGCGATGGCGAAGGCCGCGCCCATCGACGGCGGCACCGCGATGCCGCCCGCCGACAGCGCGCCTTCCATCAGCATGGCGATGCCGAGGCCGATCGTGGTGGCAAGCGTCAGCATCGGCGAGAAGATGCCGCCCGGCACGCCGACCGGATAGCTCGCCATGGTGCCGGCGAAGCGCAGCACGGCCACCAGCATCAAGGTGGCGAGCGGCAGGTCGCGCGCGACCAGATGCGGGATCAGCAGTTCGCCGCCGCCCACCGCTTCGGGCAGCACGATGGCGAGCGCGCCGACGGCGGCCCCCACCACCAGCGCCGGCACGAACGGTACCCGCCGGAAGGTCGCCGCCGTCCAGTCGAGCGCGCCCAGCAGGCAGCGGTTGAAGACGACGCCGAGGCCGCCCAGGCCCGCGCCCAGCAGCACGAAGGCCGGCAGCAGCCAGAGCGGCTGTTCGAGGGCTTCGATGCGGAGCGGCGGCGCGGTGCCGCCGACCAGCCCCATGCCCAGGGCGCTGGCGGCAGAGGCGCAGATGACGCCGACGTACGAGCGGAAGGTGTAGCGGAATTGTTTGCGCGTCTCCTCGACGATGAAGAGGATCGCGGCCAGCGGGGCGTTGAAGGCCGCGGCAAGGCCGGCCGCGGCGCCGGCGGCCAGGAGACCGCGCATGTCGTCGCGGTCGAGCTTCAGCATCTCGGAGATGGCGGCCGCGATGGAGGCGCCCATGTGGATGGTCGGCCCTTCGCGGCCGGCCACCAGGCCGGACGAGAGGCCCAGCACGCCGCCCACGAACTTGACCGGCAGGATGCGGCGCCAGCGCACGGTGCGCAGCCCCTCCATCGCGCCCTCGATCTCCTGCACGCCGCTGCCGGCGGCTTCGGGGGCGAAGCGGCGCGTGAGCAGGAAGGCCGCCAGCAACCCCGATGCCGCGATGCCGGCCGCCATGAGAATGGTTTCGGGGCCGCTGCCGAAGCGCGCCACCAGCCAGGCGGGCCAGCGCAGCAACGCATCGACGGTGAGGTGGAATGCGGCACCCACGACCCCGCCGGCCAGGCCGCAGACTCCCGCGATGACATAGAAAGCGCCGTCTGAAACGCTACGCATCGGCTTGCCGGAAGACTCCATGCCGGCGAGAGTATCGAACTCGCCCGGCCGATTACATGCCGGTCTTGTTCGGCCCGCCGCTGTCGTCCTTCTTCTTCAGCGTGTCGATACCGAGCGCTTTCTGGGCCTTCTTGACGTCCCGGAGTTTGTTGGGCTGCTCGCTTTCGGCGCCGGCCATGCCCTCTTCGGCCGCGACCTGCATCAGCCGTGCGTCGAGTTCCCATTCCTCGAGGGCCGCGGCTTTCTCCTTGTCCGACAGCGCGGGCGTCGTCACGACCTCCGCCGGATGGGCAAATTCCTTGCTCGGGTTGGCGACGATTTCTTTCGTTTTGTCAGCAGTCATCATTGGCCTCCTGCGGCGATCCTGTGGAGGATCAACGACGCAGGAGGCGATGTGTTCCCGGCTGGCGGGCTCTACTTGTCGAGCCAGCCCTACTTGTCCAACCAGAAGGTGTCGAAGCGCACCACGTCGTAGATGCCGAAGTAATCCTTCGGATTGTGGCCCTTCACGTAGTTGTACCAGCCGTCGTTGATCTTCTCCCACGACATCGGCAGCAGCGGGGGATCTTCCTCCATGATGGCTTCGGCCTGGCGGATCAGGTCGAGACGCTTCTTGGCATCGACCTCGCGGTCGATCTGCGGCAGCAGCGCCAGGAACTTCGGATTTTCCCAGCCGGAGTAGTTCTGCGGGCCGCCCTTGCCGTACCAGGCGTTGAAGTAGTCGGACGGGTCGAGCAGGGTCGACACGATGGCGCCGATGGCGAGGTCGAACTTGCCGGTACGGACGTCGTCGAACCACACCGATTCGACGGCGGTGCGGATGTTGCTCTGGACGTTGAGCGTCTGCTGCAGCATCGCCTGGATGGCCTGCGACCACAGCTTGAAGCTCGCGACCTCGCGCACCAGGTAGTCGAGCCCGGTGATGCCCTTCTCGTAGCCCGCCGCCTTCATCAGCGCCTTGGCCTCCTTGATCGAGGCGGTCGGGTCGGGCTGATAGCCCAGCCGCTTGTTGAGTTCGTCCTTGGGCGTGGCGAATTCCGAGAACGGATAGATGAAGCCGCCGACCATCATCGGGGCGATGTCCTTCACCACGTCGACCAGCACCGGCTTGTCGAGCACGAGGTGGAAGGCGCGACGCACCCGGGGATCGTCCAGCGGCTTCTTCTTGTTGTTCATCCAGGTCGCCTGGATGACGCTCTGGTAGAAGTCGGTGCCGGACATGCCGGGCGTGGCCTTGACCTTGCGCAGCGAGCCCGGATCGAGCAGGCGGGCATAGTCGACGCGGCCCGACAGCAGGGCGGAGCCGAGCTCGGGCGAGAACGGCAGGGCGTGATAGAATTCGATGCCGTCGAGATAGGGCAGACCCTTGTTCCAGTAGTTCTTCCACTTCTCCATCGCCCAGACTTCGTTCTCGACGCGGCGCAGGCTCTTGAACGGGCCGGTGCCGGGGATGTCGACGACGCGGCGCAGGTTGTAGCCGTTGTCCTCCAGCGTCTTCCTGCGCACGATGCCGTTCCAGCCGCTGGCGAGCGCGCCCATGATGAAGGCGGGCGGCCTGGCCTCGGCGAGCTTGAACTGCACCGTGTACTTGTCGGGCGTGGTGATCTCGCTCACCGACGCGAACAGCGTGCTGCGCGGGATGCTGATGCCCTGCGGCGGCTTGGCGATGCGATCGAAGGTGGCCTTGACGTCGTCCGAGGTCATCTCGGCGCCGTCGTGGAACTGCACGTCCTTGCGCAGCATGAAGGTGTAGGTCTTGCCGTCCTTCGCGATCTCCCAGCTATGGGCGAGATCGGGAATGATGGTCGTGCCGCTGTTGCGCGGATCGCGCCGGATCAGGTTGTCGAACATGCACCCCTGGCTGCCCAGGCTGTTGATCGTGCCCGACTGGTGGAAGTCGAAATGCGGCGGCCGGCTGGTGATACCGTACTTCAATACGCCACCCGACTTGGCATTGGGTTCCGCCGCCTTGAGCTGGAACTTCGAGCCGTCGTACTCCATGGGCACGCCTTGCGCCCAGGCATTGAACGGCAGGCCGAAGGCACCGGCAGCGCCCATGGCGGCGGCGCCCTTGACGAAGCTTCGACGATTTACACCCTTACGCTTGGAATCTTTCTCCTGCATCGCACTTCCTCCCATTTGGTCTTTTGCAGACCGAGCACAGTATGCTCTGATGGCGTGTCCATCTTCTTTGTGGACCAAGGCTAACACGATAAAATCCAGGGAGTCGATGGCGTCGCAGACAATCCTCCAGGTCGATAACCTCCAGACCCATTTCTTCACCGCGGTCGGTACCGTGCGTGCGGTCGACGGCGTTTCCTATGACCTCAAAAGCGGCGAAACCCTCGGAGTCGTGGGCGAGTCCGGCTGTGGCAAGAGCGTGTCGGCGCTCTCGGTTTTGCGCCTGGTGGCAAACCCGCCGGGCCGCATCGTCGGCGGTGCCATCCGGTTCGAGGGCAAAAACCTGCTCGAGCTCAGCGATCCCGAGATGGAGCGCATCCGCGGCAACGAGATCTCGATGATCTTCCAGGAGCCGATGACCTCGCTCAATCCGCTGTTCACCATCGGCCGCCAGGTGAGCGAGGCGATCGCGCTGCACCAGGGCCTGTCGCGCAAGGAGGCGATGGACCGCGCCGTCGAAATGCTGCGCCGCGTCTACATTCCCGAGCCCGAGCGCCGCGTCCACGCCTACCCGCACCAGATGTCGGGCGGCATGCGCCAGCGCGTGATGATCGCCATGGCGCTGTCCTGCAATCCCAAGGTGCTGATCGCCGACGAACCGACCACGGCGCTCGATGTCACCATCCAGGCCCAGATCCTCGACCTCATGCGCGAGCTGCAGGAGACCTACGGCACCGCCATCGTGCTGATCACCCACGACATGGGCGTGGTCGCCGAGAACGCCGACCGCGTCGTGGTGATGTATGCCGGCCGCAAGGTCGAGGAGGCGCCCGCCGCCGATCTCTTCGACAATCCGGGGCACCCCTACACCAAGGGGCTTCTCGGCTCGATCCCGCATCTCGACGCCGCGGCGCAGAGCAATGGCGCGCGCGCGCGACTGAACGAGATCAAGGGCATGGTGCCGTCGCTATTCGACCTGCCGCCGGGCTGCAGCTTCGCACCGCGCTGCGGTTTCGCCACCGACCGCTGCCGCGGCGAGCAGCCGGTGCTGGAAGAACAGCGGCCCGGCCACTGGGTCGCCTGCTGGCACGCCGACCGCCTGCTGGGAGGGGCGTGATGACCGAACCTCTCCTCGAAGTTTCTGGCCTGAAGAAGCACTTCCCGATCCACAAGGGTGTGTTCAGCCGCGTCTCCGGCCATGTCTACGCCGTCGACGGCGTGTCGTTCAGCCTCCAGCGCGGCGAGACGCTGGGGCTGGTCGGCGAAAGCGGTTGCGGCAAGTCGACGGTCGGCCGCACGCTCTTGAAACTGCTGGAGCCGACCGGCGGCACCATCCGCGTCGGCGGCGAGGACATCACCGGCCTCGATGCCCAGGGCATGCTGCCCTACCGGCGGCGCATGCAGATGATCTACCAGGATCCCTACGCCTCGCTGAACCCGCGTATGACGGCGGGCGAGATCGTGGGCGAGCCGCTGATCATCCACGATGTCGGCACGCCCACTGAGCGCCGCCAGCGCGTCGCCTACCTGTTCGAGCGCGTGGGGCTCAGGCCCGCCGCCATGCTCTCCTACCCGCACGAATTCTCCGGCGGCCAGCGTCAGCGCATCGGCATCGCCCGCGCGCTCGCCTTGAGCCCCGACCTGATCGTCGGCGACGAGCCGGTGTCGGCGCTCGACGTCTCGATCCAGGCGCAGATCATCAACCTGCTGATCGACCTGCAGGAGGAGTTCAAGCTCTCCTATCTTTTCGTGGCTCACGACCTCGCCGTGGTCGAGCACATCAGCCATCGCGTCGCCGTCATGTATCTCGGCCGCATCGTCGAGATGACCGACAAGAAGAGCCTGTTCGAGATGCCGCTGCATCCCTACTCCGAGGCGCTGCTGTCGGCGGTGCCGATCCCCAAGTCGGGCATGCGCGGCCGCAAGCGCGTGATCCTGACCGGCGACGTGCCGAGCCCGATCAATCCGCCGCCGGGCTGCCACTTCCACACCCGCTGCCCCTACGCCATGCCACGCTGCAAGGTCGACGTGCCGACGCTCGCCGAGGTCAAGCCCGGCCACTGGGCGTCATGCCACCTGCACGACGGCGGCGTGAAGTTCCCTCTGGGAGCGGCGGCGGCTTAAAACCTAGCCGTCATGCTCCTCTCCCCCTTGGGGGAGAGGTTGGGTGAGGGGGTCGTCCGCCACCGCTGAGCACCTGCTCGATCACGGTCCAGATGCCTTCCGGATTCTGAACAGTCTCGTTCGCCCAGAAACGCAGAACGCGCCATCCTTCACGCTCCATCGCTGCTGTGCGGCGCGCGTCTGCCTCGACTTGAAACGCGTGATGGTCGCCGTCGATCTCGATAACCAGCTTTCGCGACACGCAGGCAAAGTCGGCGAAATAAGGCCCGATCGGATGTTGTCGACGGAACTTGACCCCGTTCAGTCGGCGGTCCCGGAGCAATTCCCAGCAGATGCGCTCGGCTCGGCTGCCATCGCGTCGCAACTCCCGGGCTCTCTTGGCTGTATCCTCGCTCATCCCCCTCACCCAACCTCTCCCCCAAGGGGGAGAGGAGCATGAAAAGATTTAGACCGACCCGCGCAGCCTGGGATCGAGCATGTCGCGGATGCCGTCGCCCAGCAGGTTGAAGGCGAGCACCGTCAGCGTGATGGCGGCCCCCGGGAAGAACACCAGCCACCACGGCGGAATCAGTCCGGAGTTGAGCGCGTCCGACAGCATGTTGCCCCAGGTCGGGTTGGGTGGCGGGATGCCGACGCCCAGGAACCCCAGCGACGCCTCGATCACGATGGCGACGCCGAGATGGGTGGTGGCGAGGATGAGATAGGGCGCCACGCATTGCGGCAGGATGTGGCGGAACATCAGGCGCTTGTGCGAGGCGCCGAGGCCGCGCGCCGCCTCCACGTACTGCATCTCCTTGAGCGACAGCACGACCGAGCGGATGACGCGGCCGCCGAACGGGATGCGCGTGACGGCGATGGCCACGATCACCGTGCCGAGGCCACCGCCCAGCGCCATGGCGATCGCCATCGCCAATATCAGGTCGGGAAAGGATTGCAGGAACTCGATCAATCTCTGGCTGAACATGTCGAAGCGGCCGCCGAAATAGCCGCAGGCCAGCCCCCACAGCGCGCCCAGGGTCGTGCCGAACAGCACCGCGCCGAAGGCCACGAGCAGCGAGGCCTGGCTGCCGTAGATCACGCGGCTAAGCGTATCGCGGCCGATCTGGTCGGTGCCGAACCAGTGCTTCTCGCTGGGCGGCTTCTGCATGGCGCGGAAGTCGGATTTCAGCGGCGGATAGGGCGCGATGACGGGCGCCGACACCGACATGACGACGATGGCGGCGGCGATGCAGCCCCAGAAAGCCGAGAGCGGCGCCTTGCGGAAGAACCGCCGCACGGCCGTCAGGAAAGTCCTGAGCCGCGACGGCGCGACGGGCAGGATCGGATCGGTGGGAGAGATGACGGTCATTAGGTGCGGCTCATTGGTAACGGATCCGCGGGTCCAGCAAGGCGATCGCGAGGTCTACCAGGATGTTCAGGCCGACGAACACCACGGCGTAGAGGAACACCAGGTTCTGCATCACGAAGACGTCGCGCTCGCTCACCGCGGTGAACATGGCATAGCCCAGCCCCGGCGTGCCGAAGGCGCGCTCCACGGGGATCGAGCCCGCCAGCACCAGCCCCATCAGCACGCCCGACAGCGTGATCACCGGCAGCATGGCGTTGGGCAGCGCATGCAGCGAGATCACCAGCCGGCCGTTCAACCCCTTCGCGCGGGCCGTCCGGACATAGTCTTCGCGGATCACTTCCAGCAGGCTGGAGCGCGCCATGCGCGCGATATAGGCGGCCTGGCCGAGGCCGAGGACCACCGCCGGCCCGATGATGAGCTGCAGGTTGGCCACCGGATCGACGAACAGCGACGCCCCCGCCATCGGCGCGCGATAGCCGAACCAGAACAGGAGCCCCAGCACGACCAGCATACCGACCCAGAAGCCCGGCACGGCGAGAAAAAGAATGCTGACGAAGCGCACGAGGCTGTCGGCGATGCTGTTGGGCCGAAGCGCGCTCACGATCGCAACCGGAATGCCGACCACCCACGAGATCAGCACCGAGAGCAGCGCGATCTCGGCGGTGAGCGGCCCGCGCCGCAGGATCATGTCGGCGACGCTTTCGGAGCGGAAGAACGAGCGGCCGAAGTTGCCGGCCAGGATGTCCTTCACCCAATTGAAATACTGCACCCACAGCGGATCGCTAAGGCCGAGGTCCTTCATGAAATGGGCGCGCTGCTCCTCGGTGAGCTTGCTCATGCCCTCCGGTCCGAAGATCGCCACCAGCGGATCGCCCGGCAGGATGCGCATGACCACGAAGACCATGATCGACACGCCGACGATCGTGAGGGCCCCGAAGGCCAACCGTCTCGCAATGTAACTATACAAGGGCCAGGCCCATCGACGCGTCTCCCGGGTGCGCGCCTCTGCGGGCGCTCGTTCCTGGCCGCATCATAGGGCGGCTCCGGGGACGAAGGCGACTCCTAGTCTTCGTCTTCGTTGACCCTCGATTTGGCCAAAAAAGCCGGGCGGCAACTCCACCCGGACTCCGATCCAGCGCTCATGGGGGGAGAATATGGATCGGGTCCGAGGGGAGGCCAGCCGATAGTGCCTGTCGTCGACCGGCATGAACGTAATGCGCCACCCGTCCCCCGGTTGCGTCGCCGTTTACAGGAATATCGCCGGCTTGCCGCCGAGCATGACATGGCCCACCGCCTCGTAGTGCGCGCCGCGCGACTGGATCTGCTGGCTGAGCGTGTGCATGTCGCGAAACCGGCGCTCGAAAGGGCTGCCGGGAAAGATGCCGTCGACCCCGCACGCCTTGTAGACGACATCCGCCGTCTCGATGGCGGTATGGATGGCGTGGGTGCAGCCCAGCCGAACCTTCGCGCGGTCGGCAATCCCCATCGGTGCCTCCGGCCGCGCGCGCTCGTACATAGTGCCGACGATATCGAGCAGCCAGGCCCGCGCCGCCCCCAGCCGCGCCTCGGTGCGCGCCACCTCGGCCTGCACCGTCGGACTGTCGGCCATGCGCCCGAGATTGCGCGGTGACTTCTTCGTGGCAAGCTCGACCAGCGCGTCCAGCATGGCGCGCGCGATGCCCAGCGCCACGCCCGCCACGCCCACGGCGTAGAGCCCGGCGTGCGTGAACGAATAAAGCGGACCGGTCTCGCGGCGCAGCGCCGGATCCTCGCGCTGGCTGGAATAGGCCTCGGGAACAAATACGTTATCGAATGTGTAGGAATCGGACGCCGTGCCGCGCAGCCCGATCGTGTCCCAGGTGTCGAGCAGCACCGCCTGCGACGCCGGCGCGAGCAGGATGCGCTGGCCCGGCCGGCCGTAGCTGTTGAGACGCAGCGCGCCACCGTCCTCTTCTTCGACCAGCGCATGCGCGCCCATCCAGTTGGCGGCACGGCAGCCGCTGGCGAAATCCCAGCGCCCGCCGATGCGGTAACCGCCCGGCACGGCGCGGGCGCGATGCTCGTTGGGCGGGCCCCAACTCACGACCGTGTGCGGATCGCGCCAGATTTCCCGCGCGATATCGAGCGCGATATAGGCCCCGACCAGCGCCGAACTGTTGCCGACGAAGAGGTTCCACGCGACCGAGGCATCGTGGCGCGCCACCTCCTCGACCGATTCCATATAGATGCCTGGCGTCACCTCCTCGCCGCCCACCGAGCGCGGCAGCAGGAGGCGGAAGAGCCTGGCGTCGTGCAGCGCCGACAGCAGGGCGGGAGGGAGGCGGCGCGTGCGCTCGATCTCGTCGGACACGGCGGCGATCGCGGGGCCCAGCAGGCGGGCGCCGGCGACGGGGTCGCTCAATGTATGGTCGGCGCGCTCGAGACGGTCCATGCGCGGCCCTCAAGAGAAAGATGCGGGCGCATTGCGGCGGAGGTCGAAGCGAGAGTCAATGCGGGAGCTTCTTGCCCATTCTCGGATCGATCGAGCCGGTCTCCGCCGGAACGGCATTCTTCTCGAATCCACAGTGCGCGCCCGGCGGTCGCCCCAGGCTTTGATGTATCGGTCGGACTCGCTCTCTTGGGGCTACGCCTGCGGCGGGTAGCGCTCGAACATCGGCAGCTCGTGGGCGCGTTCCATCCATTTTATCCGGTCGGCAATCTGAATATGCGCTTGCGCCGGAACCGCGTCGGGATCGTCGTAGGTCGCGCTCTGAATATCGACGATTCCCGGCAGCACCACCGCATTCTCGTAGAAGACACCGGTACCGCAGTTGGGGCAGAAATGCCGCCGGCCATGTTCCGAAGAAGCGTAGACCCTGGGCGTCCCCTTCGTCACTTTGACCGCGTCCTTCGGGTACATCGTCCAGCCGACCATCGGCGCGCCGGCATGGCGCCGACAGTCGGTGCAATGACAGAGCGCATGCGTGAGGACATCGCCCTCGGCCTGATAGCGTATCGCGCCGCAATGGCAGCCACCGGTAATCATCGTCTGCTCTCCTCCGTCGGTGTTTCCGTGGGCTAGGCAACCTTGCGACCCTGCTCCCACAATTCGCGCGCCTCGAACAGATCCGCATACAGGCGACGGTCCAGCCGGAACGTCGCCATGAAGTCGCTGTCGATGCCATTTGGAACGGGCATCGCCTTCAGGAAGGCGCAGAGTCGGGCGGCATCGTCGCCGCGCGCAAAGGACAGGCGGATCGTCCAGCCCGAGTTCTCAACGGTGCCGCTGCAGTCGCCGACAGTGCCGACGATGCCGCCCGCCGCCGTCAGCAGCGGCAAGCACTGGTCCTCGGCGCGTGGGGTTCTCGACGTGACATCGGGGTCGATGCGGCCAACGACGGCGTAAGGCCGCGGATACATCGAGGCGAAGGATTGGGTGTCGAGCAGGCGCATCAGTGCACGGCCTTCACATGGGCCAGGTATTCCGCCAGTTCCGGCGGTGCGGAAACCCATCCGTAGAGTTCCGAGACATGATCGTCCGGCAAGTTGGGCATGTCCCGCCCCGCCGCCACCGGGACGACAGAGGCCCAGGAATCCGTCCCCCATTCGCCATCGTCGTAGCTCTCGACATACATCGTCCGGCCATCGTGCAGATGGAGCACGAATCCTCCGCTCCACCAATCGGCCTCGAAATCGCACCATGCCGCGCCGATGCGAGCGATATTCTCCGGGCGCAGATCCTGCGCGCCCGCCTCGTCGGCATTGTCGACCACGATCAGGTGCAGGGTTTCGGCGAAGCCCTCGATCCAGAGAAAATCGAGCCGCGGCGGCGTATGGGCGTGAATCATCTGGCCAAGCGCGCTCAGGAAACGGGACGATCCACTTTCGGAACTTTGCCGACTCATGAACGGCTCCTTGTTGAATGAGAAATTCGTCCGGGGATGCTGCGCCGAAACATCGTCAGAGATTCCGCATGAAGGCCGTTCGCTGCGAACCCTTGTCGAGACGAACCGTGCTGAACCTGCGCGAGCCGCACTTGCCACAGTGAAGACCCACCTCTTCCAGCGTGCGCAGATCGCCGGCCTGCGCACGCACGATCGCCCGCGTGAGCAGGACGTGGCGCATGCAATGCTCGCACTCGACCCCGATGGGCGTGGTGCTGACGGCGACATCGTGAAGCGTGAGAGCGGTCGTTCGGCGGTGCCTCCTGTTCCGGACTCTTACGTGAACAAAACAGGAACATCAAGCCGCTGCAGGATGCGGGATGCACTCTCCAAAGCCACTACCTGTTGAGATTTGTTACTGCCGTAACAGGAGCGTGTGACTAAGGTTGCGGCCATGAAGACCGTCAGCCGCATCTACGACACCCATGCCGATGCCCGCGCGGCCGTGAGCGCGCTGGAAGCAGCCGGCGTGCCGGAAAAGGACATCAGCCTCGTCGCCAACAAATGCGTCAGCGCCGAGTACGACGACGTCGACGACGTCGAGAAATTTCCCGATGCCGCCACGGGAGCCGGGCTGGGCACCGCGCTGGGCGGCGGCGCGGGGTTGCTGGCCGGCCTTGGCATCCTGACGATCCCCGGCCTCGGCCCGGTGGTGGCGGCGGGCTGGCTGGCGAGCATCGCGGTCGGCGCGGCGGCCGGAGCCGCGGCCGGCGGCATTGCAGGCGCGCTGATCGATGCCGGCCTGTCGAAGGAACATGCCGACGTCTATTCGGAAGCCGTGCGGCGCGGTTGCACGCTGGTGAGCGCGCGCGTGCCCGAGAAGGACGGCGCCAGGATCCACGCGATTCTCGACCGCTATCAGCCGATCGATCCGGCGAAGCGAAGCCAGGATTATCGCCGCGAAGGCTGGACCTGCTTCGATGCCAAGGCGCCCGCCTACACACCGAGTGAGACGGAGCTCGAGCGCATCCGCCGCAATTGACGGGCTGAACGACGTCGCGCGATGCTTGGATGACTTGTTCGCGTAATCCAAACAGACGAATGTCTTGAGGCGTGACACACAGCTTTCCACCCGGCCTCGCTCGTTTTATCGTTGTCCTCCTGCTTTGTGCGCTGGGACCGATGGCTTGGGCCGCGGGCGGCGCCCATATCGTCGACGATTCGGAAGTCGTCGATCCCGGCACCTGCCAGCTCGAGACCTGGCTGGCCGGTTTCGACGGCAACAGCGGTGGCGGCGGCTACGCCGACGCCACCCACACCTGCACGCTGTCTTCCCTGCCCCGGTTCGAGTTCGGCCTGCAGTTCCAGCACTACTGGTATGGCGACGCGATCGGCTCGAACCAGCTCCTCGGGCCGGCGCTGAAGGTCAACCTGATCCCGCAGGTCACCGGCGTCGGACTCGGCCTCGGCTTCACCGGCGGCGTCGACCTGGCGACCGGGGAGTTCGCGTTGGGCTCGCTGATCGTGCCGGTGTCGATCCCGCTCGACGACAGGACGCGGATCAACCTCAACGCCGGCTGGCAGTTCTTCCGCACGCTCGAGCCGCAGAACGGCTTCTTCTACGGCGCCCAGATCGAAACCAAGATCGGGTGGGAGGAAATCAGCCTGATGCTGGAAGTGTTCGGCCGGCAGCCGGGCTTCACCGGCACCCAGATGGGCCTGCGCTGGCGGCCGAACGACGGGCCGCTCGAGTTCGACCTGCTGGCCGGCAGCTTCTTCGACACGGTGAACGCCAAGTTCTTCACCGTCGGCATCACCTTTCGATACTAGATCGTCAGGTGCCGCAGAAGGTCCTGTAGCCGCTCTGGTCGCCGACCGGCGGCTCGGCGTAGGCGGCGAACTCGGGCCGCTCCTCGAAGGGATGCGCCAGCACCACCATCATCTCCTCGAACGGCGCGTAGTCGTCGCGCTCGATGGCGGCGGCCAGCACCGCCTCGACGCGGTGGTTGCGCGGAATGTAGACAGGGTTCGTCGTATGCATCGCCGCGCGCCGCGTGGCGCCATCCTGCGGTTCGGATGCAAGCCGCTGGCGCCAGCGCACCGCCCAGGCATCGAAGGCGGCGGGATCGAGGAAGTGATCGCGCACGCCGGCGTCCGCGGCGGCATCGGCCGCGGCATCGCCGAGGCGGCGGAAGACGAGCGTGAAGTCGGCCTGGTTCGCGGCCATCGCCTTCAGCAGGTCCTCGGCCAGTGCCGCATCGCCCTCTTGTTCGGTGAAGAGACCGAGCTTGCGACGGAGCCCGCTCAGCAGGGCAGCGGCATAGCGGGGCTGGAAGGTCGCGAGCACCTCGTTGGCGATGGCGAGTGCGGCCTCGCTCTCGTCGGCCAGCAGCGGCAGCAGCGTCTCGCCGAACCGCGCCAGGTTCCACGGCGCGATGCGCGGCTGGTTGGCGTAGGCGTAGCGGCCCTGGGTGTCGATCGAGCTGTAGACCGTGGCCGGATCGTAGGCGTTCATGAAGGCGCAGGGGCCGTAGTCGATGGTCTCGCCAGCGATAGAAGTGTTGTCGGTGTTCATGACGCCGTGGATGAAGCCGACCAGCAGCCATTGCGCGATGAGCTTCGCCTGCCGATCGACCACGCGCTCGTAGAGCGCGCGATAGGGTTGGGCCGCGGCGCGGGCCTCGGGATAGTGGCGGTCGATCACATGGTCGGCCAGAAGCCGCAGCGCCTCGAGGTCGTCGCGGGCGGCGAAGAACTGGAAGGTGCCGACGCGGATATGGCTCGACGCCACGCGCGTGAGCACCGCGCCCGGGAGTTCGGTCTCGCGCCATACCGGCTCGCCGGTGCTGACGGCGGCCAGCGACCGCGTGGTGGGAATGCCCAACACGAACATCGCCTCGCTGACGAGGTATTCTCGCAGCACCGGGCCCAAGGCGGCACGACCATCTCCACGGCGCGAGAACGGTGTCGGGCCGGAGCCCTTCAACTGGATGTCGCGGCGCACGCCGTCGCGGTCGACCACCTCGCCCAGCAGGTGAGCACGGCCGTCGCCCAGCTGCGGCGAGAAGCCGCCGAACTGGTGGCCGGCATAGGCGAGCGCGATCGGCGTCGAGCCCGAGGCCACGCGGTTGCCGGCGAGAATCTCCACGCCCTCGGGCGAGGCCAGCACGTCGGGATCGAGCCCGAGCTGACGGGCCAGCGCAACGTTGAGTTTGAGCAACCGAGGCGCCGCAACGGGCGTCGGCGGCAGGCGGGCGTAAAAGCGCTCGGGCAGCCGGGCGTAGCTGTTGTCGAACGGAAGGATGAGACCCGAAGCGTTTGTCATGATGATCCAATAAGTGGGGTTGGCGACTGTCCCATGCAACAGGCCGGCCGGCCAGTTCTGTGGCATACTCCCGCGATGCTACGTTCCATGATCGCGCTCTGTTTGTTGCTGGCTTTCGCCGTCGCCCCGCCTGCCGCGGCGGCGCCGATCGACGACGCCAATGCCGCCTACCAGCGCGGCAACTACGCCGCGGCCGAAAAGCTCCTGCTGCCGCTTGCCGAGGGCGGCAACGCCTACGCCCAGTACCGGCTCGGCCAGGTCTATGCCGAGGCGACGGGCGAACTCAGGAGCGTCGAGGAAGCCGCGAAGTGGTTCGAGTCGGCGGCACTCCAGGGCCAGCCGCATGCCCAGTACAAGCTCGGCATCCTCTATGTGAACGGCAACGGCGTCTCGAAGGACTTCGTGCAGGCCTATATGTGGCTGAGCCTCAGCACGCGCAGCATTGCCGGCAGCGGCTCCGAGGCCGTCCGCCAGCGCGACATGGTCGCGGCGCGCATGAGTTCCTCGCAGCTCGCCGACGCCAAGAAGCTGGTGAAGAACTGGCGGCCGATGAAGTTCGAGACCGAAGCGGCGCCGCAGCGCTAGAAGGAATCGGGCCAGCGCCGCGCGAGCGCCTCGACCATATCGTCGACCCGTGCCGCGAGCAGGCGCTCGCCCTTGAAGGCCGTGGCACGCGAGGCGTCGCCGGTGGCGGCCGTCGTCTCGAAATCGCCCTCGGGCGCGAGGCGGGCCATGCGCACACTGCGCGGGTCCAGCGCCAGCATCACCGATGTCTCGCGCTCGTCGGCGTGGCCGCCGTCGGGATTGTCGAACAGCGGCTCCGCCTTCGAACCGAGAAGCCTCATGTGCAGCACCGCGACCTCGCCCCGTTCATCCGTCACCCGTTCGCCCGCCACCTCGTCGAGCGGCCTCTCGGTCGAGACGCCGGTGTTGAGGATCGCGATCCGCCGCACGCCGTGGCCACGGAGATTGCCCAAAAGCTCGCGCATCAGCGCCTTGAAGGTATCGACGCCGAGATGCTGGCTGCCGGCAAACGACGTGAAGGCGGGATAAAAGCCGAAGCCCACGACCGGCGCCGCCACCACGGGCAGCCGCTCGATCAGCCGCTGGGCCAGCGCCCGGGCGGTCAGCGCATCGGTCTTGAGCGGCAGGTGCGGACCATGCGCCTTGGACGCCGCGCCCACCGGCACCGCGACGACGGCGCCGCTGTCGAAGCGCGCCTTGGCTTCCTGCCAGGTCAGATCTTCGAGCCAGACTCCGCGACCGGCACTCATGATTCCCACGGCAACCGCACGCGCGGGGTGGGCCGCATGCCCATAACGATCATCTTGCGCCATTGCGCGCCGGGCGCCGCGTCGTCCAGCACGACACGGCCGCCCACGATGGAGATGCCGAGTTCGCGCCACAGCGCCGCGAGATCGACAGGCTCGTTGCGCGCGACATGGCGCGCGATCAAGTCCGTCATCGCCGTCGTACCGGTGGCGCGGTCGCACGCGGCGGCGTACTCGTCGAGGCCGGCGCGCAGCGAACCGTCGAGGCCGCTCCACAGCGCGCCGCCGAGACAGTCCTCCAGCCCCTTGCCGCCCTGCGTGGCGCGCCGGATGGCGAGATCGGCCAGCAGCATGAAAGTGGCGCCAGCCCAGTAGTTCTGCCGGCCCGACGCGCCGGCGAGTCCGGTCGCGAAGGCGCCGGCGCCCTGCGGCATGCTCTCCGCCCATTCGCGCCACACCTCTTCCTCGGTCTTCCAGCCGGCGCGGGCGCGGACGATCGGCTCGACGTAGGTGGCGGCCCCCTCCATGAACCAGGTGCTGCGGCCGCGAATGAACGGCATGCCGGTGTGGACCATCTCGTGCGTCAGTACCCAGTCGTCGAACAGGCGGCGCGGATCGACCTCGGTGCCGACCTCGACCATCGCCGTGACGCCGCCGCCGGGCACGGTGCGGCCGTAGCCGACGCTGCGCCGCGTGCCGGACGGCACGAGGCCCAGCAACATCTGCCTGGCCGTGAAGCCCTGCCAGTAGTTGGCCTGCGCCGCCGCCGTGCGCCGCACCCAGTCCATCAGCGCGGCGCGGCCGGTCTCGGAGATCCCGTCGAGAATGGCGACCCGCAACACGCCCTGGCCCGCGCGTTCGCCCGGACGGAGCGAGCCCGGCGCCGGCACGGCGAGTTCCTGGAGGCTGAGACGACCCAGCGCGCTGTAGCCCGCGAAGCGCACCGTCGTGCCGGCGAGTCGCCAGGCATCGCCGACCCTGGGCAGGCCCGTCGCGAAGACGAGGCCGGGGCCGGTGGTCATGCGGATGTCGATCGTGGGCGGTCGCTCGTAGCCGCGCGGCTCGAGCAGCCAGGCCGACAGGATGGCCAGCACGCCGCCGCCGCGCTGCACGGCGGTCGACGTCGACTCGACGGCACGGGCAAAGCCGGTGAGGTCGTAGCGATAGCGCGCTTCGACGAGCCCGTTGCGCGGCTCGACCCGCCAGCCGTTGGCCGACGGCAGCAGCGCCCTGCCGCCGCCGTCCCGGAAGTCCATCACCTTGCCGGCGACGCGGTCGCCATCGGCATGAAACACGATCGCGTCCGCCGAGCGGCAGCGATAGACGATATCGAGCTTCAGCCCGTCGTCGTCGGCCAGTGCGCCATCGACGGTGCAATCGGGCGCCGGGGCCGGTTGCGCCACCGCCGTCTGCACCAATGCCGGCGCGGACACGAGAGCCAGCACGGTCGCGATCAGGGTACGCAGGAACATGACCGACGCTACCATGTGCTAGGCTGGCGGCAATGAACACGGTCGTTCACGTTTTGCGGCGCATGGGCGGCCGCGCCACGACGCTGCTGCCCTTCTCGCTGCTGCTCGGCCTCCTCTTCCAGGATTTCGCAGCCGCTATGCGGCCGCTGCTGATGCCGCTCGCGGTGGTCCTGCTGATGCTGGCGCTGGCGCGCACCGACTGGGACCGGCTGCGCGAGCTGCTGCGGCGGCCCGGCCTCGCCATGACCCTCTCGCTCCTGAACCTGATCATGGTGCCGCTGGTCGTCTGGCCGATCTGGCAGTCGCTCGGCCTGTGGCCGGGCCTGATCGCGGCGCTTTGCCTGAGCGCCATGGCGCCCGGCATCGTCTCGGCGGCCACGACCGCCACGTTCCTGCGTCTCGATTCGTCCTTGGCCCTCCTGATCTCGCTGCTGACCAACTTCCTCGTGCCCTTCACCCTGCCGCCGCTGGCGCTGTGGCTGCTGGGCCTCGACCTCGAGATCGGCCTGCTCGATCTCAGCCTGCGACTGGCGACGATCGTCGTGCTGGCGCTCGCCGGCGCCATCGCGATCCGCCGCTAGCGGGGACCGCGCATCGCGCAGGACGGCACAACGCTCGATGGGCTGTCGGTGATCGTCCTGATGATCTTCGCCATCCCGCCGATGGACGGCGTGGTGGCCCGCGCGCTGGCCGAACCGGTGAAGCTCGCGGGGTTCGTCGCCGGCGCCTTCGGCGGCATGCTCCTGTGCAACCTCGTGATGGCGCTCGGCATGCTGCCCTTCCTCGACCGCCGCACCGCGCTCACGGCGGGCTATTGCTCGGGCGGCCGGCACAATGCGCTCCTGATGGCGGTGCTGCCGGCCACGGCCGATCCCGACATTTTCCTGTTCATCGCCGCCGTGCAGTTCCCGATCTATCTCATGCCGACGCTGCTGCAGCCGCTTTATCGACGCTTGCTCAGATCCGCATAGAAGCCGGCGAGCAGATCGAGCACGTCGTAGATGGGCAGGCCCAACGCCGTCTCCAGCGCCTTCTTGTACGGCGGCAGATTGGTGCATTCGAGCACGACGGTATCGACCTCGGGATGCCGCGCGACGAGATCGCGTCCCGCCGCGACCGCTTCGCGCTCCACGACATCGCGATCGAGCGTGAGTCCGTTGCGCAGGAAGGTGGCCGCAAAGGAGCTGTCTTCCGGCAGTCCCACGAACGGCGTGTCAGCCGGCGCGCCGACCGCTTCGAAGTGCGCCGGCGTCAGGTTCTTCGCCGACGCGGTGATGACGCCGACCTTCTTCCCTTTCATCTGCCTGATGTGCAGCAGCGCCGAGGTCGCGACCGGCACTGGCGACACCGCGGCAAGATCGTCCTGGTAGAGCGCGAGGAAACCGCAACTCGTCGAGAGACCGACCGCGCCGTCGGCCGCCAGCGCCTCGGCGTTGGCCTCGAGCGCCGCCAGCACCCGCGGCCGGTCGGGATGCGCCGCCACCGCGTCCGCCGGGCCGATGCCCTCCATCTTGCGGAAGATCACCGGATGGTCGAACGAGGCCGCATTGCCGATGTCGCCTACGATGCGCGGAAAGCGCGTGTCGAGCATCAGGATGCCGAGGGGTTTCATCATGTTCGTCGTCTTGATCATCCAAACTATTCCCGTCGTCCGGAGCGGAGCGAAGCGTAGTCGAAGGACCTCCTTTAACCGTCGATCTCACCGGACAAATCCCGCCAGTCCGGAGTCGATCGATTGACGAGTGCAATCTTCTTGCTGCGAGTCCAACCCTTCAGTTGCTTCTCCCGGCGGATCGCGTCCGGCGCCGTTTCGCAATGCTCGACGTAGATCAGCCGGTTAATCTTGTACTTCGCCGTATGAATCGCCCGTCCAAGCCGGTGTTCCTCCAGGCGTCGCGACAAATCCGTCGTGATGCCAATATAGAGAGCCCGCCCGGTCGCACTCGCCAGTATGTAGACTGCGGGCCGCCGCATAAAAAAGGTCCTTCGACTACGCTTCGCTCCGCTCAGGACGACGAGCGGCCGGGTTCCGGCCACTTCTTCTGCTCGGTGCGCGCGGACTCGAACCACCTTGAGAGGCGCATGACGCCAAGATCGTCGAAGCGGTGGCCGGCGATCTGCAGGCCGATGGGCTTGCCCTCTTTGGTGTAGCCGCAGTTGATCGAGGCGGCGGGCTGTTCGCTCATGTTGTAGGGCATGGTGAAGGAAATGTGCTCCAGCGGCCGGTTCACGTCGTTTGTCGGCGTCTCCCATTCCGCCTTGTAGGTCGGCACCGGCGACACCGGCGAGATCACGAAGTCGAAGGGCTGCGTGGCACGCGTCGTGGCCGACCGGATCGCCATGTAATTGTTCACGCCCTTGATCACCATCGACCCCGAGACATCGGCGCCACCACGGCACCAGTCGGCGATGAACGGCAGCACCTTGGCCTGCCGCGCATGGGAGAGCGCGGAGAAATCGACCCAGCTCCGCACGCGCCAGAAGAGATCCTGCAGGTGCAGCATCTCGGGCGAGAGGAACGGCGCCACCGGCTCGATCGTGGCGCCCGCGAGCGCGAACAAACGTGCCGCCGCCTCGATCGCGTCCTTCACCTCGGGATCGACCGGCAGGCCCGAGCCGGCATCGAGATGCAGGCCGATCTTCAGGCCCCTGGGTTCGAGCGGACCGGCGCTCCAGTCGATGGTCGCGGGCGGCAGGTTCATATGGTCGCGCGCATCGGGCTTCGAGAGCTCGGCCATCAGCAGCGCGGAGTCGGCCACCGTGCGAGTCATCGGCCCGATGGCCCGGCCGAAGAACGGCGGATCGACCGGCACGCGGCCGAGGCTGGGCTTCAGCGTAAAAATGCCGTTCCAGCAGGCGGGCAACCGCACCGAACCACCGATATCGGTGCCGAGATGCAGCGGCCCATATCCAGCCGCCGCCGCTGCGCCGGCGCCGGCGCTGGAGCCGCCAGGATTCCAGGCGAGGTTCCACGGGTTGCGCGTCAGCGGATGGAACGAGCTGCGGCCCGAAGAGAGCATGCCGTAGTCCGGCATGGTGGTCTTGGCCAGGATCACCGCACCCGCTTCGCGCACGCGGGCGGAGGCCGGCGCATCCGCCGCGGCCGGGACCAGTTCCGTGGCGGCGGTGCCGAGCGGCACGGGCACGCCCTTGGTGGCGATATTCTCCTTGATGGTGATCGGCACGCCGTCGAGCGCACCCTGCGGCGCCCCCTTCTGCCAGCGCTTCGCCGACTCGGCGGCGGCCTTGCGCGCGCTGCCGAAGTCCGGCGCATAGAGCGCCTTCAGCTTCGGCTCCCACGCCTCGATGCGGGCGATCGTGGCATCGACGGCCTCGACCGGCGACAGCTTCCTGGATTTGTAGGCGGCGAGCAACTCGCCGGCGCTCATGTCATGGATCTTGGCGGGGATTTGGGTCATGGGAGGAGCCTACACGGTTTTCCGCAGGAGATTCTCCTCGCTCGTCGTCATCGGGGGAGGAGTCCGATACCTCCACGACCCGTGGAGGTTCGATGTCCGCCGGAACGGCGGGCAAGTCGTTGATCGGAGACGGCGATTCGGCTTCGGCGGGGGACGCCGGATGCGCGGCAGAAGCGTGCATTTTCGAAATCTCCAG
>JAESGK010000118.1_pt1 | contig 86031 bp, 78 predicted proteins | sample 9269681 | NCBI WGS metagenome assembly JAESGK01 (sample SAMN14515347, study PRJNA621673) | algae metagenome | isolation source: Timaviella obliquedivisa GSE-PSE-MK23-08B and co-occurring heterotrophs from... | place: USA: Grand Staircase Escalante National Monument, Utah | collected 2006-08-15 | reverse complement strand
AAGACCCGCAGCCGCGGGCGATCATCTTCAATCATATCGGCCTCCAGAGAACCAACACTCTTGAATCAGACTCGTACGTTTCCCGAAAGACCCGTTAACCTGAGTTCAGGGCCGTGGGGGGACCAGTACCGTCATTGACAATTGAGACGAAGACCAAATGTGAGGGGAGACAGCGCAATGAGCAAGAAACACGACAAGGATGACTCCGCATTGTCCGACGACAATGGAAACGGCAAGGTGCGTGACTATGACGAGCGGATGGAGAAGCTCGTTGTCGAGCTTGCTCATCTGCAAGCCTGGGTTAAAAAGACCAGCGCGCGTATCGTCATAATCTTCGAGGGCCGCGATGCCGCCGGCAAGGGCGGCATCATCAAACGCATCACGGAGCGCGTCAGTCCCCGCGTCTTTCGCGTTGCCGCTCTACCGGCGCCGAGTGATCGCGAGAAGACCCAGATGTATATGCAGCGCTACATCGCCAACCTGCCCGCTGGCGGCGAAGTCGTGATTTTCGATCGCAGCTGGTACAATCGGGCGGGTGTTGATCGTGTCATGGGCTTCTGCAGTGAAAAGAAGGCACGCCGGTTTCTGGAACTCGCGCCACGCTTCGAGGCGGCAATCGTCGAGAGCGGCACTATTCTCCTCAAGTATTTTCTGACGGTCAGTGAGGAGGAGCAAGAACGCCGCTTCCGGCGACGGATCGATGATCCCGTGCGCCAATGGAAGCTGAGCCCCATGGACGTTGTATCCTATCAAAAATGGTGGGACTACTCGAGCGCCTATGATGACATGTTGCGCGTGACTGACAGTGAACATGCGCCCTGGTGGATCGTACCCTCGGACAACAAGAAGCGCGCGCGCATCAACTGCATCTCCCACATTCTCCAGTCGATTCCCTATGAGCGCCTGAAGTTCGACCCGCCGGACCTCGGGAAACGGCAGAAGCGTCCGGGCGACTACGTCGAGGATGCAAGTCCACGCCGCACCGTACCGGATGTTGCTTAGCTGCACCGATCATGTTGCATCGTATCCAGCGGCGGCGAAATCGTTCTGGCATTTGTTTGGGGTGAAGAGGTTGAGCAACCGGCCGATGGTTGTCCAGAGACCTCCGCTGGAGCGCTCTGCGGCCTTGCGCAACAGAGCCTTGAGTTTTGAGAATGCGTTTTCGATGGGGTTGAAATCCGGACTGTATGGCGGGAGGTATTCGAGCCTGGCGCCGACGCTCTCGATCATTTCGCGCACCCTTGGCCCCTTGTGGCTGGACAGGTTGACCATGACGATGATGTCGCCGGGTCGAAGCTCGGGCAGCAATACCTTCTCGACATATGTTTCGAAAATGATGCGGTTGACCGGTCTGTCGATGACGAAAGGAGCAATGAAGCCGCGTAACGTCAACGCTCCAATGAAGGTTGTGGTTTTCCAATGACCATGAGGAACGCTTATGCGCAGGCGCTCGCCTCTTGCACATCGGCCATGGCGTCGCGCCATGTTTGTCGAAGCCCAGGTCTCGTCCACTCACATTCCTTTCGCGATACCTATTCGAAGGATAATGACAATGTTACTTTAAATGCCTGACGGTTCGTCCCTCGACCGGCGATTTTTGGTTGATAATTCGCGATTGCAATACGTCAGGATTCATCGTGAATGAGCCGGTTCATTAGCCAGTGTTTGTACCGTGGACACCGGAACACCCAGCGATGGGAGACCTCCAATTCCGCCGAATTGGAGGTTCACGCTTGACGCCCAGATTCCGATACGCCCTGGAAGTGGTTCATTCTTCGCATGATAGACTAGGGAATGATATAGCTTAAGCGGTCGTGCCGTGCGAACCCGTAACATCGTGTAGTCTCTGTAGACTCGCGCGGGATTCCGTCCTCATGAGGGTCAATCCATAAGAGGCCCGTCCGGGCGGTCCTTCGCGCAGAGGCCGCGCACATTGAGGAGACCCCAGCCGAAGATGGCGTCCTTGCCGGGAGTGCCGATGTCGTCTGCGTCACGAGACAGGGCCGCCGCCACCTCTCGCGGGGACAAAGAGGGTTGCTCGGACAGCAGCAATGCCGCCGCCGCCGTCACGAAGGGGGCCGCGAAGGAGGTTCCGGTCTTCGGCCGGGCACCGGCGACGGAAGCCGCCGTCCAGACATTGACGCCGGGTGCGGCGAGATCGACATGATTGCCGCGACCGGCACGTCGATAGACTTTTCGCCGCGTATCGATGGCGGTCACCGCGATGACCGTCTCGTAGGCTGCCGGAAATTGCGGCGCCGCGCTGGAACCGGCATTGCCGACCGCCGCGATCAGCACGGTACCTTCCGGGCCGGTCATCGCCGCAACAGCCTTTTCCAGGAGGTCATTGTGCGGACCGGCGAGGCTGAGGTTGACGACGCGAACGTCGCGTTGCGCCAGTTCGTCGAGCGCGCGCACGAGATCGAAAGCCGAGGCGAGCTCGGCGCCGGCGCTGGACCGGCGAAACGCATCGACAGCAAACAGCTGCGACAATGGAACGAGGCCCGGCGCGCGGCTGTCTGCGGCGCCGACCAGCAAGGCGGCGACCGCCGTGCCATGTTGCGCGCCCGAAGGCGGCGCACCTTCTGCGTCGAGCCGCAGAACTTCCAGCCGCGCACCCGACAGTGCTTCATGGCTGCGATTGATCGCCGTATCGATGAGGCCGATGCGGACCGATGACGAACACCCGGGACCGGCCATTTCCGGCGACCAGCCGACGAGATGGCGCATCAGCGCGCAGCCCTTTTCCTCGCAGGCCGACGTCCGGTCCTGTTCGGGCCGGTAGTAATGATTGAAATCGACCGCCGCTCCGGCCGCCACATTTCGCACCCGATCGCGCGCCGCATCCAGCGTTATGCCGGAAGGAATGCGCAGACGAACCAGCTCACTCCCTGTCAGGGCGATTGTCGTCCGGCCGGCCACAGCGAATCCGTCCGCCAAGAGACCCTGGATCGACGTCTCGTCAAGACCAAGCGCGATCACTTCGTCGGAGACACGCAATGGGATTACCGCCGGACGATTGGCGCGGCGCGTTCCGGCTGGAGGGTCACGGCGCGGACTGCGCGGCGAAAAGCCGAAATCGGGCAGCCTCAATCGCTTCAGCCCGCTTGTCCCACTATCGTCGCCACGGCCACTGTCACCGCGCATTCCATCGCTGCCGTCATCGTCATCATCGTCGCCGTCATCATCATCAGCATGGGCGGAGGCAACCGCGAGGAGGTTTGATGGCGTACCTGAAGGCACATGCGCAAAGGGCACCGCCATTGCCAGGCAGAGAACCATGCGAAGCCATCTTGCAATTTTCCGCGGCATTCTCCAACGTCTCCCGGCGTGTAACAGGTGAGATCAAGAGGTGACTGACCTGATCATCATACGGCGGTAACGCAGGCGTTGGATGTTTATTCCCGAGCGGATGGTAGAATTTCGATGACGACCGCTTCTGAAACTATCGGAGAGCGGCTTGTCGCCTTTCTTCCCAATCTGCGCCGTTTTGCCCTATCGCTCTGCCGTTCGCGTGTGATGGCTGACGATCTTGTTCAGGGTACCTGCGAACGCGCACTGGCCGCCGCTGACAGTTTCGATCCGGCGACCCGCTTTGACGCCTGGGTTTTCCGCATCCTGCGCAATCTCTGGATCGACGATCTGCGCCGCCAGAAGACGGCCGGTCCCTCCGTCGATATCGAGGCCGCTCTGGATGTAGGCGTCGCCTCCGGCGAGGCGGCATCGGACGCACGCTTTGCCCTGCAACGGGTGGCACAGGCACTGCAGGCCTTGCCCGCAGAGCAGCGGGAAGTGATCGTGCTCGTCTGCATTGAGGATTTCAGCTATCGCGACGCGGCCGACGTCCTGTCGATACCGGTCGGCACCGTCATGAGCCGGCTTGCCCGTGGCCGTAAGGCGCTGATGGAACTCACGGGAATAAACCCGCCGGAAACCCGTTCTCCAGCGGATAGGAATGGATGAGCCCGATGATGCACGATTTTGACGACGAAACCCTGATGGCCTATGCCGATGGCGAAGCGGACGAGGCGACGGCCGGCGCGATCGAAACTGCGATGGAAGCGGACATGGAGCTTGAGGAACGGGTAGCGCTGTTCTTCGACAGCCGTAAAATCCTTGCCGGCACGATGAAGCCGCTGATCGATGGACCCGTGCCCGAGCCGTTGCTTGCTTCGGTGCGGGAAGCGATCACCGTAGCGACGGCGCGCGAAGCGGAAAGTGCTGCTGCAGGCCGGGTCGTGCCTTTCGCGACGGCGCGCGCGCGCCGGGTTCTTGCGTGGCAGAGCAATTGGGCGATGCCGGTTGCCGCGTCGATTCTGGCTGTTGTCGCGGGCCTTGGCGGCTTTGTCGCTGGCCGGTTTTCCGCACCCGATGGTGACGCCGCCGCCACGCAGATTGCCCAGGCTCTTTCCACAGAGGCTTCGGGGCGCGACGTTGCGATGACCAAGACCGGCGGGACCGTGCATCTTGTCTCGTCGTTCCGTGACGCAGCCGGCGAACTCTGCCGTGAATATGAACTGCGCAACCCGGCCGGTGCCAGCGTGACGATTGCCTGCCATGCTGCGGGTACCTGGGTCGCCCGGCTGACGGTGGCAAAACCGGCGTTCGAAGGCTACAGCCCTGCTTCCGGGGCGGAAACGGTCGATGCCTATCTCGGTACGATCAGTGCCGGCCCGCCGCTATCGACCGGGGAGGAAGCCGCAGCGCTGGCGGCCTTGAAATAACTGGGCGGCAGCGGGAATAAACCCGTCCGCGCTCCGTTCCTCCACCGATCGAAGTGGAGGCAGAGATGCGAATTTCCCTTTTCAACCGACCCGCGCCCACCATCACCTTTCTTTGCCGCAAAGAGGATGAGGGTGTCATCGCCCCGCCCGCCCGGGCGAAGAATGCGCTGCCCGAGTGGTTCCGAAAACTCCCGGCCATCGACGAGGCTCATCTGGCGCCAAGGAGCAGCGGGCTTACCGTGAAGCGCTGCATGCCATTCCTTGATGCCATGGCGGCCGGCTGGGTCATCGGCCTTCCGGCGACAATCCGCATGGAAGTGCTGGACGGCGGCACGACAGTCAACTGCGGTTGGGATTTCGACCGTACGCTGGTCAGCAACCATGCAGCCCATCAGGTCGCCGGCAACCCGCGTGACCCGATGCCGCCGTGCAAGTTTCACAATTTCTGGACGATCCAAACACCGCCGGGTTGGAGTTGCCTCTTCGTCCCGCCGCTCAACCGGCCGAACGGCCTGTTCGAGATCGTGTCCGGCATTGTCGATACCGATACCTATATATCGGAGATACACTTTCCCTTCTTCGCCACGGCAGAGGACGGGCTGCATGTGCTCGAACGCGGCACGCCGATGGTGCAGGTTATTCCCTTCCGGCGCGATGCTACCGACATTGAGGGCATCGTTCGCAGCGAATCCGAAAGCGAGAAGGAGACGCGACAATCGATCTTGCGCAAAACGCTGGCGGCGGACGGCTGGTACCGGAAATTTGCGCGCGCCGCGCGCTGACAGGGTGGATAGGCAGCATGAAAAGCAACCGCGGTGACAGCAGTCACCGTGGTTTCAACCATGTGCGTGTATTCTTTCTATCTATTTGAAATAATTTATTTTTATTGGAATATAAACTGTCGCCTTTCGTTTCTCCCTTGCAGCCGTCGAGGCTGTTTCAAAAATGGAGAACACGATGAAAAAAGTGATTGCCATCCTGTCGTCGGCCCTGACCCTCGGCGCTTTCACTGCACCGGCGCCGAGCTTTGCCGACGATCCGGTTACACGCTTCCTGCAGCGCTCCGCCAAGGCAATGACGCCGGCGCGGGGTGAGGTTCACACGAAGCGGGATCGCGATGACGACAGTTATCGCAGCCGCTCGAACTCCAACCGCAACTCGAACAGTTCATCCAACTCCTCGAGCGATTCCAACTCGAATTCCTCGTCGAATTCATCAAGCAACTCGAATTCGAATTCGTCGTCCAATTCGTCCAGCAATTCCAGCTCGAACTCATCGTCCAACTCGTCTGACGACGACTAGGACAGATCGCGCTTGCCGTCGCGCCTTCGGGCGCGGCGGTATATGGACGCCGAAAGCTCAGTGACGTTTCAATCGCTTGATTGCTGCGGACGACCGGGTGAGGAAATTTGACGCGGCGAAGCATTCTCGTTCTGCGTATGTCAGGCAGCCTAGGCTCAGGTCCGTCAGCTTGTCCTGCAAAAGCCGGTTTGATGGTCAGCTATGGGGCCGTCGATGACGGTCTGCGGATAATCCGGGCGTGTCTCACATCAAAGAATGCAGGCCGGGAAACCCAGAACGCATGGTGGCCGAACTGTTCAGACCCGTACGACCTGACCCGTGATGGAGGCACGCAGGACGGCGTCGATCAGACGATGAGCCTTGAGCGCTTCGGTGCCAGACGCCAGCGGCTGCCGACCCGTGGTGATCGCGTTCAAAAAGTCCTTGTGCAGGGCACGATGGTTGTTGTGGGAAAAAGCCATGGGATCTGCGCTGCTTCCGTCATCGGCGGAAGCGTCCTGTAGCTTGATGCTACGCCCGTCCGTCAGGGTGATGGTGCCACCGTCGCCTTCGAGCCGTACCGTGCCGAGGGTGCCGAGAATCTCGATCAGGTCGGGAAAGCCCGGATAGGCGGCGGTGGTCGCACTGAGGGAGCCGAGCGCGCCGTTGTCAAAGCAAAGTGCGGCGTGGACGAGGTCTTCAGTTTCCATGTGGTGTACGGCGCTCGTCACGGTGAAGCCGGTGACCTGCGTCGGCAATCCTGCCAATGCGATCAGTTGATCGATGGTATGGATCGCCTGGGTTAGCAGAACCCCGCCGCCGTCACGTGCCAAGGTTCCGCGACCCGGCTCGTCGTAGTAGCTTTGCGGGCGCCAGTTGCAAAGCCGCATGGACGCGGAAACGATTTCACCCAGCTTTCCTTGGCCGATCAGTCGCGCCGTCTCGGCGATGGCTGGACGAAAGCGGCGTTGCAGGACAACGCCGAGCTTGATAGCGGCCCGCTCGGCCGTTTCGACAACCTGCCTTGATCGCTCCAGCGAAATTTCGAGCGGCTTTTCCAGAAGCACGTGCTTGCCGGCCTTCGCCGCGCGCTTTACCAGCTCCAGATGCGTGTTGGGCGGTGTGAGGATGACGACGTAGTCGATGGACGGATCGTCGAAGATCGCATCGGCGCTGTCAACGACCGGAAGGCCGAACCGATGCGCGAACGCGGTGCGCCGCGCCTCGGTCGGGCTGAAAGTGCCGGCGACATCGACCTTGTCTTCAAGGTCGAGCAGGCTTAGCGCATGCGGCGCCGATGCCATTCCGAGGCCGATAATACCGGCGCGCAGTTTTCGGGTTGGAGCCACCATCAATGATATCTCCTACAGCCAGTCCGGAATTCCGGTCGCCTGAAGCGTCGTCTGAATGCCGCGAAGTTCGGCGAGCCCCTTCAGCCGCCCAATGCAGGAATAGCCCGGGTTCACCTTCTTGCCGATATCGTCAACGATGGCATGGCCGTGATCGGGGCGCATCGGGATTTGCCAATCCGGCCTGCCATCATCCTTGCGGCGCGTTTCTTCCCGCATCAGCGCGGCGACCACGCGCACCATGTCGGTATCTCCTGCCAGATGCTCCGCCTCATGAAACGAGCCGTCGGGTTCCTTCCTGACGTTTCGCAGATGAGCGAAATGGATTCTGCTGCCGAAGTCCCGAGCCATGTTCGGCAGGTCGTTCGCTGCATTCGAACCGTAGGAACCGGTGCATAGCGTCAGGCCGTTGGCCGGTGAGCCGACCGCATCCAGAAGCGCCTTCGCGTCCGACGCGCTCGACATGACGCGCGGCAGGCCGAAAATCGGAAAGGAGGGGTCATCGGGATGGATCGCCATGCGCACGCCGACCTCTTCGGCGACGGGCACGATCTCGCGCAGGAAGGCAAAGAGGTTTTCGCGCAGACCCTCGGCGGTCAGATCGGCGTAGCCGGCAAGTGCCTTGCGGAAACTGTCGCGGTCGAAGACGAATTCGCGTGCCGGCACCCAGCCGATCAGATTGTTTTCCAGCCGCGCGAGGTCACTTTCGCTCATCCGGGCCAGCCGCTTTTCCGCTTCGGCAACGCGGGCGGCCGGATGGTCCGCTTCGGCGCCTTCACGCTTCAGCACCAGCACGTCGTAGGCGCAGAAATCGACAATGTCGAAACGCAGGGCGTCGCCGCCATGTGGCATCGGTGCGTGCAGGTCGGTGCGCGTCCAGTCAGTGATCGCCATGAAATTGTAGCACAGGGTCTTGATGCCGGCGGCGGCGATGGCCCTGACTGACTGCTTGTAGCTTTCGATGTATTCCCTGTAGCGGCCAGTCCGTGTCTTCACATCCTCATGCACGATGATGCTTTCCACCACGTCCCAGGTCAGGCCCGCCGCTTCGATCTCCGCCTTGCGCCTGGCAATCTCGTCTGCCGGCCAGGCGCGGCCGTCGTTGAGATGATGGAGCGCACTGACGATACCGGAGGCGCCCGCCTGGCGCACATGCGCCAGCGTCACCGTGTCGTCCGGGCCGAACCAGCGCCACGTTTCCTTCATCTCAAAAGCTCCTTCAAAGTGGCTTCGGCTCCGTTTCGCCGCAGCAAATCCAGGTGGCCTGCGGTCATGCCGACCAACTCCTGCCGATGCGGCGAACCGGCTGCGAAGCCTGCCGCGTCGAATGCGGCGTCCGCGATTTCCATGGCGTTGGCACCCGAGTTGAAAATATCGGCAAGCGCGCCGTCCAGCGGATCGGTGAAGTGTCCTGACGGGAGTCCGCGCCCGCGAGCCTCGGCTGCGGCAAGCCACGCCGCCGGGGCAAGCATCAGGTGCCGGATCGGCGCGCCCGATGCCAGCCGGTCGAGCGCTGCGGCGATGACGCGCTGCGGCAGTTTCTGGCTGCCGTCATTGGCAATCTGCGCCGTGCGGTGTCTGATCGCGGGGTTGTCGTAGCGCCTGGCCAGTTCGGCCGTGTAAGCCGCCGGGTTCAGTCCGGCATCTGCGGGAAGGGAAGCGATCGCCTCGGTCCAGAACCGCGACACGAATTGCCGGATCAGCGGGTCGGCAAAGGCGTCGCAGACGGTTGCCTTGTTCATCAGGAGGCCGAGATAGGCGATCGAGGAGTGCGAGCCGTTCAAAAGCCTGAGCTTCATCTCCTCGAACGGCGCGACGTCCTTCACCATCTGGACCCCGAACCGCTCCCAGCCCGGGCGGCCGGAGGGGAAGTCGTCTTCGATGACCCATTGCAGGAAGGGCTCCGTCGTCACCGGCCAGGCATCGCGGGCGCCGAGCTTTTGCGAAATGCGGGCCCGGTCCTCGTCCGTCGTCGCCGGCACGATGCGGTCCACCATGCTGGAGGGGAAGGCGATTTCGCGCTCGACGAAAGCGCCCAGACCGGCATCGCGCACCGTTGCGAAAGTGACGGCGAGGCGCTTCAACGTCGCGCCGTTGGCGGGAAGATTGTCGCAGGAGAGCACGGTGAACGGCTCGATCCCCACCGCGCGACGCCGGGCGATCGCTTCGATGACAAAACCATGAACTGTCCTGGGTTGATCGGGATTTGCAAGATCCCAGGCAATGTCGGGATGCGAGAGATCGAGGTCTCCCGAAGCGCCGCGCAGATAGGCTTTTTCGGTGACGGTCATTGTGACGATCCGGATACCCGGATCCGTCATCGCGTCTAGCAGCGCAGGCGGGTTTTCAGGCGCCACCAGCGACGACAGGATCGATCCGATGACGCGCAATATCTCGCCGGATCCATCGGCGATAGAGAGCGTGTAAAGCCCGTCTTGAGGGCCGAGCGCATCGCGCGTGCCGGGGCTGCGCAACGAAGCCCCGACAATGCCCCAGCCGGCCTCGCCGCTCACCAGGCAGTCATCGACGACCACGGCCTGGTGCGCGCGATGGAAGGCGCCGAGGCCGAGATGCACGATACCGGGCCGCGTTTGTGCGCGGTCGTAGCCGGGGCACGCGACGCCGGCCGAAAGAGCGGCAAGCGTGCTGTTTGACAGGATGGCGGGCGCGCTCATGGGCTGCCCTCAAAGTGACCGAACATAGCTCCTCCTACCCGGTTCGATCCTATCTAGTGCCCAAGCCTTCTCGCGAGGTCAAGCAAAAGTCATCATACAACTGATGTTTTTTTGTATGTTGACATGACCATTAAATGATCCTACCCAATTGTCAGCCGAAGGAGGAGCGGTTGATGCAATGACCCTTGTCGCCCCGGATTTGTTGTTTCCCGCCGACCCGGCGTCCCGTGCCATCGCACGGGAACTCTATGCCGGTGTGAAGGGTCTTCCGATCGTCAGCCCGCATGGGCACACCGATCCACGCTGGTATGCCGAGAACAAGCAATTCCCGGACCCGGCACAGTTGCTGATCGTACCGGACCACTACATTTTCCGGATGCTGTTCAGCCAGGGGATCCGGCTGGAAGACCTCGGCGTACCGGCGCTTGACGGCTCGCCCGTCGAAACGGACGGCCGCACGATCTGGCGTCTGTTCGCAAGGAACTATTACCTGTTTCGCGGCACGCCGACCCGGCTTTGGCTGGACTACACACTCGAAAATCTCTTCGGTATGACATCGCCGCTGACGGCCGACAATGCCGATGCTTGTTATGATGCGATCGCCGGGCATCTGGCGACCGATGCGTTCCGGCCGCGTGCCTTGTTCGAGCGCTTCAACATCGAAGTCATCTCGACGACGGATGGTGCCCTGGACGAGTTGCCCTGGCACGGGATGATCCGCGACAGCGGCTGGAAGGGCCGCGTTATTCCGGCCTATCGCCCCGATTCGGTGATCGACCCGGATTTCGAAGGTTTCCTTGAGAATCTTGAGAGGCTCGGCGGTATCAGCGGCTGCGATACGGGCCACTGGCAGGGTTATCTGGAGGCCCACCGCAACCGCCGCGCCTATTTCAAATCCTTCGGCGCGACTGCCACCGACCATGGACTTGCCTCGGCGCAGACCGCCAACCTGAGCACCGGCGAGGCCGAGGCGCTTTTCGGCAAGGTTCGTGCGGGCAGGGCAGATGAGCGCGAGCGCGCATTGTTTAGGGCGCAGATGCTGACCGAGATGGCCAGGATGAGCGCCGATGACGGGCTCGTCATGCAGATCCATCCCGGTTCGTGGCGCAATCATTCCCCTGCGATCTTCCAGAAATTCGGCCGCGACAAGGGCTTCGACATCCCGGCGCAGACGGATTATGTGCACGCGCTCAAGCCGTTGCTCGATGCCGTCGGCACGGATCCCCGCGTCTCGATCATTCTCTTCACGCTCGACGAGACGAGCTATGCCCGGGAACTGGCGCCGCTTGCCGGCGTCTATCCCGCGCTGAAGCTCGGGCCGGCATGGTGGTTCCATGACAGCCCCGAAGGCATGCGCCGCTTCCGCGAGATGACCACGGAGACCGCCGGCTTCTACAACACCGCCGGCTTCAACGACGACACACGTGCCTTTCCGTCGATCCCCGCGCGCCACGATGTGGCCCGTCGCGTCGATTGCGCCTTCCTGGGGCGTCTCGTCGCCGAAGGCAGGCTGCGGGAGAACGAAGCGCATGAAGTGGCTTACGACCTTACCTACGGTCTCGCCAAGAGGGCGTACAAACTGTGACTTTATGACAGCAACAGCGGGCACGACGCCCGCCAACTGGGAGGAGAAAATGTTGCATATCACCAAACTGTGGACCGGTGTCGCGCTTGCCTCGATGCTTTTCGTAGGGGCTGCGTCCGCGCAGACCGTCCTGAAGTCGTCCGATACGCATCCGGACGGTTACCCGACCGTCGAGGGCGTCAAACATTTCGGCGAACTCGTCAAGGAGCGGACCGCCGGCCGCTATTCAGTGGAAGTCTATCATTCGGCCCAGCTCGGCGAGGAAAAGGATACGATCGAGCAGGTCCGTTCCGGCGTCATCGAGTTGAACCGCGTGTCCATGGCGCCGTTCAACGGCACGGTGAAGGAAAGCATCGTTCCGGCGCTGCCCTACATCTTCCGTTCGGAAGACCATATGCACAAGGTGATGGACGGCGCGGTCGGCGATCAGATCAAGGCAGCCTTCGAGCCGGCCGGTCTCGTGGTCCTTGCCTTCTATGATGCCGGTGCGCGTTCCTTCTACAACTCGAAGAAGCCGATCAAGACCGTCGAAGACCTCAAGGGCATGAAGTTCCGCGTCATCCAGTCCGACATTTTCGTCGACATGGCGGCCGCGCTCGGCGCCAACGCCACGCCGATGCCCTACGGCGAGGTTTACTCCTCGCTCGAGACCGGCGTCATCGAAGGTGCGGAGAACAACTTTCCCAGCTACGACACCGCCAAGCATTTCGAAGTCGCCAAATACTACTCGATGGACGAGCACACGATCCTTCCTGAAGTGTTCGTCATGAACAAGGCCGCCTTCGACAAGCTGACCCCGGAAGATCAGGAGATCTTCAAGCAGGCGGCCAAGGACAGCGTCACCAAGCAGCGCGAATTGTGGTCGGCCAAGACGGCGGAATCGCGCGCTGTGGTCGAGAAGGCCGGCGCTGAAATCAACGAAGTGGAAAAGCAGGGTTTCATTGATGCCATGAAGCCCGTCTACGAAAAGCACATTACCGAAGAGGTTCTGAAGAAACTCGTCGCCGACGTGCAGGCGGTGCAGTAAGCGCAGCGCCGGAGCCCTCCTTCGGCTTTGGCCGGGGAGGGCTCCGGCGGTCTTTTCGACAGACACGATCACGGACCCATGGTCCGACCCTTTCGAAAAAAACAGAAGGGTCAGGAGGCGCCAAAACCCATGTCCAACGAACTCAGACTAGGCCTGCCCATCCTGTCCAGGCTGAACACAGCGATCCTCTATTTTGCCGGTACGGGGCTTGTGGTCATGACGGCCATCGTCGCCTGGCAAGTCTTCTGCCGCTACGTTCTCAACGACTCGCCAAGCTGGACCGAACCCGGTGCCGTCATCCTGATGAGCTGGTTCATTTTTCTGGGCGCTGCCGTCGGCGTGCGCGAGAACAACCACATGGGCTTCGACGTGCTCCTCTACGCGCTGCCGCCGGCTGCCAAGAAGTGGCTGCGCATGATCTCCGATATCGTCATCTTCGCCTTCGGTCTCGGCATGATCTGGTACGGCAGCAATCTGGTCACGCTGACCTGGAACACGACGCTGCCAGCGCTCGGCATATCGGGCGCATGGGACTACGTGCCGTTGATGGGAGGCGGAATTCTCATCGTGCTCTTCTCTCTCGAGCGCATCGCCGTGAGGGCGCTAGGCGCTCCGATCGACGACGCGCTTGATGAGATCGTACCGACGGAAGTCGCGGTCGAGCTCGAAAATATTCCTGACGTTCAAAAAGACGCCGCCGCCTTCGTCCGGAAGGACGCTGAATACGTCGGCAGGAAAGGGTAAGCGATGGAACTCTGGATCCTCTTTGGAACCTTTACGCTCCTGATGTTGATCGGAACACCGATCGCGTTCTGCCTCGGCGTCTCGAGCCTTGCGACGGTTCTCTACATGGGACTGCCGCCACTGGTGGTCTTCCAGCGCATGAATTCGGGCATGAGCGTGTTTTCCATGCTTGCGATCCCCTTCTTCATCTATTCCGGAGACTTGATGGTCCGCGGCGGTATTGCGGGACGCATCGTTGCCTTCGCGGCCACCGTCGTCGGGCATTTGCGCGGTGGGCTCGGCCAGGTCAACGTCCTGACCTCCACCCTGTTCGGTGGAATTTCCGGCTCTGCAGTGGCCGAAGCAGCAGCCGTCGGCAGCATCATGATCCCGCAGATGAAGGCGCGCGGCTATGGCGCCGACTACGCGGTGAATGTTACCTCGATGGCGGCTCTGATCGCGCTGCTGTTGCCGCCTTCGCATAACATGATCATCTATTCGATCTCCGCAGGGGGCACAATTTCCATTGCCGATCTTTTCACGGCCGGCATCGTCCCCGGTCTTCTGTTCGCAGCAGTGCTAATGGTGACCGCCTACATCGTTGCCCGCAAGCGCGGCTATCCGACCGAGCCTTTTCCCGGCATGATGGTGGCGCTGCATCTCTTTGCCGCCGCCATCCCCGGTCTGCTGCTTATCGCCATCATTTTTGGCGGCGTGCGCTCGGGTATCTTCACGGCGACCGAAAGCTCCTGCATCGCGGTCATCTATGCCTTGCTGATCACGGTCTTTGTGTATCGGCAGCTGAGCTGGAAGGATTTCGTCCACGCCACCATGGGCGCGGTGCGCACCACCGCCATGGTGCTCCTCATCATCGGCTGCGCGGCGGCCTTCTCGTGGCTGATGGCGTTTTTAAGGGTTCCGGCGACGCTGGTCGCCTGGATGCAGACGCTCTCAGAAAACCCCATCATGATCCTTCTGCTCCTCAACGTCCTGATGCTGGTCCTCGGCACGTTCATGGACATGGGGCCGACAATCATCATCACCACGCCGATCTTCCTGCCGATCGCCACCGCCTATGGCGTTGATCCGGTGCATTTCGGGGTGATCATGATCCTGAACTACGGGCTTGGTCTCAACACGCCGCCGGTTGGAGCCGTGCAGTTCGTGGCCTGCGCCGTCGGCAAGATATCCGTGTGGCAGGCCATGCGTTCGATCTGGCCTTTCTATGGCGCAGGTATCGCCGTGCTGATGATGGTCACGTATATTCCGTCCCTGTCGCTCTGGCTTCCGGGCGTCTTCAAGTAAGGAATGAACATGAGCGGAAATCTGACGGACGTAAGGGTCGAGCGAAAGCCGAAGCTCTTCGAGACCATTGTGCAGACTCTGCGCAGCCAGATTCTCGCCGGTGATTTCGCGGTCGGCGAAAAGTTGCCGACCGAATCGCGCATGACCGGAATCTTCGGGGTCAGCCGTACGGTCGTGCGTGAAGCCGTGGCTGTGCTTGCCGCCGAAGGCCTTATCGAGTCGCGGCACGGCGCAGGCGTCTTCGTCCTTGACCATCCGACCCGCAAGATCAGTGCCATCAGTGCCGACATGGGAGACCGGATCAGCCAGGCCGTAAATGTCCTGGAAGTGCGCATGGGCATCGAGATCGAGAGCGCCGGCCTTGCCGCCCAACGCCGCAGCCCCTCGCAGGAAGCCCGCATCCAGGAGGCATTCTTCGAGTTCGAGCGGTTGCTGCACCGTGGCGAGCCGACCGGCAAAGCCGACTTTGCTTTCCACCGCGAGATCGCTGCGGCAACCAATAATCCGTTCTACGTCGAAATCCTTGACGCGCTTGGTGACCGCACCATCCCATGCGACCGCAACTCGCCGTGGTACTCGGTTGAAGTGCTTTCACGGGATTATCTGAGCGGCCTGCAGCGCGAGCATCTGCGCGTTCTGCAGGCGATTTCGGCCGGTGACGCGGATGCTGCGCGCGACGCGATGCGTGCGCATCTCCAGGCTGCACGGGACCGCTACCGGCAACGCCTTTCCGGCCAGCAGGCCGGCTACCACCAACGCGCGTCGACGGAGACGCAGACCTGAATCACCTGATCGAAAGCAAAATTACATGGATACTGAATACACGTCCCGCTTCGCAATAGATCCTGCCGCTGCTGCCGCTATGGGCACGGATGAACTGCGCCACAATTTCCACATCGGCAATCTCTTCGAGCCGGGAAAGATCAGCCTCACTTATACCCATTACGATCGCATGATCGTCGGCGGTGCGCTACCCCTCGGTCAGCCGTTGAAGCTTGAGGCGATCAAGCCCGCCGGAACAAAGTCCTTCCTGGAGCGCCGCGAACTCGTCGTCGTCAACATCGGCGGCGAGGGCACGGTCGTGGTCAGTGGTCAGCCGCATCGGCTTGGCACCCGGGACATGCTTTATATCGGGCTCGGTGAAGAGGTGTCCTTCTCGTCCAGCAACGCGGACACGCCTGCGAAATACTACCTGCTGTCCGCTCCGGCGCATCGCAAATGCCCGACGCAGCCCATCACGCTCGGTCAGGCGAAGCGCCTCGACCTCGGAGGCCAAGAGACCTCGAACGAACGTTCCATCTTCCAGTTCACAACCACGATCGAAACGTGCCAGCTCGTCGTCGGCATGACACAGCTTGCGAAAGGTTCGGTCTGGAACACCATGCCCACGCACGTGCATGACCGCCGTATGGAGGCCTATCTCTATTTCGATCTCGCTGAAACGGCGCGTGTCTTCCACTTCATGGGTGAACCGTCGGAAACCCGCCATATCGTCATGGCGAACGAAGAAGCGGTCCTGTCGCCAGCCTGGTCGATCCACTCGGGATGCGGGACCTCCAACTATGCCTTCATCTGGGCAATGGCCGGCGACAATGTCGATTACACCGACGTGGACCCGGTCCCCATGGAAGAGCTGCGATGACCGATCTTTCCGCATTCAGCTTGGAGGGCAGGCGCATTGCCGTCACCGGCGCCAACACGGGCATCGGGCAGGGCATCGCCGTGGCGGTCGCACGCGCTGGCGGCACGGTGATCGGCATCGGCCGCTCAGTGATGGACGAGACGGCAGGGCTTGTGCAGGCTGAAGGCGCAACCTTCCTGCCCGTCAAGGCGGATATCAGCGACATGAAGGCCTCGGTTGCCATGCTGAACGACCTGATGGCCGAGGGTCCTCTCGACGGGCTCGTCAACAATGCCGGCATCATCCGCCGGGCCGACAGCGTCGATTTCACCGAGGCAGACTGGGACGACGTGATGGAGGTGAACCTGAAGTCGGTGTTCTTCCTGTCGCAGGCTTTTGGCCGTACCTGCATCGCTGCAAAGCGTACAGGGCGCATCGTCAACATAGCCTCGCTGCTTTCCTTCCAGGGTGGCATTCGCGTGCCATCCTACACGGCGTCGAAACACGGCGTGTTGGGTATTACGCGGCTGCTTGCCAACGAATGGGCGGCGAAGGGCATCAATGTGAACGCAATTGCGCCAGGTTACATCGAGACCAACAATACCGAGGCGTTGCGCAACGATCCGGACAGAAGCAAGGCGCTCCTTGAGCGCATTCCGGCCGGGCGCTGGGGCGTGGCTGGCGACATTGGCGATGCCGCGGTGTTCCTGCTGGCGCGCGCGTCCAACTATATGCACGGTGCCGTCATTCCCGTCGACGGCGGCTGGCTGGCGAGGTGACCATGATCAAGGGAAAAGATATTTTCGTGCGCGCATCGGAGGGGGAGTGGGATACGACCCCTGACGGCAACCGGCGCCGTATCGTCTGCTATACGGACGAACTGATGATGGTGGAGTTTGCCTTCGAGAAGGGCGGAGAGGGCTGGATGCATTCCCACCCGCACGTGCAGTCGAGTTATGTCGCCGAGGGTGCCTTCGACGTGACCATTGACGGCCGGACCGAGACGCTAAGAACCGGCGACAGCTTCATCGTGCCTTCCGGCCTGCGCCACGGGGTGAAGGCGCTGGAAAAGGGCCGGCTGGTCGATTGCTTCACGCCGCACCGTGCAGACTTCCTGAAGCACAGCTAGGCCTGCAGCGGCTTCCTTTGGCATGCCTCAAGCGATCCGCGCAGAACCGAACCCTGGTGCTGAGCGGGGGCCATCTTTCCACCTAAGAAATCAAAGAGGTCGCAAACTGTTCCAGTTGGCGTGTGCTGTGGCGCGGTTAGTCCCCGGTCATGACCGGGTCTGCAGAGAACGGCACGGATGCCTCAAGCTGCCATGGGCCACCAAGATATGCCCACAGGTCAAGGCCGATGATCTTGATGGATCCAGGCTCGTAAGCCTCCACGAGTTCCCTGTGAAGGCTGTCGGCCACAACCTTGGCGACCTTGTTCTGGACGGTGATGTGCGGCTGCCACTTTTGCATATCCTGCGAACCGAGCCAGGCAATGAAAGCTTCTTTCAATTCGGCGCGCACGGTTTGGAGAGGCGGGCTGGCGATCGTGAAGGCAACGCCAGCGCCGAGATGGCGGACGCTGCTTACAGCGGCGATGAAAGGGCTGTGCCTTTTAGTGACGGCGCCGAGTGTTTGTTCGATTTGCCGGATGTATTCTCCGGGAAGCCGATGAAACATCGTGAGGTGTGCCTTGAGAAAATTTCGATCTGGCGGGAAGTGTTTCGTGCGCAACAGATCGAACGGCTCCAAATCCTGATTGTCGATTCGTGCGGTTACGATAAGAGGTTTGCGTGTCTTCACGGTTGTCTGCCATCCGGTAAACTGACGCGGCACGCTCGACAATTGCCATCCGGTCATATGCCGGGAAGGTCCATGCCTTGATCGCGTACCGCGTCGATCCAGTCGTACAAGGAACGGTTCCTGCGCCGTAAGGTTCCGAAATGCGGCAAGATCGAACTCGCCGTCGTTCATTTGGATTTTGTGGATTGTTCGCAGCCGTTTCAAGCGATTTCGTCCAGGAAGCCGCGCACCAAATTCGCCGGGATGCTCGCTTGGGCGTCACGCATATGAGCGGCGGCTTCCACTGCGATGGCCTCTACGTCACTCCGATCGACGGCAATCATGTCGAATATTCTTGTGAACTTGACGGTGAACTCTTCGAGATTATTGCGTCAGCCGCAATTATGAACTGTGAAACTCGGCCGTTCTCAACGGCGGCCGACTGTAGCACCTTCGGGATGCGGATTGGGAATGAACCCGTCCAAAATTTTGCAGGAGCACACCATGAAACTTTATCATCACCAACTTTCGGGTCACGCGCACCGGGCTCGCCTGTTCGTTTCACTGCTTGGCTTGCCCCACGAACTGGTCGAGGTCGACCTGAAGTCCGGCGCGCACAAGAAGCCGGAATTTCTGAAGCTGAACCCATTCGGCCAGGTGCCAGTGCTGGAGGACGATGGTGTCGTCGTCTCTGACTCGAACGCCATCCTGGTTTACCTTGCGAAGAAAGCGGCCCGCACCGATTGGCTTCCGGAAGATGCAGAGGGCGCCGCCGCCGTCCAGCGCTGGCTGTCGGTTGCCGCCGGCGAAGTGGCTTATGGTCCCGCTGCGGCAAGGCTGATCACCGTCTTCGGCGCTCCGTATAATCCCGAAGAGGTTATCGGCCGCGCCCATGCACTGTTGAACAAGCTCGAAAGCCACCTGACCGATCGTCAATGGCTTGCCGGCTATGGGCCGACGATCGCGGATGTTGCGATCTACAGCTACGTGGCCCGGGCGCCGGAAGGGAACGTCGATCTGTCCGCCTATCCCGCGGTCGACGCATTTCTCCGCCGTATCGAAGCGCTGCCGGGCTTCGTTGCCTTCGCTCAAACGCCGGCCGGCCTTGCCGCCTGACGTCCTGATCCGGGCGTGCGGCTGCGTGCGCCCGATCCATTTGTTTCAGGGAGATGGAAATGAGCGAGATTTTGAAGACGTTGCCGGTATGGCACGAGGGCGAGACGTTGCTTCAGCAGAAGGTGGGCGTCGCCGAGCGCATGGCTTCTGTCGGCCAGCGCGTTATCCGCGACTTCATGCCCGATCAACACCGCGATTTCTACGCTCAGCTGCCATTCATCGTTGTGGGCAGTGTCGATAGCCGTGGCGATGCCTGGGCGACCTTTCTCGAAGGCCGGTCCGGCTTCATGTCCTCTCCTTCGTCAACCGTCCTGAACATCGCGGCGAAAAGACATGCCAGCGATCCCGCCAGCGCTGGCATGTCTGACGGCCAGCCAATCGGTCTTCTCGGCATGGAGATGCACACCCGGCGCCGCAATCGCATGAACGGTATTGTCTCCAGTTCACCGAAAGGCTTTGGTGTTGATGTCGACCAAAGCTTCGGAAACTGCCCGCGTTACATCCAGCTGCGTGATTTTGAGTTCGTTCGCGATCCGGGTGAAGCCTTTTCCGGCACCGTCGAAGACCTGTCCGAACTCGATGATGCTGCACGTTCGATGATCACGGCGGCAGATGCGTTTTTCGTATCGTCTTATGCCGATCGCGACGATCGGCGCCAGGTTGACGTGTCGCATCGCGGCGGTAAGGCTGGCTTCGCTCGTGTTGCAGATGACGGGACGCTGACCATTCCGGACTTCGATGGAAACCTCTTCTTCTCAACGCTCGGCAACATCCTTTTGAACGGCAAGGCCGGGCTTCTCTTCGTCGATTATGCAAACGGCGACATGCTGCAGATGACCGGCGACGCCGAAATCATTCTGGACTCGCCGGAGATTGCGGCCTTCCAGGGCGCCGAACGGCTGTGGACGTTCAAGGCCCGCCGGATCGTGCGCCGGCGCAATGCGCTGGCGCTGCGCTGGTCCTTCAGGGAAGACGGCTGGTCTGCGAATGCGTTGATGACCGGCGACTGGGCGCAGGCTGCTGACCGGCTGCGTGCTGCGGAACTCGCCCATCAGTGGCGCGGCCTGACGGTGACGAAGATCGTTGAAGAAAGCGCATCCATCCGCTCGTTTCACCTGCAGCCAAGGGATGGTGCAGGATTGCTGCCGCACATTGCCGGGCAACATCTGCCGATCCGCCTGACCGTTCCGGGCGTCGAAAAGCCGGTTATCCGGACCTACACCTTGTCGGCCGCCCCGTCGGACGGGGTTTACCGCATCAGCGTCAAGCGCGACGGCCTTGTGTCGCAGCATCTGCACGACACCATCCGCATCGGTGACACGATCGAGGCGCGGGCGCCGGCCGGCGCTTTCACCCTGGACGCCGGCGCCACCCGCCCGGCTGTGCTGCTTGCGGGCGGCGTGGGGATCACGCCCATGCTCGCCATGCTGCGCCACGTTGTCTACGAAGGCCTTCGCAAGCAACGCATCCGGCCGATCATCCTTTTCCATGCGGCGCGGTCCAAGCAGGAGCGGCCGTTCGACAGGGAAATCACCGAGCTTGTCAATGCGGGGCAGGGCGCCGTCAGGCTTATCCGGGTTTTGAGCGACGTCGATGGTGCGCAAGAAGGCGCTGACTACGACGCCAAAGGGCGCATCGATATGGCGCTGTTGTCCCGTCACCTGCCGCTGAACGATTATGATTTCTACGTCTGCGGGCCGCCGCAGTTCACCCAGTCCTTATACGACGGCTTGCGAGGCTATAACATCGCAGATGGCCGTATCCATGCGGAGGCGTTTGGCCCTTCATCGTTGAAGCGAACGCTCGACGCCGGCGTGGCCGCACCGGCCCGCCGGCCGCCATCGACAAAGCCGGTGTCCGTCGCGTTCATGGGGTCGATGAAGGAAGCGCGCTGGACCCCTGATTCCGGCACGCTGCTGGAACTTGCCGAAGCGCGCGGCCTGAACCCGGAATTCAGTTGCCGGGAAGGCAGCTGCGGGACGTGCCGCACAAAGCTCGCCAAGGGTGCGGTGACCTACATCAAGGAGCCAACGGCTGCGATCGCCGAAGGCGAGGTGCTGCTCTGCTCGGCTGTTCCTGCCGAGCAGGAGACCGGCGAGGAAAACCGCATCCAGCTTGCACTCTGACGCATCTCATTGATGCGTCTGGGCCAAGAGTATCTTCCTCTTTATCGAGGTTCATCGTCACACAAAACCGGAGCATCGTTTCCGTCACCAAAGGGAGCGCCCCTCCCATCCCTTTTACCCGCTCACAAGGAGTTAACCCATGACCCGTCCGCCGCTTCCCCCTTTCAATGAACAGACTGCCATCGAGAAGGTCCGCCTGGCCGAAGATGGCTGGAACAGCCGCGATGCCGCCAAGGTGGCGCTCGCCTATACACTCGACACACGCTGGCGCAATCGCGCCGAGTTTGTGACCAGCCGTGCCGAGGCCGAAGCCTTCCTGACGCGCAAATGGAACCGGGAGCTTGAATACCGGCTGATCAAGGAGATTTGGGCCTTCCAGGGCAATCGTATCGCCGTCCGCTATGCCTACGAATACCGCGACGACAGCGGCCAATGGTTTCGTGCCTATGGCAACGAGAACTGGGAGTTCGCCGAGGACGGGCTGATGCGGGCGCGCCACGCAAGCATCAATGAACACCCGATCACTGAAGCGGAGCGCAGGTTCCGCTGGCCGCTCGGCCGCCGGCCGGATGATCATCCGGGCCTGAGCGACTTTGGCTTCTAGGTAAGACCCGGACTTGCAGAGGTCGCCGCCATGACAGGATTCAAGCTCGATGCGCGGGCACGGTTGTCGATTGAGCTCGCGCTCACCGCCGCCAGCGGTAATGGTGCTCTCACCCGGCAACAGGAGAACGATGCAAAAGCGCAGGGCATGACCGGAGCGGAGATCGACATGGCGCGCAGCGGCTCGAGCTTCGATTTCCAGCTATCCAGGGCGATCGCCTTCGCGCTCGCGACAAACGAAGAACAGCGCATGCGCGCCATCAAAGCGGGTATCGGTGCTCAAGTCTGTGCGGAGGTTGAAAATATGGCCGCGTCGTACATCGATCGTTCTTTGCTGAAATCGGCATAGGCCTCCGGACGGCTTTGTCCTGTGTCATTGCGATCAATCGACACAGTCTTGCGAGACGTGTGTCGATTGATACAAACTCGTGCACAATGGCAGTGCTCGGGCGACTTGGGGGATGCAATGGATCGATGGCAGGCAATGCGGATTTTCGCAAAGGTTGCGGAGACGGAGAGCTTTGCGGACACCGCGCGCCATATGAATATGAGCGCGCCGGCGGTGACGCGTGCCATCGCGGCGCTTGAGGATCTCATCGGCGCCCGTTTGTTCGTCCGCACGACGCGCTCGGTGAAGATGACTGAGGCAGGGACACGGTATTTCGAGGATTGCCGCCGGATATTGGCGGATATCGCCGAGGCAGAAGCTGCGGCCGGCGGCTCCTATGCCACACCGACCGGAACCCTGGCAATCACGGCATCCGCGCTGTTTGGGCAGATGTACGTGTTGCCTGTCGTGACCGAGTTTTTGAATGCTTATCCGGCCATCCGCGCCAGGACGCTGTTTATCGATCGCCCAGTCAACATCGTCGAAGAAGGGGTGGATGTCGCCGTTCGCATCGGCCATCTTCCTGATTCGGGTTTTACAGCCATCAAGGTCGGAACCGTTCGGCACGTCATATGCGGATCTCCGGGCTATCTCGACCGGCATGGCGTGCCAAGCACGCCTGCGGACCTGAAGAACCATCGCATTGCGGCTTCAACGAGCGCCTGGGCATCGCCGGAATGGCGCTTTGCAAACGACCATCGCGTGACGATCGACCCCATACTTCAGTGCAATACGAACCAAGCAACGATAGCGACGGCCCGGGCAGGGTGGGGGTTGACCAGGGCCCTGCATTATCAAATCGGCCCAGCCCTCCTTGCGGGAGAGCTGCAGATCGTTCTCAGCGATTATGAAGAGCCGCCAATGCCTATCCATATCCTTCATCCGGAAGGCCGGCATGCACCGGCCAAGGTTCGGGCCTTCGTTGATATGGCAGCGGCGCGTCTGCGCGAAAATCGGTTGCTGAACTAGATGAACGCGCCGCTCTGCTCACACCGGCCCCGTTCTTCCCTTACAAGTCGTTGAGGCAGCCCGCTTTCTTCACCGGCTCAAACTGAAGCCGCAGTCGGACACCCATGCGGAGATACGCGACCGTGCGAAGATTAAACTGGTCATGCGGGATGTCGATGGCGGGGAGGTCGTCGAGATCGGTGACAAGCTGTGGAAGAGGTGACTGGCGGACTCCACCGTCCTGCAGTGTTGTCCGGAAACCGGAACAAGATCAGGGGTCGCCCGTGCAATTCCTTTCAACGCGATGAATTTGCAAGTTTCCCAGCCTTCAGGGCGCCGCGATCAAGTCTGGAAACACCAGAAAAGCCCGCCACGATTTTTGCGTTCAGGCAAAGGGGAAACGGAAAAAGTGAACACGGGACGGATGGAAAGAAAGCTCCCTGCCGCTGGTTTGATGCGCATGAAACCGGAATCCACTCCACATCAGCCGCCCGCCGTCCCCGTCGAACACTCATAACGAACCGCGCCCGTTTCCCCGTCCACCCCCGCAAGGCTGACACCATAGCCCCATAAATGCCGGATGTGCCGAAGTGTCGCGTCGCGGCTGGTTTCCTCCAGCAGAACGCCGTTCTTGATCCGGTGCTGCAGCCGCAGTTGCCGGTCACCGAGCAGGTCGACATCGACAACCTGGATATCCTGCTGGTTGGCAGCAACATCGTAACTGCTGGCCAATGCCTTGCGGATCTCGGTATAACCCCGCTCGTTGTGGATCGAGGCGACCTCGCAATATTTATTGTCCGCCTCGTCGGTCAGCTGGAACAGCCGGAATTTGCGGATCAGCGCCGGGCTCAGATATTGCAGGATGAAGGATTCGTCCCGGTGGTTTGCCCAGGCGTCGAGCAGGGTTTCGCGCCATCGGCCGCTGCCGGCAATCTCGGGAAACCAGTCGCGGTCCTCCGATGTCGGCTCATTGCAGATGCGTTCGATGTCCTGCATCATCGCAAATCCGAGCGCGTATGGATTGATGCCCGAATAGCGGGGATCGTCGAAATGCGGCTGGAAAACCACGCTGGAATGGCTGTGCAGCATTTCCAGCATCGAGCCTTCGCTGATCTTGCCCTGATCGAACAGCCTGTTCATGATGGTGTAATGCACGAAGGTGGCGCATCCCTCGTTCATAACCTTGGTTTGCCTCTGCGGATAGAAATACTGGGCGATCACCCGGACGATGCGCAACAGTTCGCGCTGCCACGGCTCCAGGATCAGGCTGTTCTTCTCCAGGAAATAGAGAAGATTTTCCTCCGGGAGATTAAGGACCTTCTTCCGCTCCAGGGCGTCGCGTTCGGCCTCTTCCGGGTCGGGCCGGCCGGTGGCGCGCGGAAGGGTCCGCCACAGGTCGCTATAGGTCTGTTCCTCGTATTCCAGTCTTTCGCGGGCCCGTTCCTGCTCTTTCTTCGAAGACAGACGCGGCGGGCGGCGGTAGCGGAACACGCCCTGGTCCATCAGCGCATGGGCGGAATCAAGAATGGCTTCGACAGCCGCTGTGCCATGCCGTTCCTCGCATTTGGCAATGTATTTCTTGGAAAACTCCATATAGCTGAGGATGGCGCCGGCATCGGTCCATTGCTTGAACAGATAATTGTTCTTGAAAAAGTGATTGTGGCCAAAGGCCGCATGGGCGGTCACCAGGGTCTGCATGGCCATGGTGTTTTCCTCCATCAGATAGGTGATGCAGGGATTGGAATTGATCACCAGCTCATAGGCGAGGCCGTGGTGGCCCTTGCGATAGCCGTGTTCCTCGTAGACGAAGCGTTTGCCGAACGACCAATGCTGGTACATCAGCGGCATGCCGACGGAAGAATAGGCGTCGAGCATCTGTTCTGACGAGATGATCTCGAGCTGGTTGGGATAGACGTCGAGCCCGAGTTCATCGATCGCGATCGTTTCGATCGCGTCATAGGCGCGCGACAGCGTCTTGAAGTTCCAGTCGGAACTGTGGAACAGCAGTTTTGCGCCTGCGTTCTTTGCCATGCCGGGCTCCGTTCAGCTGCGATATTGCAGGGTTGGCTGCCTGGCGAAGAGCTTTCGGAAGACAGGGTAGATGTCGGACGGCCGTGCAATCCGGGTCATCTGGAAATTCGGCCATTCGCCATCGACGGTGCGATAGGCGCGCCAGAGCGAGGTGCCGTTGTCCGTCGAGCCGAAAATCTCGCTCTCGCGCTCGTCGATGATTTCGACATAGGCGTAATACTGGCAAAGCCGCATCAGTTCCGAGGTGAGAAGCGAGGCACAACGTTCCGAATCGCGGGAGATGTTGTCGCCGTCGGAGGCTTGGGCAGCATAGATGTTCCATTCTTTTGCGGGGTAGCGTTCCTGAATGATGCGCAGCATTTCCTCAAGCGCCGTGGAGACCACCGTACCGCCGCTCTGGGTGCTGTAGAAGAAGGTATCCTCATCGACTTCGCCCGCCTCGTCGGTGTGGCGGATGAAAACGATATCGATCCGGTCGTAGCGGCGTTTCAAGAAGAGATGCAGCAGTACGAAGAAGCGCTTGGCGAGATCCTTTTCCCGCTCGCCCATCGAGCTGGAGACGTCCATCAGGCAGAACATGACCGCATTGGCATTGGGCAACGGCTGCCGTTCGAACCGGTTGAAGCGGATATCGACGGGATCGACATAGGGAATGCGACGGCGGCGCCGCTCGAGCATATCGAGTTGTGCCCGCAAGGCAGCCAGATGCTGGCGCTGGACGATGTCGGGATCCGGTTCCGCCGCCAGCTCTTCGATTTCCTGTGCCAATGCCTCCAGTGTCTTTCGCTTGGGGCGCTGCAAGGCAATGCGGCGTCCATAGCTGTTGCGCATGGTGCGGCTGACATTGATATTGGTCGGAGAGCCGCTGGTTGCAAAGCCTGCACGGCGCGGTTTGAAGGCGACGGCTTCCTTGAGGCTGAGCTTGATCATATCGGGAAGTTCAAGATCCTCGAAAAACAGTTCGAGCACTTCCTCGCGCGATAGCAGGAACTGGAAATCGTCCTCGTCATCACCTTTTCCGGCAGCCGAGCCCGAGCCGCCACCGCCTTGCGGTTTGTCGATGCGATCTCCCGGCATGTAATCGCGATTGCCGGGCAGGACATATTGCCGGTCGCCGCTACCCCGGGCGGGCTGAAAGGTTGGCTCGCTGGCGCCGCGCGCTGGCATCGGAACAGCGTGTCCCGAATCCACGTCGGCGATCCGCTCTGTCTTGACGCGATCCTTGATGAAGCGTTTCAGCTCCTCGCGGGCCCGCTTCAGGAAGCGCTGGCGGTTCCCGAGGCTCTTGTCTTTCGGGTTGAGGCGACGGTCGATGAAGTTCGGCATTGGCTACCCCCAGACATCGATATGTTTCACCCCGCCTTGTTGACGCGCATGTACCATTCCACCAGCCTGCGCACCTGCCGCTCGGTATATCCCCGTTCGATCATGCGATGGACGAATTCGGCATGCTGTTTTTCGCTGGCGCTGTCCTTCTTGGAGCCGAAGCTGATGACGGGCAGCAAATCCTCCACCTGGCCGAACATCCGCTTCTCAATCACTTCGCGCAGCTTTTCATAGCTCATCCAGGACGGATTGCGGCCGTTGTTCTTGGCGCGGGCCCGCAGGGTGAACTTGACAACCTCGTTGCGGAAATCCTTCGGATTGGCAATGCCGGCCGGTTTTTCGATCTGCGACAATTCATTGTCGAGGATGGTCCGGTTGAGAATCTGCCCCGTGTCCGGATCCTTGAAATCCTGATCTTCGAGCCAAGCGTCGGCATAGGCGATATAGCGGTCGAAAAGGTTCTGGCCGTATTCGCTGTAGGATTCCAGATATGCCTTCTGGATCTCGTGGCCGATGAACTCGGCATAACGGGTGGCCAGTTCCGACTTGATGAAATTGAGATAGGCAGCCTCGGTTTCCTTCGGGAATTGCTCGCGCTTGATCGCCTGTTCGATGACATACATCAGATGCACCGGATCGGCGGCGATCTCCTTGCTGTCGTAATTGAAAGTCTCCGACAGGACCTTGAAGGCAAAGCGCGTGCTGACGCCGTTCATGCCCTCGTCGACGCCGGCGGCATCGCGATATTCCTGCACCGATTTGGCCTTGGGATCGACGTCCTTCAGGTTTTCACCGTCATAGACCCGCATCTTGGTATAAAGAGGCGAGTTTTCATGCGGGGTCAGCCGTGTCGAAACGGTGAAGCGGCTGAGGCTTTCCAGAACCTCCGGGGCGCAGGGGTTTTTGGCCAGTTCGCTTTCGCGCAGCAGCTTGTCGTAGATCTGCCGCTCTTCGGTGACCCGCAGGCAATAGGGCACCTTGACGACCAGTATGCGGTCGAGAAAGGCCTCGTTGTTGCGGTTGTTCTTGAACTGCAGCCATTCGGATTCGTTCGAATGGGCAACGACGATGCCCTGATAGGGGAAGGCGCCGAAATTCTCGGTGCCGTTGTAATTGCCCTCCTGCGTCGCGGTCAGCAGCGGATGCAGGACCTTGATCGGCGCCTTGAACATTTCGACGAATTCGAGCAGGCCCTGTGTCGTGCGGTTCAAACCGCCGCTATAGGAGTAGGCATCGGGATCGGCCTGGCTGAAATTTTCGAGCTGGCGGATATCGACCTTGCCGACCAGCGAGGAAACGTCCTGGTTGTTTTCATCGCCGGGCTCGGTCTTGGCGATGCCAATCTGGCGCAGGCGCGACGGCATCAGCTTGACGACGCTGAATTTCGAGATGTCGCCACCGACTTCGTCAAGGCGTTTGGTCGCCCAGGGGGAGATCATGCCGGTGAGACGGCGTCTGGCAATGCCGTATTTGTCTTCGAGAAGATCGGCCATGCGTTCGGGGTGGAAGAGGCCGAGGGGCGATTCGAACACCGGGCTGATCTGGCCGCCGACCATCAATGTGTAGATCGGCCGCAGCTCCATCAGCTTCTTCAGCCTTTCGGCCAGCGAGGATTTGCCGCCGCCGACTGGACCGAGGAGATAGAGGATCTGCTTGCGCTCTTCGAGCCCTTGCGCGGCATACCGGAAATAGCCGACGATCCGCTCGATCGTGTCTTCCATTCCGTAGAAATCGGCGAATGCCGGATAGACCTTGATGGTTCGGTTGGAGAAAATGCGGCCAAGTCGCTCGTCGGCGCTGGTTTCGACGAAGTTCGGCTCTCCAATGGCGGCGATCATGCGTTCCTGTGCTGTGGCATACATGCTTTTATCGTCGCGGCACGCGAGCAGATATTCCTGGAGACTGATCTCCTCCTGCGCGGTGCTGGTATAAATCTCCGAAAAGAGATCGAAGACATCGGACTGGGTGTTCTGCATCATGCTCTCCCGCGGCCGGTTCGTTGAGACGGGATCGCTGCCTGTCGGCTCGCTCAACGAGATTAACGTTACCTTGCTCCGAAAGTTCCTTCAAATAATTGTTACTGCTGAGAATCTGACAACGAAGAGGGCCGCACCATTTGGGCGGGACCGACGGATCCTGGATCCTTGTCGAAGGGCGCACCGGTGATCACGCACCTCGCTCAGATCCGAATCACCGTCTTGATGATCGTTCCGAATTCTTCCCGTCCAGCGTAACACAATAGTGCCGACAACCATCATATCTTCCGTGCTGTTCACAACTTTCGGGGAAGCGGATGTGTGCTCGCACGCTTGCCGGCGTTTTCGAAACCCGGCCAAACCGGACTACGCCGAAGTGGCCTCGTGAGCGCTCCAGCCTCCATCAGGTGTTTTCGATAGAAGCGGCGTGGCGAAAACACCGGCGGTTTTCCCCGGCCAGCGGCTGTCTAAAGCCGTCAACCGGTCTACCCACCGGCGCGATTGCAGCATGGCGGCGCCGATGGCCACCGGTTCGATACCGGCGATAGTGAGAAGCGAAAGGCCGGCGGCGATGGATGTGCCGCTGGAAATGACATCGTCGATCAAAACGGCGCGGCGGTTTTCCAGAAGCGGCAGCATGCGCGGATCGATATAGAGCCGTTTTGTCTGGTCGGGCGTGGTGATCGATGACATCGGTACAGACAGGTGGGGCTGATACCAGAATTTCGGCGAGGTACCGAGTGGAACATAGCGGCTGTGGCCCAATGCCCGCGCGACGGCGCTGGCCAGCGTCAGGCCGAGTGTCGGCAGGCCGACGATAACGTCGGGGTGAAACGGTCTCAATGTTTCGGCAAGCTGCACGGCGAGCGCATCCTGCACCGCGAAGCTTGCCTGATTGACGATCAGCGATGCCAGGGCATGGATGCCATCGGACAGCGGGCGAATCGGCAGGCGGAGTTGCCGCCCATCCATCAGGGTCGCCGGATAAAAATCCCTATGGGTCTTGCCCGGAGCGAAAGTGTTTGCGGGATGGATTTCCTGCCAGAAGTCATGCGGCTGCATGGCGTCTTCCTTTGAGCCTAACTGTAAGGGATATGTTCGATTTTCTGTGGTTTTGATCTATACCGGAAGAACGTCAAGGGGAAGTTTGTGAAGCCCCGGCAAACAGCGGACGATCCGCGATCCAAGGAATTGCCTGCCTATGCGCCTGCCCGAAATACTGACCTCTGACCTGTCTTTCCTCACCGCGCTGCGCCGCGATCTGCACGCGCATCCGGAACTCGGTTTCGAGGAGGAACGGACCAGCGGTATCGTCGCCGATTTGCTGGAGAAGGCCGGGATAGCCGTGACACGCGGACTGGGCGGTACGGGCGTGGTCGGGACGTTGCAGTTCGGCAATGGTACCCGCAGCATCGGCCTTCGCGCCGACATGGATGCGCTGGCAATGCCGGAAACGGCGGAGCGTCCCTACAAGTCGACGGTCACTGGCAAGATGCATGCGTGTGGTCATGACGGTCATACGGCCCTGCTGCTGGGTGCGGCGCGCTATCTGGCCAAGACGCGCAATTTCTCCGGCACCGTGCATTTCATCTTCCAGCCGGCGGAAGAGGGCCGCGGCGGCGCGCGGCGCATGGTCGAGGATGGATTGTTTCAGCGATTTCCCTGCGATGCCGTCTACGGCCTGCACAATATGCCCGGCCTCGACACCGATGAGATGGCAGTCGTCGCCGGGCCGCAGCTTGCCTCCTCCGACAGCTGGCGCGTGACGTTTCGCGGTGCCGGTACGCATGGCGCCAAGCCGCATCTGGGCAAGGACCCGATCACGGCGGCGGCGACCTTTCTTGCTTCGCTCCAGACGATTGTCGGCCGGGTCGTCGATCCGCTGCAGCCGGCCGTCGTCAGCGCCTGTTCGGTGCAGGCGGGCAATCCGCAGGCGCTGAATGTCATTCCCGATAGTGTCGAGATCGGCGGCACGGCGCGAGCCTATTCCCCCGGCGTGCGCGATCAGCTGGAAACGGAAATCGGCCGTCTGGCGAACGGCACCGCTGCGATGTACGGCATTGTCGCCGACTATGGATTCGAGCGGCGCATCCCGCCGGTTGTCAACGATGCCGATGCGACGGCGCGTGCATTGAAGGCCGCGGGAACCGTGTTTGGCGACAAGTTGCGAACCGCCTTTCCGCCCTCGACGGCCGGCGATGATTTCGCCTATTTCGCCGGTGAAGCTCCGGGTTGTTATGTCTGGCTCGGTAATGGCCCTGCCGTCGATGGCGCATTGCACCACAACACCGCCTACGATTTCAACGATGATGCGATCGGCCCGGGCGTGGCGTTCTGGACGACGCTGGTCGAGCAGGAACTGGCGCCCGTCTGAGCGTTCAGCCCGAGGCGGTCAGTCCAGGGCCAGGATAGGGCTTTCCATCAGCGTGCCGGTTTCGACATCGGCAATGCCCCTGTCGGTCTGATGCGGTCCGGCGTTGCAGGCAAGGGTTGCCCCGAAGCAGGCCTTGAAGACCAGATAGGGCGGTTGCCAATCGACGATATGGTCCATTGCGGCGCGAACATCTGCGAAATCCCGGGCGACATCGTCCAATGGCGCATCGGAAACCAGGCCGGAAAGCGGCAGCGGCAGAATGGCCTTGATGGTTCCATTGGATGCGACTGCCATGCCGCCACCGGCGGCGATGACGGCATTGGCGGCAAGCGCCATGTCGGCGGGATCGCTGCCGAGCACCGTGAGATTATGGCTGTCATGGGAAACGGTATTGGCGAATGCGCCGCGCCATTTGCCCCAGCCGCGCAGGAAACCAACGCGCGGCCGGCTGTCGCTGCGTCCGTGGCGATGCGCGACCGCAATCAGGGTTGTGCCTTCCGGTGGCACCACGAAACCATCCCGCACCTCCGCTTCCGCTTCGCCCCAGCGGGTAAAACGTGGCTGGTCGATGGTGGCGATCCGAACGGTGTTTTCGCTGGAGGCAACGCGGAAATCATCAGCCGTCAGCGGCGCGATCTTCATGGAGTGCTCAAGCGGGGATGTATCAGTGGATGTGATGTCCGCAAGCATGTGGCCATCCTTGGCGACAGGAACGCCGTTGGCGATGACGACGCGGGCCTTGAGATCAGTGAGATTGTCGAACACGGCGATATCGGCGCGGCGACCCGCAGCTACCAACCCGAGGTCGGAACGGCTCAGCCGTTGCGCAGCATTGAGCGTTGCTGCCCGCAGCGCCCATTCCGGCTTCAGCCCGTAGCGCACCAGCCGCCGGACAACATCGTCAAGACCGCCGCCGGTTGCCAGATCGTCGGGAAAAACGTCGTCGGTGCAAAGGGTCACTGTCTGCGGCAGATGACCGAGCCGGTTCAGGGCATCGACGAATTGCGGCAGCAGATGGTCATGGGAGCCGCGCAGCTCGATCGTCATGCCCGCGCGCAGCTTTTCCATCAGATCAGCTGATGATACCAGCTCGTGATCGGAGCTGACGCCGGCAGCCAAAAAGGCGGCGAGATCGCAACCCTTCAGGCCGCGCGCATGGCCGCAGATCAGCTTTTCCGAGGCGAGTCCTGCTTGGACGATGGCGCTCATGCGCGGATCGCGGTTAATCACACCGCGCATGTTCATGACTTCAGCGATACCGCCGATCTCCGGCCAGGACAGCAGATCGGCAATCACGTCGGCATCGAAATCGGCGCCGTTCAGCTCCAGTCCCGGTGCAGAGGGCACGCAGGATGGGGCAAGCAGGATGATGCGCAGCGGCGACGCCGTGGCGGCATCGGCGGCAAAACGTACGCCGGTTACACCATGGACATTGCCGAATTCATGTGGATCCCAGACGATCGTCGTCACGCCGCGCGGCAGAACGGCAGCCGCGTAGGTCGCGGGCGTCACCATCGAGCTTTCGATGTGCATATGCGTGTCGATCAGACCGGGTGAAACGAAACAGCCGGAGATATCGATGATCTCTGAAGCGTCCGTTCTTGCTCCGGCCGGGTGGACGCTGGCGATCATCGGTCCGACGAGGCCGATATCGGCCGCTCGCAACTCGCCCGTCACCATGTCGACCAAGGTGCCGTTGACGATCAGGGTATCGAAGGGTGCGTCGCCGCGTGCCGCCGCCACCGCGCGGGTGCGCAGACCGGCGTCGTTGAGGTCGGCGGGTTCGCGTGCGGTGGGATATGTCATTTTCCGGCCTCCCAGCGCAGGGCATCCAGTACGATTGCCTTGATCGCCGGCGCATCGCAATCGGCTGCGAATTCGGCATTGAAGGCGCCGCGGCTGGCGCGGATTTCCACCACAGTGCGGCCGCGTGTCAGCGAGCCGGAAAGCTCCATGCCGATCCGGGCCGGCTGGAAGGTGACAAGGTCGGGGCGGACAAAGGCTGCGGCAGCGGACGGATCATAGATCGCCATCGCTGGCCGGCCACGGCTGACGCCGATATCGATATAACCCGCGAGCATATCGGCGAGCAGTGCGGCGTTCGCTCCGCCTGCCTGCCGGACCGGTTCTATGTCGCCGGATGCGGCCAGAACCGTGCGGCAGAAGTCGAGATCGACCATTCGCAACGGCAGGCCGTGAGACAGGACGATAGCGACGGCTTCGGGATCGGCAAGCGCGTTGAATTCCGCCGATGCGGTATGGTTGCCGCGCGACAATCCTCCGCCCATCCAGGTGACTTCGTCGATCTTGGCGGCGAGATCGGGCTGTGCCAGCGTAAGGGCTGCGATGTTGGTGAGCGGCCCGAGCGCCAGAATGCGGCGCGGAGGCAGCGTATTTTCGAGCCAGTGGCAAAGTGCGGAAAACGCATCATCGCTCGCCACATCGTCCGCTTCCGGCAGCGTCAGGCCGGCGGTTGGAATGCCAGTCTCGCCGAGGATTTCCTGCGCGGTTTCGAGAGCGCCCAGAACCGGCTGGCTGCGTCCGGCATGAACGGGAACGGTCCAGGCGAAAGCCTTGGTCGCACCCGCCGTATTGCGCCGAACCTGATCCATCGGCGTATTGCCGAACACCAGCGATATGCCGTCGATAGCCATGCCCGCATGCATCACCACCAGAATGGCGGCGATGTCGTCAAAGCCCATATCCGTATCGATCCAGACACCCATGACGATTTATCCAAAGCGTTTGAGGAGAGCGGCGTCCTCGACCGGCAGGTCGAAAGCGACGGTGGCGCCGAGCGCATGGGCGGGCAAGGTTGCGTCCACTTCCGTCTTGATGATGCCGAGCGGTGTTTCCAGCACATATTCGCGCGTGCCGCCGGCAAAGGATACGCCGCGCACCGTGCCTGTCAAAGGGCCGGACCCAAGCGAAACCGCGCGGGGGCGCCAGGCAAGGCCTGCAACATCCGGGAGTGCTTTGGAAAGGGACACTGCGCCATTGGCGGTGGTCAGTTTTCCATCGCGGACGGCGAAGATGTTTTCAAAGCCGACGAAATCGGCGACGAAGCTGGAGACCGGGTGGTTGTAGATCTCTTCCGGGGTGCCGATCTGCTCGATGGCGCCGTTTTTCATTACGACGATCCGGTCGGCGAGCGCCAGGGCCTCGACCTGATCGTGGGTGACGAAGATCATCGTCACACCGCTTTCCTTCTGCACGCGCTGCAGTTCTGTGCGCATTTCCAGCCGCAGACGGGCATCGAGATTGGAGAGCGGTTCGTCGAGCAGGAGCACTTTTGGCTCCATGACCATGGAGCGGGCAAGCGCCACGCGCTGCTGCTGGCCGCCGGACAGCTCCGGTGTCTTGCGGTCGGCGAAGGCCGTGAGGCCGACGGATTTGAGACCGGCTTTGACCTTTGTTTCCAGCTCCGTGCCGCGCATGCCCTTCAGCTTGAGGCCGAAGGCGACATTTTCGAACACCGTCAGATGCGGGAACAGCGCATAGGACTGGAACACCAGTCCGACCGCCCGCTTGTTGGCGGCCACCCGGGTGATGTCGGCGCCATCGAGGCTGATACGGCCACCGACCGGCGTCATCAAGCCGGCGATCGAGCGCATGGTTGTGGTCTTGCCGCAGCCGGAAGGGCCGAGCAGCGCCAGCAATTCGCCTTTCCTGATCTCAAGATCGAGATCCTTGACGGCGATCGATTTGCCATAGGCGAGGGAGAGCTTGTCGAGGGTGAGAAAGGATGTGTCAGACATAGCGGGTGAACCCCAGAAAACGTTCGGCGAGGAAAACAATGCCGATGGAGAGGAAAGCGAGCAGCGACGATAGGGCGGCGATCGACGGATCGAAGACGATCTCCATGTAGCCGAGCATGTCGATCGGCAGGGTACGCACACCCGGTCCGGACAGGAACAGCGAGACCGGAACCTGATTGAAGCTGGTGACGAAGCCGAGGATGAAGGCCGAGAGGATGCCGCCGCGAATGTTCGGCAGCACAACGCGGAAGAAGGCGCCGAGCCGTGACGAACCGAGCAGCACGGCCGCCTCTTCGATATCGGAGCGCAGATTGTTGAGGCTCGCGGATACCACCCGCACCGCATAGGGCAGGATCAGCGCCGTATGGGCAAGGAACAGCGCCAGCGTGATCGAAACACCGATGGGCACGACGAAATAGCGCAAGAGCGCGAGGCCGACGATGATGCCCGGCACGATAATCGGTGCCGAGACGATGGTGCGCACGGTCTCAGACATCGGCAGCTTGTAGCGCGACATCGCATAGGCGGCGGGAATGCCGAGCAGAAGGGCTGCAAACGTGCCGCCGATCGCCAGGAACATCGACATCACGAAGCTGTCGCGAAAACTCTCGACGGTGAAGACCTTGAGAATCCACTTGAACGAGAAGCCCTGCGGCGGAAAGGCCAGCGTATCGCCGGCCGAAAACGAGGCGGCGACGATGATCAGGAACGGGCCGATCAGGAAGATCAGCACCAGAAGCAGCGTGACCGGGGCGAACAGTCTCTGGGTCATCGCTTGTTCCTCGCTGTGGCGATCCGCTTCAGGAGAATATTGGCGGCAAAACTCATGACGATCAGGATGAAGGCAATGACGCTCGCCGAGACGAAATTGTTGGCGACGGTGACCTGCTGGTAGAGCAGCGTCTCCAGCATCAGCACCTTCGATCCGCCAAGAATGGCTGGCGTGATATAGGCGGTCATCGAGCCGGTGAAAACCAGTGTTCCGCCGACCACAAGGCCCTCGCGGGTCAGCGGCAGAATGACCTTCCAGAACACCTGGAACCAGTTGGCGCCCAGCACGCGGGCGGCGGGTACGACATCCTTCGGCAGGTTTTCGAGCGCGCTGATCAGCGAGATCACCATCAGCGGCAGGAACAGTTGCAGCAGGCCGATGAAGACGGCGGTTTCGCTGAAGAGGATGCGGATTGGTTCGTCGCTGAGGCCAACGGCCATCAGCGCCTGATTGACGATCCCGGTGCGGCCGAGGATGACGATCCAGGCATAGGTGCGCGCCACCGGCGAAATCATCAGCGGCAACACGACCAGCCCGATCATCCGGCCCTTGGCGCCCGGCGGCAGGCTGACGATGGCATAAGCCGTCGCATAGCCGATCACGGCAGCTGCGGCGGTGACAAGCGCGCCGAGCTTCAACGTTCGCAGAAAGACCGTCCTGTTCAGTGGCTGCGAAAAGAAATCCGCATAGGCCGACAGGCTCCAGCTATCCGCCGACCGGAACCCTTCGGACAACAGCAGGATAACCGGCACGAGGAAAACCAGCCCCGCGAAAATCGCGGCCGGCAGGGCGAGCGCCAGTGCTTCTGTCCGGTTCTGGAACATGGTCTTTCGTCTCCAGCGGTGGTCAAGTGGAATCCCCGGTGCGGGTGATTACCAAAAACGCATCTTCGGTGGCTGACCCTCTCCCCGCTTGCGGGGAGAGGGTCAGGGTGAGGGGCTGTGGCAGCAGCGCCCCACCGTCGGCAACAAATTCAGTCGGGGCGCAGCCCGCGAACCGGAGTTTGCCGGCCGCGCCCCTTGCCTTGGGAGGCATTCGTGTTGGCCGGTTACTGGCCGACCTTGGCGTTCCACTCGGACAGCCAGGCATCGCGGTTGTCGAGCGCCACGGCAGACGGGATCAGCTTCAGACTGTTGGCCGTTTCTTCGCCATAGGTGAGATTGCCAGCGACCGCGTCGGAAACCTTGGCTTCCTTGTTGGCCGGGCTATCGACCAGCTTTTCGGCGAGCTTTGTCTGGATTTCGGTGGAGAGCCAGAAATCCATGAACTCAAGCGCCAGATCCTGGTTCTTTGCGCCCTTGGTCAGAACCATGACGTTCATGCCGCCGGTCTGGCCTTCCTTCGGGGTTGCCCAGCCAAGTGGCAGGTCGAGCTTGGTGAATGGCGCCCAGGAGAAGCGGCCGATCGGTGCCGCCCAGATCTCCTCCTGCTGCATGAGCTGCACCAGCTGCGAGGATTTGACGTAGAAGGTGACGATATCGTCCTTCTTGGCGCCAACGGCTTCGATTGCGCCCTTGAGATCCGGTGTATCGACGCCAAGCGCCTTGCCAAGCATATAGAGGGACGGCGGGCCCTGGTTGGTCGTGACATTCGGGAAGGCGACGTGGCCGGCATATTCCGGCTTCAGCAGGTCGGCCCAGGACTCGATCTTCATCTTGTCGGTGCGGTAGACGATGGACGTCGCATAGAAGGTATAGCCGATGCTCATGCCATCGCCGTTCGGATCCTTGGCGATGTCGTAGAGCTTGCCGAAATTGCTGAGCTTTGTCGTGTCGATCTTCTCGATCAGGCCATTGCGATCGGCCGAAAGCGCGTCGGCCATGGAAACCACGGCCATGTCGATGACAGGGTTGGCCTTGTTGGCTTCAATCTTGGCGAGGCGCTCGACGCTGTTGCCGGTTTCGACCACCAGCTTGCAGCCGCATTTGGCCTCAAACGGATCGTAGACGATCTCCTTGAACTCGTCCTGCGCGAAGGCATAGACGGAAATTGTCAGGGTCTTTTCCTGCGCATGGGCGGCACCCATGGTCATCATCAGCGCGGCGGCCGATGAAAAGAGCATTTTGTTCATCTGCGTTCTCCTTCTGGTGGTTTTTAGGCCGGCGGTTTTTGTCCGGCGGTTTTTGGGTCTGTGATGTTCCCGGTCATGCGATCCGGGTCTTCTTTCCGGGGGCCCGATGTCTGCCGGACGATCAGTTGCATCGGCACGCTAGATCGCTCCGCCGCCACCGTTCCCGTCGCGGTGCGCGCGATGTCCAGACTCGAGGTGGAATCGGCCTCGATGACGCGGACCAGCGCCGCAATGGCGATTTCGGCGATTTCGGCCATGTCCATCCGGACCGTGGTCAGGCCGGGGGTGACGACCGACGACCAGATAAGATCGTCAAAACCGGTGACGCTGACATGCTCGGGCACGTCAATGCCGGCGCGCTGCAATTCGGTCAGCGCCCGCAACGCATGCAGGTCGGAAACGGCGGCGAAGGCGGTAAAGCCCTGTTCGATCTTGTCCCTGAGCCCGAGAAGACTTCCTTTGCCGTGTTTCTGCTCGTGATTTTCGATCCAGAACACGTCGGCTTGGCCGCCTGCAGGCACGCGGGACTTCATGCCGCCGATGCGGTCGTTCTGCACATTCGAGACCGGATTGTTGCCGATCAGCAGGAACTTGCGATGCCCAAGCGATGCCAGGTGCTCGATGACCGTCTGGCCGCCCTGCCAGTGATCCGCCGAAACCGTGTTGCCTGGGGTGGAGGGGCTATCGATGACGGCGACCGGGCAGCCGATATCGGCAATGCGGGTTCCGAGCCGGGGGACGATAACGATACCATCGACGTCGCGTTCGATCAGGCGGTTGATGGCATCTGTCTGCAACGCAACGTCGCCGCGGGCATCGGCGATCAGCACACCATAGCCGGCTTGGCTTGCCGCGTGTTCGATCGCCTGGGCAATCTGCGGGAACAGGGGATTGGCGATATCGGGGAGTACCAGGCCGAGAACGCCGGTGCGCCCGGTGCGCAGCGCCCGGCCGGTCAGGCTCGGCGTGTAGCCAAGCTCGGCTGCTGTCGCGCGGATCTTTTCAGCAAGCTCGGCCGAGACACGCCCCTTGCCGGACAGCGCATTCGAGACCGTTGCAGCAGACACGCCAAGCGTCGCGGCAATCTGGCTGAGATTCGATCCTGTGCGCGGGTTGGCCATTTGATCCAACAGGGATGATTAATCGATTAATCATCCCTGTTACAGTAATGTTCTTGTGTTGTCGATACGGTTTTGCGGGTTGATACAGGCGGAAAATTCGTTCCGGCAGGCGAAACTCCGCAAACCGGTGGATGCTCGTGGCAGGCCGGTTACTTTTCCGGCTTCAGTATTTCTTCTTCTGAACGACCTTGTTGCCGCGCGGCCCTGTCTGCACTGGCGTGTTGCTGACATTTTCCTCCAGCAACTTACGCCAGCGGGCCAGTCGCTCGGCAGGCAGCGTGCCTGCCTTGATGGCCGCCTGAACGGCGCAGCCTGGTTCGTGATCATGGGTACAGTCGCGAAACTTGCAGGACGGGGCAAGGTCGGTGATTTCGGAGAAAAGTGTCTCGATGCCGCCGGATACATCGCTGACATGAAGGGTGCGCATTCCAGGCGTGTCGATCACCCAGCCTCCGCCGGCAATGGCGTGCAACGATCGCGCGGTTGTCGTGTGACGCCCCTTGGCGTCGCTTTCGCGGATGTCTCCGGTCTCCTGCGCAGCATCATGGCTGAGGCCCGCCAGCGTGTTGACCAGCGTGGATTTGCCGACGCCAGATGATCCGACCAGCGCGACAGTCTGTCCGACGCCGCACCATGGGGCAAGTGCGGCTGCAGCATCGGCGGAGCGGCCATTCAATGCAACCACTTCCAGGTCGCGTTGCAGTGCTTTTGCTTCCTGTTCAAATGTACTGGCGTCGTCGATCATGTCTGTCTTGGTGAGCACGATCACCGGGTTGGTTCCGGCCTGATTGGCCATGGCCAGATAGCGTTCCAGCCGCGCCGGGCTGAAATCGGCATTACAGGAGGTGACGATGAATAGCGTATTGACGTTGGCTGCGGCAAGCTGCTGCACATGCCTGCCTTCCGTCCGGCGCTGCAGCAACGTCTGGCGCTCAAGCCGTCGGACAAGCAGATGCGTCCGTGGATCGGCCAGGATCCAGTCGCCGACGGCAAAATCAGCAGTGTTGGTTTTATGCGCAAGCGTGAGCCGTACCGGTCCCACAGCAGAAAGCGCGCTCAACCGGGCGCGGTGGACTTCTGAGATGCGTATCGGCATGAGGCCGGCTTCGGACCGCTCGATCTGGGAGGCAAAAAACTCGGACCAGCCGTGGGACGCCAGAAAGGCCGCGTCTGCACGCTCCGTCACACAGCGGCTCCCCGGCACAGTCTCGCGTTCATGGATGATCCTTCTCAAAACAAGTTCAGACGCTGATAGCAGAAGCACCTTGATGGTGCCAATCGTTTCGCAAATGCGGGTTTTTCAGTTTTGTCTGGGAAATGCCGCAAACTTCCGGTAGGGAAGGGCATCCGGGTCAATTTGGCCCTTTTCAACACGCATTGGCGACATTCGCACGCGGGCGTTCCCACTCTATCCGGGGTCGCGTGTCGATGCCTTTTTCACCATTTCTACCAAGGACAGATTATGATTTCGCTCGAATTGACACCGGTCCAGATCCGGGGACTGAAACTCGCCAAGGAAGGAAACCTCTTCCCGCAGCCGGCCAAAAAATGGACGCACGAAAACGCGACCGTCACGTATGCAAAGACCGACCGCTTCAAGGAGCGTCCGCAGAAGATCCGGTTCCTGACGACAACGACGCTCAACGAACTCGAAGAGCTCGGTTTTCTGGAACGCAGCCATCTCGACCATGACGTCGCTGTCGATCCGCGCGGGATCACGATGGCAGGCAAGATGTGGCTGATGGCCAACAAGTAAGAACGGCCGATCAATGGGCGCCGGCGATACCTTCGAATGCATTGGCATTGGAGGGCCGGCCACCCGCCTGCTGTTTCCCAACGGCCTGGGCGAAGACCTTACGCCCTCGGTTCTCCGCCCGGCGCATAGGCTGTCGTCTGCTCGAATTTGAATTTGTGACCGCAGCGGCAACGGATCATGTGCTTGCGTGGATTGTTCGAGGCAAACTCGGTTTCGAAGCCGATCGGCAGGGCGTCGATTTCAAATCCCCGCGTCTTGCGGCTGGGCGTATCGTCCTCTGAAACCTCGGCAAAGCCTGTATTCCCGCACTGGGAACATTCCAATTTCCGTGAATAGCGATCTCGCGCAGCCATTTTCATTCCTTTGACAAGAGGCGGGTCATACCAAAACGGCGGCCGGATGGAAGGGCTGATTGTGCCCTCACTCCATCGCTAACTGCGTTCCTCCCAAACCTTTGCCAGTTCCACGATCGTCTTGACCGCCTTTTCCATATCCTGACGGCTCACCCATTCGAGCGGCGAATGGAAGGCATGGCCGCCGGCGAAGATGTTGGGGCAGGGCAGGCCCATGAACGACAGGCGCGACCCATCGGTGCCGCCGCGAATGCTGCCGCGCACCGGCTCCATGCCCGCACGCCGGATCGCCTCGACGGCGTTGTCGACGATTTCGGGATGGCGATCGAGGATCGCCTTCATATTGCGATATTGCTGCGTGACCTCGAACGTGTAGGAGGAGCCGGGATAATCCGGCATGACATCCTTTATGATCGCCTCGATCATCGCTTCCTTGGTGGCGAGGCCCTCGTCATTGAAGTCGCGGACGATCAGGCTGATCGTCGCCTTGTCCATCGCGCCGGTGAGGCCTGTCGGATGAACGAAACCGTCCTTGCCTTCCGTGGTTTCGGGCGCCACGTGTTTCGGCAGGCGGTCGATGATGGCACCGGCGATCTTGATGGCGTTTTCCATCCTGCCCTTGGCAAAGCCCGGATGGATGGCAACGCCCTGGATGGTGATCTCGACGCCATCGGCGGAGAAGGTTTCATCCTCGATATGGCCTGCCGTTTCGCCATCCATTGTGTAGGCGAACGCCGCACCCAGTTTCGTCAGATCGACCTTGTCGACCCCGCGGCCGATTTCCTCGTCAACCGTGAAGAGGATTTTGATGGTCCCGTGTTTGATATCCGGATTGCCGATCAGGATCTGTGCCGCCGTCATGATCTCGGCAATGCCGGCCTTGTCGTCGGCGCCAAGCAATGTCGTGCCATCCGTGGTGATGATGTCATTGCCGATCTGGTCGCGCAGGGCTGGATGGTCGGCAACGCGGATGACCTGGTGCGGATCGCCCGGAAGCTGGATGTCGCCGCCCGCGTAGGCGCGGATCAGCTGCGGCTTGACGTTGGTGCCGGTGAAATCGGGGGCTGTGTCCATGTGAGAGCAGAAGCAGATCACCGGCACCTGCTTGTCGACATTGGATGGAATGGTTGCGTAGATGTAGCCGTGCTCGTCGAGATGCGCGTCCGAAATCCCGATCGCCAGCAGTTCCTCGACCAAAAGGCGGCCGAGGTTCTTCTGTTTTTCAGTGGAGGGCTGTGTTGCCGATTTGGCGTCCGACTGAGTATCGATCACGACGTAGCGAAGGAAACGGTCGGTAACGGTATCGGTCATGGCTCACTCCATTCCATCTGCCTCAAGTGGCCTTCTTTAGCCTTGCCCGACTGCGCCGTGAAGGCATTTCCGGGAAAAAGACCCTTCAAAAAGCCGTGTCTCGTGATGTCGAAAACCTGCGACATTCCCGGAAACACGTGGCATAAGGGCGCCGCAACATTCTTGGGCACCGCACAAATGATCCGTATCGAAAATATCAGCAAGCAGCTGAGCCACCGCATTCTCTTCATCGAGGCCTCCGCCGCGCTCAACAAGGGTGAGAAGATCGGCCTTGTTGGTCCAAACGGCGCCGGCAAGACAACCGTCTTCCGGATGATAACCGGCGAGGAACAGCCCGACGAGGGGCAAGTAGCTGTCGAGAAGGGCGTCACCATCGGCTACTTCAACCAGGATGTCGGCGAGATGGAAGGCCGCAGCGCCGTTGCCGAAGTGATGGATGGGGCCGGCCCGGTCAGCATCGTTGCCGCCGAATTGCGCGACCTTGAAACCGCCATGGTCGATCCCGACCGGCTGGACGAGATGGATGCGATCATCGAGCGCTACGGCGAGGTGCAGGCGCGCTACGAGGAGCTGGATGGCTATGCGCTTGATGGACGCGCGCGGGAGGTCCTGTCTGGCCTGAGCTTCACCCAGGAGATGATGGATGGCGATGTCGGCAAGCTGTCCGGCGGCTGGAAGATGCGCGTGGCGCTTGCCCGTATCCTTCTGATGCGTCCTGATGTCATGCTTCTCGACGAACCGAGCAACCATCTGGATCTGGAAAGCCTGATCTGGCTGGAGGAGTTCCTCAAGAATTACGAGGGCGCACTTTTGATGACCTCGCACGACCGCGAGTTCATGAACCGGATCGTCACCAAGCTGATCGAGATCGACGGCGGTGGACTGACCACCTATTCCGGCGATTACGAATTCTACGAGCAGCAGCGGGCTCTGAACGAAAAGCACCAGCTTGCCCAGTTCGAGCGGCAGCAGGCGATGCTCGCCAAGGAAATCAAGTTCATCGAGCGTTTCAAGGCACGCGCCTCGCATGCCGCCCAGGTGCAGAGCCGGGTAAAGAAGCTCGACAAGATCGAACGGGTCGAGCCGCCGAAGCGCCGCCAGGTTGTCGCCTTCGAATTCCAGTCGGCGCCACGCTCAGGCGAGGACGTGATCAACCTGAAGAATGTCCACAAAAGCTATGGCAACCGCAGTATCTATGAAGGGCTGGACTTCATGGTCCGCCGCAAGGAGCGCTGGTGCATCATGGGCATCAACGGTGCCGGAAAGTCGACGCTTCTGAAGCTGGTGACCGGTTCGACCGAGCCGGACAAGGGGACGGTGGCGCTGGGCGCGAGTGTCAAGATGGGCTATTTCGCCCAGCACGCGATGGATCTGCTCGACGGCGAGCGCACCGTGTTCGAAACGCTGGAGCATGAATTTCCACGCGCCGGGCAGGGGCCGCTCAGGGCGCTGGCCGGCTGTTTCGGGTTTTCCGGGGATGATGTGGAAAAGCGCTGCCGCGTTCTATCGGGTGGCGAGAAGGCTCGGCTGGTCATGGCGATCATGCTGTTCGACCCGCCCAATCTCTTGGTCCTCGACGAACCGACCAACCATCTGGACCTCGACACCAAGGAGATGCTCATTCAGGCTCTGTCGGAATACGAAGGCACCATGCTGTTCGTCTCCCACGACCGGCACTTTCTCGGCGCATTGTCCAACCGGGTTCTGGAGCTGACCCCGGACGGCATCCACGAATATGGCGGCGGCTACACCGAGTATGTAGCGCGCACCGGCCACGAGGCACCCGGTCTGCGGAGCTGATTTCCCTATAGGCGTTTCCGGATTTCACCGGATAACGCGAAAAGCCAGCGGTTTTCTTAGGGGGCGGATGGATGATCCGCCCTTTTGCGCGTAGCGTTGAATCCTGACCATTTTCTGGCTGCGCCGCCGTCCAACAGTGTGTGGCTGCAGGAGCAATCAAGGCGCGGTGCTTCCGATCGCTCCTATCCTTGCCTGCCGCAAGATCAGGCCTGTTGACAGGTCTCCGTTCCCAGACCTAAATTAAGTCCAATTGCTTGACTTAATGGGTTGATCAACGAAATCTGAGGGGATTCGTGGTGATGGCAGTCGATGGGATAGACGTGAGCAAAGGCGTTCTCCGGGTGTCCGGAGTCTAAGACTTTCGAGCACGTCGGCCACAACCATTTCGTCCGCGCGCTCGGTACATCTCAAACGTAGTCAGACAGGGTTCAACATGGATTATCTGGTCAATCTTTCGCTGGTCAAACCAGTCCTCGAACTTGATGCGCGCATGGAAAAAGCCGGTGTCACCATTCGCCGGGCGCTCGCGCCGGAACTTGAGCTGGTTACAGGCTGGGTGCGGGAGAAATTCGGGTCCGGCTGGGCGAGCGAAACGGCGGTGTCTTTCGCCCGCCAGCCGCCCACCTGTTTCCTCGCCACGCGGGCGCAGAAGCTGATCGGCTTTGCCTGCCATGAATCGATCGCCCGCGGCTTTTTCGGGCCGACCGGGGTCGACGAGGCGGCGCGCGGCGAAGGCATCGGCCATGCGCTGCTTCTCGCCAGCCTGCTGGATTTGAAAGTCATGGGCTACGGCTACGCCATCATCGGCGATGTCGGGCCATCGGCCTTTTACGAGCGGACGGTGGGCGCGACGCCGATCCCGAACTCAGCGCCCGGCGTCTATGCCGGACTGCTCAACAGCGCCGAATGACAGTCTTCTGGAGGAAATAATGACGATTGCGACCAAGACCCAATACCAGCTGGAAACGTTCTGGGTGCCTGCGGGGCAGGACGAGAAGCCCGTCTATACGCTGGTCCTCACCAACAAGAGCGACCAGCCGCTTGAAGGTTTCAAGCTCTGCGTTTCCGGCCCGGCGCGCATCGATCCGGAAGCGACCGTCGAGGGCGGCAGGCTGTTGAAGCGGCTTTCGAACCATTCGGAATTTGCGCCGCCGGAAGGTTTTGTCCTCCAGCCGGGCGAGACATGGACCATCAAGGCGCATGGCATGAGCTATCATCCCAAGCATTGGACCGATGGCGCCAATGCCGGTTATGTCGTGCTTGCCGACGACAATACGGTGCCGGTCAGTGTCGCCCCGACCCGGGCGAAGGGCGACAATGCGGCCCTGACGCGCGGTGCCGTGGTCTATCCGGTTCCAAAGGTGGCGCCGGTGACGGTTTCCGTTGTGCCATGGCCAAGTGCTGTCTCGGTCTCCGGCCGGCTGGCGCCTCCGGTTGGGCTTGCTCTTCAGGCCGAGGGTGGCGAGGCAGGTGCGGCTGCTCAGGCTTTCAAGGCGCTCGCGGATGGCCTGTTTCCCGTCGAAGGTATTGTCCGTCCAGTGGCCGAAGGCGGTCTGCCTGTCCTGTTTGCTTCGGCCGATGGATTAGCACCGGAAGCATACAGCACAACCTTCTCTACATCCGGGGTGACTGTATCGGCGAGCGGACGCGCAGGCTTCCTCTACGGACTGATCACGCTTGGACAAATCCTGCGCGGCGCGCGGCTTCATCCCGAAACTTTCCTGTTTCCTGCATCCGGCGAGCTTGCCGACGAGCCGGCGCTCGGCTGGCGTGGTGTGCATCTCGATGTCGCACGGCAGTTTTACGGCACGGTGGAAATCGAGCAGTTCCTGCGGATCATGGCCTGGAACAAGCTGAACCGCCTCCATTGGCACCTCTCCGACGACGAGGCCTGGCGGGTCGAGATCGATGCCTATCCCGCCCTGACCGAGATTGGCGCCTGGCGCGGCCATGGTCTGAAAATCCCGCCGCTTCTGGGCTCCGGCCCGCAGATCACCGGCGGTTATTATACCAAGGCGGCTATTCGGCAGATCGTGACTTTGGCTGGTGGGCTCAGCATCGACGTGGTGCCGGAGATCGATGTGCCCGGACATTGCTATGCGATGCTACAGGCGATCCCGGAGTTGCGCGATCCGCAGGAACAGGGCAGCTATTTCTCCGTCCAGGGTTTCCCGGACAATTGCATCAATCCGGCGCGGGAAGAAACCTACCGCGTTCTGGAAACGATCTTCGACGAACTGATCGAGCTGTTTCCGTCCAAGATCATCCATATCGGTGCCGACGAGGTGCCGCTCGGCGCATGGTCCGGCTCGCCGGAGGCGCTGGCGCGCCTGCGCGATATCAGCGGCGAGGCGATGGCAACCGCGCATGCTGCGCGGCTGAACGTTATCACCAATACGCACGGCGCCGACGAGATCGACGGATCAGGCGCCGCCGTATTGCAGGCTGAGTTCTTGGCACGTGTGCAGGCCTTTCTTGCTTCGCGTGGCTGCGTCACTGGCGGCTGGCAGGAGGCGGCCCACGGTAATGTCATCGACAAGAGCCAGTCGCTCCTGTTCGGCTGGCGTACGGTGGAGGCATCCGCCGCCTTGGCCGGCGAGGGTTACGACATGGTCGTCTGCCCCGGTCAGGTCTATTACCTCGACATGGCCAACAGCCAGGCGTGGTCGGAGCCGGGAGCGAGCTGGGCCGGTTGGTCGGATCCGGAAAAACTGTACACGTTCGATCCTGTCGAAGGCTGGACTGAAGAGCAAAAGAAGCGTTTGTCCGGCGTGCAATGCTGCATATGGTCGGAACCGATGACCGATCGCGGTGTGTTCGACCGGCTGGTCTTTCCGCGCCTATCCGCGCTTGCCGAAACCGGTTGGACATTGCCGGAGCGAAAATCCTTCGCCCGCTTTGAGGCGCTGGTCGGTCTGATGCCGATCCTTTACGGGATTTACGCGCAATAACAATAGAAACCTGAACGCGGGCAAGCCTTTCGCACGCGTTCAGGAAAACCCGATTTCCAATCAATTAAAAAGTGTAATTTCCGGAGTTTCATCCTCAACTTCTTATCCTCGATAAAAGGATGTGCGCTAGACGGTTCTTCCCATGTCATGGCCGCTTGGACGGTTTTTCAATAAAATTCTCATTTTATCCAGCGGCTTATGCTTGAAAAAGTCTAAGAACCGACGCTCTGTCGCATTTGTTCTGAAAAACTCGAATCCTATCGAATTCTCTTAAAGCATTAATCATTATTTTAACAATTATACCAATAGTTGTATTGTGCATTCGAATATTAGCATATTCACGCATGACGCTCTTGCACAAAGCCGGGACGACCGGAATGTTCGTTTTATGGGAGATCTGACTGCTTCGCGCGTGTCCAGGGGGCTGCGGCGAGCGCAAGGGCAGCCTCCATGCCACAAGAGATAGAGAAGCAGACCGGACATTCATGGCTCTGACCGGCCGGTGTGTGTGCATGTTGTTGCGCCCAAATGGCGCATGAGAATTGATCAGATGCCGAAGGAGGCGTTGTATGAGCAGGCTTTTCCCACGTTTTGGTGGCGATACCGCAGCTGTTCTGGCTGCGATGCACAAGTCACAGGCGATTATCGAATTCGATCTCAGTGGCAATATCCTCAACGCCAATCCCAATTTCTGCGCGGCTTTGGGCTATGAGCTTGCGGAGATCAAAGGCAAACACCACCGGATTTTCGTTGATCCAGCTGACGCCAATACTGTCGAATATCGGGAATTCTGGGGGCGGCTTGGCCGCGGTGAATTCGACCGGCAGCAATACAAGCGCCTGACCAAGAGCGGCCGGGAGATCTGGATCGAGGCCTCCTACAATCCGGTTTTCCGCGGTGGCAAGCCTTATAAGGTGGTGAAATTCGCAACCGATATTACCGTAGTCCGGCAGAAGGCCATGGAAGATGCCGGCAAGCTGAATGCTGTTTCCCGCTCGCAGGCGGTCATCGAGTTTACGTCGACTGGGGAAATCCTCACCGCCAATGAAAACTTCTGTGGCGCACTCGGTTATCAGCTGCAGGAAATTCAGGGCCGTCATCATCGGATGTTCTGCGATCCGGCGTATGTCCAGACAGAGGAATACCGGCAGTTCTGGGAGCGGCTGGGACGTGGTGAGTTTACAGCCAACGAATTCCTGCGCTTCGGCAAGGGCGGTAAGGAGATCTGGATCCAGGCGGCTTACAATCCGATTGTCGATGACAAGGGCAAGGTTTTCAAGGTCGTCAAGTTTGCGACTGATGTGACCGAGCGCATGGGTGCGGTCGGCACGCTCGCCAAGGCTCTGAAAAGCCTTGCTGATGGCGACCTGACACAAAACCTTGAAAAGCCCTTCGTTCCGACCATGGAGAAAGTGCGCCACGACTTCAACGATGCTGTCGGCAAGCTCCGCTCGGCGATGCAGTCGGTCGGTTCGAACGCGCAGGCGATTGCCGCAGGGTCGACGGAAATCCGGTCCGCTGCCGATGACCTGTCCAGGCGAACGGAACAGCAGGCCGCCTCCGTCGAAGAGACAGCCGCAGCGCTTGAGCAAATCACCACCACCGTCGCCGATTCCAGTCGCAGGGCAGAAGAAGCAGGTCATCTCGTTGCCGCGACGCGCGCCAATGCGGAAAGGTCCGGCGCTGTGGTGCGCAATGCGATCACGGCGATGGGAGAGATCGAGAATTCGTCGCGGGAAATCTCCAACATCATCGGCGTCATCGACGATATCGCCTTCCAGACCAACCTTCTGGCGCTGAATGCCGGTGTGGAGGCAGCGCGGGCGGGTGATGCCGGAAAAGGGTTTGCGGTCGTTGCCCAGGAAGTGCGCGAACTTGCGCAGCGTTCAGCCAAGGCAGCCAAGGAAATCAAGGCGCTGATCAATACGTCGGGCGAACAGGTGAAAAGCGGTGTTTCGCTGGTTGGCGAAACCGGCAAGGCTCTGGAAGAAATCGTCAAGCAGGTCCAGGAAATCAACACCAACGTCGTCGCCATCGTCGAGGGCGCACGCGAACAATCGACAGGATTGAAGGAAATCAATCAGTCGGTCAACGCCATGGACCAGGGCACGCAGCAGAACGCGGCGATGGTCGAGCAATCGACGGCGGCCAGCCATAGCCTGGCCCGCGAGGCGGAAGCTCTGTTCTCGCTGCTCGGCCAGTTCCGTGTCGGCCAGCAGACCAATGCGCCCCGGGCTGTGGATTCTGGGCATCATCCCCGGCCGGTCGCATCTCCGGCGCGCAAGGCGGCCGGACAGGTCATCCGTGCCTTTTCCGGAGGCACCGCTGCCGCGCAGGAGAGCTGGGAGGAGTTTTAAACGGGCCAGTCCCGGCTGACATGAAAACGGCGCCGCTGATTGCGGCGCCGTTTGTTTTTGTCGGGTGCAGCGGCCTACTCGGCGGCTTCAAGTCCAGGCAGCAGCGGTTGCGCGTGCAACGGCGTCACGCTGGCCGTTTCGTGAGGCGTGGGATGCCCCCCGCTTTTCTTCAATGGCCTGTTTCCGGTCATTGCACGTACGAGCGTATAGAAGACCGGGGTCAGGAACAGGCCGAACAGGGTCACGCCGATCATGCCGGAAAACACCGCGACGCCCATGGCGTGGCGCATTTCAGCACCGGCACCCGTCGAGATGACCAACGGCACGACGCCCATGATGAAGGCCATCGAGGTCATCAGGATCGGGCGCAGGCGCAGGCGGCTGGCCTTGATGACGGCGTCGAATGGCGTTGCTCCTTCGAACTCAAGCTCCCGGGCAAACTCGACGATCAGGATGGCGTTCTTGGCTGACAATCCGACCAGCACGATCAGGCCGATCTGCGTGAAGACATTGTTGTCGCCTCCCGTCAGCCAGACCCCGCCAAGCGCTGCCAAGAGCGCCATCGGGATGATCATGATGATCGACAGTGGCAGCGTCAGGCTTTCATACTGGGCTGCCAGCACCAGGAAGACGAGCAGGATCGACAGCGGGAAGATCAGGATACCGGTATTGCCGGCAATGATTTCCTGGTATATCAGCTCCGTCCATTCGAAGCTGACGCCGGCCGGCAGGGTTTCGGCCGCGATCCGTTCGACAGCCGCACGGGCCTGGCCAGATGAATATCCGGGTGCCGTATTGCCGTTGATATCGGCCGAAAGGAAGCCGTTATAGCGCATGGCGCGTTCCGGACCGGCGCTTGAGGTGACGTTGAGCACCGCCGACAGCGGGATCATCTCTCCGGAATTGGAGCGGACTTCCAGCTTGCCGATGTCTTCCGCCTGGGCGCGATAGTTGGCATCGGCCTGCACACGCACGGAATAGGTTCGTCCGAACTTGTTGAAGTCGTTGACATAGACCGAGCCCAGATAGATCTGCAGCGTGTTGAAGATTTCCGTCAGCGGGACGTTCAACTGGCGGGCCTTGGCCCGGTCGACGTCGGCATAGAGCTGCGGAACGTTGACCTGATAGCTGGAGAACATGCCGACCAGTTCAGGCGTCGTATAGGCCTTGGCCATGAAACCCTTCACGGCTGCGTCGAGTGCTTCGTAGCCGAGGCCGGCCTTGTCTTCCAGCTGCAGCTTGAAGCCGCCGATCGCACCGAGACCTTGGACAGGTGGCGGCGGGAAGATGGCGCTGAAGGATTCCTGAATCACGCTCAGTTCCTGGTTCAGCCGTCCAGCGATTGCTCCGGCCGAAAGATCCGGTGTCGTGCGTTCCTCGAAAGGTTTTAGCGACAGGAAGACGATGCCGGCATTGGACGAGTTGGTGAAGCCGTTGATCGACAGGCCGGGGAAGGCGATGGCGCTTTCGACGCCGGGAACCTTCAAGGAGATGTCGCTGATGCGGCGAATGACCTCTTCCGTGCGGTCGAGCGAAGCGCCATCCGGCAGCTGAGTGAAGCCGACCAGATATTGCTTGTCCTGCGGCGGTACGAAACCGCCGGGCACCGCCTTGAAGAAGAACACGGTGGCACCGACCAACAGAAGATAGACACCCATCATCAAGGTCTTGCGCGAAATCACGCCCTTGACGCCGGAGCTATAGGCCCGCGATCCGCGCGAAAACACCGCGTTGAAACCACGGAAGAACCAGCCGAACAGGAAGTCCATCACGCGGGTCAACCGGTCCTTCGGCGCATCGTGGCCGCGCAGAAGCAGGGCGGCGAGTGCCGGGGACAAAGTGAGCGAGTTGAAAGCCGAGATGACGGTCGAGATGGCGATCGTCAGGGCGAACTGCTTGTAGAACTGGCCGGTGAGGCCGGAGATGAAGGCGAGCGGCACGAACACCGCGACCAGAACCAGCGCGATCGCGATGATCGGGCCGGAGACTTCGGTCATCGCCTTGTAGGTCGCCTCGCGCGGCGAGAGACCATCCTCGATGTTGCGCTCGACATTTTCGACGACGACGATCGCATCATCGACGACAATACCGATCGCCAGAACCAGGCCGAACAGGCTGAGTGCGTTGATCGAGAAGCCGAGCATTTGCATCACGGCGAATGTGCCGACGATGGAAACGGGAACGGCGATCAGCGGAATGATCGAGGCGCGCCATGTCTGCAGGAAGATGATGACGACGATGACGACCAGCGCGATGGCCTCGAGCAGCGTGTGGATGACGGCCTCGATGGAGGCACGCACGAACTGCGTCGTGTCATACACGATCTCGTAGTCGACATCCTGCGGCATCGACGCCTTGATCTCTTCCATGGTGTTGCGAACCTTGTCGGCGATCTCGATCGCGTTCGAGCCAGGTGCCTGGAAGACGGGGATTGCGACGGCCTGCTTGTTGTTGAGCAGCGAGCGCAGCGAATATTCGGCCGAGCCGAGTTCAATGCGGGAGACGTCGCGCAGACGGGTGATGGCCCCGGTCTGGCTCGTCTTGATGATGATTTCGCCGAACTCTTCCTCGCTCTGCAGGCGTCCCTGCGCGTTCACCGAAAGCTGCAGGTCAACGCCCTGCGTATTTGGCGATGAACCGATGACACCGGCGGCGGCCTGTATGTTCTGGGCACGGATTTCGTTGACGATATCGGAGGCGGAGAGGCCGAGCTGCGCCATCTTCTGCGGGTCCAGCCAGATGCGCATCGAATAGTCGCCAGAACCGAACAGCTGCACCTGGCCGACGCCATCGATGCGGGCCAGCCTGTCCTTGACGTTGATCAGCGCATAGTTGCGCAGATAGGTCATGTCGTAGCGGCCTTCGGGCGAGGTCAGGTGCACCACCATCATCAGGTCCGGGGAGCTTTTGATGGTGGTGACGCCGAGGCGGCGCACCTCTTCCGGCAGACGCGGCTCGGCCTGGCTGACACGGTTCTGGACAAGCTGCTGGGCCTGATCGGGATCGGTGCCGAGCTTGAAGGTGACGGTCAGCGTCATCAGGCCATCGGTGGTCGCCTGGCTGCTCATGTAGAGCATGTCCTCGACGCCATTGATCGATTCCTCCAGTGGCGTCGCCACGGTCTCGGCAATGACTTTCGGATTGGCGCCGGGATAGTTGGCACGCACGACGACCTGCGGCGGCACGACGTCTGGATATTCCGAGATCGGCAGGATCGTCATGGCGATCAGGCCGCCAAGGAAGATGATGAAGGACAGAACGCCCGCGAAAACCGGGCGATCGATAAAGAACCTGGAGATATTCATGGCGTGATCCGCCCTTGTGCTGAAGTGCCGGAGAAAGGCTTAGTTGGTTATCGAGGCTTGCTGCTGGGGATCGGCAGCCGGCTTCATGGAGACCATTTCAGGCGCCACGAGCGCGCCGGGACGGATGCGTTGCAGGCCGTTGATGACGATGCGTTCCTTGGCTTTGAGGCCGGCAGTGACCACGCGAAGGCCATCGGATTTCATCCCGACGGTGATCTCGCGATACTCCGTGGTGTTGTCCGGCTTGACGACCATGACGTATTTCTTGTTCTGGTCGGTGCCGATGGCGCGTTCATGCACGAGAACGGCATCTTCTGACTTGGCCTGACCCATGCTCAGCCGGGCGAATTGTCCCGGTATCAACGCACCATTGGCATTGTCGAACACAGCGCGGACACGGATCGTACCACTCTGAGGATCGACACTGTTATCGACCAGCTGAAGCGCGCCCTTGACGTCGGGCAGCCCGGCGACATTCATCCGGACCGGTACGCGGTCGATGAAATTGCGGGCGTTCATGCCTTCCGGAAGTTCGGCAAGAATGCCGGAGACGATCCGTTCGTCGGCTTCGAAGCTGGCATAAATCGGGCTGAGGGACACCAGACGGGTGAGGATCGGCGATGAAGGACCGGCGGCGATCAGGTTTCCGGCGGTGATCTCGATCTTGCCGACCCGTCCGGTGATCGGGGCGCGGATTTCAGTGTAGCCGAGATTGAGCGTTGCAGACTGCAGCACGGCGCGCGCTGCTTCCACATCGGCCTCGGCGCTGGCCAAGCCGTTCTGGCGCTGATCGACTTCGCTTTGCGATACGGCGTTCGACGCTAGCAACTGCGTGCCGCGCTTCAGCTCGATGCGGGCAAGTGAAGCGCGTGCTTCGGCCGCGGTCACGCTTGCCTGCGCACGGGCAACTTCGGCCTGGTAAGGGGCGGGGTCGATGGTGACGAGCAGGTCACCCTTCTCGACGATCGCGCCTTCCTGGAAATGCACCGACTGGATGGCACCGGCGGCGCGAGAGCGTAGCTCGACATGATCGACAGCTTCAAGGCGGCCGGAGAACTCGCTCCATTGTGTCACGGATTTCGCTTCGACGACCGCAACGGAGACAGGAATGGCGACAGGCGCTGCAATCGTGGCATCGGCCGCGTTGCCGCTGCCGGCCGGGCTTCCCAGCAGATCGAAATAGACTGCCGGCGCAATGGCCGCGACTGTAAGCACGAGGCCGGTGGTGAGAAGCTTGGTTCTGAAAGTTCCGAATGACATGGCGGTTATCCTGAATTTCTGCCCCGGGTGTGGGCTGCCTTGTGTCCATCGTGGGAGGCGAAGGATTTGGGCGAGGGTTGCATTGACGTTCAATACCGTTCGGTATAGAAATAGTTTCTGAAGCCGATCACTGTCAATCGAATTATATACCGATCGGTATAAAAAAATTCGGGAGGGCCCACCCCATGGGACGGCCAAGAGAGTTCGATGTCGATGATGCCCTGGAAACGGCGATGGAGCTGTTCTGGCGAAAGGGCTACGAAGGCACGTCTCTGACCGACCTGACCGAGGGCATGGGCATCACCAAGCCGAGCCTCTATGGCGTCTTCGGCAACAAGGAGGGCCTGTTTCTCAAGGCCCTGGAGCGCTACGAGCGCACCAAGATGAACTTCTTCCATGAAGCCTTGAAAGAGCAGAAGGCTCGTAATGTTGCCGAGAAGATTCTCAGGGGCTTTGCCGATTCCCAGACTGCGGAAACCGGCCCGAGCGGGTGTCTAGGGATCAATGGAGCACTTGCCTGCAGCGAGGCGGCAGCCGAAATCCAGAAATGCCTGATCGAAAACCGCCATCGCGGCGAGCGGGATCTCGCCGAGCGATTCGAGCGTGCTGCGAAAGAAGGTGATCTGCCTGCGGGGCAGGAGCCCTACGACCTTGCGCGCTATATCATGACCATCTCGCAGGGGACGGCTATCCAGGCGGCGTCCGGCGCCGACCGCGCCGCGCTGTATCGCGTTATCGATATGGCGCTGCAGTTCTGGCCACAGGCAACGGCGCCACAGAACTGAATCAACCGGTTATCAAGGTTCCATATACAACATGGTCAGTGTTTTGCCTGCGGCAGTCATTCGTCCGTCATCTTTCCACTGCGCGATTCTAGTCTATACCGGTTTCCGGGGTAGACCAGGCGCGCAAACGACACGATGCGTTTCGATGACCAGGTGCGCCGGCGAATGAGCAGGCACGGCTCGGTCCGAAGAATAACCAGAAGCTTACATTCCCATGGCTGCGGCATGGCCGCTTCGACGATATGCTCGGAGCCGCTCAAGGGCGCTTCAGCTGTCAGATAGGCGTTCGGCGTCTGCGCCGTAAAATCCTGCCCCAGGTAGCCGGGTGCAGCCTCCGGATTAACGAAACGATCTTCGATCTGGACGGGTACGCCGTTTTCGCTGTGTACGATCAGCGAATGAAACACAAATGCCCCGATCGGCAGGCCGAGCGCGTCGGCAACGTCAGGCGCTGCCGTTTCCTGGGCCAAAACGATCACGGAGGCCTGATGCGTATGGCCTCGCTCGTCGATCTCTTCCGCGATATTGCGCACCTCGAACAGTTCGGAATAGCCTTTACGCTCGGCAACGAACGAACCGACGCCCTGTATGCGCACGAGTTCACCTTCGGTCGCCAGCTCCCTCAGCGCGCGGTTGGCCGTCATCTTGCTGACGCCCAGTTCCGCGACCAGTTCATTCTCTGAGGGCACCCGGTGTTTCGGCGGCCATTCGCCGCTCTGGATGCGGTCAAGGATCATCTGCTTGACGCCGGCATAAAGCGGCGAGCCGTCATTGTCGCTGGCATCCCATTTTAACGGCGCGTTCTGGTCATTGCTTCGTTTCATATGCTCATTCCTTGGGCGGAATTAATTTTGCACTTAAATGCAGCCGCCCACTTGCATACCATAAAAATTAGCATATGGTACCATATACAACATGGGTGTTCAGTGTCATTTTTGGTCTGAACTACCATCAATATTTGTAAAGCCGGCGCAGATCGGCGGACGCTGTTGAAGATAAACCTCAGAGGAACGTGAGCATGAACCTGTCAAAATTTCTGATGGCTGGCGCCGTCGCATTCGCAACGCTTGCCGCTCCGATGGCTCAGGCCAAGGACTGGAAGACCGTAACCATTACGCTTGAAGGCGCCTATGCGCCGTGGAACCTCACCAATCCGGACGGCACGCTCGGCGGTTTCGAGCCGGAACTGGCCAAATATCTTTGTGACCATATGAAAGTCGAGTGCAATCTCGTTGCTTCCGATTGGGACGGCATGATCCCGGCTCTCAACGCCGGCAAGTTCGACGTGATCATGGACGCGCTGTCGATCACCGAAGAGCGCAAGAAGATCATCGACTTCACCATTCCCTATGCCCATACGCACGCCGCCTTCGCGACACTCAAGGATGGCCCGCTGGCCAACGCCTCTGGTACAGGTACCGTCGTCAAGCTTGATCCGGGTGCGACCGGTATCAAGGAAGTCGACGCGATGAAGGCGGCGTTTGCCGGAAAGACCATCGGCATCCAGGCAGCCACCGTCTATTCCAAGTTCGTCTATGACAATTTCGGTGATATCGCCACCGTGCGCGAATACAAGACCGGTGCCGAGCGTGACCTCGATCTCGAAACAGGCCGTATCGACCTCGTGTTCGACGACGCCGTCTACCTGATCTCCGCCTTTGAAAAGTCGAACGGTACCTTGGCCTTTACCGGCCCTGAAATCGGCGGCACGATCTTCGGCAGCGGTGAAGGCCTTGGCATCCGTCAGGCCGATACCGAGCTGCGTGACATGTTCAACAAGGCTATCGAGGCGGCGCTTGCCGACGGTACGATCAAGACCTTGTCGATGAAGTGGTTCAAGACCGACGTTACCCCCTGATCTGAAGTTTGCCCGCCGCTTGCTATTGTCCAGCGGCGGGCACTTGCTGCGGCAAGCCGCTCTCAAGAGATGCGGCCTGCCATATCCACTTGAAGATCGGGAATCCGGCACTGCCGGGAACGACGGGACGCCTGCGGCATGGCTTTACTTCAAATGATCGGATTTGGCCCCACCGGCTGGGGCGGGCTGCTGCTTGTGGCAGCGCTGATGACGCTGTGCGTCACCGCAGTCGCCCTCTTGATCGGCGCCATTCTCGGCTCGCTGGTCGCCTGGGCAAAGCTTTCGGGCAGCCGGATACTGAGACTGATCGGCGGCACATACACGACAGTCTTTCGTGGCGTTCCCGAGCTGCTGATCATCTATCTCGTTTATTTCGGCGGCTCGAGCGCGCTCACCGCCATCGGTACGGCAATGGGCTATGAAGGTTTTCTCGGTCTTCCATCCTTTGCTGCCGGTGCGTTGGCGGTCGGGGTCATCTCCGGCGCCTATCAGGCAGAAGTGTTTCGCGGCGCTTACCTTGCCATCCCCAAGGGGGAACTTGAGGCCGCGCAGGCGATCGGGATGAACCGCAGCTTGCGCTTCCGCCGCATCATCGGCCCGCAGGTATTTCGCTTCGCCATTCCAGGCATCGGCAATGTCTGGCAGCTCAGCCTCAAGGACTCAGCGCTTGTCTCGGTGACGGGACTTGCCGACCTGATGCGCACCAGCCAGGTCGCTGCCGGCTCCACCCGCCAGCATTTCCTGTTCTTCATTGTCGGCGGTTGCCTCTATCTGATCCTCACCAGCTTCTCGGACCGCTTCTTCAACAGCGCCGAGAAGCGCGCCAATCGCAGCATGCCGACCAGCCTCGGCCAGGCGTGACCCAAGGAGACGCGCGATGGACATCGCCTTCATGTTCGAGACCATGAAAACGCTGCTAGCCGCTCTGCCGATGACGCTGGCACTGTTTTCCCTCTCCGTCCTCTTCGGCGGTTTGCTGGCGCTCCTCATCGTCTGGATGCGCGTCAGCGGCAATGCCGCCGCCCGCAACTTTGCCAAGGGTTACATTTTCATTTTCCGCGGCTCCCCGCTTCTGATCCAGATGTTCCTGATCTTCTACGGTCTGGGCCAGTTCGGCTTCATCCGCTACAGCTTCCTGTGGCCGGCGCTGCGTGAACCCTTCGTCTGTGCGGTACTGTCGCTGGCGCTCTGCACCGCCGGTTACTCGGCGGAAATCTTCCGCTTCGGGCTTCGGGCCATTCCGTCCAAGGAGATCGAGGCTGCCCGCTCCATCGGCATGTCCGGCTTGCTTCTGACCCGCCGCATTCTTGCACCGATCGCCTTTCGCCATGCGCTGCCGGCCTATTCCACCGAGGTGGTGATGATGGTGAAATCGACGGCGCTCGCCAGCCTTGTGACGGTCTGGGAAGTGACCGGCGTTGCCCAGCGGCTCATCTCGCAGACCTATCGCACGATGGAAGTCTTCCTCTGTGCAGCCATCATCTACCTGCTTCTCAATTTCATCATCCTGCAGGCCATGGCGCTGCTGGAATACAAGCTGACCCCGCACCGCCGCGCTGCACCTCTCTTTCCGGTGCCGCAACGATGACCTCCGTGACCCTCAACCAGACTGGAACGACCATGGCAGGCACGACCCGGCTTTCCGTCCGCAACATCCGCAAGAGCTTCGGCACGCATGAGGTGCTGCGTGGCATCTCGCTTGAGGCCCGTGATGGCGATGTGATTTCGCTTCTCGGCGCCAGCGGCTCGGGCAAATCGACCTTCCTGCGCTGTATCAATCTTCTGGAAGTTGCCGATCACGGCGAGATTTCCGTCGATGGCGAGTTGATCCAGATGCAGCAGCGGGCCGGAAAAAACGTCCCTGCCAACCGCCGCCAGGTGGACCGGATCCGCTCCGAGCTTGGCATGGTGTTCCAGTCGTTCAATCTCTGGTCCCATATGACGATCCTCGAGAATGTCATCGAAGGACCAGTCCACGTCTTGAAGCGCCCGCGCGCCGAATGTATCGCCGAGGCCGAGGCGCTGTTGGAAAAAGTCGGTATCGCCGAAAAACGTCATGCTTATCCGGCGCATCTGTCGGGCGGCCAGCAGCAGCGTGCGGCGATCGCCCGCTCGCTGGCAATGAAGCCGAAGGTGATGCTGTTCGATGAGCCAACCTCGGCGCTCGATCCGGAATTGGTCGGCGAAGTGCTGCGCGTCATGCGCTCGCTCGCCGAAGAAGGCATGACCATGCTGGTGGTCACCCATGAAATGAGCTTTGCCCGCAATGTCTCCAACCGGGTGATCTTCATGAAATCCGGCGAGATCGACAGCGACGGCGCGCCCGACGCGCTGTTCGGCTCGGGCGGTTCGCCAAGCTTCCGCCAGTTCATCGGTAATTTCGGAGGCTGATCGTGCGGGACATCGTGATCGAAACCGTGCTCGACTGGCGCGCCGTGGCGGCGGTTGCCGATGGCGCTACGCTTTCTCTTTCTGATGCCGCCAAACAGCGCGTCGAAACGGCGAGCCGGATCGTGTCGGCGATCGTTGAAAGCGGCATACGGGCCTATGGCGTCAATACCGGTGTCGGCGCTCTTGCCGATACGGTGGTCGATCGCCCGTCGCAAAGCCGGTTGTCACGCAACATCATTTTGAGCCACGCCTGCGGTGTTGGTCCGCTTCTGGAAACGCGCGAAGTCCGTGCGATCATCGCCGCGCAGATCGCCAATTTTTCCCATGGCCATTCCGGTGTGCGCCCGGTAATCGTGGAGCTGCTGCAAACTTTTCTGCGCGAAGACTGCATCCCCGCGGTGCCATCCAAGGGATCGGCCGGTTATCTCAGCCACAATGCCCATATCGCGCTGGTGCTGATCGGCGAGGGCAGGGCCCGACTGAAGGGTAAGCCATTGACCGGCGCCGAGGCTCTGAAGACGCTTGGCGTCGCACCTCTGATCCTGCAGGCGAAGGAGGGTTTGAGCCTCGTCAACGGGACGGCCTGCTCCACGGGGCTCGGTTCCGTGGCTTTGGCACGGGCAGAGCGGCTGCTGGACTGGGCCGATGCCATCGCGGCGCTGACGATCGAGGCGCTCGGCGGCCAGATGGCCGCCTTCGATGCTGAAGTCCTTGCCCTGCGCAAGTCGAAGGGGATAGAGAAGGTTGGCAAGACTTTGCGTCATCGCCTCACCGGGAGCGGGTTGATCGAAGCCGCGAAAGGCGCGCGCACGCAGGATGCCTTGAGCCTACGTTCGGTTCCGCATGCCCATGGAGCCGGATGGGATGTGTTCGATTTTGCGAGCGCGGTGGTCAATCAGGAACTCGCTTCGGTGACCGACAATCCGGCCGTCTCCGGCACGCCGGAAGCGCCGGTGGTCTCTTCCGAGGCGCATGCCGTGGCGCCCGCGCTCGGACAGGCGCTGGATAGTCTCGCCGTTGCCATCGCCCAGATTTCGATGATCAGCGAGCGCCGCATCGACCGTCTCGTTAATCCGCTGGTCAGCGGTCTTCCGGCCTTTCTGGCCGCTGATCCCGGTGCCGGCTCCGGCTTCATGATCGCACAATATACGGCGGCGGCCCTTGCCGCGGAAAACCGGCGGCTTGGCGCGCCAGCTAGCCTTGATGGTGGCATCACGTCGGCCCTGCAGGAGGATTTCCTCGGGCATCCGACGGCGGCCGCCAACAAGCTGCTCGCGTTGATCGACAATGCCGAGCAGATCCTCGGCATCGAATTCGCTGCTGCGGCCCAGGCACAGGATTTCAAGGCCAGCGTCGCGCCGCGGGCTGCGGGGACGGATGTGCTCTATCGCCATATCCGCGCCGATGTGCCAACTTACGCCGATGACCGGCCGCTCGGCTGGGATCTAGAAAAGGCCCGCGATCTCCTGCGCGGATCGCCGCCTCCAGGCCTTTGAAGCTCTCCGAAAGGATATTGCCATGACCGCCAATTTCGACGTTGCCGTTGTCGGCCTTGGCGCCATGGCCGCAGGTCTTCGCGTGCGCTCCACCACCTGCCGCTATACGATGCTGCCGAGTGAGGATTTACTGATCGATCTTTTGCCGGGCGACAGCCGCATTGTCGTTGCGTCGCCGTGCTCCGGCCATGGGTTCAAATTCACCAGCGTTGTCGGCGAAATCCTCGTCGATCTGGCGCTGCTGGGTGGAACGGATCTGCCGATCGGTGCCTTCTCGTTTGCGGCAATGGACCGGTTTCTCGTGGCACGGGCGGCATAAATGACCTACAGGTTTGAACCCGCAGCGGAAACTTTCTTCGGCCTGCCAGCCGCAAGCCAAGCCCATGCGGGGTCTGTCGCAATTTTCGGTGCCGTGCACGGAACGGCCTATCCCGGCCATATCCACGATATAGCCGGGATATCTGCGCCGGATGTCGTCCGCCGGGCGATTACGGACGCCTCCGTGCATGTCGATCATTGGGATTTCGATTTCGACGGACCTTTGTTGAACAACGGCGCTCTGGATGTGGTGGATCTGGGCGATGTCGTTACCCGCCACGATGACAATGCCAGCAACCGTGCGGCGATCGAGGCTGCGACACGGGATATCCGATCCGCGGGCGCCATTCCGGTCCTGATCGGCGGCGATGATTCCGTCGCCGTTCCCTTCATGCGCGGCCTCGCCGATGTCGGCGCGTTACACATTCTCCAGATCGACGCACATATCGACTGGCGCGACCGGATCGGCGACGAACCGCTCGGCTATTCCAGCACGATGCGGCGCGCCTCCGAGCTGCCATTCGTGCGCTCCATGACACAGGCCGGTATTCGCGCCGTCGGCAGTGCGCGCCGCGAGGAGGTCGAGGCGGCAAAGGTCTGGGGTTCGCGGCTGGTGACGGTGCGTCAGTTGCGGGAGAGCGGCACTGCGGAAATCGCCGACGCCATTCCGCGTGATGGCGCGCTGCTGATCCATATCGATGTGGATGCGCTCGATCCGTCGATCTGCCCAGGCGTCAATGCAATATCACCCGGAGGTCTATGGCTTGAGGAAGTCACCGATCTCATCGCCGTGGCAATGACCGGGCGCACACTCGCCGGCTTTTCGATCGTCGAGTTTCAGCCGAAAAATGACGTCAACGGCATGACCGCGACTGTCGTTGGCCGCTTGATCTGCCACGTGCTGGGCAATCTGGCCCGAAGGAATGGGCGTTAAACGGGGCTGATGCGGATCAGGTAGGCCTCGGTCGGCATATCGGAGCTGATGCGGCAAGGTCCTTCGATGATGGCGCAATCGAGCCGGGCCAGTTCCTCGGCGTGGTGACCGCTATCGATCCGCAGATTGCCAAGCGAAAGCAGCATCGTCACGCCGCCTTCGGCATCGATGGGATGATCGCCTTCGAACACGCGGCGCTCCACCCGATGCGCCCATTGGCCCCGCCGGGTCATCACGTTGAGATCGACGATCGTGCCCGATACCTGCCGTGCCGAGGTCGCTACATCGGCCGGAAACGCGAGTGGTTCCGATGTCCGGGTCAACATAACGGGCGGCCTTCCGGCGATATCCAGTTCCATGCCTTCGCCTTCAAGGATCGACAAAGTCCGGTCGATCCCGGCGAAGACGGAAAACGGCCCATCCGTTGCCACCGTTGCCATGCTGACGCGCCAGCCGAATGCAGCGAGATCGGCCTCTGGCGGAAAGACCGCGATCTCCACCGTCTCGCCGCCGCCGTTTTTCCACGGCATGCGCCGGTAATCTCTGGCTCTCAGTATGTGCAACTGGCTGTGATGTGGCGTTTGTTGGTCGCGCATTGTAAACCTCTACAAAGTGGACTAAGTTTAGTGGACTAAGTCCGAAGGAGGGCGATGATGGAAACGGTCAATATTCACGAAGCGAAGACACATCTGTCCCGCCTGATGGAGAAGGTCTCGAAGGGCGAGTCTTTTATTATCGCCAAAGCCGGAAAGCCGATCGGAAAACTGGTGCCGTTGGATGAGGCTGAAAAACCCAAGAAGCGGCGCATTGGTTTCATGGACGGCGAGTTCACTGTTCCGGAGGATTTCGACACCATGATGCAGGATGAAATCGAGGAAATGTTTTACGGCAATCCTGATAAATTCAAAGACAGATGATACGGTTGCTGGTTGATACCAATATCTTTCTCTGGATGACCGGATTTTCGCGCCGTCTTCCGGCGGCGGCGCGAGAGTTGATCGAGGATTCTGACAACGTCATTTTGTTCTCAACGATCAGCATTTGGGAAGTGGCGATCAAAACCGGTCGTGGTTATGCGGACTTCACGATCGATCCGGAGCGCCTCCGCAGTAATCTTTTGGCCAACAACTACGTTGAGTTGCCGTTGCTTGGCGAGCATGCGGTGCGGGTCAAGGAGCTACCCGATATCCATAAGGACCCCTTCGATCGCATTCTGATCGCTCAGGCGGTTTCAGAAGGGGCAACCTTTCTAACCTCGGACAAGACCGTCGCGAAATACGGTGGTCTTGTCCGGCTTGTCTAAACCTCAGTTCCCGAGAATGCCCGGCAACCTCAGCCCCTTTTCCTTGGCGCAATCGATGGCGATGTCGTAACCCGCGTCGGCGTGGCGCATGACGCCGGTGGCCGGGTCGTTCCAGAGCACGCGCTCCAGGCGGCGGGCAGCATCGTCGGTGCCGTCGGCGCAGATGACGACGCCCGAGTGCTGCGAGAAGCCCATGCCGACGCCGCCGCCATGGTGCAGCGATACCCAGGTGGCGCCCGATGCGGTGTTCAGCAGCGCGTTGAGCAACGGCCAATCGGACACGGCGTCCGAGCCATCCTTCATGGCTTCAGTCTCGCGGTTCGGCGAGGCGACGGAGCCGCTATCGAGGTGGTCGCGGCCGATGACGACCGGGGCGGAGAGTTCGCCGGTCCTGACCATCTCGTTGAAGGCCAGACCGAGGCGGTGGCGGTCGCCGAGACCAACCCAGCAAATGCGTGCCGGTAAGCCCTGGAAAGCGATGCGCTCGGCGGCCATGTCGAGCCAGTTGTGCAGGTGCTTGTTGCCGGGGGTGAGTTCCTTCACCTTGGCGTCGGTCTTGCGGATATCTTCCGGATCGCCGGACAGCGCTGCCCAGCGGAAAGGACCGATGCCGCGGCAAAACAGCGGGCGGATATAGGCCGGCACGAAGCCCGGGAAGGCGAAGGCATTTTCGAGGCCTTCTTCCTTGGCGACCTGGCGGATGTTGTTGCCATAGTCGAAGGTCGGGATACCCATGTCCTGAAACGCGATCATCGCCTCGACATGGTCGCGCATCGAGGCACGGGCCGCCTTCTCGACGGCCTTTGGATCGCTTTCGCGCTTTTCCTTCCACTGCGCCATCGTCCAGCCCTTCGGCAGATAGCCGTTGATCGGGTCATGAGCCGAGGTCTGGTCGGTGACCATGTCTGGGCGGATGCCGCGGCGGACCATTTCCGGCAGGATTTCAGCTGTATTGCCGAGCAGGCCCACTGATTTCGCTTCGCCGTTCTTTGTCCAGCGATCGATCATTTCCATCGCTTCATCGAGCGTTTCGGCCTTTTCGTCGACATAGCGGGTACGCAGGCGGAAATCGATCGAGTCGGGATTGCACTCGATAGCCAGGCAGCAGGCGCCGGCCATGACGGCAGCGAGCGGCTGGGCGCCGCCCATGCCGCCGAGGCCGCCGGTCAGCACCCACTTGCCCTTGAGGTTGTCATCATAATGCTGGCGTCCAGCCTCGACGAAGGTCTCGTAGGTGCCCTGAACAATGCCCTGCGTGCCGATGTAGATCCACGATCCGGCCGTCATCTGGCCGTACATGGCAAGACCCTTCTTATCCAGTTCGTTGAAATGATCCCAGGTCGCCCAGTGCGGCACGAGGTTGGAGTTGGCGATCAACACGCGCGGCGCATCCTTGTGGGTGCGGAACACGCCGACCGGCTTGCCCGACTGCACCATCAAGGTTTCGTCTTCGTTGAGATCGCGCAGCGTCTCGACGATCTTGTCGAAATCGGCCCAGGTGCGGGCGGCACGGCCGATGCCGCCGTAGACGACCAGTTCATGCGGGTTTTCGGCCACGTCCGGGTCGAGATTGTTCATCAGCATGCGAAGCGGCGCTTCGGTCATCCAGGACTTTGCCGTCAGTTCGGTGCCACGGGCGGCGCGGACGTCGCGGATATTATGACGAGGATTGGTCATTTGGTTCCCCTTTTGGTGTGTGCCAGTGTCAGCGCCGTTGTTTCGATGCGCGTGAGAATGTCTTTGAGGTGAATGCGAAGCTTTTCCGCCTTGGCCTCATCATAGGTGAAGGGCGGTGTCTCGGTGGTCAGGTGAGTGGACTGAGCCAATTCCATCTGGATTGCATGCGCACCGGTTTCTGGCCGGCCGTAGTGGCGCGTCGTCCAGCCGCCCTTGAAACGGCCGTTGAGGATGCTGGTATAGCCATCCGCATTCAGGACGACATCGACGGTTGCGTCCTGGATAGCCGGATCGCAGGTCTTGCCCATATCGGTGCCGACGTTGAAATCGGGCAAGGTGCCTTCGAACAGGAACGGGATATCCGACCGGATCGAATGGCAATCATAGAGCACGGCGATGCCATGGATGGCCTTCACCCGTTCGATTTCGGCCGATAGCGCCGCGTGATAGGGCACGTGGAAATCGGCGAGACGGGCGGCGATGTCGGCCTCGTTCGGCTCTTCGCCATCCTGCCAGATCGCAACACCATCGAAATCCGTCTCCGGAATGAGCCCGGTCGTGTTCTGACCGGGATAGAGGGTAATGCCTTCCGGGTCGCGATTGGCGTCGATGACGTAGCGATGAAAGGTGGCGCGCACGGTCGTCACATTCGGTAGCATGCCATCGTAGAGGTGATGAATATGCCAGTCGGTATCGGTCAGCAGCCGGCCGGTGTCGTTCAGCCGCTCCCAGATGGCGGGCGGAACATCGGTGCCGGTGTGGGGAAAGCCGAGAACAACAGGCGATGTGCCCTGTTTGACTTCGAAAACGGTCATGGCTTTCGGTCTCCGGAATGGACAGCGAACTCCCTCTTCTCCCCTGCGGGGAGAAGTGCCGAGCGCAAGCGAGGCGATGAGGGGGCGGCGCGGTACATTTCGAATGTGCGGAAAGACCCCCTCATCCGGCCCTTCGGGCCACCTTCTCCCCGCTGGGGAGAAGAGGCAGGCTGCGGCTGGTCGCGAAGCATCATCATTTCAAGCCTCCAGAACCGGCAGAATGCCGCGTGAAACCGCTGCGTTCAGCGCGCCGTTCGCAATGAGGTCGCTCGCCGCCTTGAGGTCGGTCGCCATGTAACGGTCGATTTCCAGCGTCGGCACGACCTTGCGGATGGCGCCGATGGCGTTGGTCAGTTCCGGGCTGGTGACGAGCGGGGCGCGGAAGTCGATGCCCTGGGCTGCCGTCAGCGCCTCGATGCCGATGATGGCGAAGAGGTTGTCGGTCATCTGCAGCAGGCGGCGGGCGCCGTGGCAGGCCATGGAGACATGGTCTTCCTGGTTGGCCGAAGTCGGCGTCGAATCGACCGAAGCCGGGTGCGACATCTGTTTGTTTTCCGACATCAGCGCCGCCGAGGTGACTTCGGCGATCATCAGTCCGGAGTTGAGGCCCGGCTTCTTGGCGAGGAACGCCGGCAGGCCGTAGGAGAGGGCCGGATCGACCAGGAGGGCTATGCGGCGCTGCGAGATGGCGCCGATCTCGCAGATCGCAAGCGCAATCTGGTCGGCGGCGAAGGCGACCGGTTCGGCGTGGAAATTTCCGCCGGAAACGACGGAATTGTCCGACAGCACCAGCGGATTGTCGGTCACGGCATTGGCTTCGATTTCGAGCGTGCGGGCAACCGAGCGCAGGAGATCGAGGCATGCACCATCGACCTGCGGCTGGCAGCGGATGCAATAGGGGTCCTGAACCCGCTCGTCGCCTTCGATATGGCTTTCGCGGATCACCGAACCCTTGAGCAGGCCGCGCAGGGCTGCGGCTGCGTCGATCTGGCCCTTGTGGCCGCGCAGCGTATGGATATCCGGATGGAACGGCGCGGAGGAACCCATGGCGGCATCGGTCGAGAGGGCGCCGGTAATCAGCGCGGACTGGGCAGCGCGGTGGGCGCGGAACAGACCGGCCAGCGCCAGCGCCGTCGAAACCTGCGTACCGTTGATCAGCGCCAGACCCTCCTTGGCGGCCAGCACGACCGGCGTTAGGCCGGCGCGCTCAAGTGCCGCGCGGCCGTCAAGCTGTTCGCCGTTGAAGAAGGCCTCGCCTTCGCCCATCATCACCGCTGCCATATGGGCAAGCGGGGCGAGGTCACCGGATGCACCGACGGAGCCCTTTTCCGGGATGACCGGGATGACGCCTTTTTCGAGCATGCCCTCAATCAGGCGAACGAGTTCGAGCCGCGTGCCGGATGCGCCACGGCCGAGGGAGACGAGCTTCAGCGCCATGATGAGGCGGACGATGTTTTCAGCGAGCGGCTGGCCGACGCCGCAGCAATGCGACAGGATCAGGTTGCGCTGCAGGGTGGCGACATCGGCGGCATCGATCTTGATGCTTGCAAGCTTACCGAAGCCGGTGTTGATGCCATAGACCGGCGCATTGCCGGCGGCGATCTCGGCGATGCGGGCAGCGGCCTTTTCGATGCCCTTGTCGAAGGAGGGATCAAGCCGGGCAGGCTCGCCAGTCCAGTAGATGGTTTCGAGCGTCGAAAGCGGGACAGAGCCCGGCTGAAGAATAAGTGTCATACGTCAGTCCTCACCAATGCACGGAGCCAAGCTCACGCGCCTCCAATGTCAATGTCCGTTGCGGACGCGCGCATAGAGCGGGTTAAAGCCCATGCGGTAGACGAGTTCGGCCGGCCGCTCGATATTCCAGATGGCGAAATCGGCCCATTTTCCAGGTTCCAGTGTCCCCACCTCGTCGACCAGTCCCAATGCGCGCGCCGCCTCCCGCGTCACGCCGGCGATACATTCGGTGACCGTCATGCCGAACAGGGTCGCCGCCATGTTCATGGTCAGAAGCAGCGAGGTCAGCGGCGAGGTGCCCGGATTGTTGTCGGTGGCGATCGCCATGGCGACGCCCGCCTTGCGGAACAGATCGATCGGCGGCTTCTTCGTCTCGCGGATGAAATAGAAGGCGCCAGGCAAAATGACGGCAACAGTGCCGCTCTTTGCCATCGCCACCGCGCCGGCCTCGTCAGTATATTCCAGATGATCGGCCGACAGTGCGCCGTATTCGGCCGCAAGGGCGGCACCATGCAGGTTGGAAAGCTGGTCGGCATGCAGCTTGACCGGCAGGCCATGCGCCTTTGCCGCATCGAACACCAGCCGCATTTCGTCGGTCGAAAAGGCGATGCCTTCGCAGAAGCCATCGACCGCATCGGCCAGCCCTTCAGCAGCGATCGCGGGCAGCATCTCCCCCACCACCTTGGCGATATAGCCGGCCTTGTCGCCCTTGAATTCCGGCGGCAGCGCATGGGCGCCGAGGAAGGTGGTGTGAACAGCCACATCGCGTTCTTCGCCAAGGCGGCGCGCTGCGCGAAGCGCCTTGGCTTCGTTTTCGAGGTCGAGGCCGTAGCCGGACTTGATTTCGACGGTGGTGACGCCTTCAGCCATCAGCGCGTCCAGACGCGGAAGCGTCTGTTCCACAAGCGCGTCTTCGCTGGCTTCGCGCAGCGAGCGGACCGAGGACACGATACCGCCGCCGGCGCGGGCAACTTCTTCATAGGTTGCGCCGGCAAGCCGCATCTCGAATTCGTTGGCGCGGTCGCCGGCGTGCACCAGATGCGTGTGGCAATCGATCAGGCCAGGGGTGATCCAGCGGCCGCCGCAATCGATGATCTCGGCGGCATTTTCGATCGGAAAGGGCAGGCTGGCTTCGTCGCCGGCATAGAGGATACGCCCGTCCTGAACGGCAATGACGCCGTTCTCGACGAGGCCGAGACCCGGCAGAGCGGGATTCAGCGTCGCCAGCCGGGCGTTTCGCCAGAGGCGATCGCAAGCGGTTGGCTGGGCGCCGGCGGGCGCCGATTTTATGGAAGACATCGTTTTCTAGCCTTTCCTTTTCGTGCTATTATGTATAGACATAAAGAAAATGAGCGCAAGTGTTTTTTTGAGCGACGCAGTCAGGAAGGGATGAGGCCTTGACCAGCATTCATGTGAAATCGGCTTTGACGCCGGCGGGATGGCAGAAGGATGTACGGCTGACGATCGAGGGTGGCCGGATCGCCGCAATTGAGGCAAGGGCTGCGGCGCGGGCAGGCGACGAGCGTCATGATATCCTTGTGCCGGGCATGCCGAACCTGCACAGCCACGCGTTCCAGCGCGGCATGGCGGGTCTTGCCGAGGTGCGTGGGCCCGGCGCCGACAGCTTCTGGAGCTGGCGCAATGTGATGTACCGCTTTGCCCTGACGATGACGCCGGATCATGCCGAGGCCGTTGCCAGTCAGCTCTATATCGAAATGCTGGAAGCCGGCTTTTCGCGTGTCGGCGAGTTCCACTATCTGCACCATGATATCGATGGCCGTGCTTACGCCGATATTTCCGAAATGGCGCAGCGCATCGCCTCGGCGGCTTCGCAGACGGGGATCGGCCTGACGCTGCTTCCGGTCTTTTACGCGCATTCCACCTTTGGGGGCGCAGCACCGAACGAGGGCCAGCGCCGGTTCATCAACACGGTCGAGAGCTTCGAGCGGCTGCTTGATGGCTGCCGTTCCGCTGTCAAGGATCTGCCTGATGGCCGTGTCGGCGTTGCGCCGCACAGCCTGCGGGCGGTGACGCCGGACGAGTTGGCGGCCGTCGCTGCCATGGCGAAGGACGGGCCGATCCATATTCATGTGGCCGAGCAGGTCAAGGAAGTGGAGGATTGCATCGCCTGGTCCGGTGCGCGGCCGGTCGAATGGCTGCTCGACAATGCCGGACTCGATGGCCGCTGGTGCCTCATTCACGCAACCCACATGACCGATGACGAGACCCGCCGGATGGCTGGGAGCCAAGCGATTGCCGGCCTCTGCCCGATCACCGAAGCCAATCTTGGCGACGGCACGTTCAATGCCATCGTGTTCGGCGAAGCGGGCGGCAAATTCGGTATCGGCTCGGATTCCAACGTCCTGATCGGTCTGCCGGATGAACTGCGCCAGCTCGAGTATTCGCAACGCCTGGCCCATCGCTCCCGCAACGTCTTGGCTGCTCCGGGCCAATCGACCGGCCGCGCGCTTTTTGACGGTGCGATCGACGGCGGCGGTATCGCCATGGCGGTCAATACGGGTATCGCCGCCGGCAATCCGGCGGATTTTGTCAGCCTGCGGGCGCCGGATGGTGACCTCACTTACGATGCGGTTCTGGATTCCTGGCTGTTTGCCAATGGCACAAAGCCGGACAGTGTCTGGGTCGCGGGCTGCAAGCAGGTCGAAGGTGGCCGTCATCACAAGCGCGCCGCGATATCGGCCAAATTCCGCAGCGTGATGCGCGAACTTCTGGCCTGAGTGTTGCGGTTTGCCACCACGTCTTTTCCGGCAGGCGGCGCTGAACAGTTTCTGCTAGGACCGAACAGGAAGTCTTGAAGGTGAAAACGTGGTGAAATTGCAGGATAGCGATCAGGCCGTTGATGGACCGCTTGCAGAAGGCGCAGGCGACCTGTCGCTGCATCAGCGTATCCTCGGCGATATCGAGGACCGCATTCTCTCCGGTGAATGGCAGCCAGGGTTCCGCATTCCGTTCGAAATCGATTTAGCAGAGCAATACAAGTGTTCGCGGATGACCGTGAACAAGGCGCTGACGCAGCTGGCAAAGACGGGGCTGATCGAGCGGCGGCGCAAGTCGGGCAGTTATGTCACCCAGCCACGGGCGCAATCGGCCGTGCTGGAAATTCGTGACATCAAGCTGGAAGTCCAGTCGCTCGGTCTTGCCTATGACTACCGGTTGCTAAGCAAAACCCGCCGCCGCAGCACGGCCGATGACAAACACCGGCTCGATCTCGCTGCGACGGCGTCCATTCTGGAGGTGAATTGCACACATTTTGGCGGCGCGCGGCCATTTTGTTTCGAGCAGCGGCTGATCAATCTGACGGCTGTGCCGGATGCAGCAGCGGAGGCCTTCGATATCGAAGCGCCGGGTCCCTGGCTTCTAAACCGCGTGCCCTGGAGTGCTGCCGAGCATACGATCCGGGCCATCGCTGCCGATGAGACAATTGCAACGGGCCTCGCCGTCGCGGCCGGAACGCCGTGTCTGACCGTCGAGCGGCGGACATGGAGCAACGGTTCGTATGTGACCCACGTCCGCCTGATCTATCCGGGCGAACGGCACGCACTCATCGCCAATTTCACGCCGTCACAACAGAAATAGACGAAAAAGGAAAGGGCGCCGCCGGATAGCCAGCGCCGCCCCTTCGATTGGTATTTTACTTCTTCGGCTTTGCGCCGGAGAGCTTGGGAACTTCCTTCTGGGTCGTTGCGGCGAAAGGGGTTGCTGCCTTGACAGCTTCCTTGTCCTTCTTCGGCTTCCTGACTTCCTTGTTGCTCTTTGCCTGTCCCTTGGCCATGTGCTGTCCTTCCTCGTTCAATTTATAGAGGGTGAGCACGGGGCTCTACCCTTTGGCATCTTCCAGATTGTCTTCCGTCGTTACCCGTTCGTAGGTCTCGCCTTCGGTGCGAATCCGATATTGCGGCGAACCATCCCGGATGGGCAATGTTGCGAGAATGCGAAAAATCGTTTCGTCGCGCAATGACAAACCGACGGTACTTTTCATCCGGACCTTTTGCCCGATGGAAAAGCGGTGAAGCCGGGACTTGGGCTGTCCTCTGGGCGGAGCGGAGTTGGTAGGCATGGCCGTTCTCCTTGACGTCAAAAAATGGAAATGAAAAAAATCGGAGCCTGGCCCCGTTTTGGTCATATCCGCTTTTTTCAAGGAGCGTCTGCCGGGTCGGGAGCTGCCAGTCCATCCGTGGTCAATTCCTGCCGAGCGCCGGCCGGATTCGTTCATATCGCGTATAATAGACGCCCCTGTTCCCCATGGCGATACCAGGGGTGGGACAATCGAAAATTTGGATTGAGATTGGCGGGCCGGAACCATCCAGCGCCGCGAGTAGCCAAGCCTTGGCCAAAGAACGATTGCGGCCGAGGTTAGCGTCAATTGAGGTTTAATTGAGGCTCGCCATCACCCTTATGCCGCTCATTCTCCGGTACGCGCATCGACGCCGAATTCGAGGCCCATCTGGATCAGTTCGTCCCAGAGGCTCCCGGCAAAACCGCGCAGCACCAGAAGCTCAAAGCTTTCCGTCCCCGTCCGGGAAATGAGCGCCGAGATATGGCCGATCAGGGTCATGGCCGAATGGCCAACCGGGAAATTCGACAGAGCGAGATCGACCGCCGTACCCTTGGCAAGGACCGCTTCGACGGATGCGCCGCTGATGCCGATCCGGATGCGGCCATGGCCTTGATCGGAAATGGACGCCTTACCCTCCAGAAGCGGCGTCTTGCCGAAAACCTCTGCTGCCGAGAGAGACGCATCGCCGATGACAAACCATTGTCCGGGGCCATAGGGCCGCACGGCATGCGACGTGCCATCGCCAATCCGCGGGATCAGGCTTTTCAGGTCTCCGCTTCCGCGTGCCGCGAGGACGTGGAGCACATGCCCCTCCGGCAGGGCGGTCAGCGTGATCCGCACACCGGTTGACGGAGCGCCGAACGAGCCGGACTTGGCATCGGCGAGGGCAGGGCGATGAAGGAGCGCAAAATCAGCCATGGAGCTTTCCGTTTTCCGGATCGAAGAAGACCGGGCTGCACAGCACGGCTTTGGTGTATTCGCTTTTCAGGTCATTCCAGACGGTCACATGCTCGCCGTGGCGCTTCGGGCCGTGCTTGACCAGAGCCAGGCCGATGGTCGAGCCAAGGTTGGGCGAGTAGCAGCTAGAGGAGACATAACCCTGGTCGTTTTCCAGCAACGGAGCGGCGCCTTCCGACAGGATATGCGAGCCTGTCTTGAACGTGGTCGCTGGATCGAGCGGCTTGACGCCGACGAGCGAGAGCCGGTCATCCGCCGTCAGGCCTTCGCGCGACAGCATCGCCTTGCCGATGAAGTCCGGCTTGGCCGTGGACACCATCTTGGCAAAGCCGAGGTCCGACGGGATGACTGTGCCGTTGATCTCGGAATGGGTGACATGGCCTTTTTCGATGCGCATGACCCCCAGCGCCTCGACGCCATAGGGGCAGATGCCATGCGGCGCGCCTGCTTCCATAATGGCATCGGCGATCGCCTCACCATAGCCGGCAGGAACGGCCAGTTCGTAGGCCAGTTCGCCGGAGAAGGAAATACGGAACAGCCGGCCGGTCAGCTTGCCGCCGCAGAGCGAAATTTCTTTTGCACCGAGGAACGGAAAAGCCGCGTCGGACATATCCTCATCCACCAGCGTTTGCAGGATCATCCGCGATTTCGGCCCGGCGACCGCAATCTGCGCCCATTGGTCGGTCGAGGAGGCGAACTGCACGTCGAGATCGGGCCACAGCGCCTGGGCGCAGAATTCCAGATGGTTCATCACGCCTGCCGCATAGGCCGTGGTCGTCGTCATGAAGAAGTGGCTTTCGCTGAGCCTGCTCGTGGTACCGTCGTCGTAGATCATTCCGTCTTCGCGCAGCATCAGGCCGTAGCGCGCCTTGCCGATCGGCAGCTTCAGGAAGGCGTTGCAATAGATCCGATTGAGGAATTCCGCAGCGTCCTTGCCGAAAATCTCGATCTTGCCGAGCGTGGAGACATCGCAGATGCCGGCATTCTTGCGCACGTTCATGACTTCGCGATCGACGCTTTCGCGCCAGGTCGTTTCGCCCGTCTTCGGGAACCAGGAGGAGCGGTACCAGAGGCCCGTTTCGACGCAGACCGCGCCGTTCTTCTTGGCCCAGTCATGCAGCGGCGATTTGCGCACCGGCTGGAAATGTTTGCCCTTGGAAGCGCCGGTCAGCGCGCCAAAGGACAGCGGCGTATAGAACGGGCGGAAGGTCGTGGTGCCGACATCGGCGGGAGACACCTTTCGCGCTTCGGCGAGAATGCCGATGGCGTTGATGTTCGACAGCTTGCCCTGATCGGTCGCCATGCCGTTGGTGGTATAGCGCTTGGCAAGCTCGACATGGCCGTAGCCTTCGCTGACGGCGAGGCCGAGATCCTTCAGGTGTACGTCGTTCTGGTAGTCGACGAACGCCTTGCCCTTCGATCCTTGGATGCGCCAGAGCGGCTTGGAAACGGTTGCCGTGTCCGCCGTTGCGGTGAAAGCCGCAGCGGCATTCGAGAAACCGAGCGCCTGCAGGACCGATGCGGCTTTTCCGGCACCGTCTGCAAGGCAGGCATCCAAGCTGCCAATGCCTGCGGCGGCACCGGCAATGATGAGCCCCTCCTGCATTTCCGGCGCAAGGAACGCCGCCTTCGCATCCGACCAGACCGGTTTTGCGCCGCGATGGCAGGCAAGATGGATGATCGGGCTCCAGCCGCCGGACATGGCGAGCGCATCTGCCGCGATGGTTTCCGGGCGGCCGTTGTTGAGGACCGTCACACCCTTGACGCTCCTGCCACCGTTGGCATCGACAACCACAGCGCCCGGCAGGATACGTGCCTTGCCGGACCATGTGCGGGCCGCATCCGGGCGGCTGTCGACAATGGCTGTGACCTCAAGGCCGGCCGCTTCCAGATCGGCCGCCGTTGCATAGCCGGAGGCGTCGTTGGTGAAGATGACCGTGCTTTTTCCGGGCGCGATAGCCTGCCGGTTGAGATAGGAGCGCATCGCGCCCGCCATCATCACGCCGGGAATGTCGTTGCCGCCGAAAACCAGCGGGCGTTCTTCAGCGCCGGAGGCGAGGATCGCCTGTTTGGCGGCGATGCGCCAGATGCGCTCGACCGGACGGTTCGGATTCACCGCGGCCGTGTTCTTCTGCACGCTTTCGACAGCACCGAAGACATTGCCGTCGTACCAGCCGAAGACAGTTGTCCGGGAGAAGATGCGAACATTGGGCAGGTCTCCCAATTCAGCCAGCGTTTGAACCAGCAGGTCAGTTGCAGATCTGCCGCCGACAGGTGCGGTTTCGCACAGCAAGGAACCGCCCGGCTCAAAGCCCTCGTCTGCAAGGATGACGCGGGCACCGGCGCGGCCTGCGGTCAGAGCGGCAGCGAGGCCGGTGGGGCCAGCGCCAATTACCAGCAGGTCGCAATGCGCCCAGCATTTCTCGTAGGCGTCTGGGTCGGGCTCGTAGGTTGCGCGGCCAAGGCCTGCTGCCTTGCGGATGATCGGCTCATAGAACTTTTCCCAGAAGGCCGCCGGCCACATGAAGGTCTTGTAGTAGAAGCCGGCGCCCAGGAAAGGTGAGAGCAAGCTGTTGACGGCGCCGAGGTCGAAATCGACCGATGGCCAGCGGTTCTGGCTTTTTGCCGTGAGCCCACTGTAAAGCTCGACCAGCGTGGCGCGGGTATTGGCCTCGGTGCGTCCGCCTTCGCCGATCGTCACCAGGGCGTTGGGTTCGGCAGCGCCGGCCGTCAGGATGCCGCGGGGGCGGTGATATTTGAAGCTGCGGCCGACGAGCTGGCGGCCGTTGGCGAGCAATGCCGAGGCCAGTGTGTCGCCGGCAAAACCCTGCATCGGTTTGCCGTCAAAGGTGAAATCGAGCGGCTTGGCGCGGTCGATGCGGCCGCCTTTGGGGAGACGATACGAACTCATGCGGTCTCTCCCTGAGCGCTGGCATCGGTGACGGTGTAGATTGCGTGGGTCATCGTATCGCGTTCGACCACCAGCCAGCGGCGGCAGCCGGATGTGTGGTGCCAATATTCCTTGTGACGTCCGCGCGGATTATCGCGCAGGTAGACGTATGCGTACCAGGCATCGTCACCTGCATCCGGTGCCGGGCGGGTTATACCGGCATCGCCGCGAACGGTGAACTCTTCCTTGGGGCGCGGCCCGCAATGGGGGCAGGCGATCAGGCTGGCCATTTGAAGTCCTCAATGCAGGTTGGGTTGCGAGCCGACGCCCTTTTCATCGATCATCCGGCCGCGCGCGAAGCGGTCGAGCCTAAAGGCGCGACCGGTCTCATGCGGCTCGTTTTTGGCGATCAGATGGGCGTAGCAGAAACCGGACGCGGGCGTGGCCTTGAAGCCGCCGTAACACCAGCCGGCGTTCAGATAGAGATTGTCGATATGGGTGCGGTCGATGATCGGCGAGCCGTCCATGCTCATGTCCATCACGCCACCCCAGGAGCGCAACACCCGGACGCGCGACAAAGCCGGGATCATTGCGACGCCGGCCTCGGCGACATGCTCGACCGTCGCCAGATTGCCGCGCTGGGCATAGGAATTGTAGCCGTCGATATCGCCGCCGAAGACGAGGCCGCCCTTGTCCGACTGCGAGACATAGAAGTGCCCGGCGCCGAAGGTGACGACATTGTCGATGAACGGTTTCAGCCCCTCTGAGACGAAGGCCTGCAGCACGTGGCTTTCGATCGGCAGTTTCATGTCGACCATATTAGCGACGGTGGTGGAATTGCCTGCCGCTGCCAGCGCCAGCTTGCCACAACCGATAAAGCCCTGGCTGGTCTCGACGCCGACGACGCGGCCGTTTTCGCGGCGAATGCCGGTGACCTCGCAGTTCTGGATGATATCGACGCCGCGCATATCCGCGCCACGGGCATAGCCCCAGGCTACGGCATCATGCCGCACGGTGCCGCCGCGCTTTTGCATCAGCGCGCCCTGGATCGGGAAGCGGGCATTGTCGAAATCAAGGAAGGGCAGCATCTGGCGCACCGCGTCGCGGTCGAGCAGATCCGCATCGACGCCGTGCAGCCGCATCGCATTGCCGCGCCGCGTATAGGCGTCGCGCTGGGCGTCGGAATGGTAGAGGTTGAGCACGCCGCGCTGGGAAACCATGGCGTTGAAGTTGAAATCCTGCTCCAGCCCCTCCCAGAGCTTCATTGACAGTTCGTAGAACGGGTTGTTGCCCTGCAGTAGATAGTTGGAGCGGATGATCGTCGTGTTGCGGCCGACATTGCCGGAGCCGATATAGCCCTTTTCCAGCACCGCCACATTGGTGACGCCAAACTCCTTGGCGAGGTAGTAGGCCGTGGCCAGGCCATGTCCGCCGCCGCCGATGATGATGACGTCGTAATGGGTCTTTGGGACCGGGCTGCGCCATGCGGGCGTCCAGCCCTTGTTGCCGCGCAGGGCATTCAGAAAGACGGAGAAGGCAGAGTAGCGCATGGCAATCGAATCCCGGTGAACGGTGCAGATCATGACAGGATTGCGTTTCGGTACTTGCAGGAAAGAGACGTTTTACGCCATGGTTGGGACATGGTGTCAGATGACCTGAAAAACGTTCAGAAGATCGGCTTTGTCCTTATCCCGGGATTTGCGTTGATGTCCTATGCCTCGGCGGTAGAGCCGTTGCGCGCCGCCAATCTGCTGGCGGGCCGGGATATCTACGCTCTGTCGGCACATGCCGTCGAAGGGAATGTGGGCATGACCTCTTCCGGCATTCCCGTGCCCGCCACGCCGCTGCCGGGCCGTGGCTCCGGGTTCCATACGGTCTTCGTCTGCGCCGGCGGCACGCCGGTCGACTGGAATGTTCCCGCAGTGCTTGCCTGCCTGCGCTTGCTTGCCCGCGACGGCGTGCGCATCGGCGGCATTTCCGGGGGGCCATATCTGATGGCTGCAGCGGGATTGCTGGAGGATCGCGATTTCACCATCCACTGGGAGCACGCTCCGGCGCTGATAGAGGCCTTTCCGGGCCTCGTACCACGTCAGGCGCGCTATGTCCTCGATGGTAACCGCATCACCTGCGGCGGCGGCGTAGCGCCGCTCGACATGATGCACGCGCTGATTTCCGAACGGATGGGCTCGGATTTCGCCCGCCGGGTCAGCGACTGGTATCTGCATACCCATGTGGAAAGTTCTGGCGCACCGCAACGGGCGTCGCTGGCCGAGCGCTACGGCGTCAACCATCCGGGCCTGCTGACTGTGCTGGAGAAGATGGAGGCGACAATCGAAGCGCCTTTGGATCGCCAGACTATGGCAGCCTTGGCGGGTCTGTCGCCGCGTCATCTCGACCGGTTGTTTTCCAGCCAGATGGGATCGTCCTTTCTCCTTGAATACCGCAAGCTGCGGCTCGATCATGCCCGCCGCCTGTTGCAGCAAAGCCCGCTTTCGATCTCGGAAATCGCCTTTGCAACCGGCTTTTCCAGTGCCGGGCATTTCTCACGCAGCTATCGCGCCGCTTTCGGACAGGCGCCGCGGTCGCAGCGACAAGTTGGCAGTGCGGCAACCCGCTGATCAATATTCTTCCGGGTTGAGAAAATTTCACTCTCAGGATAAATTGGGTGCCTCGGAAGCAGGGGCAACACCGCATGGCGAAAAAGCAGCCAATCATCGATATCGGCCGGACCACGGATGACGAACGGCCGGCATTGAAGGCTGCCTTCCTGCAGGATCCGCATGCGCTGCGCGAACCGAAGGAAAACAATCTCGAAATCGCTATTGGTCACGAGGTTCGGGCGTTCCGCAAGAAGCTCGGCATCACCGTCACCGACCTTGCTACTGCCACCGGGATTTCGCTCGGCATGCTGTCGAAAATCGAAAACGGCAATATTTCGCCGTCGCTGACGACGCTGCAATCCCTGTCGCGCGCTCTCGGCGTCCCGGTTACCGCCTTCTTCCGCCGTTACGAGGAACCGCGCAATGCCGTGTTCGTTAAGGCCGGCGAAGGCGTCGAGCTGGAGCGGCGTGGCACGCGGGCAGGGCATCAGTACAATCTGCTTGGTCATATCGACAACAACACGGCCGGCGTGGTCGTCGAACCCTATCTCATCACGCTGACGGCGGATTCAGACACGTTCCCGGCGTTTCAGCACGAAGGCATGGAATTTCTCTACATGCTGGAAGGCGAAGTGGTCTACCGCCACAGCGACCGGCTCTTCACCATGCAGCCGGGCGACAGCCTGTTCTTCGACGCCGATGCGCGCCACGGTCCGGAGGAACTGGTGAAGCTGCCGATCCGCTACCTGTCTATTATCTCATATCCGCAGACGCGTGGCGGCATCTAGGGGAGAACTACAGTAAATTCGTGGATATTCCGAGAAGCGATCCCGCACGCGCCATCTTTTTGTCGAGGGTGCAAATGGTCATTCGATGGTCGGATACGATTGCCAGATGAAGAGCATCTCCTGACCTCAAGGCCAATTCGGGTTTTTCCGTGAAGCTGGCTGCAAGCTTAAAGTGCCGGTTTGATACGTCCAAAACTTCCAGGGACGCTTCAACCATTTGATAAAACTGAACTCGGACGCGTTTTGCGTCTCCAGTGCCAATTCCACCGACTCGTTCCTTCAACGACAATGCGGAAGAAAACTCTGTGATTGACCACTGGCTGATATAAAGGGCGTCGTTTCCATGGCGCAGCAATGCTTCCTGTGCACGGTGCGTATCCATCTCATTGGTCAAGCTCGACACGAGAACGGATGTATCGACATAAATCATTCAATAGCGCTCGTTGTCACGCATGGTCCGAATGAATTCGCCTGCACTGGTGTCCTGATAAGGCATGCTTTCAGTCAGGCGTTTGAGCGCTTCGATATCAATAGGTTTCTTGGCGGGTTTGGCCGGCGTCAACTGAGCCACTATCTTGCCCGCGCTTGAAATTTGGATCGTTTCGCCTGCCTCGGCACGGCTCACAAGATCGGTAAGATGATCCCTGGCGTCGGACAGCGTTACAATGCTCATGGTTTGCTCCTTCAGCTAAGCTGACTTTAGTCTTGAAAAACGAACAAGACAAGAAGCCGAGGCAAAAGCACGAGGGCGAATCTTGCTTTAAAAGAAAATAACTTTCTTCACAGTTGAAATCCAAAACGGCAGCTGATATCCATCTTTTCATCAACGAAACGAAGGATTGTCCCCATGTGCGGAATTGTCGGATTGTTTTTGAAGGACAAGAGCCTGGAGCCGCAATTGGGTGCCATGCTCTCCGATATGCTCGTCATCATGACCGATCGCGGGCCTGATAGCGCTGGCATCGCCATCTACGGCGCGCCCTCGAAGGGTCGCGCCAAAATCACCGTTCAATCGGCTGACCCGAAGCAGGATTTTTCCGGGCTTGAAGCGCTTCTGAAGCCGGTTGATTCAAGCGTCGCCGTCGTGCTGAAAAGCACGCACGCGGTCATCGAAACCAACTCCGACAAGGCTCCAGCTGTGCGCGATCTTCTCGCCCAGGAACGGGCCGGCATCCGTGTCATGGGCTCGGGCGACAGCGTCGAGATCTACAAGGAAGTCGGGCTGCCGAGGGACGTGGTCTCTCGCTTCGGCATTCGTGCCATGGGCGGAACGCACGGTATAGGTCACACCCGTATGGCCACGGAATCGGCTGTCACCACGCTTGGCGCGCATCCGTTCTCGACGGGTGCTGACCAGTGCCTGGTGCACAACGGTTCGCTCTCCAACCACAACAATTTGCGCCGCGAACTCGTGCGCGAAGGCATGACTTTCGAGACCCAGAACGACTCGGAAGTCGCCGCCGCCTATCTCACGGCCGAAATGGCCAAGGGCAAGGATCTCGGGCAGGCGCTGACCAGCGCGCTCGACGATCTCGACGGCTTCTTCACCTTCGTCGTCGGCACCAAGTCCGGCTTCGGCGTGGTGCGCGATCCGATCGCCTGCAAGCCGGCCGTGATGGCGGAAACCGATCAATATATCGCCTTCGGGTCCGAATATCGCGCGCTTGTCAACCTGCCGGGCATCGAAGACGCCCGCGTCTGGGAGCCGGAGCCCGCCACCGTCTATTTCTGGGACCACGAGAAGGCGGCCTAACCGTGGATGTCAGCGTCAAACGAGAAAGTCTGGAAGCGATGCGCGTATTCGATCTTGCCATAACGCCGCTGCGCGAACTGAACAGCGCGCTTCACACCATTGCCCCCGGCGCCAATGACACCAATTTCGAGGTCGTCAATCCGCGCGGCAGCCACTCCGTCGCGGTCGGCATCGATCAGCCGGTGACCGTGGAGGTGCGCGGCAGCGTCGGTTATTACTGCGCCGGCATGAACGATGGCGGCGCAGTCACCGTCCATGGGTCAGCAGGCCCGGGTGTCGCGGAAAACATGATGTCGGGAACGGTTGTCATCGAAGGTGATGCCAGCCAGTATGCCGGGGCGACGGGCCGTGGTGGTCTGCTGGTGATCAAGGGTAACGCCGCCTCGCGTTGCGGCATCTCGATGAAGGGCATCGATATCGTCGTTCAGGGCAATATCGGCCACATGTCGGCCTTCATGGGCCAGTCCGGTCATCTGGTGGTGCTCGGCAATGCCGGCGATGCGCTGGGGGATTCGCTGTACGAAGCCAAGCTGTTCGTGCGCGGCGAGGTCAAGAGCCTCGGCGCCGATTGCATCCAGAAGGAACTGCGCTCTGAGCATATCGAAAAGCTTGCCGAACTGCTGGAGAAGGCGGGCATTACCGACGTCAAGCCGCAGGAATTCAAGCGCTACGGCTCGGCCCGCACGCTCTACAATTTCAACATCGATAACGCTGATGCGTACTAAGGCAGGGAACAGTCCATGAGCTATCACAACCCCTATACCCCGCCGCGCAAGTCAGCGACCTTCGACGATTATACGTTGGCCGAAATCCGCCGCGCGGCTGCCACCGGCATCTATGATATTCGCGGCGCCGGTACCAAGCGCAAGGTTCCGCATTTCGACGACCTGTTGTTCCTCGGAGCCTCGATTTCGCGGTATCCGCTCGAAGGCTACCGTGAGAAATGCGACACATCCGTCGTGCTCGGCGCGCGCCATGCCAAGAAGCCGATCGTGCTCAAGACGCCGATTACCATTGCCGGTATGAGCTTCGGGGCTCTCTCGGGCAATGCCAAGGAAGCGCTCGGCCGTGGTGCAACCATTGCCGGAACGTCGACCACCACCGGCGACGGCGGAATGACCGACGAGGAGCGCGGCCACTCACAGACGCTGGTCTACCAATATCTGCCGTCGCGCTACGGCATGAACCCGAAGGATTTGCGCCGCGCAGATGCGATCGAGATCGTCGTCGGCCAGGGCGCCAAGCCCGGCGGTGGCGGCATGCTGCTCGGCCAGAAGATTTCCGATCGCGTTGCCAATATGCGTAACCTGCCCAAGGGCATCGACCAGCGCTCGGCCTGCCGTCATCCCGACTGGACCGGTCCGGATGATCTGGAAATCAAGATCATGGAACTGCGCGAAATCACCGATTGGGAAAAGCCGATCTATGTGAAGGTCGGTGGCGCGCGGCCCTATTACGATACGGCGCTCGCCGTGAAGGCCGGCGCCGACGTGGTCGTACTCGACGGTATGCAGGGCGGCACGGCGGCGACACAGGACGTCTTCATCGAGAACGTCGGCATGCCGACGCTTGCCTGCATCCGCCCCGCCGTTCAGGCGCTGCAGGATCTCGGCATGCACCGCAAGGTGCAACTGATCATCTCCGGCGGCATTCGTTCGGGCGCCGATGTGGCGAAGGCCCTGGCGCTCGGTGCCGACGCGGTTGCCATTGGTACGGCGGCGCTGGTTGCCATCGGCGACAACGATCCGCACTGGGAAGAGGAATACCAGAAGCTCGGAACGACGGCCGGTGCCTATGACGACTGGCATGAAGGCAAGGACCCGGCTGGCATTACCACGCAGGACCCGGAGCTTGCCAAGCGCCTCGACCCCGTTGCCGCCGGCCGCCGGCTCGCCAACTATCTCAAGGTGATGACGCTGGAAGCCCAGACGATCGCCAGGGCCTGCGGCAAGAACCACCTGCACAATCTGGAGCCGGAAGATCTCGTCGCACTGACGCTCGAAGCTTCCGCCATGGCACAGGTGCCGCTCGCCGGCACCAGCTGGATCCCAGGCAAGGGAGGCTTTTAACCCAAACATACATTAGGCCGTTGCACGATCTTAAAAGAGAGGCAGCGGCCTTTTTACGAAAAAGTGTCTGAATAATCCAAAGGGGAACACAGTGACACTCGATCTTGCCAGCTTTGCCAAAGACCGTGGCATCAAATATTTCATGATCAGCTATACCGATCTGTTCGGTGGTCAGCGGGCGAAGCTCGTTCCGGCTGAAGCGATCGCCGACATGCAGAAGAATGGCGCGGGTTTTGCCGGTTTTGCCACCTGGCTCGACCTTACGCCCGCCCATCCCGATCTCTTCGCGCTTCCGGATGCCTCGTCCGTTATCCAGCTTCCCTGGAAAAAGGATGTTGCCTGGGTCGCAGCGGATTGCGTCATGGAAGACGAGCCGGTGGATCAGGCGCCGCGCGTCATGCTGAAACGGCTGATCGCCGAAGCCGCCAAGGAAGGCCTTCGCGTCAAGACCGGCGTCGAGCCGGAATTCTTCCTGATCTCACCGGATGGCGGCAAGATTTCCGACGAATTCGATACGGCCGAAAAACCCTGCTACGACCAGCAGGCCGTCATGCGCCGCTATGACGTGATCGCCGAAATCTGCGACTACATGCTCGAACTCGGCTGGAAGCCCTACCAGAACGACCACGAGGATGCGAACGGCCAGTTCGAGATGAACTGGGAGTATGACGATGCGCTGCAGACGGCCGACAAGCACTCGTTCTTCAAATTCATGGTGAAGACGGTCGCCGAAAAGCACGGTCTTCGCGCCACCTTCATGCCAAAGCCCTTCAAGGGCCTGACCGGCAATGGCTGCCATGCGCATATCTCCGTCTGGGATCTGGAAGGCAAGACCAATGCCTTCGCCGACAAGGACATGCCGTTCGGTCTTTCGGCCAAGGGCAAGACCTTCCTCGGCGGTATCATGCAGCATGCTTCGGCGCTCGCCGCGGTGACCAATCCGACGGTCAATTCCTACAAGCGCATCAACGCGCCGCGCACCATTTCCGGCGCGACCTGGGCGCCGAATACGGTCACGTGGACAGGCAACAACCGCACCCACATGGTCCGCGTTCCCGGTCCCGGACGCTTCGAACTTCGCCTGCCGGATGGCGCCGTCAATCCGTACCTGCTGCAGGCAATCATCATTGCAGCGGGCCTGAACGGTATCCGGAAAAATGCCGATCCTGGCCGCCACTACGACATCGACATGTACAAGGAAGGCCACACCGTCACCGACGCGCCGCGCCTGCCCTTGAACCTGCTTGATGCACTCAGGGAATACGACAAGGACGAGGAACTGAAGGCGACGCTCGGCAAGAGTTTCTCCAGCGCCTACCTGAAGCTCAAGCATCAGGAGTGGAATGCCTACACATCGCATTTCACTGAGTGGGAGCGGCAGACGACGCTCGATATCTGATCGCCGGGCAACGTTCCACCACCAGAAGAGACGGCATGGCCTGTTCCTGCTATCCGATGTCGCGAAACGGATGGACGGGCAGGCCGGTGCCGCGCTAGCTTCCGTTCCATGATGCCTGGGCCGGAAGGGCCAGCCAAGACCCAAACGAGAGACTGAAACCGATGAAGAGCTACGTTCTGACCGTATCGTGCAAATCCACCCGTGGCATCGTCGCGGCGATTACCGGCTATCTGGCCGACGAGGGTTGTTACATCACCGACAGCTCGCAGTTCGACGATCTGGAAACCGGCCTGTTCTTCATGCGCCTGACCTTCATCAGCCAGGAGGGCGCGACACTCGACAAGCTGAAGGTCGGGTTCGAGGCGGTGAAGACCCGCTTCGGCATGGAAGCCGATATCCTCGACAGCGAGCACCGGATGAAGGTGCTTCTGATGGTGTCGCGCTTCGGCCATTGCCTGAACGACCTGCTCTATCGCTGGAAGATCGGGGCGCTGCCGATCGAGATCGTCGGTGTCGTCTCCAATCATTTCGATTATCAGAAGGTCGTCGTCAATCACGACATCCCGTTCCACCACATCCCGGTCACCAAGGCCAACAAGCCGCAGGCCGAGGCCCGGATCATGGACGTGGTCGAGCAGACCGGCGCCGAGCTGATCGTGCTTGCCCGCTACATGCAGATCCTGTCGGACCAGATGTGCAGCAAGATGTCGGGCAAGATCATCAACATCCACCACTCGTTCCTGCCGTCGTTCAAGGGAGCCAACCCTTACAAGCAGGCCTATGAGCGCGGCGTGAAGCTGATCGGCGCGACGGCGCATTATGTCACCGCCGATCTGGACGAAGGCCCGATCATCGAGCAGGACATTGCCCGCATCACCCATGCGCAGTCGGCCGAAGACTATGTCTCGATCGGCCGCGATGTGGAGAGCCAGGTGCTGGCGCGCGCCGTGCACGCCCATATCCACCACCGCACCTTCATCAACGGTAACCGCACCGTGGTCTTCCCGGCAAGCCCAGGCTCGTATGCCTCGGAGCGCATGGGCTGAACCTCAACCTCCCGTCGCATCTCTTCGCATCCCCGAAAGCCTTGCGCGTTCGGGGATGTTTCGTATCTGGAGATGTATCCTGCGGTTCAAACCGGCGGTGCGATTTCGATCGGCGTGCCATCCGAAAAGCGGCTGAAGCGGAAAGGCGCGGGATCGACGATCGGCTTTGTTCCCATGACCAGATCGGCGGCGAGGTTGCCAGCGCCCGGGCCGATGCCGAAGCCGTGACCTGAAAATCCGGTCGCGATCACGAGGCCGGGGATATTGTTGAGCGTGGAGATCACCGGCACCGCATCGGGTGTCACGTCGATCAGGCCGGCCCAGATCTGCTCGACTTTCGCATCGCGCAATACCGGCAACGCTTCCGTGGCTGCCCGAAGCGCGTTCAAGGCGGATCTGCCATCCGGATTCGGATCGAGAATCCGGTGCCGTTCGAATGCGCCGGGCCGGTCGAGGGGGACCGCGGAGATTTCGAACAGTTCCTGAAAGCTCCGAGCGCTGAGACCGAGTTGCACCGCGTCGCCCTCGGCCTTCCTGGCGGGCTGAAAATCATGGAAGAACGCAAAACTGTCCGGCACCAGCGCATGCATGTTGATACCACCATTGGCGATGGTGTAGCCGCCGTCCAGCCGTTTCCGATAGGCGTAGGTCGCGGTGGCACCCGCGCCATCCGGCCCCCGGTTCACCGCGCTGGTACGCAAAACCGAGTTGCGCACTTTCAGTTGCGGCAGCCGGATACCAAGTCCCTTGCAGAACAGCCGCGACCAGGCGCCGCCGGCAAGCACGACAGCGGAGGTCTCGATGCGGCCTTTCTCGGTGATGACGGCGCTGATGCGGCCAGCGCTTTTCTCGAGGCCGCGCACAGCGCAGCCTGTGAGGATGCGGGCACCGGCCCGGCGCGCGCCTACGGCAATGGCCGGTACTGCTTTTTGCGGTTCGGCCCGGGCATCGCTGGGCGTGTAGAGCGCCCCTTTGTACCGTTGCCCGGCGCCCAGCATTACGGCAGCCGTCTCGTCGGGCCTGATCTGGCGTGTGTCGAGGCCATGTGCTTGAGCCAGCTTCAACCAGGCATCGCGATTGGCAATGTCCGTCTCGGTCTCGGAGATATACAGGATACCGGAGCGGCGGAATCCAGTCTGTCCACCGACGCGCGCGTCCAGCCCGTCCCAGATTTTCAAGGCTTCGATCGCCAGCGGAATTTCGCGGTGGTCGCGGCCCATGACCCGGACCCAGCCCCAGTTGCACGGCCCTGAATCCAGGTTAACGATCAAGCGTCGATGATTTCGGCCATGTATTGAGGGTTTCGTCCGGCTTTGTTTCGTCTGAGCTTGATGCTTCGCTTGTCTTTATGGCTTCGAACCATGTTGAT
>JAESGK010000116.1_pt1 | contig 87391 bp, 71 predicted proteins | sample 9269681 | NCBI WGS metagenome assembly JAESGK01 (sample SAMN14515347, study PRJNA621673) | algae metagenome | isolation source: Timaviella obliquedivisa GSE-PSE-MK23-08B and co-occurring heterotrophs from... | place: USA: Grand Staircase Escalante National Monument, Utah | collected 2006-08-15 | reverse complement strand
GCTGCGATGAGAATAGCCTTTGAAAGAACGATCGCAATGTTTGTTGCGATGAGAATGATCTTTGCTGCGATGAGAATAGCCTTTGAAAGAACGATCGCAATGTTTGTTGCGATGAGAATGATCTTTGCTGCGATGAGAATAGCCTTTGAAAGAACGATCGCAATGTTTGTTGCGATGAGAATGATCTTTGTTGGATCAGGAATGGGCGATCTTAGAAAAGTTGTGGCAGTAGCAAGTGTTTGAACATCACCTGTATCTGTGATTGTGTCTGATAAAACATCAGAATTTCGATCGTCCCCCCAAACTCAAACTCAAATAAGGACTCTGCTCCGACCCCCTTTCTGCTTTTAGGGAGTTGCAATTAAATAACGCCCTAACCTGCCCCTAAATCCCCCAAATTGGGGGACTTTGAAAGGTTTGGAAGTCCTGCCCCAAAATGGGGGGACTTAGGGGGCTGAAAAGTTAATGCATCTTACTGATTCACTGATGTTTTATTTTCATGCAACTCCCTTATGGGGATGAGGGCTGCAAAGATGGGATTCCCTCATTACACTTAGAGGATATCTGAGAAGTCTAGATTGTTATCCGATCCGTCCCCTAAATCCCCCATTCTGGGGGACTTTGAAGGAGGAGTGGTGCGGAAGTCCCCCAGAATGGGGGGTTGGGGGGCGAGTGTAAGAATCCTTGATACTTCTCAGACATCCTCTTAGCAACCCTGATCTGTTCCGTTGCAGAAATTTACCATCCCACAATTATGCTGCCCATCAAAAGAGCGATCGCCACGCCCGCAAAATGCTGGGGTAACAGCTTCAAGAACGGTTGACGAGCAATTTTTTGAGTTAACACTACGCTGGCTAAAACCGATGAAAATAACGCAACGGTCTGTAGAAATGCAACTACCGCAGGATGAGCAATCCAGAGGGGAAGGTTGGCTGTTGCTAGCCCAAAGGTTGCAAAGGTGACTGGAATAATCTGACCGCCTTCAGAAAGCCCCAACCGGAGAAAGTGAGCCAACAATCCGCCCATCGCCAGGGGCAAATATCCGTATGCTAATTCTACGAAGGGGCGATGTTTACTGCTCAGTAATCGAATTAAAAAATGTGTGGGAAGGGCGATCGCAATGGGCACTAATAAGGCTGCGATCGAAACTAACGTGTGACTGCCAAAATTCTCTAAATGCAAATTCAAGCCTAACTGTTGTTCAATCTCGGGCAATCTGTGCAAAAACGTAGCGCCAAATAGTAGAAACAACAACGCAACTTCAGGATAATTTGCTTTATGAGTTGTCCAGAGTTCAATTCCAGGCGGACGCAAATTTAATTCTACTGATCGGTGGGGACAAGCTTTTAAGCAGGTCATGCACAGAACACAATCTTTATTGTCTTGTAGCTGTGCTGGATGAGAATAGATAGGGCAACCGCCCGTTTCTTGACCCTCGCCCTTTTGCGAACCGCCTTTATAGCATTGGTAAGTAGTGCAGGTTGCCGAACAAATTCCTTGCTGTGCCCGTAGTTCAATCATTGAGAGTTTGGCAAACATCCCGTTCATGCCACCAATGGGGCAGAGGTAGCGACACCAAAATCGCCGTTCAAACAAAAGCGAAAATATTACTGCGCCTGCCGTAATGAGGAGGAGTAAACAGCCTGATAAATATGCCGTATTTTCTAAATCCCATAGCTCTTCCCAAAGCAAAATTAAGGCAAATAACCCAAATAAGAACCAGCCACCAATCCGCTCGGCTTCCTGGCGCGGCCACGATCGCAACTGTCGAGGAAACCACTTGAGCGACAGTTTCTGCACCAGTTCGCCATAAATCATGAACGGACAAAAGGCACACCAAATGCGTCCCAAAAATGGAAAGATCAACAAACTTCCTAGCCACCACCAATCCCAAAAAAGATTCAACACAAAATTGCGATCGCGGCTTTGAGGGCCAAAGAGCAAAATTGCCACGGCTAGCGCAAAGCCCACCAGCGTCAAGCCATAGTTAATGCGATCGGGATACCACTCACTGCGCAAGAAGCGCCGCAGCCACGGGTAAGCGTTAAGCAAATTTACTCGAAACCGTCGTTCTTTGCCACCCGCCGCCCAGAAGACTTCTTCTGTTAATTCAGTTGCTCCTCCTGCCTGCACCAAAGCCCGCGCCAGCAAATTATCTAACTCGGTTAAATTGCCCGGAAAATCGTAGCCTTGCAGTCGCCTCAATGCTTCTGGGGTGACCTTAGGTTGACTTAAACCACGCGATCGACAGAGCAACCCCAGGTAATATTCAACCTGAGCTTTGATATCTGCCTTCCGAACTCGCAGCGGCGGCACCTTAATACTGTGCTTAATCAGCTTGCACTGAGAGATCTGAGGAATGACTTTTTCTGCAATCATCATGATCCGAGCTTCGGTCTGTTTGGGCAGGGACTCTGTGTCTTCTCGCGATACAGGAGTATATTCGCCCGTGTTTAATAACTGTTTAAGTTTGTCTAGAAGTTCGGTAGGTAGATCTTCTAAATTGTTGAGCATTACGGTGCCGTGCCCAATCCATTCCAGCAGCCCTGGCTTAGTGCCGCGCCCAAAGAGTTCTACTCCATTGGCTTGGAGCGTACTGCAATTAACCTTGATTAAAGGTTCTTTGCGATCGCGCGACCCAAAATGAATTAATGCGGCAATATTGTCTTTGTTCAGACCAGGTTCTCCCAATATTAAAACAGCGCCTGTTTCTTGAGTTGCCTTTTTGATATCTTGCCTCAAGCGCACGGCGTAGCGGCTAGAACCGACAATGCCCCGTCTTACCTTAGGAACAACATAGGGACGCAAAGCCGCTGAGCGATCGCGCTCATAAGCTAATTCTGATTCGGCGCGTTGCAAATCAGTGGCTAGCTGTTTTGAAAGGGCTTGAGCAATTTCAGGATGCTGCTGGGCGATGGCTAAAAACTCGTCGCGCGAAACTTGCCAAAGAACACAATCATCTAAGGTAATGCTAGTTTCATCAGCGGTTTGATTTAGTAGAAGTTCCTTGAGATAGAGAACCGAACCCGGCAGCATTCCAACGGCTCTCGCCATACTGTTGGGACTAGTCCGGTAGCTTTCAACATGTCCGCTATAAAGAATGTATAGCGCGTCAGGAACGGTGTCTTCAAGAACAAGGCGGCGATTGGCAGAGATATGGGTTTCTTGCAAGTGGGTGGCGATCGCGCTGAGTGCGGCGGGGGCGATCGTTCCCAGCAGGGTATGGCTTTGTAACCAATCTTTTCTAACTGAGATATCCATAGTTTTCGTAAGAGAGGGTAATGGAGAGGTAATGAAACTAATCGGCGTTGCTGAATGATGGTATGAATTCGCCCCCCAACCCCCCATTCTGGAGGACTCCCGAACCTTCAAAGTCCCTCACGTGTGGGGAATTTAAGGGGCGTTCCAGAAAGTCGCTACCCACCGATTCATACTTGAATTCAGCAACGCCACTAATCTACCGTGGTTTATGGATGAAGCATCTTTACTTTAATGAACTCAAGCTCCTGTCTGTTTTACAAAATTCTGCAAGTGGACTAACATTCTGCTGAAGATTGCTATATGCTTTCAATGCAATATATACCGCCCTCCATCAACCCTCACTTGGGATAGAAGCGTGAATCTTCCACTGATTACCCAGGCTCAAAAGCATCACGAGAGAACAGCGATCGTTGCTACTGAAGGAGCATTTAGCTACCAGGATTTACTTCATGTGTCTGGGCAAATTGCGACCCGGTTGCTCAATAGTGCAGAAGACTTAGAAGAACAGCGCATTGCCTTTCTCATTCCCTCTGGGTTTCAGTATGTTGCTACTCAATGGGGAATTTGGCGGGCTGGCGGCATTGCGGTACCGTTGTGCCAGGTTCACCCACGCCCTGAATTAGAGTACGTCATTACCCATTGCAGCGCATCAGTTATTGTGGCGCATCCTAGTTTTGAAACAATCCTCCGTCCGATCGCTGAAGCCCACCACTTGCGCTTAATTTTGACATCAGATCCGCTCCCAACCCCTGCCATTCTCCCCGCGATCGCGACCACCAGACGGGCATTAATTCTTTACACCAGCGGGACAACGGGCAAACCGAAAGGCGTAGTCATCACCCACGATAACATTCAAGCGCAGGTGACGAGCTTGGTCACTGCCTGGGAATGGGTGGCTGATGATCGCATTTTGCATGTTCTGCCGTTGCATCATATTCATGGAATTATCAACGTGTTGACCTGCGCCCTATGGGTGGGAGCAGAGTGCCACATGGTTCCTAAGTTTGATGCTGAAGCAGTTTGGAGCCGCATCAGTGAGGGTGACTTGACTCTATTTATGGCAGTTCCAACGATTTATGCAAAGTTGATTGCTGCCTGGGATGCTGCTAGTCATCCTTTGGATGATGAAAAGATGCGCGATCGCCAGCAGCGCAGAATCGCTGGGTGTGCCAAAATGCGTCTGATGGTTTCTGGATCGGCGGCGTTACCCGTTCAAGTTTTAGAAAAATGGCATAGTATCAGCGGTCACTTCTTATTAGAGCGATATGGAATGACTGAAATTGGAATGGCGCTTTCCAATCCTTTACACGGTCAGAGAGGGGCAGGCTCAGTGGGCAAGCCTCTGCCTCAAGTGCATGTGAGATTAGTCGATGAGATGGGAATCGTGTCACCTGGAACACCGGGAGAAATTCAAGTCAAAGGCGCTGGAGTATTTTTAGAATATTGGCAAAACCCAGAAGCCACTTCAAAAGCTTTCGATGACGGCTGGTTTCGTACCGGAGACTTTGCTGTAATTGAGGGCGATCGCTATCGGATCTTAGGTCGAATGAGCGTAGATATTATTAAAACAGGCGGGTACAAAGTTTCAGCGCTAGAAATTGAGGAAGTGTTACGAACCCATCCTTTGATTCAGGAATGTGCTGTGGTTGGAGTTCCTGACCTAGAGTGGGGTGAGCGAGTTTGTGCGGCGCTCGTGTTGCGCAAAGAAGAATCATATGCAACCCAAGGTTTGTCATTAGAAGCTTTCAGGAGTTGGGCAAAAGAGCAATTGGCAGTCTATAAAGTGCCCACTCGAATTCTAGTTATTGAAGAATTACCCCGCAACGCCATGGGAAAAGTAACTAAGCCTACAGTGGTTGAGTTGTTCTTGTAGCAACCTTTTACGCTGGTTAAGATGAGTAGGAATAAAACATAATTGGGTCGATTCAACTCCTATCTCTGAGAGCTTAAGCTTTGTTTGATCACGCCCCAATAGCGATTTCTGAGAGGTTGTAAAAAGTCATGGTGATTCTGCTTATAGGAGTCTCTGGCTCTGGAAAAACGACGATTGGTAGAGGTCTGGCATTAGAACTGAATTGGAAGTTCAAAGATGCAGATGATTTTCATTCTGATGCAAACATTGAAAAAATGCGTCAAGGTATTTCGCTTAATGACGACGATCGCCGCCCCTGGCTTCAGGCACTCCGACGCGCAATTGATGAAGCACTTCAGACCAATGCCAATCTCATTCTTGCGTGTTCTGCTCTCAAAGCAGCCTATCGTCAGGTTTTGGGTGAACCCTCAGAGCAGGTAAAATTTGTTTATCTGAAAGGCTCTTTTGAACTTATTGAACAACGCCTGACGCAGCGCCAAGGACATTACATGAAAGCTAATCTATTAAGAACTCAATTCGATGCGTTAGAAGAACCCCCCAATGCGATCGCGGTTGAGATCGATCAATCTCCATCAGCGATCGCCCAACAGATCAAAAACTACTTACACCTCTAATGCCCATGAGGGGAAGCGTTGCTAAATTACAGCATAAAAACCGACGTTGCTGAATTGTAGTATGAAAATCCGGTTCCCCTGCCCTTTTAGGGAAGGGGCTAGGGGTTAGGTTGAGTTGGCAACGCAGCGAATAGACCTCTCCCCCAACCCCTCTCCTGAAGGAAAGGGGCTTTGAGCAGATTCATACTCTCATTCAGCAATGTTCAAATTCGATGAAACAGCGACTTTAGCTAAAAAGCTAGGTAAATGAGTGCTTTATCAAGTAGCTTATGTGCAGCTAATAAGGGCTTAAATCTCTATGATTTTCAGTAGCTATGATGTGTACATCAATATTTTTAAGTTCCATTAGGGCATTGCGCCGCGAGATCCCTATGAAATTCATACCTTCGAGCAGCAACGCCGAAAAATCATCTGTTTGATTCTTCCTCATTTTCACACGTCTAGAACACTACCTATCTTGTCAATGTAAGCAAATATACTTGGCGGTGCCCGTCTATTATTTAGGATTGCCACAGTCGACTTTGTGCGTCTGATCGTCCAAAAGATAGATTCACGAAGTCAGTTAGGACAGTAATTTTGTAGTAGTAGGATTTACCTCATTAGAATATTGAGCGATTAAGATCTAGCAAAATTACCTAACTTAGGAAAGAGACTTTATGGAAAGTGATTGCTTGCCAGCAATGGCAGAACGTTTGCCATGCTTACTGAGCGATCGCTCTGTGCAACCTCTTGTGAAAGTTCGTCCTCTGTCTCAGTGTAATATCTGCGTCATTATCCCGGTTCGTGACGAAGCGGAGACTATAGAATCTACCTTATTGGCTTTAGTCCATCAAGTGAATTTTCAGGGTTGCCCATTAGACCCAGATTCATATGAAGTGATTGTTTTGGCTAATAATTGTAGGGATAATTCAGCTGCGATCGCCCGTCGGTTTGCCGAACAATACCCTACATTTGTGCTGCATGTTGTAGAAATAGAGTTGCCCCATGCGCAGGCTTACATTGGGCGGGTTAGACAACTTTTAATGGATGAAGCCTATTATCGTTTGGTTCAATTAGGGCACAATCGCGGCTTAATTGCCTCGACTGATGGCGACACTCGCGTTGCACCTAACTGGATTGCTGCTACCTTGGAGGAGATCCATAGAGGTGCGGATGCTGTCTCTGGAAGACTGTTGACCGATCGTAACGATCGTGCTTTGCTAGATACTCATACTCGTGCCTGTTATCTACGAGCAGTTGGCTACGGATATCTTAGTGTTGAGCTAGAAGCCTACATTGATCCTGATCCCTTTGACTGTCTACCCCGACATCATCAGCACGGCGGAGCAAGTTTGGCGGTCACTGCCGAAATGTATGCGATCGCTGGAGGAATGCCATCAGTTCGTACCCCTGAAGATGTAGCGTTTTATCAAGCTCTGGTTCGAGTTGGCGCTCGGTTTTGTCATAGTTCACAGGTACGAGTGTTTACGTCTATGCGTCGGCAAGGACGAACGGATAACGGAATGGCAAATCAGTTGAGTCAATGGACCGACTTGGGGCAGCAACATCAGCCTTACTTAGTAGAATCTGCTGCTGCCTTGGAAACTCGTTGGTGGGGACGAAAAAATCTGCGCAGTCTGTGGAGATGCACGCTAGATGGCTTTCCGCCCAAAGCTCAAGAGATCAGAGCGATCGCCAATTTGCTTCAAGTTAACGCTCTGTGGTTAAATCAGGCAATGGTAAAAGCTGGTTCCTTTGCTGAGTTATTCATGTTAGTTGAGCAGCAACAGATGCAAGAGGGCAATTGGCAAAAGACTTGGAAGCCCGTCGAAATTAAACGGGCGATCGCCGACCTACGCCTAAGAATTAACCGTCTTCGTCAAGAGCAGCAATTAAGACTTGCAATGACAAGCTACCCTACGAAATTTTGTGTTTCTAACCTAGCGCCCTACTCGTCAAAAGATAACTTAGCTAACTCGTTCAAACAGATCTAATCTATATTGCTCTTCTCGCTGACCAACCACATGTTGCAACGGTTGAGGGGATAGATTTAGGAATGACTCATGAACGTCATCACCACTTAGAGGATAATCTTCTGCATACAAAGTCCAATGAATTAAAAGCAAATTTCCACCTACCTGTAAATGATTAAGAATATGGGTTTGAGTTTGATGTAAGTCTTGCCATGATAAGTAATAACCCACTTCTGAAACTAAAATTAGGTCAAATGATTCATCAGGAAATTGCTGAGGAACTTGCATGATTTGAAAACGAACCTGGGGAAAGTTTTGGCACCTTTGAATTGCTTTTGCCTGAGCAGTCTCAGAGACATCGATAGATAATAAAGCATCACAGCGATCGGCTAATTTTTCGGTCAGAACACCGATAGAGCCACCAATTTCAAAGGCAGAACGATAGCGAGACTTAGGAAGAGTGGCGATCGTTGTAGCATATTTTTTTCTTTCGTATTCACTGGTTTCAAACTGCCATGGGTCAGGGTTTTCCCTGTACATTTTTTCAAAGTAGCTGGGGGGTAAAGATTGCGGTTGGGATGGGTTCATGGCTATTTCGCGGGTATAGATTTTTCGGTGTATGCTTCTTCCAAGTACAGTTCCCAGGGTTGGTTAAAGTGGGTCAACATTTCAGCAGAGAGTCGAAATCCTAGAGGATCATCACTAATTAAATCAGTGACTTGGGAACGGTACGTGGCGATTGCGTCTTGCTTCAATTTTCTTACGGCTTGAATATCTAGCCTCCAAGCTCTCAGTGAACTAAAATCTCCTCTATCTCCACGCTGGGTCAGGTCCCAGTCCCAAATTGGGTATTCGATCAATCTAGGATAAGGTGATATTAGAGCAGAGGTCAGTATTTGCCAAGTAGCGCGGTGATCTGCGTGGGGGTCTTGTCTCCAAGGTAAAAAAACAGTCTGCGGAGCGATCGCCTTCAGGTAGCGCTGACACGTTAATACTACAGCGCTAAACTCTGCCTTTGTTGAAATTGGAACAGCGCTATCGGGTAGTCCTAAAAAGGTAATCTGATTGATATCTACTCCTAAAGTTGTCATTGCTGAGCGCGTTTCTTGTTCTCGTAGCGATCGCAGTGCTGTCGCCGGATATTGTTGAGAATTGGGGTGAGACATTGTGCCATCACTCATGACAAGAATGTGAACGTTACAACCTAGCGATCGCAGCAGCGCGATTGCTCCTCCACATCCTAAGCACTCATCATCTGGGTGGGGTGCAACGATCAGAACAGGACTCGTGGCGATTGCTTCTACTGAATAGAGTGGTAGCACAGTAGGATTCTTTAGCGCAGACTCAATCATTCTGCGACTCCCATAGTTGTTGAGCGGGAGCAGTCTGGCGCAAAGCGTATTTGCCTACGTCTGCCAAAACAGCATCAAAGGCGGGTTGCCGTAAATAGAGTGTTAAATCTCGAATGATCCGCTCCATAGGATACGGCGGCAGTAAACCCCGCGTACCGATTGATCGCTCACAAAGCTGCATCATGTCCATACAGATTTGCTCAATCGCAGTTCGTACCATATTGGCATAAGCCACTAGACGATCAGCTTCAGGTTGTGCTTTGCTGGGATCACCGCCAAAGATAGACGAGTGCTGAGAAAACCGGGCAGCTGCACCTTGTAGCCAAAGGTTACCGCTTTCTAAAGCGATCGCCATCTGCCCCAGTCGCACCTCTTGGTAGGGATCAGTAGTTCTTTTAAGGTCGTGTAAATATTGACGTGTCGTATTGAACAGTGCCTCTGCTCCGCCCAATTGCACCGCAGCAAAACGAATTGCACCTCCCGATAGCCAGGGCTGGCGATGGTAGTCATCGGGTTGACCAATCAACGATCGCTCGTCTAGTTCGACGCTGCTAAAGTCAACTTTGTAACTAGCAGTCGCTTTCATCCCGCTCGGTTGCCACCAGGTTGAATCGCTTAAAGTGACTACTTCATCCATTGGCACAATGCACATTTGCCAACGTCCATCGGGCAATGCCCCGTTTACAAAAGGGCGATCGACACAACCAACGCCCGAGCAAAATGTTTTAGATCCCTCTAAACGATATCGCCCATTGCCTAGAGGAATGAGCTTAACGCCATCTCCGGCTTCTGCATTCCACACGCCAAACACTTTATTGCGATCGCGGACATCATTGGCATATTGCTTGATTTGTGCTGCTGTTCCAAAAGTTTGAATTAGTTGAAGTGCGTTGATATGTCCTTCATAAATCCGCCCAACTGCCAAATTGCCGCGACCGATCTGTTGAAGAATAACAAGTGTCTCATGAAGAGTATGAGTATCAATTCCTAAGCCTACGCCTCCTAGACTTGGTTGCAAGGGCGCAGTTAACAAACCCATCTCAGCAAGCTGCTGGAATTCTTGACGCGGGTATTTGCCATGGCAATCAATTTCGGCAGCATGACTCGTGCAAAAATCAGCCGCTGCGATCGCCTGTGTCAAGACATCTGAAACTGACCTTGGTAAAAGTGCAGCAGGCGAGTCACCTAACGGATGATGTAAAAATTGCGTAGCGATAGAAACCTCCCTAGTTTGCCCGAAGTAGACGGACTAAATTTTAGAAGTATGAGTTAAAGCTAACTCTGAAATCTTCTATCTTTAGGCAGGATTTAATGCTAATTCCATTTTTCTCATCACTTAAACCTTTGCTTAAAATTTCTTACGCTGCTGAGTTGGAACACATTTTTCTCTTAGAAGGCTGACTGGTTCCCATGTGCGATCGCTCCTTCTGAGGTTTAAAAGCTGAGTGATTCTGATTAAGTCGATATTTGGGGTGACCAGATAGCTCAGAAGATTGCTTCAACCCATTGCTGAAGTCTCCTACTACTAAAAGCGTATCTTGCGTAAAAGGTTGAGTTTTATATTCTCCGACAACCGAGACAAGAGCCGATTCTTCTAGCTTGCCAGTTTGTAGGGTAAAACCAGTTTGCTGCCAGTCCAGGCTGATATTACTGCATTTCTTACTATTACTGATTTGAAAATTTAAGAAATCCCGATGACCCGGTGTATCTAAGCCACCTGTCACTTCTAAAAAGTCTAAGCGGACAGGTTTACGAGTGACATCGTATACACCAAACGCAATTCTACCGAGGGTATTTGCTGCTTGAGTGTCTGCATTTTGCAAACTTGTGTTCATCTGCAAAAATCCTGAAAAGTTAAACGAGAACGTTTCTCCTGCCGGGACGAAGAAAGCACCTGCAACAGTAGCAAATCCCTCAGCTACTCCTTTAAAGCTGGTTCCTTCACTAATGACCTCAGCCGTGACGCTGCTCAGTCCAATGTCTTTATTGGTAATGGGATTTAGACCGAAAAATGCATCTGCGATCGCCACAGCAAGCACCTTACCAGTTTCACTGAATACAACACTATTAGTCACCGTGTCGCTTTGAGCCGCGATCGCTGGTTGATTGAAGTTGTTAAAGATAAAACTTTCTGTAGAAATTGCTCTGGCTTTACTAGCTTCTAGTGCATTACTAGATCTAACTGTGGCAATCCCCCCTAAACCCCGAGTCTGACCAGGCATTAAGGCGATCGCATCTTTCTTACTCAAATAAGAAGATTTTAGTAAAGTTTGCTTTGAGTCTGTAATAGTACTTAAATACTGACTTGTTTCTTTCATAACATTTCCTGTTAAAAAGTAAGTTAAGTATTGAAACTTCAGCAACTTATTTAGTTACAATTGCTGAAGTGTCTGAACGTTAGCCTTCAAGTTAATATAAATTAGCTGGACTTTCGTAAGAGGAGTGTAAACCCTCCCTCTTCCTCATAAAGAATTTATAAAAACTGTTTTACCCATTCTGATCCTTTAGTTCTTATCTTTTTCCTTTCAGGTGAGACGGAAAAGTTAAGTAAGAGTAGTATTTTCTTATACACTGTTAAATTAAGTTATCAAAGCTAACACTACTAAGTATCGGATTTTACATTTACCTTCAACGATAGAATTCTTTATGAAGAAACTGTGAATTTCTCTGGTTTTCTGTGAAGAATCGATGAATTCTTTGAAATTCCTATCTCGAAACAATTGCTTTATTTGAATTTTTAGCGAATAAACAGAAAACGGGCAAAAAATTGCTCAATCCTTGTCTGTTAAAGGATAAAAGCTCAAGAGTTTGACTGAGAAATGTTCTGGTGCTGGCAGAGATTCATGGTAGTACAGCTATGTTTTGTCACTGCTTTGTCACTTTAGTTGTCCGTAGAGTCACTAGCTTTTATTTTGATTTCTGATATTATGTGACCAATGTTGCAGATCGATCTTGCACAATCGGTTTCAGCTTCACGGAAATCTAGATTAATTCAAAGATCGAGTTGAACCCAGCAGGTTTAACTCATTGGTAGTTTTGAAATTATTGACCATCATTGCATTAAATGAGGTTCTCACAATGGCATCTACCCCTACCGAACGCATTTTGACTTTACACCGTCAGTATTTCGGTATCGACAGTGTACTGATTCATTGATTCTCAGATATCTCAAGGATGATCAAGGCTAGTTAGCTTTTTTATCTTCACTGATTCCTTGATCTTTAAAGATTTTCGTAAGTTCGTGCTTTTGATTAGCAATGCAGAATCATTGAGTTCAGGCAATGTTAATCATAGAAGCGGTAGATTTGTTTGTTCGTCAGTTATTCGCTTTTGTAGGATCACGGTTCTGCTAATCGATTAGTTCTTTTATTCCAAATTTTTGATTTGGAAGACTAGCTTGGTGTTCCGTTTTATTTATGAAGAAAAGTATTTTTGTCTACGTTTTTAGGTGGTACCGGAAATGTGGAAGCTGAGTTGATTTTAGGGTTTTACAACTAATGAGGTTTGGTCATGAGCCATAATCTTAAGGTGAGAGGTTTAAATTTTACTCTCCGACCTTCAGAATCCTTAGAAAACCCGTCAGCGATCGCCCAACTGCTGACGGCAAGCCAGGTTGATGCAAGTGTTATTTCGCAAATTATTCAAGCATTTGAAGTTAGCTACTTTCAATTAGGAGATGACATTCTGGTGCCTTCGCCAGAAGACTTAAACAATGTCGTCTCAGATTTCTATTTGATTTGTCAGGGTCAGGTGCGCTTGCTTTGCCAAGGCGAGCATCACCCCCGATCAGTAACAGCAATGTTATTAGATGTAAATAGTGGGTTTGGGGCAGATCATTTATTGAGTCCTACGCCCTTTCCCTACCGGGCGATCGCCGTGGGAAGCGTTCAGATTGCTCGGCTGGCGGCAAATCAACTCGCACCTTTGTTAGAAAAATATCCACTGCTGCGATCGCATTTACAGCAAGCTGCGCTCCAGCGAGAACGGGTAATTTTTTTCAAGACGGCTACTTCACTGGAATCTTGTTCGAGTCATCAGCTTAAGCAATTTACATCTCTATTAACAGAACAGCAGATAGCTGCGGGTGAATCTTTAACCCACGCCACGCCTGCTGATACAGGTCATTTTTGGCTGCGGCAGGGCAAAATTTTCAAGGCGGCAGATGAGGCGGCAGACGATGTCCATTCATTAAGTTCTGGAGATCTGATTCCTACCCATTGGGGCTATCCAGAAGCCACTCCACCCCATTGGGTTGCCCAAACCGACTTACGAGTTTATGTCTTACCTTTTAATCAGTGGCAAGCTGCTAATGCCATTATTCCTACCTTAAACCTGTCGGCGTTAGATGGGGATGCGGAGTCTCAGCCTGTATCAAAGCCTTCTACATCAAAACCTTCTACAAAGCCGAGCGTGGCGCGATCGCCTCAATTGCACCACTATCTACACAAACAGAAAATTCCTTCTCAGCTAGAAGCCACCCCATCAGAGCGAGAAGCGATCGCTTTTCCAAAACCCCTAAAACGCCATCTCTCCGACTTTCTACAGCGCTACCCCTGGATAGAGCAGCAAAGCTCTTCTGATTGCGGTGCCGCTTGTTTGGCAATGCTTTGTGCTTATTGGGATAATCCTCTTCCCATCCATGTTTTACGAGAGCGAGCCAATGTCGGGCGATCGGGTACCTCGCTGAAAGGATTAGCCAACGCAGCAGAAAATGTCGGCTTTCACGCTCGACCTGTGCGAGCTAATCTAGTGCGGATGGCAGAACAAACCGAGCCCTGGATTGCCCACTGGGAAGGAATGCACTACGTTGTTGTCTATCAAATCAAAGGGGATCAAGTCATCCTGGCAGATCCGGCGCTGGGTCGCCGTCGCGTTACGCGCGCGGTTTTTCAAGAGCATTGGACAGGTTATGCTTTGTTGCTAGAACCTACGGCGAAACTATCCGAATCTGAAACTCAAAAATCCTCATTTGGACGCTATTTTGGAACGTTATTTTCCTACCGATCCCTGATTGCACAAATCATCTTTTTCTCTGTGCTGATTCAGGTTTTTGGATTAATTACCCCTTTGCTAACTCAAGTGATTCTCGATCGCGTTGTGGTTGAGAAAAGCCTTAACACTTTAAATGTTTTTGCTCTAGGACTACTACTCTTTACTTTTGGAAACATTGGTTTATCTTTGGTCAGGCAATACCTGCTGAGCTTTTTATCAAATCGTCTGGATTTGACTTTAATTAGTGGCTTCATTAGCCATACGCTCTCTTTGCCCCTAAAGTTTTTTGAAGCTCGACGAGTCGGTGATATTCTGACTCGCGTTCAAGAAAATCAGAAGATTCAAAGATTTTTGATTCAGCAGGTTGTCTTAGCTTGGTTAAACTTTTTAACTGGGTTTATTTACTTGGGGCTAATGCTCTACTACAACTGGCGGCTGACCATGCTGGTGCTGCTGCTGATTCCGCCCATCCTGCTGCTCACCTTGGCGGCAACCCCAATGCTGCGACAGATATCGCGAGAGATCTTCAAAGAAACAACTGACCAAAGCTCAGTTTTAGTAGAAATGATGACGGGTATTAATACCATTAAAGCGGTCGCGTCGGAACGAGAGATACGATGGCGATGGGAAGATCATTTAACTCGTCAGATGAATACCCAGTTTCGGGGGCAAAAGCTAGGCATTAAGCTGCAAGCAATGAACGGTTTGATTAATGGCATCGGTAGCACGGCGTTGCTGTGGTATGGCGCAACACTGGTGATTCAAGATCAACTGACCATTGGGCAATTTGTTGCGTTCAATATGATGATGGGCTACGTCATTAGCCCTATTATTGCCTTGGCTAATCTGTGGGATGAATTGCAAGATGTCTTGATTTCCATTGAGCGGCTTGATGATGTGTTTGAAACTGCGCCTGAAGCCACACCTGGACAGTCTTTATTGATGCTGCCTTGCTTGCGGGGTAATGTCCGTTTTGAGAACGTTACGTTTCGGTACAGTGAAGATGAGGAGCGAAATACACTCCAAAACATTTCTTTTGAGGCTGAGGCAGGGCAAATGATTGCCATTGTCGGGCGTAGCGGCTCTGGGAAGACTACTTTAGTTAATCTTTTGGAAGGTCTTTATCAACCTAATCATGGGCGAGTTCTGATTGATGGACATGATATTCGTCATGTTTCACAGCAATCCTTACGATCGCAGTTTGGAGTTGTTCCTCAGGAATGTTTTCTCTTTTCAGGAACAATTTTAGAAAATATTACGCTCTACCGCTCAGAATACTCTTTAGAACAGGCTGTAGAAGCTGCAAAGCTAGCTGAGGCACATGGATTTATTCAAAATATGCCCCTTGGCTACAGCACTAAAGTGGGAGAACGAGGCGTTTGCTTATCGGGAGGACAACGGCAGCGAATTGCGATCGCGAGGGCACTGCTAACGCATCCCCGGGTCTTAATTCTAGATGAAGCGACAAGCGCTTTGGATACTGAATCTGAAAGCCGCTTTCAACACAATTTAATGCAAATTAGTGGCAAATCTTCTAGAGAGACACGCACTGTCTTTGTCATTGCTCATCGTTTGTCTACTATTCGCAATGCAGACAATATTTTAGTAATTGATCGAGGCAATCTTGTTGAACAAGGAACGCACACCGAATTAATTGCTTCTCACGGTCTTTATTATCATTTGGCGCAGCAACAGCTAGACCTGTGAAATTGGCGATACATCAACTCAATATTTGAAACAGATGGGCATCTAAAGTTTATTCACTTTTATCAAAAGGAATACCTCTATGCGTTTGCACAACTTTTTAGGCGATTCTTTAGTCGATACAGATTCTACGCCCTCTCGTAGATATTATTTATCCCAACAACTTGCGATCGCTGATTTAAGGGCAGTCACCTTTGCGCCTCTGGGCGATCGCGAAGCAAAGTCAATTCACGGTGGGATCGCTGCTCCTGATAGGGTTGTCCCAGAGAATTTTACCCCTGCGCCAACGCCTTCAGTCCACCCTCCTACACCGGGTCACCCTCCCTCCGATCTCCATTGGAGTCCAACGCTTCAAAACGTGCTCGATCGTCCATCCTCAAATTTACCTTGGCATCTAGCAGCAGCCGGAGTTTTATTTTGCTCTGTCTTTGCGGCTTGGGCATGGTTTGGACAAATTCAAGAAGTTAGCACTGCCGCCGGAAAACTGATTCCTAAGGGCGAGGTTTACAAAGTTCAACCGACTGCCCAAGCTGAGGTATCCAGGGTTTTGATTCGAGCAGGGGAGAGGGTAGAAGCAGGACAAATACTGGCTGAATTAGATCAGCGGTTAGAACTCAACGAAATTGCAGGCTTGCAGGAAAGCATTCAAGCAGATCAACTGGAATTAATACAGACGAAAGGATTAATTGCTCAAGCTCAACTAGAAATGCAGACGAGGCAAGCTATTTCGGCTGCGCAAATGCAGTCTCAAGTGGCAGCGATCGCTGAGGTTCAGACCGATGCTAATACCTACCGCCAACTCCTCACCGATTTGCAAGCTGAGATGACTGCTTATCAGAGTCGTCTTGACCGCCTCCAACCCCTAGTAGACGAAGGAGCGATCGCCCAGGATCATTTATTTGAAGTGGAGCAAACCTTGCGGCAACGCCAACAAACTGTTACCCAAAACCAAGGAAATTTGCAAAAAGTCTCAGCTTCAGGCGCCCAACTGCAAGCTAAACTCGCACAAGCAGAAGCAGAAGGGCAACAGAGCCAGCTTGAAGCCCAACAAAAATTGCAGCAGTTAACTATTCAAGTCAGCCAGTTACAATCCAAAATTGCAGCAACTGAAAATTCCCTGAAGGCAGCTAAAACTAAGCTGAAGTATAAGTTTATTCATGCTCCGGTAAACGGCATTGTCACTGATCTAAATGTGCATAACATTGGAGAAGTAACGAAACCGGGTGAAACTTTCGCCGAAATTATGCCGAATGGAGCATCGTTAGTTTTATCAGCCTTTTTACCTAATCAGGAAGCGGGCTTTGTTAAAAAAGGAATGACCGTTAGGATGAAGTTTAATGCTTTTCCTTACCAGCGCTATGGAACGGTTTCTGGGAAAGTTTTGTTCATTGCTCCTGATGCCACAATAGACGAACAGCTAGGCTCTGGTTACCGCATTGAAGTTGCACTCGATCAGTCTACTATTGGCACACAAGCTACCTTGCTTAAAGCCGGACAGACTGCAACTGCCGAAATTGTCACCCGTCAGCGACGCATTGTTGACATTTTGTTTGAGCCACTGAAGCAACTGCAAAAAAACGGTCTTTCTCTGTAAACCGTTCTATAGAAGCAAAGCATTTGCATCAAACTCTCGGTTGCGTTTCCGAAACCTGACTGCAAATGCTTTGCAATGCTTTACTCCTGTGCCCCCACATTCTTCATTCTAAGATTGATACTATGAACGTTAGCTTTAATCAATCCAAAAACCGTGCGACTCTGCAATCTGGCAGAATCATGACTTCTGAACAAATGACTCAAGTCATTGAGGCGATCGTTGATGGCAAGTATTCCTGGGCTTGTGTCTTAATGCTGCATTCGATTGGTTATAACCCAATCGACTACATTCCTTACCGAACGTATGCTCGTATTATAAAAGACAATAGATTGAGCGATCGCCGAGTGAACTCCAATCTCTCTTTGGCTAACCGAATTAATGACTTAAGTTGTTTAGAGCCTCTAGAAAAAGAAGGCGATCGAACCCAAATCAATAGTGTACGAGGCGGAAGTCGCGCTCAATCCTATTTGCCGTCTTGGCTCACCCGATGGATGTAATGACTTTGTAGTCGAATAACCTGAATGAATTGTCTGCAATGAGTTCTTGAAAAAGCTTTATTGCAGACAATTTCCCATGAAATTTTATCCGTGTAATTAACCTGTAATTAACCTGAAAGAATCTGCCAAAATGGCAAGTCAAACTAAAAAGAAGACCCTATTCTTAAGAAGTAATCGTTCAAGTTGAGTTACAAATTTGTTAGTCCCTTGAACGAAGTTACAACTCGCTGATTCGTGATTCTTAAACAACAAACAAGGAGCAATCTCATGTTGATTTCTGATCTTAACTACCTGAACGAAGTTTCCTCCGAATCTACTGACTTATCTGGAGGATTCAATCTGGGCTATGATTTTAGCCACATCTACTTCAATGAGTACCTCAACATTTACAAGAATGCCTATGTGAACACCTATGCTAAGGGTCATTTGGCTACATCTGAGTCGGATGCTAATGCCTACGGCTATGGCACGTTTACCCAAACCTTCAACAACGCTAACACTACTCCTTTCAGCTCTCATTCAAATGGTGTAGCCATTGCGGGAACTGGTTACTAGTTTTTAGGTTTTCATTTCCTCTTGAGAATTGACACTATAGTGTGACTCGTTCTCAAGAAACTGAGGAAAGCTTAAAGCTTAAGAAAGTCACTGAAAGTTAAATAAAAAATGACTTTCAGTGATTTTCTATCTTTGATTACCAGAGGCATTCTGAATGCTTATTAGTGCCGCAGTGAGGAAAGTATTGATGGAAGTTGATGACCTGAATTATCTAATTTCAATTGACGTTCATAAAACTGATCAAGTTCAGGGAGGATTATTTGCTGCTGTCAATGTCAATACCTATGCTTCATACAATTTAAGTGCTGCTAATGCCAATGCTATTGCAGTAGGTCAGTTTACCCAAACCTTCACAGATACTCAGGCTAATCTTTATCAAGGATATGTTTCAGGTCATAGTACCGCCTACGCAAAAGGAACTGCCTACGCCTCCAATGGTAACGATACCTATTCAGTTAGAGCTACTGAGAGAAAGAGTTATTGGTGGTAAACCATAATTGAACAAGAGAGGTGCATCGCCATGACTAAACTAGATTGGTTTATATCTGACTCGGGTCAAAAGTATAGTCAAAGTTCTAGTTCTAGTAGTTCTTTCGTTTCTACAGAAGGTGCAGGGAGTAGCTCAACTGCGACCACAACTGAATTAGATGGTTCCCAAACCACAAGCAGTGAGCAGATTTATACGCCTGGTGCAACATCAAGTAGCGGCAGCGCGATCGCCACGTCTTCTCCTGATGGAGCAACTGTCAGCACTAGCGTTGCAGCACCATCCCCTGAGCCATCCCCTGAGCTATCCCCTGAGCCATCCCCTGAGCCATCTAATCAGCCTACAGAGTCAACTACCAACGTATCTCCTAACCAGCCTAAGGAGTTAATCATTGATGTATCCCCTGCTCCATCTTCCCTAATCTCTAGTTCTGATAGCTCACTGGTTTCTGCGATCGCCACATTACCGATATTAATCAGTGCCGTGAGTTTTTCTAGTCAGTTTCATCAAGATGGGAAGTTTGTCAAAGGTCGCAGATTTAACGATTTTATTCGAGGAGGACGGCGCAACGATCAACTGTGGGGCGATCGTGGGCATGACCATTTATGGGGCAAAGGTGGCAATGATTGGATGACTGGAGGCGCAGGCAATGATATTCTCCGAGGTGGGCAGGGAGATGATTGGTTGAATGGCGGCAAGGGTGATGATGTCCTGATCGGTGGCTTGGGTCAAGACTGGCTAACTGGCGGCGATGGCGCTGATCGGTTTGTCTTGAATAAGGGAGTCACTGACCTCACCTTAGCCAATGTGATTATAGATTTTGATGCCGCCGAAGGTGATGTAATTCAAGTAGCAAAAAATATCGCTAATCGTGCCAAAGCTTTGCAAAATATTGTATTTGAAGTCTTTGACTCAGATGGAAACGGGAGCTTTGATGCAACTTTAATTCGATCAGGCGGTAGTAGAATTCAAGCGATCGTTCTCAACACTGTTAATTCATCGGGTCTATCGACGTTAATTTATTCAAATTTAACATTATCATCTTAAGCCATGCTTTGTTCATCAGTGCAATCTCTTCAACCCGAAGCCATTGTTGATTTCTTAAAACGAGAAATCATCTTAAAGGACATTTATAAACGGGTACTGTCTCAACAAATTATCAGCGAAACGGTAAAGGCAAAAGGCATCACCGTGACCGCAGACGAAATTCAAGCTGAAGCCGATCGCCAGCGGCATCAAAGGCACTTGGAAAGTGCAACGGCAACCTTTTCGTGGTTAAACGAGCAGTTAATGACACCAGAAGATTGGGAAGCTGGAATTAGCGATCGTCTAATTGCAGCAAAATTGGCAGAATCACTCTTTGGTCATGAGATTGAAAAATACTTTGTTGAACATCAGCTTGAATTTGAGCAAGTTTTACTCTATCAGTTAGCTGTGCCCTATCTTCAGCTTGCCCAGGAATTGCTTTACCAAATTGAAGAAAACGAAATCGGCTTTTATGAGGCAGCACACCTTTACGACTTAGATGAACAGCGTCGTCTCCAGTTTGGCTATGCAGGAAAACTATATCGATGGAGCTTTACTCCAGAAATTGCAGCTATTCTCTTAGGCGCTAATACTGGCGAGGTAATTGGACCAGTTCAGGCTGAACAAAGCTATATCCTGTTAATGGTTGAAGAATTTATCCCTGCAAGGCTTACGCCTGAGATTCGTCAAATTATTCTCGATCGATTGTTTCAAAACTGGTTAGACCATGAATTGACACTCATTGCCCAATAAGCGAAGAACACCGTTTTTCTTTAACCCCGCTCCTAAGAGGATGTCTGAGAAGTATCAAAGATTCTTACACTCGCCCCCCACCCCCCATTCTGGGGCAGGACTTCCGAACCAATGCTCCTTCAAAGTCCCCCAGAATGGGGGATTTAGGGGGCGGATCGGATAGCAATCTAGACTTCTCAGACATCCTCTAAAGGAAAGGGGATTTGAGCAGATTCATCCTTTCATGCAGCAATGCCAAAAAAAAGGGAGCGCTCAGCACTCCCCCTTGTCGTTTCTGACGAAGTTTTAAGCCAAGATGAACGATGAATGAGTGATAGTATTTGCCTTTATATTCGTTAAGAATACGATCGCCTCTTGTCCATTTTTTAGACTAATCACTGTGTCATCGGCGCGATCGCCAATTCCTTGAAGAATCGAAAGGCGATCGAAGCTCAAACCTTTAGACAGTGCAAGCAAATCATTGCCCACCTCAAAGTCAGCAATGGTATCAGTCCCGGCTCCTTTCGCTAAAGCAAACACGTCTCTGCCGCTACCGCCGTGCAAGAAATCGTTCCCTTTGCCACCGATCAGCCAGTCATTGCCTTCACCGCCCGTGAGAACATCGTCGCCCTGACCGCCATCTAGGTAGTCATTGCCCTCGCCACCCCGCAGCAGGTCGTCGCCACCCAAACCAGAGAGGCGATCGTCGCCACCCTGACCGTTAATGACATCATTGGAGGAATTAAAGCCTTCAATGTCATTATCCAAGTCATTTAAGAAGGTGACAGAGTTGCGGTTAAAGATGCGATCGAAATTCCAGTTGCGGTTGAAGACATCAAAGCTATCCTCAATCTTGGTTTGTCCCTCAAATAGGAGGTTGCCTAAATCGACAGAAGCGCCAGTAGCTTTCTGCAAATTGTCCAAATTTTCGAGGGCAAAATCATTGAGGACAACTTTGGTATCAGAAACTCCCTCAAACGTCAGTTCTAAATCACTACCCTTTTGATCGAGCAGTAGGTTCCGCGCTGTTAAACCCGCCCCTACAAACTTGATGGTATCAACTTCGGCACGAGTTGCTGCCGACGGATTCACGCCCGTACCAATGCCGCCAAAATCTGAAATTGTGGCAGTGCCATCACCTTGCTGAACGACAAAGCCATCTTGTCCACCCTTGCCTGTTGCAGGCGGCGGTGTAAATTCGTAGATGGCAGTGTTGTTACTGACTTCGTAATTCACAATTAACAGCGGCTTACCGTTGGGGCTGCGGTTGGCAGAAATGAACGCGACACCCTCTGGAGCAGCGTCAGTCGCGACTTCGGCGGTAAAATCGCGGCTATTTGTGTAATCCACGAACGTTGGTTTTTCGGGATTCGTAACATCGTAAGTCATGACCCCGCCGACTCGCTCAAGACCAACGAATGCATAAACCCGTCCGTTAACATTGCCGATCGCAATACCTTCGGGTTCAGGTCCTTTATTGTCGCTACGGGTGTCGAAACTGTCGTTCTCGCTATTGGAGTTGAAGTTAGTCGGCAATGCTGCTGCTGTGATGCGCTCAAACTGGTCACCGCTATCGAAGACCTGCTTAATACTGGCATCAAAGATGGAGAAAGAGCGAGCGCCAAAAGCTTCAATGCGTTCAAAATCGCCATCACCATCTAAGTCGCCAGAAGAGCTAGAAACGGTTAAACGACCGAGCGCAGTGTTTTGTTTCAAGGCGGCAGCATTCGGAAAAATCGTCGGATCAAGCACATAGCGACTGCTACCCACCCGAACTTCATCTGCAAAACCGTCGTAGTCGCGACCGTCGCCTTCGTTAGCTGTAACGATGTAGGTGCGTCCATTAGCAGCAGTAAACCGAGCAATGCCATCAGGCTGGTACAAACCAAAAATAGGATAGTTTTGAATGTTAATTTTGCCATCTCTATCACTAGCATCAAGTCCATTGCCAGGGAGTGAATGATTTTTGAGACCGAGCGGCAAAATATCAGTGACGGTGGCAGTGGCAATGTCTACGATCGCGATCGCGTTGTTTTCCTGTAATGCTACCCAAGCCGTTTTGCTGTCGGGCGAAATAGCAATGTATTCTGGCTCTAGGTCTTGAGCAACGCTGGCATTGGGTCCCGTGATGCGGACACCTTTTGCCTGCAATTCTGCCTTGCGATCGTTAAACGATTCAAATCCAGCGCTGGAAACCGTTGCATTGTCAACACCATTTGAGAGATCAATAATGCTAACTTCCCCCACTGGATCGATCGAATCGGGTTGATTATAGCTGCTGGGTTCTCCTTCAATGGCAACTAAAACCTTTTTGCCATCGGGAGTGAAAGTTAGCATATCCGGTCCCGATCCAACGGTAATCTCTTTTAGAATTTCACCCTGAGCGTCTAGAAAGAGAACTTTACCCGGATCGGTACTGACTGTAGAAACGATCGAAACTGCAACCAGCCCATTACTCACCGCAACGCTACTGGCATCACCAAAGTCAGAAAAATCCAGGGCTTTAACTAGGGTCGGGTTGCTGGGGTTGCTTAGATCTAGAATTTCGATTATGGGCCCCGTTGCAACCACGAACAGCTGCTTAGTGATTGGGTCGTAAGCACTAATTTCTGAACCTGCGCCCGCATAGTCTCCGATTTTCGTCAGTACGCGAGAAAAATTAACAGTGTCATCCAGCGCTGGAATGCCAGCTTCTGAACCCAAAGTGTGTAACGTTTGAAGTTCTGATACCATATCTAAACCTAAATGAATGTGAAGCGAACTCAATTTGTGCCTTGATATGAATCTCATGGCAACTTTAAGAATTCTTTAACAAATTTTTAATTCCCCAGTAGTTTTACTAGAACTTTATACTGCGGGGTTGGGTTAAGTAGCTGCGATGAAGCCATGAAGGATGCCGTGAAGCTTCTACGCTAGCGTGTGAGTACTGTAGAGCCTGTTAACTAGGTTGTTGACCTGAAGGAAACAATCTAACTGCATCGGGATTGACAAGACAGTTGACCCGATCGCCAACTGCGATCGTGCCTGATGATAAGCGCGCCTGTAAAATCGTTCCTGAGGGCGTTTGCACCCAATAAGCGTAGTCACGTCCTAGAAAATGGCGATCGCGTACCACAATTTGACTTTCTGGGCTAGGGTGCAGCTTTAAATCTTCTTGCCGAATCATCAAAGCTCCTGTCTCCTCCGCAAGATCCTGCTTAATTGAAAAGCTTCCTACCTCAGTCTGCCAAATAGAGCTATGGCGCTGTGCCGATAAAAAATTAGCTTGCGTCACAAACTCAGCGACAAAGCGAGAGGCAGGATAGCGGTATAACGCTTCGGGGTTATCAAGCTGTTCAATTTTCCCCTGATGCATCACTGCTACTTGGTCGCAAATCGCCAGCGCCTCTTCTTGATCATGGGTGACAAAAATTGCAGTAGTGTGAGTGTCTTTCAAAATCTCTCTAATCTCTCGACGTAGATGCAGCCGCACTTGCACATCCAAATTACTCAGCGGTTCATCTAGCAGAATGAGTGAAGGGCGACGGGCGAGGGCACGGGCAAGGGCGACACGCTGCTGCTGCCCACCGGAAAGCTCATGGGGATAGCGATTTTCTAATCCTTTGAGCCCAACCAGGGCAAGAGTTTGAAGCACAGGGTCTGCCTTTACTTTTTGCCCCGCTAATCCAAATGCTATATTTTTAGCGACGCTTAAATGAGGAAATAACGCATAGTCCTGAAATACCATGCCCATGTCCCGTCGTTCGGGTGAAACCCAATGTCCATTGCCTGCTACGATTTGTCCGGCTAGGGTGATGTGACCTGATTGAAGCGGCTCAAACCCAGCAATGAGTCGCAGCAAGGTTGTTTTGCCGCAGCCTGAAGGGCCCAATAATCCTAAAATTTCACCAGGATGGAGGGTGAGGGAAACTTGGGTAACCGCAGGGGTAGGGGTTTTAGGAAATTGGCGGGTGACATTTTCAATTTGAAGAATTGGCGAGACGAGAGACATGCGATCGCTAAGAAATTTGAATATTTGAACAGTTCGATGGGTGAGTTCGGTGAACCGCCACAGACTCATGATAGAGTGATTCCTGAAATAGATTCTCAATTAGCGGGATTTAAGTTCGCCTTTTCTTAGATTGATGCAATATTTTTCTGGCTCAACGCGCTGGCAGTCTTGGCGATTAGAAGGTTGGACTTTACTAGTAGGAGCGATCGCCCTCTTATTGTCCTTGCCGATTCTGACAGTCCTCAGCAGTATTTTGACCCCCAGCGGCAATATTTGGTCGCATTTGGCTTCTACTGTTTTAGGAAGTTATCTCTTTAACTCTTTGGCATTGATGTTAGGAGTGGGCTGCGGTGTCATTGGCGTTGGCGTTAGCACCGCATGGTTGGTTACAATGTGTCGCTTTCGGGGCAGTCGAGCGCTTGAGTGGCTGCTGTTACTGCCGTTGGCAGCGCCCGCCTACATCTTGGCATATGTTTACACCGAGCTTTTGGAGTATTACGGCCCTATACAAACAGGTTTACGAGCATTGTTTGGCTGGAGCAGTGCCGCAGAGTATTGGTTCCCACCCGTGCGATCGCTGCCTGGCGCAATCTTGATGCTGACATTAGTGCTCTATCCCTACGTGTACTTATTAGCGCGAGTCGCGTTTTTAGAGCAATCTGTTTGCACCTTAGAAGCAAGCCGGGCTTTGGGCTGTAATCCTTGGCAAAGTTTTCGGCGGGTGGCTTTGCCGTTGGCACGTCCGGCGATCGCAGCAGGTACAGCTTTAGCATTAATGGAAACGCTTAGCGACTTTGGAACGGTGCAGTTTTTTAGCGTTAACACCTTTACCACAGGAATTTACCGCACTTGGTTCGGCATGGGTGAACGGATTGCGGCATCACAACTGGCGGCTTGTTTGATGGGGTTCATCCTGGTGCTGATTTTAGTCGAACGCTGGTTTCGACAACGGGCAAAGTATTATCAAAGCGGCAGCCTCGATCAGCGAATACCCAGATACGCCCTGGGTGGAATGCGGGAAGCGATCGCTCAGAGCGTTTGCGTTTTACCCATTTTGATAGGATTTGTGATTCCGGCAATAACTCTGTTGCAACTGACTCTAGCCAGTTGGAATGAAACTTTTAATCCTCGGTTTTGGAGCTTTGTTCAGAATAGCTTGTTGATGGCAGGGCTAACGGCAGGCATTTGCGGGGCAATCGCCTTGATTATGGCTTATGGCTTACGGTTGCATCCGACTCGGAGCATGATTTTAGCAGTGCGATTAGCGGTCATGGGTTACGCCATTCCAGGATCGGTGATTGCGGTCGGAATCTTAATTCCGATGGGGCAGGTTGATCAGCTAGTGGATGCTGTTATGAAATCGACCTTTGGTATTTCTACTGGGCTACTGTTAAGCGGCACGATCGCGGCACTCATTTTTGCCTATCTTGTTCGCTTTTTGGCAGTAGCTTTTAGCACTGTTGAAGCGAGCTTAGAACGAATTAAACCCAACTTAGACGAGGCTGCTCATTCTTTGGGGCACAATACTCAGCAAACCTTAACGCGTGTGCACGTCCCCTTGATGCGAAGCGGATTGTTGACGGCTGCGTTGCTCGTTTTTGTTGATGTCATGAAAGAATTGCCTGCGACCTTAATTGTTCGCCCGTTCGATTTTGACACGCTAGCTGTGCGCGTTTACCAACTTGCTTCAGATGAACGGCTAGCAGAGGCAGCCGCACCAGCGCTAACAATTGTTCTGGTCGGAATGATTCCAGTGCTAACCTTAAGCTGGCAAATTCGTCGAAGGCAGTCTTCGTCTTCAGGTGAAAATTAATGAGTCTTTTTATGTATTTACAAAAAATTAGTATTTTTCTCAGTTCTATCCTGTTCTTTTCACTGATGAGTGGATGCGCTAAGCCCGATCCTCGCGTCGATCTACTCAAGACTAAAAGCTGTGTCGAATGTCAGTTAGCTAACAGCGATTTTAGTAACGCTGATTTTAGTAAGGGTCTGCTAAATCGGGCTGACTTAAGCAATGCTAAGTTAACTGGAAGTAACTTGAGCGAAGCCCTCTTAGATAGTGCTAACCTGAGTAACGCAGACCTGAGCAACGCTAATCTTCAAGGTGTGGCACTCACCTCAGCTAATTTAAGTGGTGCAAACTTGAGTAAAGCTAACTTAACGGGGGCATATTTGCGCAATGCTAATTTAAGCAATGCTGATTTGAGGGGTGCAAACTTAAGCCAAGCTAATTTAACGGGGGCAAAATTGCAGGGAGCTAAGTTGCAAGGCGCAACGCTGACGGGAGCAATCTTGCCAAATGATCAGGTGAAGCCATGATTTTTTTACCGATGGTTTTACTCCGAAGAAATTTGGTCTAATCACTATGGTATGACGGATGTAGAATTTTGGGATGGGAAATAACAGCGCGTTGATACACAGAATTCGTTAAGCATCCAGTAAGATACAAAGCCCGATCGTAATCTGGGCGATCGCGAATCAGGCTTTGTATGAGACATGCTACAAGTATGAGACATGCTACAACGGGCTTTACTTAGACATTTTTATGTCCATCCCGCGCGATCCATAATTTGAAGCGCTTCAGCATTATTGCGACCAAAGACCGCTGCATTTAATGGATCATCCTTAAAGTCTCCAAAGCTTGTGATGACTGGATCAACGCGACTGCCTTGCACCACTGGATACTCGCTATTACCCAAAGCAAAAATCTCTTGTGCCTCTGGGCTGGCTAAATGCTCTAGAAACTGAACTGCCGCCGCTTTGTTGGGAGCCGTTTTAAGCACACCCGCACCACTAATATTGACGTGAGTGCCGCGATCGCCCTGGTTGGGGAAGAACACACCAATTTTCTCAGCCGCCGCTTTTTCTTCGGGCTTATCCGACTTCATTAACCGTGCTAAGTAGTAAGTATTGGCGATCGCCAAATCTCCTAATCCGGCGGCGACTGCCTGAATTTGAACCGTATCTCCTCCTTCGGGCGGACGCGCAAAGTTTGCCACTAAGCCTCGCGCCCAATTCTCAGTTTCACGAGCGTTCGTTGCCGCCAAAATAGAGCCAGTTAAAGACAGGTTATAAACATTGGTTGAAGATCTCACCAAAATTTTGCCACGCCATTTGGGATCACTTAACGCTTCATAGGTTGAAAGCTGCGTCGGATTCACCCGATCTTTGTGATACATAATCACCCGCGCCCGTTTAGAGAAACCAAACCACAATCCATCGGGATGCTGCAAATTCTCGGGAACAACGCGCTTCAACAGACTGGAATCAACCGCTTGAAACAAGCCTTGCTGCTCTGCCCGCCAAAGCCGACCTGCATCGACTGTAATCAACACATCTGCTGGGCTACTGGCACCTTCGCTCTTGATGCGCTCAATTAACTGGTCAGCTTCGGCTTCAACTAGCTTGACCTGGAACCCTGTTTTGTTGGTAAAACTTTGGTATAAGGCATTATCTGTGTCGTAATGCCGAGATGAGTAAAGATTTAACACCTTTGTTGAAGGCGCTTGCTGTGCCCGGGTCGGAGCGGTTCGCCCCAATGCAACTGCTGCTAGGGCAGTCCCTGCGCCTATAAAAACACGCCGATTCATCGCCATCGTCAGTTCTCTCCTAAAGTACTCGCCTGTAGATTATTTCTGTAGTTTTTTTAGATGCATCAGTCAAGCAACTCGCTTAGTAAGCTATTGCGTCTCTACAAATAATGACATAGATTTGCAATAGGAAAAACTTAATGTCAAAGTTAGTTTATGCTGAGTTGCAGCTTTAGCGATCGCATCAGATCCCTTAGAAGACCTGAAGATGGTTTCTAGCAAGGGTTAACGTTAAAAAATAATGCTAGACAGGTTTTATTTTTTGACAAGTTGCTCTAAAATGAAGGACAGAATTAGAATAAGTATTTAGAATCTTTATTAATAAACTCAGTTTTTTGGCGAAGCCCTAATGCATTCATGGAAGCACGGAAAGAGTTTGGCAACTCTCTTGGTTCAAAAGATCAAGCGTCCCTATTGGGTCGCTTCAGTGGTATTGCATGGATTACTTTTACTTGTCCCCCTTGCTTCCCCGCCTTCTACCGAAGCACCCCCAACCAAACCTATCAAGCTTACTCGTCTGCCTCTTGCTGAGCCTTCTCCAGTGCCTCTCCTGAAGCCTTCTCCAATCAGACAGCCTTCCCCTTTGCCCAACCCTTCTCAGATTCTGCCTTCCTCTGTGCCACCGTTGCCTAGTTCTCCACCCTCGCCAAGAGCATCTCGGGTGAATATTTCTCCTTCCCCACCGTCTCCTGCTCCTGTGGCCGCTACTCCTATCCCTTCCCCACCTTCGCCCAGCCCCTCACCCAGTTCATCACCTGATCCTTTACCTACGCCGTTATCTACGCCATCACCTAGTCCTACAATTCCTCCTGACCCCTTCGCAGGCTTTCCCCATGTTTCTGGTGCGCAGGCAGGATGTGCAGGGTCTGAGCGCTGCTGGCAAACTGCTGACACTCAGTGGCGATCGATCGCCGTTAACATTCAGCAAGATCTTCAAGATAAAGGCTATGTATTAGATCCGTTACCTTTAGCAGATGAGACTGGGCGACAGGTTTATCGAGTTTCTAAAGCAGGCGAAGAGCCTTACTATCTCAGTTTTATTTCAACACCACAAGGTACTATTTATTCTTCTACTGAACGACCAATGACTCCAGAGGAGATGAATATATTATCGGGGGTTTGACAGCGTTTGCAATCTGGGCTACGACCTTTATTTTTTACATTTCTACGGTATTTGATCTCATCTCTCATCGTGGCATTATCATGTTGTCTTCAGTCGTATTATCAATCATGGCGATCGCTGATAGACTGGAAAAGGGAGAGTTTTGGTATCAGTTTTTAAGGCAAGAAGATCGGTGGTGCAAGAGGGATTGACAACAAAGGTGACTTTGAAAGGATGTGTAACGATCGCCCTGCTGACGCTAGGATTGGCGAGTTGCGATCGCCCAACTACCCTATCTTCCTCGTCGCCATCTTCCTCATTGCCCTCGCTTAGTCCTGTTGCTACGACGGTATCGCCTACACCCTCTCCACCGACTGCGGCAGAGCGAACCGCCGCTAACACGTTCCGGCAGCAAGGACTGGACTATCGTAACCAAGGACTCTACGACGAGGCGATCGCGGCTTTGCAAAAATCTGTTGCGTTAGATCCCGGTGAACTTTCTGGGCGTGTCATCCTGGGCTGGACGCTTCATCTGGCAGGTCGCGAAACAGATGCCACTCACCAGTTAAAGCAAGCACTGGTTCAACAGCCCACTCATGTTCCAGCGCTCAATGCTTTGGGAATTGTGTATTTGGTCAGTGGTGATCTCAATGCAGCCGTTCAGACTCATCAAAAAGCCGTTGCACTTCAATCTGATAATGAAATTGGGTACTTTAACTTGAGTTTGGCTTACCACCGACTCAATCGCTACCCCGATGCGATCGCCAATGCTCAACAAGCCACACAGTTAGAGCCTGAGAACCCACATCCCTGGCTAGCGCTGGCGATCGCTCACTGGAGCAGCAACGAACCCACCCTGGCTGAAGAAGCCTACCAACAAGTCATCCGCCTAGATGCTCAATATGGTAATGCTGCGATGCTAGACCCGCTCAAGTTTGCTGGGTTTAGCCAGAATCAAATTCAGTTAGTTGAAATAATCCGGCAGTCCAGCTAGCAGATTGAGAAAAAATTGCATCGACATGAGCGCCCACTTAAGCGAAGCTGTACATCTTCTTAATAGCAATATGTTAAAGTTGAGACATGGCAACACCAAAGATCCGAAAGACACCTGGAATTTGCAACGGAGCCGCTTGTATTGGTCGGACACAAATTCCGGTGTGGAAATTAATTGAACTATCTGCGCAAGGATGCTCAGAGGCGAATTTGCTGGGTGACTACCCTCAGTTGACTAGAGATGACTTGAAAGCCGCCCGCACTTACTACGCTCAAAATACAGAAGAAATTGACGACGCGATCGCTTCTCAGTCCTAAGCCCTAAACTGGGCAGATAATGAGCAGATTGTTAAAGAAGTTAAATTTCCTGACTTTAATATCATCTTCAAGAAATCTAACATCTTGAAATCTAGGGTTGGTAATTTTTAAGCTTGCCCATCTCTCCTAGCGCTGACTATTTACAGGTGGAAAAGATTCCGAAGCTGTTCATTTCTATAGGCTATCTGAGTCGGCTCAAAGATTTTTTGAACGGAGACAACAGCAAAATCATAACCGATCTCATCATCGATAAAGAAACGATCGTCCATCGGGTTTTGTCAGTCGATCGCTACAGCGTTACACCTGTTTTTGTTTTAGCCTTTGACTCTGATTTTGAAGCTGCTGTCAATGTTACGAATACGCTGAATGCAAGCAGAATTTCAGTTGATCTGGAACAAGCTGAAAGAAGGTAAGTCATCGTCACGGTGAATGATAGAAGTGAGTATTTGATCGCATTAAAGATAATTGACTCAGACGATTAAGTTAAACCGCTTCTTTTATTCTTACAAAGTAACTATGATAAAAGCAGTCTAAATCACTTAGAAAAACGTTGCTCATGATTGACTTTGCAGTGTGGGATGGGTTGCTGCATCAGTATGTAGACCTGCAGGGACGAGTTGATTATCAGGCGTGGAAAGTTCAGCACCCTCAAACGCTAACCCGTTGGCTGACTGATTTAGAACAGTTAGACCTTGACCCCGCTCCCACCCCTGAACAGCAGCTTGCCCTTTGGATTAACCTCTACAATGCATTCACAGTTTCGACCATTTTAGAACGCTATCCGATCGCCTCAATTCGACCGTCTATATTTGGAATTCCTAACTGGCTCGCCTTTTTATGGTTTTTTCAACGGCGGGTATATCGCGTGGGTCATCAGACCTATAGCCTGGCTCAAATCGAAAATCAGATGCTGCGCGATCGCCTGCAAGAGCCACGTATTCACTTTGCAATTGTCTGTGCTTCCCTGGGTTGCCCCTTGCTTCGGAGCGAGGCTTACACCCCTGAAAAGGTAACTCGGCAGCTTGAAGAAGATGCGGCGCGGTTTATCAGTAATTCCGACAAGGTTCGCTATGATGCTCAAGCTGGAATTCTGTATTGCAGCAAAATCTTTAAATGGTATCAGCAAGATTTTCTGGCTGTATCGCCCTCCATTCCAGACTATGTTCGTTCCTTCCTCCAACCCGACTTGCCTTTGTCAGCCAGCACCCCCATTGTCTATCTCTACTACGATTGGAGCCTCAATCAACGGATGTCTTCATAGAATTGTTTGAGATAGGTTGCAGAAACGCCAATTCCCCATAACGCCCCGATGTAGACATATATTGCCGTTGCTTTCCAAACTCCCCAGTGTGCCACTCGGCGATCGGAGCTTTGCACGACGCGATTAACCTGACGGATTTTTCCCTTTTGGAGCAACCGCAAGCACAAATCACCATCTTCCATAATGGGTAGCGCTTCATTAAAACCGCCACACTCCCAAAAGTCTGTCTGCCGACAAAACATTACCTGGTCACCAAATAACAGGCGCAATCCTTTAAAAAATAGATGAGGTCTAAATAGTAAGGGTGCGTAGTAGGTTTTTAGGTAATGGTGTAGCGCAATTCCCCACCGGGTACGCTGGGCGCTAGTCATTAGAGAGACAAAGCCGCCACAGGCAATCTTTGGGTCGGCTAATGTTTGCTCTATCATTCTCACCAAGTCATCTGGCACCCAGGTATCGGCATGGAGAAAGCAAAGAATATCTCCGATCGCCACTCGAGCGCCATCATTCATTTGCACAGAGCGCCCCTGACGATTGCAGGAGAGAACATGGATACCCGCAGCTTGGGCAATTGCAATGGTTTCATCCTGACTTCCGCCATCGACAACCAGTACTTCTAAAGGTGGCGGATCAAGCACTGCCAGGTGTCGCAACGTGCGTCCTAGGCTGCTGGACTCGTTTAATGTGGGAATAATAATTGAGACACGCGGCATTCTAGTTTCCTACTTTTAACGAGGCAGCAGACGGCTTCAGCCCAAAGCAAAAACGGACGACATTAAAGCGTCTGATGATCAATTCGTACAACCCCAATGATAGGACGAGCGCTGTTGTGCTAATGATGATAAATTTTTGTGGAATTCCCGTTTGCCATTTCACAATATAGAATCCGATCGCAACAATGATGGGTTGATGCACAAGATAGAACGGATAGGAGGCTTTACTCGCATATTGCAGCAGCCAATGATTGAAGTTGAGATGCGATCGCCCCAAACTCAGGAGTGCCACCACCCAACACCAGCCGTTGAAACCTCGAAACGCCTGATAAATCATGTAGCTGGGCGAGTAGCTCCGTTCTGGAACCTTGCCCATTATCCACAGCCCCAACAAAATAGAAATACCAATGATTGCTGCTCCAAATATAAAGGATCTTTGGCGATCGACAATTTGCCACAGGCGGCGCTCTGATTCAAAGACATAGCCATAAACAAAGTAGGTTAGGTAGAGCAAAACATTTGCCCAATCATCATAGAGATTTTGAAAACCAATCCACTTAGGGCGAAATAGGGCTTCAATTAGCGCTAAGGGCAGAGCCAAATAGAATATTGATCCCAGCCGTTCCAGGTCTAGACTCAATTTTATATACCAATTTTGTTGAGCTACTTGTTTGAGCCATAGAAAACTGGGCAGGGCAACGAGAGAAAATACCAAGAGATAGATGACAAACCAAAGATGTGCCCATTCAAAATTTCCAGTTGGGCGAATACCGTTGAAGAACTGAGGGTAGAACTGAAGATAAGAAGCGCGATCGCCTGAGCTCTGTAAATGACGATAGTACACCTGGAGCGGCACCAACATTAGCGTTCCCCACAGGAACGGAATCAGGAGCCGCTGAAACCGCTCTTTGACATATTGTGCAGCGGTACGTGCTTCTAAAGAAAACCAGGTAGCGGCTCCTGAGAGGAAAAAAAATAGCGGCATATGCCACTGATGCACAAATAGAATGAAAATGCCGATCGCTGGACTGATCTCCGAATTGGTGACGTAAAACTGTCCCAAATCGCCTTGATAAAAAATGGCAGCCGTATGGAAATAAATTAAGAGTACTACTGCCAGCACTCTCAGCCAGTCCAGATCGTAGCGTCTTTGAGGATTCTTCATCCTAGTAAAACTTCCTTCATTTTCCATTCTTCCTGCGAAAGGATTTCTTTAAACGCAGCCCTGGTTTAATCAAAGATTAGACGGTGCTGCTTGTTCAACAGGGCTCCCCACACTGCATTATAAGGATGAACGAGTTGGGTGAGTTGCCCATCTTGAACCAACGCTCCAGGGCAGAGTTGCTTCGCTATGCGCCCTTCATTGATCCACTGAAAAAGACCGCCCTCTAAGTTAGAAACATCCTGAAAACCAGCACTCATGATCTGTTGCGCAACCCTGGCACTGCGATAACCTACTGAGCAGTAGACGACGATTGGGGTATGCTTCGAGACATTTTTGAGAGCAGGTGCGATCGCCAAGTTGGTGCCATCGAATAGTTGAGCTTCTGCCAGATGACTGACCGCGAACTCTGCCTCACTTCTAGCATCCAAAATTAGCGGCTGAGATTGCTGATCATTCATCAACGTTTGGGCAAACTCTATAGTCGTCATTCGTTGCACACTAGGGAATTTCAAGCGAATCAGCTTTTTAAGTAAGTTAAATGCGATCGCTTGTCTTATTGCAAACACTTTGAACTCCTCTAGCTGCTGCTTTGCGCTCAATTAGTCTAACTGGATTTAATCTACCAAATCTATTACGGCTAAAGTTTTTCCGGGCGATCGTGCTGATCTATTGAATTTCCTCCATAGGCAAGCCACCCTCTTTCCTAGAATTACTGACTCATTCATTAGACATAATCCATAAATTAAGGGAAATCTTAAACAGGATGAAACCTCCACAAATACCATTGACTGATAGCGGATTGATATAAGCTGCAAAACTAAAAAAGACTAAATTATGTTCAAAAGTGTGGTTGGTCATAGCAACGACCCAGATTCGCTCATTGCGATTACTGATGTTATCCATGAATGTAGTCATTCTTTGGCTGGAATGACTCCCCAAGCAGGCATTCTCTTCACAGCGATCGATTTTGATCACAAACTCATCTTGCAAGAAATTCAGCAGACTTTTCCTGGCATTGAGCTAATTGGCGGCACCACGAATGGTGAAATTTCTTCGGTTTTGGAGTTTCAGCAAGATTCTCTCATGCTGATGCTGTTCGCTTCAGACACTGTAGAAATGCGGGCAGGAGTAGGACAAAACGTCTCGCAAAATCCTATCCATGCCGCCCAACAAGCGATCGCGCAAGCAAGAGGAAATAGCACAGATCAACCGAAGCTATGTCTGACCTTTCCTGAAAGCTTAACTAGCAGTGGCGTGGTTATTGTAGAAAGTCTCAAGCAAATTTTAGGAGAAGACGTTCCCATTGTGGGAGGAATGACCGCCGATGACTATACCTTTGACCAAACTTACCAATTTTTTCAAGATCAGGTGCTCAGCGATGCAGTCCCTGTCCTGTTATTTTCGGGCAATTTGCTAGTCTCCCATGGCGTTGCTAGTGGATGGACACCCATTAGTCCTAAAAGCCACATTACTAAGGTTCAGGGAAACGTTGTGTATGAAATTGATGGACAGCCTGCTCTCAATTTTTACCAGCAGTATCTGGGTACAGAGAGATTTGCAGCCAATTATGCCATTTATGCTCTCGCGGTCTTTGAAGAGATGGATCGCTTCTACATGCGGGCACCCAATAGCTACGATCTAGAATCTGGCAGTGTCACGTTTTTTGCAGATGTCCCCGAACAAGCGATCGTTCAAATTACCGACGCATCGCGTGCAGACATCTTAACGGCATCAGAAACATCGCTGCAAGAAGCGATCGCCCACTACCCAGGAAGCAAGCCAACCACGGCTCTACTAGTTTCTTGTGCTGCCCGTCGCCGTATTTTAGGAACCTTGACCTCTCAAGAATATCAGCTTGTTAAAACTCATCTACCCTCAGGCTTGTTATGCTGCGGGTTTTACGCCTATGGCGAAATTGCACCGCTAGAACAACGCGGTCAGACAAGACTTCACAACAAGACCTTTGTCACTCTGCTTTTAGGAGATGCGTGAACCGTATGAGGAACCAGGATCATCCTACACCAATTGAGGAATTGGAGAAAACCATCCGTATTTTGCGGAAGAAATTGGAGCGCTCTGAGAAAGAACGGGGACAAATTGAATCCGATGTTGCTACGAAAGAAGCTTTGCTCAAGAATGTCATTCATGAATTACAAACCTCAAAACAGGCTCTTGAGAAACAAAGTCAAGATTTGCAGAACGCACTAGAAAAAATGCAGATGATGCAACTGCAAATGATTCAAAGTGAAAAAATGTCTGCTTTAGGGCAAACTACTTCCGGTATTGCTCACGAAATCAATAACCCTGTTAGTTTTATTCATGGGAACCTAACTCCTTTGGCTGCATGTATCCAAGATTTATTTCAGTTAATCCGCATCTATCATCGTTATTTCCCATCTCCTCCGGCAGAAATTTCCCTCAAACGAGAGAACATTGATATTACGTTTCTTGAATACGATATCCCAAGAATATTGCAATCCATGGCTACAGGAACCCGACGAATCCGAGATATTGTTTTGGCACTGCGTAATTTTTCTCGTTTGGGTGAGGTTGGCTACAAAGCAGTTGATCTCCATGAGGGCATTGACAATGCCCTCATGATCCTTCAACAAAAAATGGCTAAGATTCAAGTCTTTAAACACTATGGCGAACTTCCACCTGTGACTTGTGTCGCAGGAGATCTTAACCAGGTATTTATGAATATCTTAAGCAATGCCGTTGATGCGATCGCCAAAAAGATCTCCTCGGAAACAGCCCCACAAGTAGAACCACTGCCAGAGAACGGAATAATTTCAATTCGGACTGAATATCACTCTCAGGAACAGGTCGTTATCTCTATTGCAGATAATGGTGTTGGAATACCTCCTAATGTTATTGACAAAGTATTTGATCCGTTCTTCACAACCAAAGAGATTGGTAAAGGAACAGGATTAGGACTGGCGATCGCTCGTCAAATTGTCGTAGAAAAACACGGGGGGAGCTTAGATGTTCATTCTGAAATAGATCAAGGAACGAAATTCTTAATTCGGCTTCCAATCCATTATAAAAGTATTCTCTAAAGCGGGTAAACTCCTAGTTTTTCTTAAAACCCAAGTTACTCTAAAGAAGAGATTCTGAATTATGAGAGGACTTCAACAGGATGACTGAAATTCATTTATCAGAGCAGATCTGCTTTAGTGAAGAACTCATAGAAGTTCTTGCTATTTCCCTTGCCAGTCTTCATTCATATTTGCAGGTTCTTAAGGATTGACCTCCTTACCCTCTATAGATGAAGCGGTAGTTGGAGTTTGGGAGAGAAAACAAAATTAGTGGAGTTCAAAAAACAAAAGACTCTTCAAACAGATGGAAGGGTAATAGCAGCAGACGGAAGAGTAATAGCAGGCTCTAAGGGATAACTAATCCATTGCTGCCGCTTTTGTACCACAAAGGGACGTAGTACAAAGCGTGGAGGAGTTCCTTCTTGAACATCAATCCGCAAGAAGGTGTGAGGATTCTGCTCCTGCCTACCTTGTCTTTGCCGCCCAACATACAACTGAGACTGAGCCACAACCTGAATATGTTGAACGCCTTTTTGCCCAATCATTTCCATTAGCTGAGAGCCACTTTGGCGTTGGCGGCGTAAACTTGCCCCGCTTCCACCACAAACAACCCAGTCCAAGTGGCTATCTGCATGACAGGTATCTAAGGTGCGAATATACTCTAAACAATGAGAATGACCGCTGAGAATTAGATTGACAAGGGGTTGATTCTGTATCAAAGGTTTAATTTCTTTTGCCACCCGATCTAACATATAGCGCAACTGATGACGAACCATTAAAACCTCAGGCTGATCACAATGCATGGACTCTGTTGTATACGGAGAATGATGTAAATAAATTACACGCCCACGAATGTTAGGCTGATGCCAAGAGTCAATCAGGTGTTGCTGAAGCCAATTGAGTTGTGCATGGTCAATTTCATGTTTGTTAAACGTGTTGGAATCCAAAGCAAAAAAGGCAATTCCTCCATACTGAAACGTGTAGTACCGATTTGGCAGCCTTGTAAATTGATTAGGCTGATAGCGCAAGCATCGACCTGTTTCCGTTTGAGCAGTATAGTATCTTTGCAAATGTTGGTTAAGCGGCTTTCCCAATGGAAGATGATCTAAACAATCTAGGAATGCCTCTGCATAATCTCGCCCATATCCAGAACTTGACCAGTCTGATCCTATTTTGACCCAGTGCCGCAGTGGTTTTAATAATGTTGCAGCCAGTTTAGGAATGGGGGAGAGATCGTAGTAATCATGGTTACCGGGTACTGGGAAAAAAGGTGAATGGAACACCAGGGGTGAGTTACTGCTGGGTTGTTTGCCGTCTAACAGAAGGTCACGGTAGGGCGTGAGAAACTGGTTGAGGTAAAACTCAGCGGCTCCTAACGGATACGTCACATCTCCGGTATGAAGGGTGAAACGACTCGTTTTTAAGTGGGGAAGGAGGGCTTTGGCAATTTCCCATTGCGGGTTCTGTTGGGTTGGCAAGCCTGCATCTGTATCGCCTAGTACCAGAAATGAAAAGTTAGGCGATGCGACTTGGTCATCATCCAAAACTAAACGTGTTTGATCAATGTTTTGTTGTGTCATGGAGCGATCGCCCCACCGTACTTTCTGCTCCATCACCCGCATTTTTTCACTTACGGTAGCATCAGATAGAAAATCCATGGGCTGTTTCTCCTTCTCTCTATCTGGCGATCGTTCTATTCATCTAGATTTGTTCCAGGCATAGAAGCTTGGAAACGTCCCCTGACGTAATAATTACAGTAATCCAGCATAGAACGCGAGCCTAACCTTAGGTAATTAAAAGCTTCACCCTAACTAGTTCTTATGCATCAGAGCGGGATGCTATGTTTTGATACTTGTCAGAATTATAAGACTCAAACGTATTCTTCACACCGTTTGCTACGATACCTAAAACCGGACTCTGCGAAAGTTTCAAGTTTTCTAAAGCTTGAGTTAGGGCAGCGCGATCGGTCTGTCCCATTCTAACTACTACAACCAAACCATCGGTATGAGGTGCTAGCAAACTGACATCTGCCAAACCGACTAAAGGTGGGGCATCATAAATCACGAGATCAAATGACTGCTGCAACTTCTCCATTAAGTTTCGCATTCTTTGAGAGGCAAATAGCTTCGTTGGATCAAGCGGGATTTGACCCGCGGTGAGAACAGTTAAGCCAGGAGCGGTTTGAGGTCGATGCATCAGTGGATTAATTCTTAAGTCATTGGAGATCAAGTTGCTTAAGCCTAATTCATTGGGAAGATTTAATCTGTTATGAACCTGAGGGCTACGCAAATCAGCATCAATGAGCAACACCTTCTTACCCATAGCAGCAGCAGTTTGAGCTAGATACATGGAAACAGTTGATTTACCGTCTCCTGTCATAGCAGAAGTAATAATTAGAGAACGAATCGGGCGATCGGAACTTAATAGTTGAATGTTGGTGTAGAGAACTCGTAACGCCTCCAAGAAACTGGAAGACCTTGAATACCTATCTAATTCTGAAGAACCCTTTAAGATTGTTGGTAGTCGAGGAACTGCTTTATCAAACCAATTAGCAGCTTGTTCCAGAGGGGTCATCCCTTCGACTAATTCTTTCGCCACTGGCAGGCTACCAAGAATCGGCAATTTTGTTTTAGCCTTAAGATCGTCAAGGGTATGGTAAACACTATCCAGCTTTTCTAAGAGAAGAGCTGCGCCCATGCCTAGTAAGCTGCTAGCAACCAAGCCTAAAATTAAATTCCGTGGGATGTTAGGCGATATAGGAACCTCAGACAGGAGGGGGGCTTCAATTATCTGCCAAGGAATTTCCGTTTGAGCCGCTTGTACTTGAAGAGTTTGTCGGTTAGCAAGGAATCGGTTTAAAGCTTCTACAGAAATTCCCAGATCTCGTTGCAAATCGCTGTACTGCCTAGCTAAAGCAGGAATCTGTCTTACCTGTTGATCAACTTGTCCTTGAGCTTGAGCAAGTGCCTGACTTCGAACTTCCAAAATTTGAATTTGGGTAGTTGCCTCAGCTAACTTAATACCCAACACTCGCTGCGCCTCTTGGCGGAGTAAAGGAAGGAGGTTGTCACGCTTTTCTCTTAAAATCTGGATATTGATGTTCCCTCCTTTAAATCGGGTGAGTTCGCTAGAAATTTCCGTTTCGACTCGCCGTAACTCAGTAATCAAACTTTGATAGACTGGGGCATCGTTGAGTGCTGCCACAGATCCAGACTGACCTTGAAGAGTATCAGAATAGGAGCGGGCTTTGGCAAGCTCTTGATCAAGATCTAAACGAAGCTGATCAATATTGGTTACCTTATCTGTAATTTGCGAAACCTGACTGTCGGGATCAATAAAGTCATATTCCTGCCGGAAGAGTTGCAGTTGATTCTGGAGCTCATCTACATCTTGCTGAAGGTCTGGTAATTGTTTATCGATAAACTTAAGACCCTGGCGTAGGTTAGTTTGTCGCTCTACCAAACTATAGTTTAAATAAGCTTTTGATAAAGCATTAAGAACGCTCTGAATTTCAGTCGGGTCACTGCCCTGAAACTGGACTTCCAAGATTTTGGTCTCACTGGGGCGAGTAATCGTGAGATTCTTCATGAGAATCTCGTAACTCATGCCAGGGTATTGCTTCTGCAAATCTTTGACGACTTTGTTGATCAACTCAGGGCTGCGTAAAACCTGAATTTGAGTTTCGTAGTCAAGAGTGGCTTGATTGAGGTTGCCACTTGCTGAAGTGCCCAGCACCGATGTGATGTCTGGCAAGCTGTTGTTCGCATTCACAGGCTCGACTAAGAGGCGAAACTGCCCTTCGTAAACTGGCTTTTGAGAAAAGGTAGCGTAGAGAACAAAACCCATAGACAAGGCTGCAATTCCAGCGATCGCCCAACTTCGACGCTGCACCATAGACAAAAAACGTCGTAAGTCCCATTCATCGTCTGACTGAGTTGCCCAAGGTGAAGGGCGGGCTTGCAGCATTGGCGGTAGTGAGTTATTGGTTGGAATGGGAGGACGAGTTAAGGGAGTTTCCATGCTTTTGCTAGGGGTAGAGTTAATAAATACTTTGGCAACATCTCAGGTTTTTATCAAAACAAGGCGCGGATGGGCGATATGAGTTGCAAAAATGGACCCAGAATACTGTTGAGTCGATCTCCCAATTGAGCAGAGCGCGATCGCCCGGCAATGATGATGTCGTTGTTCCACAAAATTGGATTACTCTCTGCATCAATCCCTTCTCTCAAATCTACTTTGATTCTTTGCTGCGTAATCGTGCCATTCGGATTTAAGCGAATCAGTTCGACTTCTCTGGCAGATCGATCATTCAATCCACCCGCAGCTAGAAGGGCTTGGTTTAAAGTTGTGTTTGCTGGAAGTGGTACGGCTCCAGGTTCTTTAACTTCGCCTATTACATTAATCTGAATTGTATCAGGCGAAAGATTGGCAGAGGCTAACTGGGAGGCTTCTGCTGCGGTGGTATCTTCAGCCAAGGGAATTGTGATTGTGTCACCTTGTTGCAAAATCAAATTTTGGCTAGAATCTCCTGCTTGTAGGAGTTTCCAAAAATCAACGTTAATTAACTGCTCTGCACCGCTCCGCGTGACGCGGCGCACCTGTACCTGACGTAAATCTGCTGTGGGTTTGACACCGCCCGCCAGTTGAATGACTTGAGTAACTCTAGGACGATCGCTATTAGTTCCGGAGCTACTCTCAGCCCCGATCCTGTAAGCACCGGGGCGAAAAATTTCGCCTACAATTGTTACATCCAAAGCTTGACCAGCGCTGGCAGCAAGGTTAGAATCTGCCAACTGAGCCGTTTCTGCCATATTCACTTCTGTAGCGGCAGCAATCACAATCGTGTCTCCATCTCGTAGTGCCAGATTCTGATTCTGATCGCCATTACGGACTAGCTCCCAAAGATCAACCATAATAGTTTGACTCGACCCTGACTGTTGCCGCCTCACCTGCACTTGATGCAAATTAGCAGCTTGGGTCACCCCTCCTGCTCCTTGAATCGCTTGGGCAATGCTAGGGAATTGGTCTCCCTCAGCTAGTGGTAAGGTATACGACCCGGGCTTCTGGACTTCACCCGCGATCGCAATTCGCAGCGGACGAGGCTGTACTAAAACTAGAGTGACTATCGCATGACGGAGTTCCGGCTCGTAGCGGCTGGCGATCGTCGCTTCAGCAACTGGCAGCGTCATCCCTTTAATAGAAACTTTCCCAATTAAAGGCAGGTTGACTGATCCATCTGCCAGAACTTGCTGGGGACCGCTATACTCTGGGACATTCAATAAGTTGATTTGAATGCGATCTCCTGCTCCTAAAGCATAGGTTTCATCAATAGATGCTCCTCCTAATGCATCTGTCGGGGAAACAGAAGGCTCTGTGCGAATAGATGATGGAACACTATAAGGAATGGGTGTAGGAGCAGGTGTGGGCAGAGATTGGCGAGTAACTTCCACCTGAGATATCATTTCGGGTGAATCAGTAATGATAGGAACAGATAACGGATCAGTCTCAGAAGGAATTAGTGTAGAAGCAGGAGTAGGCGAAGTCTGAGACTTAACATTCACCTGAGATATCATTTCGGGTGAATCAGTAATGATAGGAACAGATAACGGATCAGTCCCAGCAAGAATCGGTGCAGTAGCAGGCGTGGGCAGAGATTGGGGAGTAACTTCCACCTGAGATATCATTTCAGGTGGATCGATAACGACAGAGATGGGTAAAGGATTGACAGCAATAACTGGCGAAGTTGGTTTAGCCTGCATCTTCGACACTTCCATACCCAACGACCGTGCCACGATCTGATCAATAGGCAAGGTTGAAACATCGGGAATGGGAGCAACATAAACTGGCTTCTGCGCTAGAGCAGTCAATTGAGGAGGGGGAGGGAGGACGGGCGAAAATTGTGGCATCGCCTTTGCCTCTGGTCTAGGCTGCGGTGTCAACGATTTTGGCTTGACGGCTTGCGCCTGCTTTAAAATAGCTGTAGAATCCGCCTTCATCGCCGTAGGTTCTGAGCGATCAGAATCCGATGTAGGAGATCGGGGAGATTGCTGCCCTAGTTCATAAACTGCGAGTAAGCTAGGTGGAAAAACTGCGATCGCCGAGAGGGGGAAAAGAGCTAGAGCACGCATCAGATATTTTTTTAGTTTGCAAGAATAAACACGCGTATCTTAGTAAGGCAATCCATGTTTACGAACTGTAGAACACTCTTGCCAATTAACTTGAGACTATTTCTCACACCCTAGTAACTAATAAGTAGATAACTGTTGTTAGATTGCATTGATAAAAGATAACAGGCATGACCGAGCACTAACATAGTCACCATCATAGTTCCGATTCGAAACCATGGCAGCAGGTGATCTGTAACCTCAAGATTGCCTAAGCATCTTCAAGCAGTTCTACAATCAAGTATTTCAGTCATTCTTTCTCTAATCAGGCAAGCTTTATGGAAACTTTATTTTATGAGCATATTTATATTTGAAAGGTATGATTCAATTAATTTCAGGATAGCCAGGGAAAAGTTCGTAACTTACAAAGTACGAAAATTTTAAATTTAGGGTTGCACTCGTATTGGCATCTGAAAAAAAGTACATAAGCTTTATCTGAGACGCGTCGGTTGCCTTACCAAGGGAGCACACCAGCTTTCAACGCTGCCATTTTAAGTCCAATCTTTCGACCTCTCCTTTAGGTTGACCAAGTTACTGTCGAACCACCATTTTGATCAATTTGTTTCGACATCAGCCGGTTTTGTTGCTCAATCTAGCTCGATAACCTGGGGCTAGCTCAAGCGGAGATTGGCTCTGCTCTTGTTTTTAAGTAGTAATTGAGCTTGATTAATGAATTGTCTTTCTATAAAGTTTCGGCTCAGTAAGCACTATTTATTTAATACTTCTGTTTATACAAAAACCATCAATATTACTGATTTTATACTTGAAGAATTGGCTTCCCTGAGAATCGTCTAAACTCACTTTATACCGTTAAGTTCCTCTCAAGTTCTTTTTTTGTGACATATTAATTGATTGATTTAGATGCTGAAAATAATATTGGAACTTTGAAGTATTGGTAAAGTCATAGCTGTATCAATTTCCACTCTGCTATGCTAATTTTTTGTAAGCGGTCTTAACAGACTTAGCTGGAGCGTAAAGATATTCAGGGAAGAATCTTACTTAGCATTTGCCGTATCGAATCTTGCAGATTTAACTAGATTAAGAGATATTCAGGGAAAGAGTTTTACTTAAGCATTTGCCGTATTGAATAGTGACCCATTTCTTCTCCTTGTTTTCAGCGGAGATCCATCTGCCATTCTAGGGTGCTCTAGAAGTTCTACTCATTAGGTGCATAGGGTTCAGGCTGAGACTCTTAAAGCTTCAAGAGTCTCACATGTACAGACTTACGGATACATTGCACTCACCGAAGAGTTGCCTGAAAGCGAGTGCTCGAGCATTTGTAACAGTCTTTCTTCTGATGCAAAACTTCCTCCTGCACATTTAATGGTCAATTCTCGAGATCTTTATTGAGCTGCATTTTGTCATGTTCCTCATGTGGTCGTATGTGTTTGCCTTCGTATGTTCTGCGATCGCTGTTTTGGTGAGTATCCCCATCATTAAAATGATGGCTCTAAAGTATGGCTGTGTTGATTTGCCAACTTCTCGCAAAGTTCACCAGCAGCCTATGGTTCGCTTAGGTGGTATATCGATCTGTATCGGTACGTTAACGGCGTTGCTATGGGTCAACAGTCTAAATGGGTTAACCTCACTTAGCGCCAACTCAACCTTTGAGTTTTGGGTCATTTTCTGGGGAAGTTTTGGATTCTTTTTAATTGGTCTAGTGGATGATTTAACGGGATTATCTCCCCTGACTCGACTCATTTTACAAGTGGGTATTGCTAGTTTAGTTTGGTGGATGGGAGTGAGAATTGATTTTGTCACAATTCCTAGTGTAGGGCTAGTGAACATTAGCGGATTGAGCTTGCCCCTAACCGTAATCTGGCTAACGGGCGTTGTGAACGCCATTAACTGGATAGACGGTCTAGATGGACTTGCCGCAGGGACATCAGGGATTGCGGCATTGACGATGTTTATCGTTTGCCTATTTACAGGACAGCCAGCTGCAGCTTTACTCAGTGCTGCACTGATGGGAGGCTTGTTTAGCTTCCTGTATTACAACTTCAATCCAGCCCAAATTTTTATGGGAGATGGAGGCTCTTACTTTGTCGGCTTTATGGTTGCCAGCGTGAGCATTACAGGTTTAGTGAAAGGTGCGGTGGCGACAGCAATTCTGCTGCCTTTTGTAATTCTGGCAGTACCGATTTTTGATATGACAGCAGTTATTCTTGCAAGATTGCGTCATGGAAAATCACCGTTTACAGCAGATAAACGCCATCTACACCACCGTCTTTTGCAAGCAGGATTACCTCACCGATTCGCGGTGCTGCTAATTTACACCCTGGCGCTATGGGCAGGCAGTTTAGCAATGATGGTTGCTAATGTTCCGAATTCTCTAGGAATTATAGGAGCCACGACGGGCTTACTAGGGTGCATGACCTGGAAGTCTTGGCATTATCTGCGCCAAAGCTAAGTTATAAATTTACTCGAAAATATGTTCCGGTTGATGTTTGCACCCGGCAGGAGTTGACAGTATGGTTCTTGATCAGCAGCCGAACCGATCGGCAAATTTTACATCAGAAAGTTTCGGAGAAACTTGCCGATCCCAGCCCACTGGATCAGAAATGCACCTATCGGTGGTGACTCAGTTTTTCCCACCCGATTTTGCGGCAACGGGGCAGTTAATTGAAGAATTAGTCCATCAGTTCCGTCAATTTGACATTGATGTCAAGGTGTTTACAGGACAACCAGGCTATGCTTTTCACTCAGACTCTGCACCGTTATATGAAAAGATCGGTTCGCTACAGGTGAAGCGATCGCGCTCTGCTCAGTTTTGGCCCAAGCAGGTTCGCGGCAAGGCAATTAATGGTGTTCTTTTTACTATCCGGGCTGCGTTACATCTCCTCAAAAATTACCGTCGTCGAAATCTCCTTGTAGTCACCACAGCTCCACCGTTCTTACCCGTCTTGGGCTACTTGAATCATCTGTTGTTTAAGGTGCCCTATGTCTGTGTTCTATATGATCTTTATCCGGATATTGCCATTGAACTGGAAGTGATTCCCGGTCGTCATTGGCTGGCTCGCTTTTGGCAGGCGATGAATGAACGCGTTTGGCGAAATGCTCAAGGACTGATTGTCTTAAGTCCAGATATGAAACAGCGAATTATCGGTCACTGCCCAGAGGTCGCTAACAAAGTTTCAGTCATTCACAGTTGGTCTGACCCAAGCTGGATTACACCCGTTCCTAAAAACAAAAACTGGTTTGCATTGCGATATGACCTGATTCAACCTTTTACAATTCTCTACTCAGGCAATATGGGACGTTGCCATGATATGGAAACGATTCTAGAGGCTGCTAAACTGTTGCGAAATCAACCGATTCAGTTTGTCTGTATTGGCAATGGTGCCAAGCGCAAAATCTTAATAGAGCAAATCAAAGAACTAGGATTAAACAATTTTTTGTTTTTGCCCTATCAAGATCGAGAAGTGTTGCCCTATTCACTGACAGCCTGCGATTTATCGTTGGTGAGTGTAAGTGAGGGCGTAGAGAGTTTAGTAGCACCGAGTAAGCTTTATCCAGCCCTATCTGCAGGACGACCAGTGACAGTAGTTTGTCCTCCCCATTCTTATCTCAACCAATTGATTGAGGAGGCACAGTGTGGCAAAACGTTTGCCAATGGAGATGCTGAGGGACTGGCTGCATTTATTCAATTGTTGATGAGCGATCGCGACCTGGCAGAACGGATGGGCAAGTTAGGACGGCGCTATCTCAAAAATCACTTTACCCCCAAGATGATTGCTCAGCAGTACCTAGAGGTGTTACTGCAAGCGATGGCGAAGCAACCTGGCGATCGAGGATCACAGATCGTTCAGCAACGAAGTTTATAACTTTGTATTCTAGACAACAACACTATGGATTCGAAGAAGATTGGATCCCGAACTTAACGAGTTTTAGAATACAAGATTTACAGCAAGGTAAACTTTAGATGAACAGGATTAGGATAAGAGCTAAATGAATAAAATGATAGATAATCTATGAAAAGGTTAGCAATTAGGAGATAAAATTTTACTTTTGTTTGAAAATATCCCGATTACGAATGCATAGGTTTGTAAAGAGTACATAGATAGCGAAATAAAATTGAATTAATCGCAGGATCTAATTTCAACATAAACTGAATCTTCAATGATTCTGGAGTGGGCTTCGATGGTCTTTTTGATCTCAGTCTCTCCGCCGTAACCTTCTCTAAGTATTGATTACTGTCATGGAGGTCGAATTGCAGAAAAGGTGTGACCGAAACCGGAAGCGCTCCAAGCGCCGCCCAATTTATTGTCCTGTTCATTCTTGTTATCTCGATAGTGTCAGCCCTAAATACACGTTGTTTGCTGATCAGCCCAATCAGCTTCAACAACGAGGCGTATCTCGAATCAATGCGATGATGTTGATGGCAAACCAAACAGCGATCGCGTTGAATGGGGAATGGCTAGAGGCATTTTGGTGTAGCGTGTGCCAGGCTAACCAGTGGTATCATGTGCGTAAAGTGGGTAGCGTTTACAATCTTTCGGTTGCTCCTCCAGAACTATGGCAGCAGGCAAATGGGGTCATTAATCCCCACGGTAATCCTTCAGTAGGCGAGTTTACGCGCAGGAATTCTCGGATGCTAGGGTTTAAAGGGGTGAAGGATTTTGGGTTTGTGGGGTAGGTGGAGGGGCGATCGTGCTACACGCAAGGATGATCTGAAATAGTACGGCAAGGAATAGTGAATCTAGAAATCAGTGCCAGAATCCACTGAAAAGCGATATCAGCAGGATATCTATAGCAGTTCCTGAGCAGATAAGGTATGGATTAGCTTGTTGGACAAGGGGCTTGAGCCTCTTGCTGTCTCTCACGGGATAGGGAAACGCTATGGCACTACTAAGAATTGAGACCTGAAGATACTGTAATGACTAAAAAGAGAGCTTTACTGACTGGAGTTAAGGGGTAAGACGGTTCTTTTTTGGCAGAATTGCTGCCAGATGAAGGGTATGAAGTTCACGAGTTGTACGACGTGCATCTGCGTTTATACCGATTGCATTGATTTATATTGATTTATCAATATAAATCCGTAAGTCTGAATAACTAGTCTCTCTGCTCACCTACCATGAATTTTTCTTCTTTTTTATATCGGCGCTTGTCGCGTTGGATTACCTGTGAATTCAACGTATCGAGCCAGTCTAAGATTTCACTCAAAAACAAGTATGAAGTTGCCAGTTTCAATGATGTGTTTTGCCATCCATTTTACTGGCAGGTCTTTCAGTGGATTCAGAAACCACCCAAACTAGTGGTTGACTGTGGTACCCACTGTGGTCACTTTAGCATCCTATCTGATATTTGTATAAGAAGTAAGTTTAAAACCTCAGATGCACGCTACATACTCATTGAGCCAAACCCCTACCTCATTCCTATCATTCAAAAGAATTTAAAAAATGCAGGAATTCAAGATCGAACATTCTTGAATCAAGCCTTGCTAGGACAAAAATCAGGATATGGAACCCTCTGGATTAATCCTAAAAACTTTCTGGCAACTGGAATTCATCAGGCGGTAAATACTAAGCCCCATGAAATTTCTTATCTTGACCTGTCTGAGGTAATAGAAGATGAGCAAAGTATTGATTTGATGAAAATTGACATAGAGGGTGGAGAATTTGAGTTTATTCCGGCTCAAATTGAGATTTTGAAAAGAACTAATTTGGTATTTATGGAGTTGCATGAAGCTACGGATGATCAACATATCAGATTGTTTGACCATATGAAGTCTGCTGAACTCCACGCTGTGGCTCCAGCCGTGGAGTGTCATGGGCAAAAATTGCTAATTTTTCAGCGGCAGTAATTCTTAATGTATAAGTTTCTGCATTTTCTCTATCAGTCTGCTTCTCCTAAATGGCATCTTGCTTACTTGGGGTTGAGTCTATCCGTACTGGCTTCTTGTCTTGAAGTTGCTAGCACTGCTTTAACTCTACCTCTGCTACAACTCTTAGGGAACAGTTCGACCTCTACTAAAACTCATGGCTTTGGTTTTGCATCAAGTTTTCTAAACTTCTATGAGCAGTTGCCTCATTCATCCAAGCTACTTACTATTCTACTGGCTTTGTTAAGCCTTACCATCATAAAAAATGGTAGTCAATATTTATCTAACATAAGCATTAATGCTTTCATGCTGCAAAGTGGGACTCTGCTGAGACAGAATTGTATCAAGCGATTTCTAGAACTAGAGCTTCCCTTTTATACAAAGGCTAGCTTGGGCGAATTATTAAGCTATGTAAATGAGCAAGCTCAGCGAAGTGAACAGTTAGTTTCTAATATCCTTGAGCTAGGTAGAGAAGTTTTATCCACGGCTTTCCTGCTGGTTTTTCTTGTCTATTTATCTCCAGCACTAACTCTGATTACTATTGTCAGTTTAGTTGTTGTAGTTGTTGCACTCCGTTTTATTATTCGAGGTGTTCAGATATATGGACGACAATCCGCACTAGCGATTGAAAATTTCTCTGTGCTGGTTGCTGAAATGATCAGTGGGATGCGAGTTATTAAGTCTTTTGGGACAGAGCAGAGAGAGTTTGATAGGGCTAAACAAGCACTTCAAGACCGCTATCAAGCAGAATTTATGGCTTACCGCTTTAATTCGGCAGTTGCCCCACTCACCGAAGTTGCCGGAATTACAGTTTTGCTAGTGATTATTCTTATGGGAACTCAGGTTTTTACAGGCTCAGCCGCTGTATCTTTATCAATTCTGCTTACTTATACACTAACGCTATTAAGAACTCTGCCAAGAGTAAATCATCTGAATGGATTGCGATCGCAACTCTTTTTGCTGTCGGGTAGCCTAGAGAACATTCAGGGATTTCTTGCGAATACGGCTGGGACAAGTTTACCTGACGGCAAGCTGCTCTATCGTTCTCTAAAATCAGATCTAACTTTTGAGTGTCTTGGCTTTCGATACTCTGATAACTCAGAGCCAGTCTTGCGGGATTTAGATTTGAAAATTCCTCAAGGGAAGGTCACTGCTATTGTGGGTCATTCTGGTAGTGGAAAGTCTACGTTAGTTGACTTAATTCTGCGCTTTCATGATCCCTACCAAGGTAGCCTCAAGGTTGACGATATAGACTTGCGAGATTTACAGATTAGTTCTTGGCGGAAGGCGATCGCTACTGTCAGCCAAGACACTTTTCTCTTCAATACCTCGGTGCGAGAAAACATTGCCTATGGTCGCTCTAATGCAACCGATGCAGAAGTTTTTGCGGCAGCAAAGCAAGCATATGCGGATGAATTTATTCAGGCGTTACCTCAAGGATTTGATACAGTGGTGGGCAATCGCGGCACCATGCTGTCGGGTGGTCAGCGTCAACGAATCGCGATCGCCCGAGCTATCCTCCGAGATCCAGATATCCTTATCCTAGATGAAGCCACTAGCGCGCTGGATTCGACCTCTGAGCAGATTGTGCAGAAGGCAATTGAAGAGGTGAGCCGCGATCGCACAGTGATTGTAATCGCTCACAGGCTTTCCACCATTGAGCGGGCAGACAACATTGTTGTCATTCACCAAGGCAGAGTGATTGAACAAGGCACACATCTACAATTGTTAAATCTTCAGGGTCAATACTGGTCGCTTTACTGTACTCAATCGTCGTTAAATTCGTCCATAGTTGAGTTAACTGCATAAGAATCTTTTGAGCCGCCGTAATCGATTGTTAACGAACTTGAATATAACTAAGAAATGCTCGTATTTTGACTCGTGACCATGAACGATGTCTTGAGAGTCACAAGGAAATGATTTTCGTATGGTGATAAACTGACTAATGTCGTAAAGGTTAGCAAAGAATAGACGAACACGGAAACTAGAAACTACTTAATAACCATTTACATCTAAGGAGTGAACATTCTGAAATATCAACCTTCCGTTCTTATCAGTGCTGGGCGTTTGGGACGAGGTGGAATTCAAACTCACTTATCGCTACTTTGTAAGATTTTACGCCAAGCGAAAGCAGAGGTTGTCATCTCCGCTACGGGAAGTGATTGGTCACGCTCGGAAATTGCCGAGATTCAAGACGAGGGTGTGAAATTTCTGACCCCTCCTAACCTTTTGCTCAACTCTCGACCAGTTTCGATGATACATTCTTTACTTACGGCTCCTTTTCATAGCAAACAGAGATTCACAAGTTTGTACTGTATTAGTACAGGTCGATCGCATATCTATTTGCGTAATTTAGTTTCTCCAGAGACGGTCAGCATATATCACGAAATTGTGTCAACTCCAATGGTAGAGAGCTTAGGCTGGCGTTGTGCAGAATCTCTTGATGTAGTTATCGCCAACTCTGAAAAGGTGGCACAAGGTATGGTCGAATTATGTTCAACTAAGCCTATTGGTATTATCCCATTTTTAACGTCCGATAAACCCATGCCTAGCCCTTTACAACGTCCAGAATGTGGAGAGAGAGAGCTAAGAGTTGTTTATCTAGGGAGAATTGTTGAACACAAAAGACCTAATCAATTAGTCAAAGAATGGAAAAACATTACGGCTCTTAAACCGCTTAGTCCAGCGCGGTTAGATGTTTATGGCTTCGACCCCGGAGGCAGTCTTCTAAGTGAATTGAGACAGTTTGTTGTAGACCATCATCTTTCTGATCGAATTTGTTTACATGGTAACTATGCCGTGAGTCAACTACCGGAAATTCTAGCTCAAGCTGATGTTGTTGTTCTACCCAGTCTCTTTGAGGGATTACCCTTAGTACTGGTTGAAGCAATGCAACGAGGTATACCTATTGTGGCAACAGCAGCAGGAGGTACAAAAGAATTCGGAAAAGACAATCCAGATGTTGTGATTACAGAACTTGAGTGGGATGCTTTTGTTACAGGGCTGTTAGCAATGAGTCAGAAGCTACGCTTAGGTCAAATTAATTCACATCGGCTACATCAGTGGACTGAAAGCCGCTATGGATACACAGTAGTAGCGGCAAAGTGGCAGGATGCATTACTTCAACCACAAAAGTTTTTTCATAAAAATATTTACAAATGAAAACTACAATTGTGCTTTTAGCCGACACAGGCAGGAGCGATCGCTGGATAATACGTCAAAAGCATAGGTAACGTGAATGAACCAATTTATTGCTGTTCAAACTGGAGCGCGGCGCAACTATGCAGTGCCAGCCATACTTGAAACGGCGGGATTATTAGAGGCTTTCTACACAGATTTGTGTGGTAATGCTGGACTTGGATCTGTGTTGCAAAAAATTTGTCCAAATCCTTTTAGAAAACCAGCTATTCAAAGACTGATTGATCGTCAGGTACCAGAGCAAATTCAGGACAAAGTTCGTACGTTTGATGGTGCTGCCCTGCGCTATCTGTTGCGATTACAATTTGCAAAATCTGACTCTCTAAAACAGCATCAAGCTCTCGGTCAGTATGAACGCGAGTTCGGACGGGCTATGATCCATGCAGGAGTTGGGAAAGCCACGCACATCTTCTCAATGTTTGGTGAAGGCTTTCCTTTTCTTAAGTTTGCAAAAGATAAGGGCTTACAAATCATCTCTGAGGTTTATATCGCTCCACAAACCCACTCAATTGTGCAACAGCAACGAGAACAATTCCCTGGCTTAGAACCGATGTTGCCATCCAAAGTAATTGAGGGGGACTACGAGGGGTTTCAAGCACTTTGTCAATACACCGATCGTTTTATCGTACCTTCAGAATTTGTATGTGAAGGCATGAAAGAGTCTGGTATTTCCTCCGAACGCTGTGCTTTAGTTCCGTATGCTGTGGGAGACTCTTGGTTTCGACTGCAGAATACGCCTGTTCACAAGCGTATTCTATTTGTAGGCACTGCCGATTTGCGAAAGGGTATTCATCTTTTAGGAATGGCAGCACAAACCCTGCATCCCTTAGGATATGAGTTTCGAGTTGCTGGTGGGGTATCTGACACAGTTCGCCACCACTCTATAACGAATCATCTCACTTTTTTAGGGCGAGTGCCTCGCACCGAAATTCAACATGAATATGCGCAAGCCGACATTTTTGTGTTGCCTAGTCTAGCCGAAGGCTCTGCTGAAGTGGTTTATGAGGCACTTGCTGCTGGAGTACCCGTAATTACAACAAAAGCTGCGGGTTCTGTTGTTCGGGATGGTGTTGAAGGCTTTATTGTGTCGGAACAGGAGTCAGGAACGCTTGCAAGTCGGATTCAGGAGTTAGTTGAAGATCGGGAACTGCGCGCGCGGATGGCAATCGCCGCTAGAGCACGCGCCCAGAATTACACATGGAATCGATATAGCGAACGATTGTTATCAATTCTACAAACTGTCTAGAACTTCTTGGAGCCTTTATTCTTATGAAAACCGATCCATTTTCTATCAAAAAATATTCCAAGTTTCATCCAAAGCGGCTTGGGTTCACAATTCAAGCTCGATTTCTTGAAAAAGAGGCTCAGTGGAACTTTGAAAAATATAAATTGTCTGAAAAGTTTCTTTCCGCCTTACCATCCATTCCTGATTTAAATTACTCGGATACAGCGGTTACACCCATTCAGGCTCAATATTTGTTGGCTGCGTTAGCAGCTACCGAGCATCTTACAGATACTGTTGTAGTTGAGGTTGGTTCATGTCGAGGAGTTACTACTCAACTGCTAGCCCAATCTACTCAACGCCAAGTAATTGCTGTTGATCCTTACATTGGCTATGGCGGTTTTGAAGAAGATTTACTTTTCTTTAAGGCTAGAACTACCGATTTAAAAAATGTAATTCATGAGCGGACAGTATCAGGATCGGCAGCGATGGCTTGGCAGTATCCGCCTATCAGCATGATTTTTATTGATGCATTGCATGATTATGTTAATACTGCGTTCGATATTGCAGCATGGTATCCACTGCTTGTAAAAGGGGCTATTTTAGCTTGCCATGACACTGACCAACAATGTTTTGCAGGTACGAGAAAAGCTGTGTTTGAGTTCAGCCAGTCTACTCAAATCTTTGCTCATTTGAGTAATCTAACTTTATTCACAATCTAAAAATTAATGAAATTAACAGTCATTATCCCGATTTATAATCGTTCTAGGATGTTAGTGCAAGCATTAAACTCTTTGCATTGGCAGACGTATAAGAACTTCACAGTTATTGTTGCAGATGATGCATCAAGTGAAAATTTACAAGAGGTTGTAGAACAGTTTCCAAGCCTGAACATTGCATATCATCGTTTTGATGAAAATCTTGGTCAATTTCAAAATGCTATGCGGGGAGCATCTTTGTGCCAAACAGATTTCATGAAATTTCTGTATAGCGATGATTTACTGTTTCCTGATGCATTAGAACTACAGATAAAAGCACTTGAAGAGATGCCTGAATCAAGTATATGTCTTGGAAGTTACATCGAATTTGAGGAGGTTTCTGATAAAAAAGAAATTGCGATCTATAAAACACTCGCTCCTTATATTCCAGCTTCTAGAAGCAGCAGCCAGTGGGCGAAGTTAGAGAACTTTAACTGCTTCTTTCCAAGCGCTTGTATGTACCGTACAGGCATTTTTCATAAGATTGGAGGATTTAATACGACACTTTCTGGTATCGGGGATTGGGAGCTCTATGTCGCCCTATCCTTTAAATATCCAGTTGTTGCAACTGACAGTGTGGTTTGTGCAATGCGCTTACACCCAGATCAAGTGACTCAGAAGTTTTTTCTAAACGCAGATTCTCTACAAATTAAAGATGTTATTTGGATGACTTCAAAAGATAATCCTTACCGAGAACGCTTAAATCTTCCAATTATCCAACAGATATTTTTGCGACATCAAATCTTTTGGAGACTTCTCAGAATGGGAATTGTCTCAGATGATGATTTTTTTCAACTATTGATCAAATGGCTCAAAATTGCTATTTCAAGCAAAATGTTAACATCTTTAGTACTGAGCTTTCCGTTCTTCTTAGCTGCACATTTTCTGCGAAAGGCTAGGCAACGATCAGGTTTCCAAAAAGCAATCAATATCGATGTTGATAATTATAAACTTATGATCGAAACGCTCTTGTTTAGCACAAAAGATCAACAAAATATTAGGGATACAGAAAACTTTTTTGAGCCTCAAATGATATCGGAGATAGACCATATCAGTATCAGTTGTTCAGAACCTTCCTAAGTATATCAATCTCCGCTCTCTCACGAATACTTTGTCTGCATGAAAACCGAATCCTCCAAACCCTTGTTAGCAAAGAATCTTTAAGGTTTTTTGCTGACAAAAGTTTGAAACTTTAATTATGGGGTATTACGATTATTCCAGGCTGACTAGGATGCTACTTAATTACGGTTTCTTAATGTAAGACCAGTTGTCGCCTGCGTTTTCCCTGTTCCCATATCTATAGACTTCAGCAGTTGGATTAGTCCTATCTTCTTGAGCTCAACTGACGATTTGCAAGGCTGCTCTTACATTGGTGAACTATGATTAGTGTGATTACTCCTGTATATAACGGCGATCGCTTTATCGAATCATGCATTCATGTAGTGCTCGATCAAGCTTGTCTGGATATTGAGCACCTCATTATTGATGGGGGATCAAGCGATCGCACTGTAGAAATTATTCAGCGCTATGCTGCCCAATATTCCCACATCCGTTGGATTTCAGAAAAAGATCAGGGACAATCCGATGCAATGAACAAAGGAATTAACCTTGCTAAAGGCGAAATAATCGCAATGTTGAACGTGGATGATTACTATGAGCCAAATGTCTTAAATCAGGTTCTAAAGCTATTCCAAACCTTACCCGAACCTACGCTACTTGTGGGAAACTGTCATGTCTGGGACGATGCAGAACAGTTAATGGGCATCAACCGCCCCAAACATTTGAAGCTTACTGATTTATTGCTTGGGCAAAATATTAACCCCTTCCCGCTTAACCCTTCGGCTTATTTTTATCATCGATCTTTGCACGAGAAAATCGGCTGTTACCTAGTAGATGACCATTATTCAATGGACGTTGATTTTTTATTCCGAGCGGTTCAAGTCGCCCACTTAGAATATGTTGATCAAGTTTGGGGAAATTATCGCTTAATTTCAGGCACAAAAACTTTTATTGATTGTGCTAACGGACATAATGCCTTGCGTATACAGCAATTGATGAAGCAGTATCAGCAGCAAATTCCGACTTGGGAGCGATCGCTTTTTGAAGTCAAATATTTCTTTTGCAAAATTTTAGCAAGGCTGCAATATGTCTCTCAGCAAGTCAAAAAAAACAGCCCAAGCTCTAAGCGCAATTGACAAAATTTATGTATGACAAGGGTTTGTATTAAATGAAACCAAAACTTGTTGTTCTAGATGCAAACTTCTATTGGACAGAGCAACTCTTTTCTGCCTGTCATGACTTTGCTGATGTTCTACTTCTACGTCCAGTAGATTTTCGCGCATTTAAGCAACGCTATGGGCACTATAGTACCGATTGGAAACCACAGCCTATTTCATCAGGTGTTTGGGAGCAACGTATTTGCTGTCCTCCAGGTTGGCTGTTTCACTACTGGTTATTAACACAAAGATTTTTGATTCATCATATTCGACAATTTCAAGGGGGAAATCCGCTAGTCTTCATCTTCAACTTTCCCTATTACACGTCATTAGCAAAAGCTCTCAGATCGCCATCAGTTTACTACAGTATTGATGACTATCGAGATTACTGGGCAAAGCGTGAAACACAAACAGTACAGGTAGAATTACAAGCTATAGCTCAAGCTGACCTGACGCTTTGTGTTGCCCACCATCGTGCCCAACATTTGCAACAAGTCTGCCCCAGTCAAACTAATCGCATTATTCATATCCCCCATGGTTGCTCCCCCGATTTTATGGTTGAGCAACCCCTAGTCCAGACTCAGTCACTGCCTTCAGAGCTAAACTCCTATCCTCGACCGATCGCTGGCTATATTGGCACACTAAACTACCGATTTGACTTCTACTACCTTGCACAAGTTGCAGAATGTACCCCGGAGGTTACGTTCCTGTTGGGTGGAAAAGCACCAGAACCCAACGAAGGCTCTACCCAATGGTGGAAGGAAGTTGAACGAGTGCGAAAACTTCCCAACGTTCATTTTATTGGAACCGTGGAACATAACCGTTTAGGTGAATACCTCCAGTCATTTGATGTTTTGTTGATGCTTTATTCCGACTGCAATTTTAATCTCAATGCCTGCCCTACTAAGCTTTGGGATTATATGGGTACTTCCCGTCCTATTGTTGCAAACAATGTTGTGCCAGAAGTAAATCGGTGGAGTGATGTTTTGCTAATTGCTCAAGATCCTACTGACTATAGCGAGAAAATTCGCTTTGCACTCAACAACCCTACTTGGAACTCCAAAAGCCGATTAGAAATAGCCAAAGCCAACACATGGGAACAGCAAGCCGAAAAACTTTACCAGATCTTAGAGAGCAACGGATGGCTCTCGCCCCAGATCCTCTAAAAGTACTCCATATTTGTCAACGAGATGATATTGCAACGGGAGGTGCAGCGCGTGTAGCCGTTGAATACGTTAAGCGCCTACCTGCTCACGAAGTAGATGCTCACTGCCTGTTTCTCTACGGCGAACCTGGTCCTTTTCAAACAGAATTGAGCGATTCTCTGCAAGGCAAAAGCACTCAACGCGCTCACTATCTGGGTCTCCAGGACTCCCGCGATGTTCTTAAAATGGGACGGTTACGAGCATTTATTCAGCAATTTCAACCACACATTCTGCATCATCATGATGGGTTACTCTGGTCTCATCTGTTGACATTCATTCATCCTGGTATTCTGAAGGTTGTCCATGCTCATTTGGGTGCAAATCGTCCTGGTTCGCAGATGTCACGCAGTTCTTTAGCAAGTTGGGTACAACAAAAATCCACTGATCTTCTCATATGCATTACGGAGGATACGTGCAAAAGTCAGATTGAATGGGGTGGATACAACTCTGAGAAAACTTGTGTTTTGTATAACGGGGTAGATAGCGATCGATTCTACCCCGCTAGTGTAGAAGATCGACTTTATTCTCGCCAGCAGTTTAGCTTACCCAACAACGTGTTTGTAGTCGGTTTCGTTGGACGACTTCATTCTGCTATGAAAGGCACCGATGATTTTCTAAGAGTCATCAGCCTTTTACCCACCAATTTTTGGGGACTTGTCGTAGGTGATGGTCCGGATGCCGCATCCTTAAGGGAACTAGCTACAGCATTAGGAGTTGAGAATCGCGTAATCTTCACAGGTGTGCTTGAACAAACCACAAGTGCTTATCATGCGATAGATTCGTTTTGTCTCACCTCTCACTGGGAACCTTTTGGGCTAGTGGTTGCAGAAGCAATGGCTTGCCAGGTTCCGGTCATAGGTTTTGCTTGTGAAGGCGGTGTGAGGGAAATTCTGAATCCGGATACAGGCTATGTACTGCCGAAAAGAGATTTAAGGGCGATGGCAGCAACCATTCATGAAGCAGTTTATTCATCGGAGCAACAGCGGATTCACCGATTCAATGCTCAATCTCTACTAGAACGTCATCATCAGTGGATGCATAACTCTGAAAAACTTGCCAGACTTTATCAAAAGCTGATGGCTCATACTCAGACCTAACCTATGGATCATCAACTCTACCTGGATCTGCTGAATCTAACTTGTATTGGACTATTAGGCTGGGGGCTGATTCGTCCAGAGCGCACTTATCAATTTCCCTTTTTTATGGGGGCAATCTTTGTTTCATTTATTTTACCTCAAGCGATCGCCTTGCGTGATACTCCAACCGTAGTCACTCCAGAAGCATTATCAAGGGTGTTACTCATGACCATCCTCTGCGCAGCAATGTGCTGGATTGGCTATCAATTCAGACCAACCCCCTGGTTTCTTACAAAACTCAACATTAATTTGGACGAGCAGAAGCTTTTCAGAGCAGGTATCGTTTTGTTGGCGATCGCCTATTTCTCTATCTTTCTTCTGACTAGGATCACGATACAAACAACTAGCCTAGGAACTTGGCAGGGCCCTGCCACCATTCTCTTCTTCTTCAGTAACGTTATTTATATTGCGTTCGGCATCTTTCTGATTCAAACCCTGAAGTACCCGAAACTTAAAAATCTAGTTTTCACAGTACTTGCCTCTCTGCCTGTTTTACAAGCCATCATCCTGAGTGGTCGTCGCCAGCCTACTATCGCTTTTCTAGTCGTAATTGGCTTCTCGTTCTGGTTCGTTTTACGATATCTTCCACCCCGTTGGTGTTTCATTCTTGCAACGATTGGAGGGCTATACCTAATTCCGTTGTTTGGTGACTTGAGAGGCGGTTTTTGGGAACTGGTATTTAGTGGAGATTGGCAAGCGCTATTTTCGTCTGCGCAACAAAGCTTTGACTCCTTATTGGAGGGAGATATCTTAGAATTACGCAATGCCGCACTGATGATGGATGCTGCGGTAAAAACTAATCAATTTGGCTATGGCACTGGCTTCTGGGATGCGATCGTTTTTCAGTATGTTCCAGGACAGATTGTAGGATATGGCTTTAAAGCCAGCCTGCAATTTAGACTGACAAATTATGATCTGGGCTCTCTCTATGGATACACATCTCCGTCTGGAGCCACAGTCACCGCTATTGGAGATACGTTTGTTGAGTTTTACTATTTCGGTTGTTTATTATTAGCACTGATCGCCTATCTATTCAAGCATCTCTGGATTTCGGCGGTTTATCAACAAAGTACAGTCAGCGCTTTGCTTTATATGGGACTCATTAGTTCTGCCATGATTGGCATTACTCATGGAATTGGCAGGTTCTGCCAAGAAGTCATCTTTCAAGTTTTCTTTGTAGGGGTAACTGCCTACTTTTCTAGAGTGAGAACACAGCCTGATCAAATGATTTTTCCTCACTATGGAGACAACTTTTGAGCTTAAAAGTCGCGCTACTTTTCTCTAACTATGGTCCTTATCATCTGGCACGAATTGAAGGATTTTTTAACGCAGTGCAGATCCATCAGTGGCAAGTTTGTGGCATTGAACTAGCCCGTAGCGAAACCGAATATCCATGGCAAACCGAAATTTCCAGCTTGCCCTTCCCTATCTACGCGGTTCTGCCTGATCGACGGATCGAACAGGTTTCATTTTTAACCCTGGTAAAGTCTCTTCATCAACTGCTAAATCAGGTTCAGCCGGATGTCATTGCCATTTCTGGCTACGCACGCCCTGCGATGCTGGCTGCACTTCTGTGGTGTCGCTGGCTCCACAAACCTACAATTCTCTTTTCTGAAACAACTGAAGCCGATTTCGTTCGTTCATCCTGGAAAGAGAACCTGAAGCGATTACTCATTAGCCAATATCAGGCAGCACTAGTCGGTGGGCAGCCACAGAAACGCTACCTCATACAACTAGGCATGGATGATGAATCAATCTTCCTCGGATATAACGTGGTAGGCAACGGAACCTTTCATCCCAGCCATATTCGCACTCTCCTAAAACCCCTACAAAAGCCTTATTTTCTGACGATTAATCGGTTTGTCCACAAAAAAAATCTTCCATCAATTATCAGTGCCTACGCTACCTATCGCCAAATGGCAGGAGATAAATCGTGGGATTTAGTGTTGTGTGGCGATGGAGAGTTGCGATCGCTGCTTGAAAAGCAAATTCAAGATCTGGGTTTAGCAAGCTGTATACACCTACCTGGTTTTCTTCAGCAAAACGAGCAGTTGCCTTACTTTGCCCATGCAGGTTGTTTCATCCATGCCAGCACCCATGAGCAATGGGGACTTGTTGTCAATGAAGCAATGGCAGCAGGGCTACCCGTCTTGGTCTCTAACCGCTGTGGATGCTTTGAGGATTTAGTGATTGAAGGAGTTAATGGTTTTGGCTTTGACCCAGAACATCCTAAAGCACTAGCTGAACTCATGCTGAAGATGAGTTCAGGAGAATTAGATCTTACTAAATTTGGTCAAGCTTCTTTAAGCCATATTCAAAAATTTTCGCCTGACTACCTTGCCCAAGGTCTAATCAGAGCAGTTCGTCATGCCATAAATCGTACCTAGCCCTTTGAGACGCTACTCATGAAAATTTTAGTCATCACGCCGTATGTTAGTTCGATTTACGGCGGAGTTGCCACAGTCGTAACCGAGATCGTAAAAGAGCTTGGTGCACTCAATGTCTCTGTAGATCTTATTACAACCCATGCAAATGACTCTAACACCTTAGACGTTCCTTTAGATACTTGGATTTATTGCTCTGGATATCGAGTTCGATATTTCGCAAGCTGGAATATAAATGATTTTATTGTTAGCCCTTCTCTAATCTATTGGTTGTTTAAACATGTAGCAGAATATGATCTAGTGCATACTCATGCCATTTTTGCACCTTTAATATCAGCGGCTCAGAAAGTCTGTCAGTTTCGTAATGTTCCATATCTAGCGACACCTCATGGGATGCTAGAGCCTTGGGCATTAGGCTACAAAGCTTGGAAGAAAAGAATCTACTATCAATTTTTGGAGAACTCAACTCTAAATAGTGCTGTTGCGGTTCAAGCGCTCACAATTGCGGAATCCAATCAGCTTAAGGCACTCGGATTTAACCATGCTGTTGTAGTCCCCAACGGTATTTGTCGTCGAGATTTTGAGCATTCGTCTAATCCAGAAACGTTCTACCAACATTTTCCTCGCACCCGTAATAAAATACTTATCCTTTTCCTAGGTCGCCTTGATCCTAAAAAAGGACTAGACCTACTCGCGCCTGCCTTTGCTAAAGTCCATGCTCTGTTTCCTCTAACTCACTTAGTTATCGCAGGTCCAGATAGCATAGGTTTTCTGCCCACAGTCGAAAAATACTTTACGCAGGTAGGATGCTTGGATGCAACTACCGTAACAGGCATGATTACAGGCTCGCTAAAATCAGGTGCACTTGCAGCTGCCGACTTATATGTTGCACCTTCTTATTCAGAAGGATTCAGTGTATCAGTTTTAGAAGCTATGGCATCAGGATTACCTTGTGTTATTACAACAAGTTGTAATTTTCCTGAAGCTTTAATTGCTCATGCTGCTCATGTTGTTGATATTAGCGCAGATGCGATCACCGACGCCCTCATCCACTGCCTCAAATATCCCGACGAAGCCAAAGCCATGGGCGATCGCGCCCAGCAACTCATTATAGAAAACTATACCTGGGACAAAATCGCAATCCGAATGATCGAAGTGTATCAATCAATCCTCAATTGCCAACCCGCATAATCAATAGCGACTTGAAAGGTAGATTCGTTGCCCAAATTTAGAACTAAATAACCTCAGAAGGAATAATGAAATCATCTCAAGCACTTGCAGAGTATATTACGACTGATACACGAGGCAAGTGGAAAAATAATATCCTGACCTTTCCTGTTGAACTTCTTAGTTTATCTGCCCAAGCCAATGCCTACTATTTTGGACATCCAGAGTGGGGACGAGACTATCTGGAAGCTTGCCATCAAGATGAAGACTTAAAAGCACGCTGGCAAGCGGTGATTGGCAGTTGGCAAAGCAAAATCGTGGTGGATATTGGCTGCGGACCGGGAAATATGTATCGGGCATTACGTGATTGCTGTGGTATACCCAGCCTGATAATCGGCGTAGACTTTTCTGAAGGTGCACTAGAAATTGCTCAAGAGCTAGGGTATGAGACTGTTCTGGCAGATGCACAAAGACTTCCTTTTGTATCTGGTTTTGCCGATGTGGTGATACTCAATGCCACAATACACCACAGCGACGACATGGAGAGTGTTCTGCATGAAGCCGCTCGGATTATCCGTCCGGGTGGGCTACTGCTGACTGATCACGACGTGCAGCGATCGATGTGGAACAATAACCCGATCGCTAAACTGATCTGGAAGTTGCGCCTCCCCTTCTATCAACTCATTCGACGAGGTGGGCACGCAACCGCAGAGGAACAGTATTGGAGCACTACTTCTGAGACGCACCACCGCCCTGGAGATGGTGTCACTCGTGATTTTTACCACCGAATTCTAGAGCCACTTGGCTTCGACGTACAAGTTTATCCACACAATCGCACCGTCGGGGCATCTATACTTGAGGGAGATCTGGGCAAAGCCGATTGGAATATCCGCTTTGCCCAGCGGCTGTGCGGCGTGAATCCTGATTCGCCAGAGGCAGCGCTAATCTTGATGAGCGTATCACGACGACACAGTTTAAATTCTCAATAACTGCTGGATAAGGAAGCAGGATTGGTTTATTGGTGAAAGAAAAAAGCTAAAGTTCTTTTTGCTGCGTTGGATCCTTGAATTATTGAGTTTAAACATAAGGAGTTCATAAGGGCTTTAACACTATTCTTTTTTCAATAAACTAGCCATGTCAAGAGGTCTAGTGCGCCAGATTTTCATACTGCGATTCTAGCAGCGCCAGTTTTAGCACCTTTCGTCATCCTCATCTAAGGATCGGCGTTAGGGCAGCGACTGTCTCATTCTTAAAGGTGGAATTCTTGATGGTTGGTACGGTTGGTACTACGCCTTTCAGCGCGTTCTCGCAGAACTCGTATTAAGCATTCGATTAATTGAAGCAGAACTCCAGAAATAGATTTGCCATGCGCCTCGACCAATATACGCTTGATTCCTATACTCCAGGTGCCCCTTACTGGAAGCAATTGCTATGGTACTTCATTGGGTCACCTTTGGTTGAAACAAACTGGTTACCAATGTCTGCCGTTAAAGTGCAAATTCTTCGCTGTTTCGGTAGTCAAATTGGTCAAGGTGTTCGCATTAAACCTAACGTTCGCATTAAGTTTCCTTGGCGGTTGCAAGTGGGCGATTATGTTTGGATTGGCGAAAACGTTTGGATTGATAACCTTGCAATGATCACGATCGAAAGCCACGTTTGCCTGTCTCAAGGGGTTTACCTTTGCACGGGAAATCATGATTGGAATCATCCTCATTTCAAACTTTTGACTGCGCCAATACACGTTGAAGAAAGTAGCTGGTTGGCGGCTCAATGTGTGGTTGGTCCTGGTGTAACTATCGGTAAAGGATCGGTACTAGGTCTGGGTAGCGTTACTAGTCAATCTCTTAAACCGATGATGATTTATGCAGGTAATCCGGCTCAACCGATCAAAGCGCGATCGCCCCAGCCTGCTGAAACTTCTACCTCTAAGCAATAATCCAAATAGTTACCGACTTTAGACATTAAGTATCACTCACCATCCTTTTCTCTTTCTCTAAAGTGAAATCAACTGTGCTCTTATATGCTGGTTAATTAAAGAGACATGCTGGTTAATCAAAAAGTAAATATCTTGATGTTGGCATGATACTGGTTCTAAGCGATTACTGAGTTTAAAAGCAAAGATGTAGACCCTTACCACTAAATTTTTAGCGACTAAACCATGTCTCTAAAGTTTTTGCTAACCGCTGAGAATAATGACGAATAGAGTAGTTAGAAGGATCAATCTCTGCAATGTTATCTAGTGGTCTGTCAAGTATTAATTAATGGGTAAAGTCGTTTCAATTTGACTCGCGCCTCATCTGTTGTAAATCGCCAATCAATCCATGTTTGTTGTTGATTGCGCTCTTCGACATAGGATGGGTTCAATACCAGAAACCTGTACTAAAACTTGTCCTTGATCGCCCAGCGCCTGTTCTACTTGATGAATGGTTTGATTCAGAATCTCATTCTCTTTCTAGTTCAATCGCCGATCGCGGTCTATAAGGTTCACGTTCTTCAGCAGTTAAGGGTATGCCTGAAAACTGCGATCGCGCGGTTGATCTCACGGCTGCCCCGATTATTTAACCTTTCCGCACTTTCGTTATTTAATTGATTCACGCTGGTTCTCTAGTATGCTTTTGGCGGTTCTTGCAAAATCGCATTAACCTATCTAAGATCACAACATGAAGAATGTTTTTAGTAGTGCTCAAGATGTAATGGTAGAGAAGTAAAGTTTATTGCATTAACCAAAGCAAGTTTAAGTCCTTCAATAGCACTTACCGTATCAGGCAACGCTATTGGACTGGTATAGTACAAAGCTCTGAGGCGATAAAGTAATAAGCTGTTCAGGATGCAATGCTTCTGGGGCAGCAGAGCCAGAACCCATCCATTGTTCTAGTGCAGAGTCTAGAATTTTATGTCCCGCAAATGAGCTTACATCTGATTCAAAGGTTACTGTGGTAGTGTTAAAGTTCATTAAACAGAAAACTTGGTGATCTTCATTCCAGCGCCGCCACCAAACAACCTGTTTATCTTCATCGCTGCCAACTTGAATTGATTGAAAATCCTGCCGAAGTAGCGACGGTAGAGTGTTGCGAAGGCGAATTAAATGTTGATGAAACGACCATAAGACTTGGTGCTTGCCCTCTTTACGTTTATCCCAATTCAGCTTACACATCAGGAATGTTTCAACTGCCTCTGGATCTGGAGGTTCACCGTCGTAATGGAACGCTTCAAACTCTTGTTTGCGTCCTTGTCGAACTGCTTGAATTAACTCAGGGTCAGAATGGCTTACAAAGTAGGTAAAGGGCGCATCCTCGGCGTATTCTTCGCCCATAAATAACATCGGGATAAAAGGAGATAATAAAACTGCGCCCGCTGCTAGCTTCAAAGCTTCAAAGGAAATAATCTGAGATAAGCGATCGCCCTTCAACTGGTTGCCAACCTGGTCATGGTTCTGGATGCAGACCACAAACTGAGAAGGCGTACAGCCTTTAGGGGTTCTACCATGGAAACGCTGACGATGCGGTGCATACTGCCAGTCGTACACAAAGGCTTGTTGAAATGCTTTAGCCAACTGTTGGCACTGACCAAAGTCTTGATAATAGCCAATGCGATCGCCTGTGAGTAGCGCATGGAGGGCATGGTGAAAATCGTCGCTCCACTGAGCATCAAGCCCATAACCTCCCTTATCACTCGAACGGATAATTTTAGGATCATTCAGATCACTTTCTGCGATCAAATATAGTTTTCGCCCTAGTTCATCTGAGAGTTCTACAACTCGGTCTGAGAGCTCTTCTAAAAGGTGGTATGCCCCTAAGTCATAAATTGCATGAACAGCGTCTAGGCGCAGCGCATCAATGTGATAGGTTCGCATCCAATACAGTGCATTTTGAATAAAGAAGTTGCGGACATTAGCGCTATGTTGATGGTCAAAGTTAAGTGCACTGCCCCAAAGGGTTTGGTAAGCTTCGGTGAAGTAAGATCCATATTGATGAACGTAAGTACCTTCAGGTCCAAAGTGATTGTAGACAACATCTAAAATTATGGAAATTCCTTCTTGATGACAGGCATTAACTAACTTCTTCAAACTTGCAGGCTCACCATAGGAGTTCTGCACCCCATAAATGTAAGTTCCGTCGTAGCCCCAATTGCGATAGTCATGTCCCTGATCTTGCTCTTGCGGAGGATGACTGCCTGGGAACTGTGCGATCGGCATTAATTCGATCGCCGTAATACCCAGTTCGCGCAGGTCTTTTAACCGAGGAATGATCGCCTCAAAAGTGCCTTCAGGCGTAAAAGTGCCTACGTGGAGCTCGTAAATAACCAGGGATTCAAGGGGCACGCCGTGCCAATGCTGATCTGTCCAGCTAAATTGATGATCGATGACTTGAGAAGCACCATGAACTCCTCTTGGTTGAAAATGGGAGGCTGGATCAGGTCTGCATTCACCACCATTGAGTTGATAAAAGTAGCAAGTTCCGGGTGGAACATCTGAGACGATCGCTTGCCAATAGCCGTTATCTTGCTGCTCCATCTGGATCAATCGATCGTTTTGCGAAACCAACTGCACAGCCACAAAATCTAACTTAGGACCCCAGACTGTAAATTTACACTGATTATTGCCCAAATACTTAGCGCCAACTTGCATAGTAAACAATCTCCAAATGATGAATGAATAGCAATGCTCAGGTCTGGTTATCAAAGGTAATTGGTTAACCAATTAATACTGGAGCGATCGCCTAACTTGCTTAAGTTAATAGACACAGGACAACCATAGAGCGATCGATTAAAGGCACCGATTGGTCAGCAGTGAAAATCCGTTCCTCTTGAATAAAGCGAGGCTCTTTAGTATCAACAGTCATTTGCCATCGGACGTGGGGCATTGCCATCGGTAAGATAAACTCAACCATTTCCCAATAGGCATTAAAGAGGATTAGAAAACTGTCATCCCGAACTTTTTGCCCTTGGGCACCAGGGCTAGGAATTCCTTCTCCATTCAAGAAAACTCCAATAATTTTAGGGTAACCTTTTTGCCATTCTTCTTCTGTATGCTCTGTCCCGTCTGGATCATACCACCCAATATCAGGCACCCCTCGAATGGGCTGACCTTGAAACCACTTGCGGCGACGAAAGACCGGATGCCCCCGGCGGAAATAAATTAGTTCACGGCAGAAGTTAACTAAATCTTCGTTTCCTTTAACTAAGTCCCAATCAAACCAGGAAAGCGGATTGTCTTGACAGTAACCATTATTGTTACCCATCTGCGATCGTCCTAACTCATCGCCACCTAGCAGCATTGGTACGCCCTGAGATAACATCAGCGTAACCAACAAATTTCGCCGTTGACGTTCCCGTAGCTGCAACACTTCTGGATCATCCGTTACACCTTCTACTCCACAGTTCCAAGAACGATTATGGCTTTCTCCATCCTGACTATTTTCACCATTCGCCTCATTGCGTTTTTCGTTATAACTCACTAAATCATTTAACGTAAAACCGTCATGAGCCGTAATAAAGTTAATGCTTGCATTGGGACGTCGTCCATTCTGCTGAAAATATAAGTCGGGACTACCCGTGAAGCGATAAGCAAACTCCCCCAATGTCTCATCTTCACCCCGCCAAAAATCTCGGACAGTATCACGGTATCTGCCATTCCACTCCGACCAAAGTACCGGAAAATTACCGACCTGGTAGCCGCCCTCTCCCACATCCCACGGCTCAGCGATTAACTTCACCCCTGCAAGCACCGGATCTTGATGAATGATGTTGAAGAATGCAGCCAAGCTATTAACTTCATATAGCTCACGCGCTAACGCAGAAGCTAAATCAAAGCGGAAGCCGTCAACATGCATCTCGGTTACCCAATAGCGCAAACTGTCAGTAATAAGCTTTAATACTTGAGGATGGCGCATACAAAGAGAATTACCACAGCCTGTAAAGTCCATGTAATAGCGCTCGTTCCCCTCTACAACCCGGTAGTAATTAGAATTATCAATTCCTCGAAAGGAAAGGGTAGGACCCAACTGATTTCCTTCGCCCGTATGGTTATAAACCACATCAAGAATCACTTCAATGCCAGCATGATGTAGCGCCTTGACCATTTCCTTAAATTCTGTTACTTGCTGTCCACCTGTACCACTTGCGCTGTATGCCGCGTGAGGTGCAAAGTAGTTAATGGAATCATAGCCCCAATAATTCTTCAGTCCTTTATCAGCTAAATGTCCTGGATAGGCTAAGAAATGATGAATCGGGATCAGTTCAATAGCGGTAATGCCCAACTGTTGTAAATGTTCGATCGCAGCTGGATGGCTCATTCCGGCATAAGTTCCCCGCAATTCTTCAGGAATATCGGGATGGAGCTTAGTAAATCCCTTGACATGCACCTCATAAATAATGGTTTCATGCCAAGGGGTTCGCAAAAGAGTATCGCCTTGCCAATCAAACGACTGATCGACCACAACTGCTTTGGGCACTCGCGAAGCACTGTCTAGCTCTGAGAAAGATAAATCTTGGTCAGGGCTGTTCCAGTCATACCCAAAGATTTCAGGACCGTTACCTACATCTCCATCTAACGCCTTGGCATAGGGATCAATTAAGAGCTTATGAGGATTGAAGCGAAGTCCTCTCTGGGGCTCGTAGGGACCATGCACTCGATATCCATAGCGCTGCCCTGGCCCCACACCTGGCAAATAACCATGCCATATGAAATTACTAACCTCTGTTAAAGACAAGCGAGTTTCTTGATCATTGCGATCGAACAAGCATAATTCGACACCCGTTGCGTTTTCAGAGGACAAAGCAAAGTTTGTTCCTTTCCCATCCCAGTAAGAACCTAAAGGGTAAACATTGCCGGGCCACAGTGGTAGATACATAGGAGGAATGCCTTTACAAAAAATACTAAATTTAACTCTAATAGCGGGAATACAATGCAAAAAACGGAGCTGAATAGCTCTTCTAAGAAGTCGATTACCTCCTAAATTTACTGATAATCCTTGAAATCTTTGGGTAGGATAAGCGATTTTAACAATTTGGTTTATCCCTCTAAAGACAGAAGCCAAAGGTCGTCAAAAGACTGTACCCGACGCTGCAAGCGTTGCGCTGAGTCCTATCGGCGCTGTGCTGAATCTTGTCGCCAAATGGCAATAGTAATCAGCGGTAACTGTACTGTAAACCTGCTGCCTTCCCCTAAACTACTTTGAACTTGGATGCTACCCTGATGTGCCTGGGCGATCGCCTGAGCGATTGCTAGCCCTAGCCCTGCTCCTCCAGTCTGGCGAGAGCGATCGCAATCAACGCGGTAGAAACGCTCAAAAATTTGGTTTTGATCAGCAGTAGTGATCCCAATTCCATTATCTTGAACGTGAATTAGTGCCTGCTGATCATTTCTATCAAGCATGACTATTACCTGACCGTTAGCTGGCGTATACTGAATAGCGTTTGTAACTAGATTCATTAATAGGCGATAAAGCTGTTCTTCATCACCTAAAACCGATAAGTATTATTCTTTAGCTATTGGTAGCTCATTTTCATTTGGCTACCTTGGAGGCTAATAGACAACACTGCTTGTCCTATTCTACAATCCTAATTTCCGATAAACTCTAGTGTAGTCGAGATTCTGATTCTAAAAATTGTCGTTTGGGAATCGCTCCTTCTGTGGTTAGCTGCTGATCTCGATCGTATTTTTCTTGGGCGAATTTTAGAGCTACACGGGCTTGATTAATGTCGGCGATCGCAATTTTCTGCTGTTGTTGATAGTTGCGTTGGGCAAGGCGTAGATCAGCTAAATAACGCTCTGAACCGCCCCCTAAATCCCCCATTCTGGGGGACTTTGAAAGGTTCGGAAGTCCCCCAGAATGGGGGATTTAGGGGGCTGAAAAGTCAATGCATTTCACTGGTGTTTTATTTTCACGCAACTCCCTTAGCAGCATTAGACCAAAGAGAGTCCTGGAAGCATAAAGTATCGACATTTTTTCAACACGTTTAACTGTCCCGCGAAAGCGAGAAGACTGAGGTGAATCGTTCATCACAAGCGGTTGGTAAAAGAGAGGACAACTAAAAATGAAGACTCATGGCAAGCCACTGGTCGTACGCTTCTCACACAATTATGAAATTAGTATGAAATCTTCTAACTCAATTCCTTTAAAGCCGATCCTGAGACTTTGTTTTTACAAACCTTTTACCGTTATTTACAAATTGTCCACTAACAATTTCATATGACTCCTTATATATTTGAAAATCAGTCGGTTTTTCCACTTCAGGAACATTTCTAACAACATAATGGTACGCATGAAACACAGCATTTAATCCTGCGATCGCATCTTCTACAGGAATCGGTCTAGACACCCATTTTTTATCGAGTTTTGCAACATAGTTCAAGTTGCTAAGACTTGCTAACTTCTCTAATTTATTCTCATGGACAAGACGAGCAATCTTATTAAAGTCTGCTCCAATTACCTGAGCAACACGCCCTGCCGTCTCTTCGTTGGGGCTACTTCGCTTGAGACAAATCCAACTTAACCCTGCATGAGAGAGTTTAACCTGTCTAGCAAGCTCACTCATACTAATTTGCGGATTATCTTTAAGATACTGTAAGACAAGCCGACCAAAAGCAGAACAATCTTCCTCGCGTAATTTCATATTTGTAGATAATGCAACACTTGAAAATAAAGCGTTAGTTTTTCTAGATAACGGTTTTCTAACTCATGACTTGAGCACAGCAGCGAAATATATCAATGTAACCACAATATAAACAGAAGAAATTAAATATAAGTAGGGCTACTGAAACTAACTGCTAAAATCCGCAATCGTAATAGCAACGCCAATAATGAAATCGGTTCTGCCTAAATACATAGTCCATAGGTTTTGAGAGTACAGGTCCTTTTTATTTACATAGACTCTTAAGTAAAGTTTACATCTTTACTTTCAATCTAGGATGCTGCTAGAAGGCTGTCAACTCTCTTTAGGTAGCCATACAAGCTAATCATCCCGCGTTAAATGATTGGAAGAAAGGTAGCGCTATCAGGTTATTACTGAGCAAAACAGGGTACTTCTCTCGGCACAGGCTCAATCGTACTTGGGGAGGATGAACCTCTCTAACTAAGCATGTAGATTTTAAGTAAAGCGATAGAAATACTTTAGTCGCTGTAGAGGAAAAGTCGCTGTAGAGGAAAATTATGCCACTTCATAAGATTCGAGATTTTGACCCTGACTATCGGGCTCACTTTGAAAACCAAGATCAAGATATTATTGGTTATGACGTTTACGCCAAATCAGATAAGGTTGGTTCGATCGATGATGTATTAGTGGATGATACAGGCAAAATTCGTTACTTAATTGTTAATACAGGTGTTTGGATTTTAGGTAAGAAAGTCTTACTACCGATCGGTCGTTCTCGAGTTGATTATTCAAATCGTCGCATTGCAGTTGATGGTTTGACTCGTACCCAAGTCGAGGCTCTGCCCTCGTATGATGGCACTATGCCTGTGGATTATGAGCACGAGGAGCAAGTGCGTGGTGTGTATCGTCCCATGGGCACAGGAGAGAATGCAGATAATGCTTCCACCTCTCGAGATTATGACCGTGATACCTACGCCTATGACCGTGATCCAGCACTATACAATTTGGACGATCGCGCCCATCAAAATTTGCGATTGTACGAAGAGCGACTAATCGCCAACAAGACCCGTTCTAAAACGGGTGAAGTTGTAGTGGGTAAACGGGTAGAAACCGAGAATGCTAAAGTTTCTGTTCCTCTTGAAAAAGAACGTGTGGTAGTTGAACGCACGACACCTACTGATCTTGACGCAGCCGTTACACCGGATGGGACAGCTTTCCAGGAAGGGGAAGTAGCACGAGTAGAGGTTTATGAAGAAGCGGCAGACATTCATAAAGAAGCATTTGTGCGGGAAGAAGTTAGCGTTAGAAAAGAAGTTGATCACGAAACAGTCAATGCTGAAGAAACGCTGCGCCGTGAGGAGCTAAACCTAGATACTCAAGGGCGACCTGTGGTGGATGAAGGGGCAGATGTCCGTCATTCCAAAAGTCGTTCTTAAGTGAGTAAGTTGCTCTTAGAGGATGTCTGAGAAGTATCAAAGATTCTTACACTCGCCCCCCAACCCCCCATTTTGGGGGACTTCCGAGCCACTCCTTCCTCAAAGTCCCCCAAGATGGGGGATTTAGGGGGCGGATTGGAAGCAACCTAGACTTCTCAGACAACCTCTTAATCAAGCTAGATGTTGAGAGTATGAAATTGGTAATGCTCAGTTTTTAGAAGAATTTAGGCAGGGCAATTCTTAACTCTGCCTGAGCTATCATTGTGGGAATCCTATCGTGACACCTTCCAACCCCAAAGATTTTGATACTAGAACCTCATCGTCTGATGAGCAGCGATCGCCTAGATCCAGTCAACCTATTCACCCGCAACCTGGCAGCCTAGAGTTCTCCGTCCCTTTGGAAACCTCGGTTCCCTTAGAGTCACCCAGGCAGGTTCATATTTCTGCTCTCAACCAATCTGCTCCGCAGCAGACGAATTTAGCAACTGAACAAGACCTCATCATGACTCCATCAGTCGTAGCTGAGGAAACTGTTCAGATTCTCGAAGAGCGATTGATGGTCAATCGCATTAAGCGCAAAGTGGGTGAAGTCACCATTCGTAAGGAAATTGAAACACGAATTATCGAAGTTCCAGTTCGCCGCGAGAAGTTAATTGTTGAGCAGGTTAGCCCAGAGTATAAGCAGTTGGCAGTGGTTGACTTAGGGCAAGTCCAAGGGCAAGTCCAAGAGCAAGTCCAAGAGCAAAAACTTGGCAGGGAGGCAGCTAGCACTCCCCTTCCTTCAACAGTTGAGGGTAGCTTTACCTCTATAACCGCAGCAATTCAATTTCTTGAAGCGATCGCAGCGCAATCTAATTCAGTGGAAGCTGTGAAGGTTAGCGTTGTGCTGAAAGATGACACTTTAGGAGCAATTTAACAATATTTGCTAGAGCAGTCTTTCGCAGGAGTCTTTCCATAATCTTGTTTGACCGATTTACTAAGTTGTTTTCAGAGGCGCAATAACTATGAACATTTCTCATCGCGTTCGCCAAAGCCTAATGGCTCTCGTTTTAGTCCTGACTCTTGCTTTTACTACTGCATGTAGCGGGGTTGCCACTCGAGAGCCTCAGTCGAACTACCCTAGTAGTCTCGATCGCAGCGTCGAATATGGTCAACTGGCGAGAGGAGACTCTGCCGCTGGTCAAGAGTTTGGTGATTGGATAGTGGAAGCAAGCAAAGGTCTTATTAAAGATGCCTTTGTTCGAGATAACAACAAATTAGGAGCCGTGATTTCGTCAAAGGTTCGTCCTGATGAAGTGAAAGCATTGGCTCAATCATTGGCGCAAGGCTTCCGTAAAAACTTTCCTAACCAAGACCTGACGGTCTTAATGTACGCACCCGACAAAGAACTGATTTTGACAGCCCGCTATGATGCGCAATCCAAGCAAATTGAGTATCAGTCAGCTAGCTAAGAACAGTAGCTTGCTCATGCTTGTTAACAAGCTGTCTGCACTTTCAGCCTGATCAATTCAACATCAATTTTGAAGGACGGTTAATACTATGTCTAGCAGTGACGAATACAAACGCCAAGTTATGAAAGATTTGGCAGGTGGAGATAAGGAAATGCTGCCTGATGAATCAGGCTCGGACTACCAAAACTTCGATGATTTTGCTCAACGGTCTTCTCGTTCTGAAAGACATCAATTGTTCAGCAGATCAATGCGTCCAGAGCAAATTCCAGCTAGCCAGATGGAACCAGAACTCCAAAAGGCGATCGCACAGATCAAACCTAACGAAAGAGATGACGTTGCCCAAGAGTTCATTAATCATTTGAAGAAACGAGGGTTGAGCGATCGTGACTTGCAAAAGCAATTAGGATTATCGAGCCACCATTCCAAACAAATGAATGCTGACGATGTCAGTAAGCTTGCGGGCTTTGCTTACCACAATCACCCCGATATCTTTCACGAAGTGCTGGCTGACCAGCCTGCCTTAGTGAAGTTTCTCAGCAACCCAGTCATTGGTGCTGCATTAGGAGCAGTGGCAGCTAAGTGGCTAGGTGGTCACAAGTAAATTTTTTGGAGCAGTTAGTAGCCATAAGCTACCGATTGCTCCAAAAATTACATCACAACTTTTAACAAGGAGCAAAACAATGACCCATGACACTATGCAAACCAACGAGTACAACGAAATAACGATGGAACCTAGTCTGGCAGAGGTGGATCAAGTTCTCGAACAACCTCTTCTGCCTGCTGCCTCCTCTTCAACTGAGTTGGCGGAGGAATCTTTAACCTCGTTTCAAGTACAAGCAGCAAATTTCTTTGATAATGTTACTCAATCGACAGTGGCGTTCTTTAAGGGAAATCGTCAACTTCTAAGTAATTTGGGCTGGCTTCTTCTCGCTTTTCTGGGTATCAGAGTTTTGTTTGCATCGTTAGATGCTATCGATGATATTCCTTTAATGTCATCTTTGCTGAAGCTCGTCGGTCTAATCACCCTGGTTCAGTTTAGTTGGCGGCATTTAGTACGGGCAAACGATCGCCAAGAACTTACTCAAAAGATCGTTCAGGCTAAAGCAGATCTACTGGGTAATTAAAACTAGATCAGTCAGTGCTAAATAACGATTAATTCTGGTGAGATGCTGATCTTATTCTCACCAGAATTAGTCGTAATGTTCCAGACGTGTGGAAACGAGGGAGAATCAAACAGCCTATTGAGGTTACCTTCCTGAAGTCCAACAGCAGATTACTAAAATGGCAATGAAGGATAGCGGGATTCGGGACGCGGCACGAGTGCTGAAAATCAGCCCAACTAAAGTCATCGAACTATAAAAAAAGATCGTCACTTGAACGCGCTCAATGAAGTCCATTGAGCAAAGATCGAACTGATTCAGACTCTTTGTGCCTCTATGCCAGCAGAAGGATGTAGAAGCAGAAGTTGATGTAAATGTGGCGTAATCTCAAAACGTCCCTCCTTACACGGTACAACCTGCCCCCAAGCGCTGGAACGCCTCTAAGAAAAATGACTGAAGAAGGTGAGTGGTCTTCAAGAATGCCTATTCTCCTAAAGGGTGCCTTTGCAAATTATTCAAGAATCTGCCTAGCATATGAATAACCAAGGTAAGACACCCGATAAAAAACTATGGCTCGATCCCGAATTTTACTCTGGTATCGCAACGATCAGCGGTTTCATGACCACGAACCGCTTCATCAGGCGCTCTTGACGCAACCTCTTTACCTGATTCCACTCTATTGTTTTGACCCCCGTCACTTTGGCAAGACTACCTTTGGTTTCCCGAAAACAGGAGCATTTCGAGCACAATTTTTGCTGGAAAGTATTGCTGATTTACGACAAGGATGGCGATCGCGCAATAGTGATTTACTCATTCGCACAGGGAAACCTGAACAAGTTATTCCTGAGCTTGTGAAAGTGTTAGGCATTACAGAAGTTTATTACTACCAAGAAGCAGCATCTGAAGAAAAAGCGATTGAACGATCGCTAGAAAGAGCATTACAGGCTCTGGGCGTTAAGATCAATACTTTCTGGAGTCATACGCTCTATCATCCTGATGATTTTTCTTTTAAGGTCAAGGAACTGCCAGAGCTATTTACTAGTTTTCGTAAACAAGTTGAAAAAGACAGCAGTGTTCAACCCGCATTGCCTTCTCCTAGCCAAGTCCCTCCACTCCCCGACGTTGAGGTGGGTAAGCTGCCACAACTGGCTGAATTTGACCTAGAAACTCCTGAATTTGACGATCGCGCTGTTCTAAAATTTCAAGGGGGCGAAACTGCTGCGATCGCTAGACTAAAGCAATATTTTTGGCAGCAGGATCACCTAAAAATTTATAAAGATACCCGCAATGGGATGAGAGGGGCTGACTATTCATCAAAGTTTTCGCCCTGGCTCTCGCTCGGATGTCTGTCGCCACGCTACATTTATGAACAGGTACAGACCTATGAAAGAGAACGTGTCTGCAATGATTCTACCTACTGGCTGATCTTTGAATTGCTATGGCGCGATTACTTTCGATTTATTACGGTTAAACACGGCGATCGCCTCTTTCATGCAACAGGATTACAAGGCATTTCAATTCCTTGGAAGCAAGATAGGCAGAAGTTTGAATGTTGGTGCTTGGGCAAAACAGGATTTCCGCTCGTAGATGCTAACATGCGCGAATTAGCCAACACCGGGTTTATGTCTAATCGGGGTCGGCAAAATGTGGCTAGCTTTTTGACGAAGAATTTAGGCGTTGACTGGCGCATGGGTGCAGAGTGGTTTGAGTCGCTTTTGATTGACTACGATGTTTGCAGTAATTGGGGTAACTGGAATTACACTGCTGGAGTTGGCAACGATGCACGTGGATTCAGGTTTTTTAATATCGTTAAGCAGTCAAAAGACTATGATCCACAAGGGGAGTATGTCAAGCACTGGTTGCCTGAGCTAGCTCAAGTGCCTGCCCAAAAAGTTCATGAACCCTGGAAACTTCTGCCTGTTGAACAGGATCGATTTGCCGTTAAGATTGGCACAGACTATCCACATCCCATTGTTGATCTATTTCAATCTGCACAGGAGCAGGAACAGATCTATAATCGAGCGATCGCAAAACTAAAAGGGCGATCGTTTCGCGCTAGATGACTGAGCCAGTTTATCTTGAGCACCAATGAAGACAAGTTCAAAAAAGTTTGAATTTATTCAAAGCCCCTCTCCTGAAGGAGAGGGGTTGGGGAAAAGGTTTGTTTAGCTGCATTCCCAGATTAACCTGGCTTTTCCCCTGAAATATCAAGGAAACTGGATATTTATAGGGCAATTTGGCAACTTTTTAGCCTGCTCTTGCCTGTTACAGGATATGTAGTTGCAAGTCTATGGGACTATGCATCTTGCCAAAGCTGGCGGACAGTACCCGGAAGAAATTCAGCAATTTCTTGAATGCGATCAGGTGATAGCTCATCTTTAGTAGCCGAAAAAACTGCCTTAACAACTTGTTCTGGTTCGACGGTAGCGGGCAAAGATGATTCTTGCTTAATCCGAAACAGAAAAGTCGTATCACGAATATTAAGCGCCGGACGAACGCGGCTTAGAAAATGAACGATGGGATTAGTATCTTGCCAAAGATCTTCCACTTCAGTAGCTAACGGTGTAGCAGTATAGAGGGTTCTGTCCTTATTTTCTTCCATAAGTGGAGAGTGTAGTTCCTCAGCAACATGATCGACTGCTTCATTTGTCATCATGTCGCGCATTGTGCGAAAGACCACTTCAGTAATGTCTCTGGCATCGTAGGGATCTGCAAGTCCGCTCTGAGTCATCACCTTTTCTAAAAATGAATCGTGCTTGCCAGCGTTGATAATGCGAGCATCTTCAACTTCTGTGGGGTCGATTTCTGGAATAGCTGCTTTATAAATTTCATCAGACATATTTTTTCTCCCTGTTTTCTGTGTCAGCCACATCTGTCTTGAGATACCTTTCCTCAAACTCGATAGTCTGAGAAAGGGTTCTAAGCAGTTAAAGGCTGCAAGTAATATTGCATGAGCCAAAAGGCTTAGCACTATCCCGAAGGATGAGATTAAGACAGTCAAAAGTTAGAGACAAACGGTTTACACGCTCTGATTCAAGCACCTACGACCTCTAGGAGCATCGGTACTATTCACACGAGTGGAAAAGAAAACTCTGTACTAATTTAGATAAATTTTTTGGTTTTCTAGCAGTTTACTAATCTCAATTTGCACGTCAGAGGATGTCTGAGAAGTATCAAAGATTCTTACACTCGCCCCCAACCCCCCATTTTGGGGGACTTCCAAGCCACTCCTTCCTCAAAGTCCCCCAAAATGGGGGATTTAGGGGGCGGATTGGATAGCAACCCATAGACTGCTCAGACAACCTCTCAGGTCAGTTACATGAGTCGATCGCTTAACGGTAATAGTAAGGGGTGCATTCATCGATTTTTCTAGTTAATTGATACCTAATGCCTGCTTAAGAGTTGACTAATGGTTTGATTAACCTTGGGACTTCTCTAATTTCTCAAGTGACTTGGGTTTGTGTGCTGCTTCTTGACCTGTCTTTTCACTTTCCACAAGGTATTGCGGGTCTTCTTCAGATGCGGCAACATGATGCTTTTTAATATCCGTTGGCTGCGTCAGCTTCTTCTTAACCTCTCCTACTGTCTCCCCATTCGATGTGTTCCACTTGACGCGATCGCCCTTCTTGAGTTCTTTCGCCATTACTCTTCCTCTGTGTTTAGTAGTGTAAAATTTTTACTCAGGTCTTAAAGTATATTGAGCCATATCTTAGATATAAAACTCATCTACTCTAGGGCGTAGCCAAAGGTAAGAGAGATAAAATCACAAAGCTTGCATTCCTATAATAATTATTTAGATGAGGAAAGTTATCAATTATCTCCATCCTTCTTGACTCTCCTGTTAAGAGGAGAGTTGATAATAAAAATAATCCTATATTAAGAGCAGCTTCACTGCTATTTACCATGACACTTCAATTCATAGTTTCCAATATGGCTTGCTCTGCCTGTGTTGAAACGATTACTCAAGCTGTTACCGCTATAGATCCCGCTGCCAAAGTTGAGGCTGACACTAAAACCAAGCAGGTCAACATTGAGACGCAAAAACCTGAAGCTGAGATTAAGCAGGCGATCGCAGCGGCAGGCTACACCGTCGCCTAGTTCGAGCTTTTGAGTTTCAAGTTTTAGGTTGAGCAAGTTTTAGGTTGAGATTGATCGCCCATTCCCTTCCCTCAAATAAATATGGACATAACATTGAAACTTCGGGGCATGAGTTGTGCTTCTTGTGCCCATAGCGTTGAAGATGCCATTCGTTCTGTTCCAGGCGTGAGTGAATGCAGCGTTAACTTTGGTGTTGAACAAGCCAGCATTACCTATAACCCTCAGCAAACGGACGTGCAATCAATTCAAAATGCTGTTGCTGCCGCTGGCTACTCTGCCCAACCAGTTCAAGAGCAGGATTTGCTGAACGGAGAGAACGATATAGAACGTCAGACGCGACAGGCAGAATCACGAGACTTAACGCGCAAAGTCTGGACGGGCGGCGTGATCAGCGCAATTCTAGTGATCGGCTCTATTCCAGCGATGACAGGGCTTTCTGTTCCCTTGATTCCGATGTGGCTGCATAACTTTTGGCTACAAGCTCTATTGACCGCACCTGTGCAGTTTTGGTGTGGAAAGTCCTTCTATATCAACAGTTGGAAAGCACTCAAGCGCCATGCTTCTACGATGGACACTCTGATTGCTTTGGGCACTAGTGCGGCATATTTCTACTCACTGTTTGTTACGTTCTTTCCCAGAGTTCTGATTGCTCAAGGACTTACGCCTAGTGTTTACTACGAAACTGCGGCAGTTGTGATTACGCTGATTCTGCTGGGGCGTTTGTTTGAAAACCGCGCCAGAGGACAAGCGTCGGAGGCGATTCGTAAACTCATGGGGTTACAAGCGAAGACTGCCCGCATCGTCCGCAATGGGCAAGAGATGGAAGTGGCGATCGCTGAAGTTCAGCTTGGTGACGTGATTTTGGTGCGACCTGGTGAAAAAATTCCAGTTGATGGTGAAGTGCTTGAAGGCACCTCAACTGTTGATGAAGCGATGGTAACAGGCGAGAGTGTAGCGGCTAAAAAGCAGCCTGGAGATGAGGTGATTGGAGCCACGATTAATAAAGCCGGAAGCTTTAAGTTTCGAGCTACGCGAGTCGGGAAAGATACTTTTCTGGCTCAGATTGTTAAATTAGTGCAACAGGCTCAAGGCTCTAAAGCTCCGATCCAAAAGCTAGCAGACCAGGTAACCGGATGGTTCGTCCCAGCGGTCATTGCTGTAGCGATCGCCACGTTCATTATTTGGTATAACGTCATGGGTAACGTGACGCTAGCACTGACTACAACTGTGGGTGTGCTGATCATTGCTTGTCCCTGTGCATTGGGATTAGCAACCCCTACTTCTATTTTGGTTGGCACAGGTAAAGGCGCAGAAAATGGCATTCTCATTAAAGGTGCAGATAGCCTAGAGTTAGCGCACAAACTACAGGTTATTGTGCTTGATAAAACAGGAACACTAACCCAAGGTAAACCGACAGTCACAGACTTTGTGACGGTCAACGGCATTGCTCACAGTAATGAACTCAAACTCTTACAGCTTATGGCATCTGTAGAACGAAATTCAGAGCATCCGTTAGCAGAAGCTGTAGTGCAGTATGCTCAGTCTCAACGAGTGGAGTTGACTGATGTACAGGAATTTGAGGCGATCGCGGGGAGTGGCGTTCAAGGTGATGTATCAGGTCGGTTGGTTCAAATTGGAACTCAGCGTTGGATGAGTGAATTAGGAATTGATACTCAGGCTCTAGCCCTGCAAAGAGACAAGCTGGAGTATTTAGGTAAAACAGTCATTTGGGTTGCTGTAGATGAAAAAATACAAGGCATTATGGGAATTTCTGATGCTCTCAAGCCCACTTCTGCTGATACCGTTCGCACGTTGCAAAAACTTGGACTAGAAGTGATTATGCTTACCGGAGATAATCGTCCAACCGCAGAAGTTATTGCCCGTGAAGTTGGCATTATCCGAGTATTGGCAGAGGTGCGTCCTGATCAAAAAGCCGCGATGATCAGCACGCTTCAGGCTGAAGGAAAAATTGTAGCCATGGTTGGTGATGGTATTAATGATGCGCCTGCTCTGGCTCAAGCCGATGTGGGAATTGCCATCGGAACCGGGACTGATGTGGCGATCGCCGCCAGCGATATCACCCTAATTTCAGGTGACTTACAAGGTGTTGTGACTGCAATCCAGTTATCTCGTGCTACCCTGCGAAACATTCGTCAGAACCTTTTCTTTGCCTTCGTTTACAACGTGGCAGGTATCCCGATCGCGGCTGGGATTTTGTTCCCCTTCTTTGGCTGGCTACTCAGCCCCATCATCGCAGGAGCAGCGATGGCGTTTAGCTCGGTTTCGGTGGTTACAAATGCTCTGCGGCTACGCAACTTTCGACCTAGACCCATTTATTAAACCAATTGAACGAATATTAGGAGCAAAGTCAATGCTAAAAAAAACTACATTTTTTGGAACCCTTGCAGGATTGGGATTTTTGCTAGGTGCAATCTCTAGGGCAGTGGCAGCGGAAATGCCTGCTGCACACAATATGCCACCTCAGTCTTCATCCACTCAGTTTCAACGCATTGACCAACCTTTAGCCAACAAGGTTGCTGTAACGCTAGGGGGATTAGGGTTGATAGGTCTAGAACTCTGGTGGTTCCTTCTCAGCAAGCCTAAATCTCAGCAAGTAGAAGCTCGTGAGGGAGTTCAGGAAGTAACAGTCACTGTAGATGGGGGTTATGAGCCAAGCCGAATAGTCGTGCAAGTAGGACAACCCGTTCGGCTCAATTTCTTGCGGCGTGACCCCAGCAGTTGTTTAGAGGAGGTGCAGTTGCCTGACTTCCATATTGCCCAAAACCTAGCACTTAACCAAGTTACAGCTATTGAATTTACTCCTACAAAACCAGGGAATTATGAATTTGTCTGTGGCATGAATATGTTTCACGGAGTAGTAGAGGTAACGTCATCCAGTCCTTCATCCAATCTAGAAAACTCTTCAGCCCCAGTTGCAACCTCAATTAAAAAGCTAATTAAACAAGAGTATTCAGTATAAGTTTGTCAACTTAAATGATTAATTTTGTCTACCGAATCAAGCTCTGCTATCTTAGCTAGACATCAATTTTTTCTAGATATTTAGATCTTTTCATCCTAGTTTCATAATTGTCTGTCACAATTTTCGTGATGAGTTTTATCCACACCATGTTATTGAGCAAGTGATTAGGTCAAAGATCAGTATACTACTTGACCCTGACTCTATCAGTGAACGAAAAGTTTAGAATAGAGATGAGCTAAAATTATCAATTACAGAACAATAGGATGAATCCAAAAGTTATGAAACGAAGAACTCCTTTACTAGCGATCGCTTTCATGGGAAGTATAATTCTTGCTGCTTGTTCAAGTTCCCCAACTGGCTCCTCCGCCAACAATCAACCTGCTTCATCTGCACCCGACGTGGCACAAAGTCCAATGGGCAAGATGGAGGGAATGAATCATGGGTCTTCTATGAACATGAGCTTGGGGCCCAAAGATGAAAACTTTGACCTGCGATTTGTTGACGGAATGACTCCTCACCATGAAGGCGCGGTCACAATGGCTCAGGAAGCCTTGCAGAAGTCACAGCGACCAGAAATTAAGCAATTGGCTCAAACGATCATTGACGCTCAGCAAAAAGAGATTGCTCAGATGAAAGAATGGCGGACAGCTTGGTATCCTGATGCCAGCGCCACACCCATGATGTATAGCTCAGAGATGGGGCACATGATGCCGATGTCTGAAGAAATGAAGTCTAGCATGATGATGAATACTGACTTAGGAGCCGCAGACGATCAGTTTGATCTGCGCTTCCTCAATGCGATGATTCCTCATCATGAAGGGGCATTGACAATGGCGAAAGAGGCATTGCAGAAGAGCGATCGCCCCGAAGTTAAGGAGCTTGCTCAAGACATTATCGCTAGTCAGCAGCAAGAAATTTCTCAGATGCAGCAGTGGAAAAAAGCATGGTACGGGCAGTAGTTTAGCTAGCACTAAGACATGGGTGAACGATTCCTATGTTGTGGAAGTAGTCTGAGAATATAACTTATTAATCTAGACCTTTTAATCTAGACATTGTACGCGATCGAGCCGAGTTTAATGTGGATAAATTGCCCGATCGCGCTTAGTTGCCTGTCTTTTAGTTGACTGTATTGTGTTATTTTAAGAGCCTGGTGATGAAGTCTGAGCGATCGCTTCTTCCACCAAGCCAGCGGATAGCCTACAATATTTCCAAATCACAAGTTGCTAAATCGCAACAGTCAACCCCCTTGAGGAGATCGTAAATGGCGGAGGTTAGCACTCGCCTCTACTGGCTGTTCCAGTCTCTCATTGACTTCACCCCTTACTTACTGGCAGGTCTGCTTGCTGGTGCATTTGTCCTGGCAATCTGTGTTTTCCTGGCTCGCTTCCTTTTGTGGCGCTGGTTGCTGCCTTTTGAAGAATCCTGCTTGTTGACTCTTAAAGCACAGGCGAACCCAGCCCTAGATCGATACATGACAGCAGTGACCTGGCTGGCTCAAGGTGAGATTACCATCCCTTTGCTTTTCGCAGTTGGAGGAATTTTGGTTTACCGCAATGAGTCTATTGCAGCACTGGTCTTAGCGATCGGGCTGAGTGGCTCATGGCTGCTTAACGGCATCTTCAAGTCTTTTTTTCGACGCAAACGCCCCGATTTGTGGGCTTCCCCTGAGCGTCCGATGGATTATAGCTATCCTAGCGGTCATGCCATGAGCGCGATTTCCTTTTATGGGCTATTAGCCGCCGCCATTAGCCACTGTCTGAGCATCCCGTTAGGCATTACTACAACTTTGGCAGCGATCTTAACCTTGGGAGTGGGTTTTAGTCGGATATATCTGGGTATGCATTGGCCAACAGATGTCTTAAGTGGATGGGTTGCAGGGGGCATCTGGTTAGGAGTATGTCTGCAAGGGTTAGTTCAGATTGGCGGGATATGAGTTGAAATTGAGGAGCGACCCCTTGCGGGTATCTCGAAGAGCACGCAAAAATCTATCAGAATTAAGAAAAAACTTTTCTCCTGAAACCTTTATAGGCTTGCCTCACCCTAGAAACGCTGCTTCTGTTGATAGACTCGCCCATTGTTCAGGCTTGGGCACGCAAATCCAAAGCGCTTGAGGAATCACCTCAATGGTAACTGGGGTAGTGCCCAGGCATTCTCCATCGGCATGGACTTTTAGGAGTGGATAGCTTCTAACCTCAATTTTAGAAGCGCGATGAGTTTTGAGCCGCGCATGGGGCAGCTGTTTGCCTTGCATGGCTGTAAAGAAGTGGCGTAGATGCTCCCATTTAGAAGGATTATTGATATAAATAACGTCTAGCTTGCCATCGTTCATTTTTGCTTCAGGCGCTAGGGAAAATTCCATTCCATAGCGAGGACTATTGCAAACATTGACTTGTAGGGTGCGTAGCCGACGAATTCGTCTGCCGTCGAGGCGTAAGACCAAACGATGAGTTCTAAACTGCAAAAAAGTTTTGACACCTGAAACCATACTTCTGAGCGCAGCCCAATAATTTTTCTTAATTCCTTCTTTCACCTCATCTCCACACGGAAAGAGGGAAGCTTCTAGACCCACGCCTACTACTTCCATAAAGTAATGGTTGTTCGCCTTGCCCATATCAAACCGATCGCGATCGCCCTCTGCCACAATCTGGATAGCTTGCGTTAAATCGTTTGGAATGTTCAAGCTAGCCGCAATGTTATTGCGCGTTCCTAAAGGAATAATGCCTAATACCGTTTGAGTATGCACTAACCCACGGGCAACAGCTTCAATAGTGCCATCGCCTCCTGCCACAATCACCAGCTTAGCTCCTGCTCGGGCAGCCGCTGCCGCAAGACCTTCCCCGTCTTCGTCAGGGGTAGTCGTGCAGATTTCAGCTTGAATGCCTTGGGTCTCCAAGATTTCTGTGAGGTCAGTGACCATCTGAGGATTCTCAGCAGGTCCAGAGGTAGGATTAATGATGAGGAGCGTGTTCATCTCTAGCTTTTTCCTAGCAGTTTGTACTTGGGACGCTGGGAGCGCAGTTAGCCCAACCTTTGCCCATCTGCTTAACAGAAGGACTACTGTCCCTAATATCCAATCTATGAGCTACTAGAATATCACTATTGCACCACAACCAGCCGAGACAGATTTGCTTAAAAAGTTGCGATTAAATAACGCCCCGAACCGTCCCCTAAATCCCCCATTTTGGGGCAGGACTTCTGAACCTGTCAAAGTCCCCCAGAATGGGGGATTTAGGGGGCTGATAAGTCAATGTATCCCATTGGGGTTTTATTTTCACGCAACTCCCTTAGCTCTTTACAGAGATGGCTGATATGTTTATGAGAAGAAGTAATCAGTAGTGTCCTAGAATCCTTTTTGAACGAATCCTTTTTGAACAAAGTCTGGTGGCATAGAAGGTGCCTAGCTAATTAATCACCTTACTTAATTAGCTAGAGTGTATACCAGTGAGTGTACTAGTTTGAGCGGGAGCGATCGCAGTTTCAGTGTTAAAGCATCACAGTTTATGGTATATGAATGAGAGGGTTTTCGGACTTGCGCTAGAAAGCTAACCCTGTACTTTTTAATAAGTTTAATGAGTGATTTCCTTGAAAGCTTTCATGGAGGCTTCTGCGTTTGTCAGTTCTCTAAAAAGATTGCAGAATTGATCTTGATAGATGGTTTAAATGAAGTAGATGTGCTGTAGATACCGTTTTTACTACAATTCCTTAATCCATTCTTTTTGTCTAGTTTCTAAGGTTCGTTCTAGGTTGTAGTTGAAAGATCAGGATTGCTAAAGCGAGAGTCGCCAAAGTTTTTCTCCGATCGCTTGTCAAAGACACTCTTTTGGTTCGGGCTGATTCATCTAAGAGGAGGCTTAAGACAATGCAACTTGTTTTAGAGCAGTGGTAGGCAGTATGACAACTTGTAAAAAAGGTTACCGAAGAGTATAAAGAATATTTCTCTGCTAAGCGGATTGACATGGGTACACTTTAGGATAGTTCCTTATTAGGTTCCCACTGCTGCGGTTATGGAAAAACAACCCTCCCTGCCTGAGCCTATTTCTCCAGAAGATTGGAAACATACGCCAGAGAGCGTCAAGCGTTTAGTAGAGTCACTGCTGGCAAGTACGGCAGTAGCAGAGAGCAAAAGCTATCTAACCCAGGTTTTAGAGGCTACGCCTACTGGAATTGCTGTTTACGACTCAACAGGGCAACTGGCTTACATCGAAGCCGAACGCAAGCGCCATGAACTGAAACAGCAGATCATCAAAAATACGCTGCTGAATAGTGAACACCGTTATCGTCAATTGATCCAATCGCAAACTGACCTGATCTTGCGATCGCTGCCAGATTCTACCATTAGCTTTGCCAACGATGCTCTATGTCTTGCCTTAGGTCGCTCCTTAAACGATGTCATTGGATTGCAATGGAGTAGCTTTATTCCGCCAGAGGATTTTGATGCGATTAACCGCAAGATTGCGGCACTCACCCCAGAAAATCCCATCTTTGAGAACACCAATCCAGACAAACGCGCTAATGATCAAATTGGCTGGACACAATGGATTAATTTAGGAATTTTTGATGACCAAGGGAAACTCATTGAGATTCAATCGGTGGGACGAGATATCACTGCATTGCAAGAGAAAATTCAACAGGAACAAGCGCTAAACCGAGTTTTCCAGGCTGTTCGCAACTCCCTTGACCTAGACACCATTTTTGCCACTGCCACAGCGGAAGCCGCTCAACTTTTGAAAACTCTAGACTGCTTTGTGGTGCAATACCTACCAGAGCAAGGGGTCTGGCGACATATCGCAGAATTTCGCCATAATTTAGAGACTTCAACAGCGATCGGACTAGAAATTTCCGATGCAGGAAATCCTTTTGCAACCCAACTCAAACAATTTCAGATTGTGCAGGTAGAAGATACAACGTATCTAAATGATGAGATTAATCAGGAAATTGCCCGAATTATGCCTGGAGCCTGGTTGCTTATTCCTCTCGTTGTTGAAGGTCGCTTATGGGGCAGTTTCACCCTCATCACCACCCAGCAACCTTTTACCTGGAACAACGACCCGATCGCTCTGGCTCAATCTATTGCAGGTCAATTGGAAATTGCTATTTATCAAGCAAATCTGTATCAGCAGGTACAACTAGAACTAGAAGAGCGCCGCCGGGTCGAGGTTGCGCTGCGAACCAGCGAGTCGCGGTTTAGGAATATGGCTGACAATGTACCGGGTGTAATTTTTGGGTACTGCCTTCGCGCCGATGGCTCTGATCAATATACCTACATTAATTCAGGCTTTCATGACCTATATGGCTTTGAGCCAGATGAGGCATTGCAAGATCCTAGTGTTGTCTGTGGTAGGACTCATCCTGATGACATAGAACTCTTCCAAAACTCTATTACAGAATCCTACCAGACCTTACAAACGTGGCACTGCCAATATCGCATTATTACCCCTGCTGGAGAACTGAAGTGGCTGCAAGGAATTGCGCGCCCAACCCGACAACCCAATGGTGATGTCGTTTGGGATGGGCTAGTTATTGATAAGCTGACTATCATCTAGAATACATAAAGCCGGGTAAAATAGGGACTAGAAGATAATCGAATTAAACCGATGCCAGTTCCTAAATTTCTCAGTCCGCTCCAACAAGAAAACCTCCAAAATGCCCT
>JAESGK010000114.1_pt1 | contig 87794 bp, 81 predicted proteins | sample 9269681 | NCBI WGS metagenome assembly JAESGK01 (sample SAMN14515347, study PRJNA621673) | algae metagenome | isolation source: Timaviella obliquedivisa GSE-PSE-MK23-08B and co-occurring heterotrophs from... | place: USA: Grand Staircase Escalante National Monument, Utah | collected 2006-08-15 | reverse complement strand
CTCTGCGGATGCTCAGGCTCGTCCAGATAAACCCGGAAACCCTTCCGCGGCACGCTTCCGCGACGCTGCTATCGCGTCAGCATGGCAAACCGTCGAACCCTCAACACGGTGAGATATCCGGGCTAGGCTTGCTTCTCCCAGCCCCCGCTGTCCGTCTGCTGCCAGTACGCCATGACGTGGCCTGCAGCCTTGTAGGCCTTCCAGCGTTCCCGGGCATCGGCCACTGCTGCATCGTCGCGACCATCGAACAACTCGAAGCAGCGCTTGTAGTCAGCCACACGCGCGGAACGGGCGTGATCGGCTACGAAGAGATAGCCTGCGCCGTTAGGGTTCTCGTCGAGGTGAGTCAACCAGACCGGCTGGCGACCGGCATCGCCGTCGCGGGCCGCGCCGTGCGGCAGGAAGCCGTTGGGATCGAACGTCCAGAGATAGGTGTTGATTGCGTCGACCCGTTCCGCCGAGCCCAGCATAACGACGGCCCGCTCACCCGCCTGAAGGGTCTTGGCCAGCAGGCGGGGCAAGGTGTCCTCGAGCGACGATCGGGTCAGATGGTAGAAATTGACCTCGGTCGCCATCGGATTCCCTAGCGCTCGTAGTTGTCGGCGATCAGCCGATCGAGCAGGCGAACGCCATAGGCGGTCGCGCCCTTGGGCGTGGTGCTGTCACCCTTGCCGGACCAGGCGATACCCGCAATATCGAGATGGGCCCAGGCGACGCCGTCCTGCACGAAGCGCTGCAGGAACTGCGCGGCAGTAATCGATCCGCCATCGCGACCGTTGCTGACGTTCCTCATGTCGGCGATCTCTGAGTCGATCAGCTTGTCGTACTTCGGCCCCAGCGGCATGCGCCACAGCTTCTCGCCGATCGCCGAACCAGCCATGCGCAGCTTGGTCGAGAGCGGTGTGTTGTTGGAGAACAGCCCGGCCCGCTCATGGCCCAGCGCCACGATGATGGCGCCGGTCAGCGTCGACAGCTCGACCATGGCCTGTGGCTTGAACTTCTCCTGGGCGTACCACATGGCATCGCACAGGATCAGGCGGCCTTCGGCATCGGTATTGATGATCTCGACGGTCTGGCCCGACATCGACGTGACCACGTCGCCCGGACGCGTGGCATTGCCGTCGGGCATGTTCTCGACCAAGGCACAGACGCCCACGACATTGGCCTTGGCCTTGCGGCCGGCCAACAGCCGCATCGCGCCGGTGACGGCGCCGGCGCCGCCCATGTCCCATTTCATGTCTTCCATGCCGCCTGCGGGCTTCAGCGAGATGCCACCGGTGTCGAAGGTCACGCCCTTGCCGATCAGCGCGACCGGCTTCTGGTCCTTGGGTCCGTTCATCCAGCGCATCACGAGAAGCTGCGACTCGCGTTCACTGCCCTGGCCGACGGCCACCAGCACGTTCATACCGAGCTTCTTCAGCTCGGCCTCGCCCAGGATCTCGACCTTGACGCCGAGCTTGGTGAGTTCCTTGGCACGGCGGGCGAACTCGACCGGATAAAGCACGTTGGCCGGCTCGCTCACCAGATCGCGGGTCATGAAGACCGCATCGACCGTAGGTTCGAGCTGGGCATAGCCCTTTCTGGCCTCGGCCGGGCCGGCCAGCACGACGGTGAGCTGGGTCAACGAAAGCTTCTGCTCGGGCTTATCCTTCGTCTTGTACTTGTCGAAGCGATAGTTGCGCAGACGAGCCCCCAGCGCGATGTGCGCCGCGATCTGGCCCGGCGACAGCCGGCTGCCCTTGACCGGGTCGACGACCACCGTGACAGCAGCGTGGCCCGCCGCGTTGGCCTCGGCCGCCACCAGGCCCCCCAGGCCTTCCGCGCTGCGAGCGTCGAGTTCCCTGCCCTTTCCTACTCCTAGCAGCATCAGGCGTCCGACGTCGCCGGAATGACCCAGGACGGTCAGCGTCTGCCCCTTGGCCCCGGTGAAGCGGCCCGCCTCGAGGGAACGTGAAACGGCTCCACCGGCCTGCTTGTCGACCGCTTGGGCGGTTGCCAGAAGCTGCTTGTCTGCCGCCACAAACACCGCGACGTTGCCCGAGAAGGCCTTCGGGAAGGCCGAAAATTCAACTTTCATTCGATTCCCTCGCAATTTACGGGCGATTCTTCACCCCTGCGGCGCTACGGCGCAAGCCGCGATTTACGCCCCAATCGCGACAAATTCGGGGTGGCGTCCCAACCGCTGCGACAGTATCAGTACCGACCCTCAAAACGGGAATGAAAATGACTTCAGCCACTCTGCCTCGCGTCTCGGTCGTCGGTCTCGGCAAGCTCGGAGCGCCCCTTGCAGCGGTCCTCGCCAGCCGCGGTTTCAGTGTCATCGGCCTCGATGTGAACAAGACGTTCGTGGACGCCATGAACGCCGGCAAGATGCCGATCGTCGAACCGCAACTCAACGAATTGATCGCCGCCAACCGCGAGCGCCTGTCGGCCACCATGGACGCCAACGAGGCGATCCATAAGAGCGACGCCAGCTTCGTGATCGTGCCGACGCCGTCGGACAGCACCGGCTTCTTTTCCAATCGCTTCGTGCTCCAGGCCATGGAGACGCTGGGCAAGGCACTCAAGGCCAAGAAGGGCTACCACATGGTGGTCATCACCAGCACGGTGATGCCCGGCACGACGGACACGGAGATCAAGGCGGCACTGGAGAAGGCTTCCGGCCGCAAGGTCGGGCCAGACCTCGGCCTCTGCTATAATCCGGAATTCATCGCGCTGGGCAGCGTCGTGCGCGATATGCTGTTCCCCGACTCGATCCTGATCGGCGAGAGCGATTCCAAGGCCGGCGACATGCTGCAGACCATCTACCTGCAGATGTGCGAGAATAATCCACCGGTGCAGCGGATGAATTTCGTCAACGCCGAGCTGACCAAGATCTCGGTCAACACCTACGTCACCACCAAGATCTCCTACGCCAACATGCTGGCCGACATCTGCGACCGCATTCCGGGCGCCGACGTCGATGCCGTGACCAAGGCGCTGGGCGCCGACACCCGTATCGGCGCGAAGTACCTGAAGGGCGCGATGGGTTACGGCGGCCCCTGCTTCCCGCGCGACAACGTGGCTTTCGCGGCCTTCGCCCGCAAGATCGGCGCCCGCGCCGACGTGGCCGAGGCGACCGACCGCATCAACAACTACCAGATCGACCGCCTGGCCGCCCTCGTGGCCAAGTTCGCCAAGGCCGGCACCCGCCTCGCCATCCTGGGTCTGTCCTACAAACCGCAGACCCCCGTGGTCGAGGAAAGCCACAGCGTGAAGCTGGCAGCCAAGCTCGCCGACGCCGGCTATGTCGTGGTCGTGCACGATCCCCTGGCCCAGGACGCAGCCATCGGCGTGCTCGGCGACAAGGTCGTGGGTGCCTCCTCGATCGAAGGCGCCGTCCGCGAATGCGACCTGTTGATCGTCGCCACCGGCTGGCCGCAGTACAAGGACATCGACCCCGCATGGTGCAAGCGCACCAACGGCCACCGCCTCACCGTGCTCGACCTCTGGCGCACTCTGCCGGCCGAAAAATTCACCGATGCGGCCGACGTGCTCTATCTCGGCTCGGGACGGTAGCCGGCGCGGGAGAGGGATTTCCGAACAAGTCCTGACAATAGAACAAGTCCTGACACTAACTGTCAGAAGTTGTTCGGAAGTGTCCGAGGTTGTCCGGTGACCGGCGCTCTCAAAGTGGGCCGGCAAACCCCAGCCACACCTTGCGCGCGGCGCGAATGGCCGGAAGCAATAGATTCAATGCTGACAAGCCCCTGCTCGACCGCGATGCACGCCCTAAAAGACGGTGAATCGGGCGATTTGGCAGGCTGCGGGAGCGCGAACACGGCCAGGTCAGTGTCGCGGGCAGCGGCAAAGAAGCCGAACAAGCCCGCAAAAGCAATCCAAACAAAATCGAGCATGAGATTCTCTCCCCTGACAGCCATTGCCGCCAAGATTTGGGCTCACAACGCTGACACGAGCCGGAAACGAAAAGGCCCGCGCCGGCATTTGCCGGGCGGGCCTCGCAACGACGCATATCGCGTCATGCTATCAGATTTATAGGCCCAAACCTGCAGAACTTGCAACTCTATGTTCAGGCGCCCGCGACGGGCGGTCCGCTGACCACATTGCTTGCACTGCCAGCCTTATCTGTCAGAAGGTGCGGCTCGTGGGAATTAGAGCCAGCGCAACAGCAGCAATGTCGCCATGGAATCGATCCGCGGGTGACGGCGGATCGCCACAAGGCCGCCTGTTGGACCTCACCGCCATCTTCGTCCTGTCGATGGCGGTGTTCGTCGCACTGATCCTGTGGTTCGACAACGCCCAGGGCATCACCAGCAACGGCGTGTTCAAGGCCGTGACCATCAAGGCCTGGGTCTCGGACCCGGCCAATGCCTCCCTCGAGACGTCGAACTACCTCTACTACCCCGTCATGGCGCTGTTCTGCCGCCTGCTCGATGCGATCGGCGCCTTTCCCGGGGATCCGCGGCACCAGTTGACGATCATCAACGCCTTCAGCGCGGCCCTCTGCCTCTGCATCGTCTACCTCCTCGTCCGGCGGCTCACTGGACGCCGCTCGATCGCCTGGGCCGCCGCCGCCTTCCATCTCTCGGGGGCGTTTTTCCTGAACCTCGCCATCATCAACGAAGACATCATGCCGTCCTACACGCTGATGTTCGCGTCGATGGCGCTGGCGAGCCTCTGGTTCGCCCGTCCGACGGCGCGGCGGGTCGCGCTCGTGTCCGCCCTTTTCACCATCGCCTGGCTGTTCGAATGGCGGCTGATGTTCCCCACCCTGCCCGCGATGCTGCTGGCCCTCGCGGTGGGCCCGGGCCGGCCCGTGGCAAGGCTCGGGCGGATCGCCCTCTTCCTCGGCACCATGGTCGGCCTGGCCCAGATCGCGGTGTGGCTGTGGGGGCCGCAGAACGGCAATCCGGGCCCCGTCCTCAGCCTGCTCTGGACCGGCAAGGGCACGGCAGAGGGCTGGGCCGGCTTCTCAATGGTCAAGGTCGAGCTCCTGTGGGCCGGCATGGCCCAATATCTCGCCGGCGGGGCCAATATTGCCGACCCGGCCGCCCTGAAGCCGATCCTGCGGGAGACGCTGGCGACGACGTTCTGCATCGCGGTCGTGGCCGTGCTCTCCCTGCTTATCCTCTGGCGGGACCGCGCCTCGCCGCAGACCAAGATCCTGGCAGCCATCTTCGGAGTCACTTTTGCGGCGGGCGAGGTGATGAACCTCTATTCCCAGCCGCAAGATCCGCAAATGCAGATCAACGTCATGGTCTGGCTGACCATCGGCTGGGCGCTGATTCTCGCGGTCGTTGCCCCCTGGCGCCCCCTACCGGTACTGGGCGGCGCGATGGCGCTCACGGTGGCGCTGTTTGCCTACAATGCCTCCAGGCTCGCGCCGATGCGGGGCACCGATGCGGCCTGGAGGGAGGCCCTGCCGCGGATCGAGCGCAATGTCGATCCGACCCGCACCGTCTTCCTGCTGCACGGATTCGAGTCGGATGTCTCCGAGCTGTTCTACGCCTGGGGCGGCGACTGGACCTACTTCGACAAGCTCGGCCCTGCCCCGACCGCCAAACCGAAATTCAAGCTCCTGGCGCTGGTCAATGGCCCGCTCCACACACCGAACGCCACCGGCGAGGAACTGGCAAAGAACCTCAAGGCGCAGATCGAGCGGGTCATGGACCTTGGCTATGACGTCGTGGCCAACGTGGTATGGACCTGGAGCGAGGCGCAGGTCGAAGCGTCGTTGGCCACGGTCGCCGACAAGGAAAAGGCCAAATGGCTCTATCGCGCGTTGCACGAGAATTTCACCGCGACACCCACCTTCTCCGATCCGCTGACGGGCCCTTATTTTCGATTGCAGCGACGGTAACGCAACCATCACGCCCCTGACCGTATTGATTGTGGAAATTGTCACCAGCCAGCTTGGGCGACCCTCATCGAATTTCCAATCTACTGTTCCGCGTCGTTAGCTCAGGGGCACCTCACCTGAGTCCAACAAGCGCTCTCAGCTTTTCGATCCTGGTACGCCCTCGCGGCTCTGGTGGCTTGGGCGGCCACTCGGTGCGAACAGTTCGGGAGTCGAGATCAAGCTCGACGATCTTCGGAAGCAGCGTTACCTCCTCGCCCACTGGTGTCACGACGACACGCAGAGCTTCAGTCCCCGGAAGGATCTCTCCCGTCAGGATGTGATCGGTGCCAACGCCAAAGTCGAGAATCTCACGAAATGTCTCAATTTCTACTCCATGCTGATCTTGAATCGAGCAGTGGGCGCGGCGAGTGACCTCCAAACCATTGTCTTCCAGCCGCGGCCAGTGAAGGCGTACTCGGAAACTCCCGCCCCCAACGCCAACATAAGGCGTGGCTGCGTAGTCACCAAGCCTTGTCCGCAAAAACGCCTGCATACCCTGCCGCTCACCCAGAAACTCCGAAAATGGGACGAACGCTCCAACATCGCTTCGGCTCCAGTCGTTCCGCATCCGCCTCCTCTGGCCGCTTTCAACGCGATCTGCAGAGGCAAGAATTGAACCCTCCACCCGATTCTTGAAATACGACAGGTCCCGAACCTCGGTGGACATGCCGGCATTGGAGAAGATGCTGATCGCCTCATCAAAGTAGTCCCGCCAGTTTGGAATCGCGGCTAGGAGCTGCGGGTTGTGCAAGAAATTTTCCCTATGAAAAGTGTCCTCAACTCCCGGAGCTGAGATGAAATCGCTAAACTGCGTTGCAAGATGATGTTTGGCGTGCCAGCGCGCGAAGTCCGGCAGATTGGCTATGGTGCTCTTCTGGATCAAGGAAGCTGTCTTGATGCGCCACTCTGGTCGATCAGTCGCCTGCGCTTCGACTAGCCGCAGGATATTCCGCTCAACGTCGGCCCACTTCGCCCCGATCCGCACATCCTCGAAGGGATCGCCCATTCCATCAAGGCTGATCGTGACGCTGAGCCGCCTCTTGAGATGCAGCCGGTCCCAATGCTTATGCAGTACCGTCCCATTCGTCGCGAGTACGAGGCGAACGCTCTCAAAACGATCAGCCGCAACGAACCCGCGAATAAACTTGATAGCCTCCGGAAGGACAAATGGTTCCCCTCCGATGACATGGACCTCTTGCGCTACCTCCAGATCATCCCCCCACCCCAACAGGTGATCTGCGGAGATCGTGCGTCGGTTGTCCAATCTGCGAGGCACTTGATGACACATCGTGCAGGAAATATTGCACGCAAAGCCGAAGTTTCCATAGACTCGAGCCGGCCGACTTCTAAGGATTTGGGAGCGAGCGAGGTATTCTGATCGAGCCAACTTCCAGTTGGCCTCCTGCCGTGAGGAAAGCCCTTCCGGCATATTTGTAAGATCGTAAACATCGTCGGTCCCTCCGGGACGGTTAACGAACAGGCTGCACGTCTCGCAACCATGCCCCTTCGGAGGATCAGGATTGAATTGGAGTCGGCGCAGGCCCTGCATCAAGGGGCTGTTCCAGTAGTCGTCCAGGTTTCCAGCGCCCCACGAGTCCGTCTCACCTCCATAGTAGCAACATGCCGTAACGCGATTATCGGGCGCCGACATGTTCAATTCCAGCCAAGGAGCTGCGCAGCGAGTCATTTGTTGCAATTAGCATGACCGTCTTGAGATAGCGACTCGGCTCGCTCCGTTCGCTGCACCGCCCAAGCCATCAAACTAGCTTGCCAACTTGTTCAACCTCAGCCTTCCGCATGTAAAGCATCCTAGCGAAATGGCCACAAGTTCGGCAACGCTCCATCTCACAGGTAGCTCTCGACTAATTGGTCCGGCAGCGGGCCGATCTCTTAGCTGCGGGGATCAAGACGTCGGGGACTCAAAAGAGAAGGTACGTGTGTTAGGCTTGCGAAACATTCTTGAACACCCAGAGCTTCATCAGGATGTAGCCTATAATGGCAAAAGCCGCGCAGCTCGCCAGAACGCCAACCTCGCGTGGCAAGCCAAGCGCCCCGCACAGGACGGCCACCATCGCGTACGACACCACCAGGTTCACGCTGTGGGTGACCAGGAACCTCAGGATCTCGCTGTGGCTGGTCGCCGATCCGGCGCGGAAAACGAAAGTCTTGTAGGCGATGAAAGCGACCGGGATCCCCAGCAGGTAGGCAAGGGTCGACGATACCTGCTTGCTGAACGGCAGCAGCCACATGAACAAGAGGGACAGAACGGCATAGAGGAGTGTGTTGCCCCCGCCGACGATGAGAAAGCGCAGGACCGGCGATGCCAGGGCCGAGCGCGCCACGGCGACCCATGCAAGGTGCAACGGGGCCGGCGTTTCATCCGTCTTCAAGGCCAGGCCTTCCATGGCGCCTTGCCAGAAGCCCACAGATCCTCCAGCTCCCGCTTGTCGCGCAGCGTGTCCATCGGCCTCCAGAACCCGGTGTGCCGGAAGGCGCGCAACTCTCCGTCGGACGCCAGCCGTTCGAGGGGCTGGCGCTCCCAGATCGTGCTGTCACCATCGACATACCGAAGTGCCTTGCGATCGAGCACGAAGAAGCCACCGTTGATCCAGCCCATCTCGTTGTCCGGTTTCTCGTGGAACCGCGAAACGCTCTGGTTCCCGTCGATGTCGAGAATGCCAAACCGTCCAGGAGAAGGAACGGCCGTGACCGTGGCGGTCTTGCCGTGCGCGGCGTGAAACGACAGCGAAGCCTTGATATCGACATCCGACACGCCGTCACCGTAGGTCAGGCAGAAGGTATCGCCGTCGATGTACTCCGCGACGCGACGCAGGCGCCCCCCTGTCATCGTCTCGAGCCCGGTGTCGACCAGTGTCACCTTCCAGTCGATATCGCTGGACGACAAGAAGGTCGTCACATTCGACTTGAAGTCGAACACGACGTTGGAACTTTCGAGCAGATAATTTGCGAAGTACGATTTTATCGACGAACCCTTATAGCCACAGCAGACAATGAAGTCCTTAAGGCCATGCTCGGCATAGATCTTCATCACGTGCCACAGGATCGGCCGGCCGCCGATCTCCACCAGCGGCTTGGGCCGGATGTCGGTCTCCTCCGACAGGCGCGTGCCGTATCCACCGGCCAGGATCACAACCTTCATTCGCGCGCCTCACCGATTTCGAACACCCTGTTTTTCATGCTCTCGACCCCGTCGTTTATGGTGCGATCGATCACGACGAAGGGGTGACCGCGAACGTTCTCGGTCACGCGCGCGAGATATTCGCCGAGCACACCGAGGAACGCCGCGTTGAGGCCAACAGTAAAGAGCTGCAGCAGCACCATCGTCGTGAATCCGGCCGCGATGGTCTGCCAGTTCATCGCCCAGTAGATGACATAACCGACCGAGACGATTCCCGACAGGCCGCACAGAGCGAAGCCGAACAGCGTGATGTAGTGCAGGGGCGCCGTCGACTGGCTGACCACGCCGTCGATGCCCAGCCGCACCAGCCGCAGGAAGTTGAACTTGGTGGCCCCCGCGGTGCGCGGCGCGCGATCGTATGCAATGCCGATCTGGCGATGGCCGAGGCCGGCGATCAGGCCGCGGAGATAGGGATTCTTGTCCTGAATGGTGCGCAGATGCTCGATGATCGACCGGTCGATCAGGCGGAAATCGCCGGCATCCTTGGGCAGATTGACGTCGCTGATGCTGCGGATGAACCGGTAGTAGAGCTTGCGGGACGCCTCCATCAATCGGGCCTCGTCGCGCCGACGCCGGATCCCGTACACCACCTTGTAGCCCTGTTCCCAATATTCGATGAACTGGGCGATCATCTCGGGAGGGTCCTGCAGGTCGGCATCGACCTGCACGGCGGCGTCGCCCCGTGCGAGGAGAAAGTTGGTGAGGATCGAGCGCTGGTATCCGAAATTGCGCGAGAACCGCACGACCCTGATGCGCGGCTCCGACTTCGCCTCCTCGGCCAGCCGCTCGTAGGTCGCGTCTTCGCTGGCATTGTCGGTGAACAGGAACTCGAAGTCGTAGTCCGGCTGGGCCACGCTGAAGGCCTTCAGCCGCGTCATCAGTGACGCGATGTTTTCTTCTTCATTGTAGACGGGGACCGATATGGTGATCAGCCGCCGCCGCTTCTCCTGTATCTCCATGACCTAGACCGTACCCCGGAATTTGGCCGACAGCTCAGCCGCGGCCGCCGCGATGCCGCGCTCCAGAGTATAGGCCGGGCGCCACGGCGTTAGGGAATTCAAGTAACCGACATCGCCCACAAGATAGGCGATTTCCCGGGGGCGCATCGGTATTGCCCCGAACTGCAGGAGCTCGCGGGGAGCCCCCAGGGTGCCGGCCAGCGTTTCGGCGAACCGTCGGACGGTGACCCCGGCGCCAGAGCACAGGTTCACGATCGAGGGCGCACGAGCGACTTCCGAAATCGATGCCGCCAGGGCAATCAGGCCGGCCGCCGCATCTTCAATATAGAGATAGTCGCGGACCTGCGAGCCTTCCGACAGCGGCACGGGCAGCCCCCGCGCCAAGCGGTCATGGATCGCCGGCAGCAGCCGCCAGGGCCGCTCGCCCGCGCCATAGACCCCAAAAAGGCGCGCCACGATGGCATTGAGACCAGTCCGGCCCGCCACCTCGACCACCGCCAGCGAGCCCGCGACCTTGCTAGCGTTGTAGGTCTTCACGGTTTCCAGCGGGTCGGATTCGCGCAGCGGACGGCGCACCGCAGGCTCGGCATATTCGAAGCAGCTCCCGACATGGACCAGGGCGCGCGCCCCGGCACGGCGCGCGAGGTCGACGAAGGCCAGCGGAAGCTCGGCATTGGCGAGGTGCGCGGCGGTGGCATCGGCCTGACCGGGATCGACACCATAGGCGGCCGCGTTGAAGATCCAGTCGTACCGGGGGGCCGGCTCGGCCTCGAGAACGCAGCCGGGATGCCAGCGGTCGAGCCGGAGAGTGCGGATGGGCGCTGGCGAGGCCCGCTCGCCGGTGGTCATGACCGCTACGTCGTGACCGGCGGCGGCAAGCGCGGCGACGAGTGCAGATCCGACGAAGCCTCCCCCGCCTGCCACGAGCGCCCTCACGATCCTCTCCCCTTTCAGACCGATGCTGCAAACAAGAGCGAGACCAATGCCAAGGCTACTTGCCGTGTCCTACACATCCGCCGCCGAGAAGCGCCCGACATCGTCGCGTTCATCGCGTGTGGCTTGCACATAAGACCGAATAACACGGTGCGGTTCACCCTGCTCGCGGATACGCCCATTTTCGATCCAGATCGTGTGATTGCAGAGGCGACGCACCTGATCCACGGAATGACTGACGAAAAGAAGCGTGCCCTGCTTCTTGAAGCTGTCGATCCAGTCGAGACACTTTCGCTGAAAGGCGGCATCTCCGACGGACAGCGCCTCATCGACGATCAGAACATCCGCCTCGACATGGGCGCAAATAGCGAAGGCAAGTCGCGTCCGCATGCCGGTCGAATAGTGCTTCAGCTGCTGGTCCATGAACGCGCCGATGCCGGCGAACTCCGCAATCGAATCGAATTTGGCGACAATTTCGGCGCGCTTCAGTCCCATCACCGCACCGGCAATCAGGACATTCTGCCGGCCGGTGGAATCCTGATCGAAAGTCGCTCCCAGCGCGAGAACCGGCGCAACCCGTCCTCTCACCCAGACCTCGCCTTTTGTCGGACGGGTCATGCCGCAGACGATCTGCAACAGCGTGGATTTCCCGCAGCCGTTCCTTCCCAGGATCCCGATGCTATCTCCCCGCCGCACCTCGAGATCGATGTCGCGCAGCGCCCAGAAGGGCCGCGAGTAAGTCTTGAATCTGCCAAACAAGGCCTGCTTCACCCAGGCGCCTTGATCCTTGTAGAGCGGATAGGCCTTGGCCAGATGGCGTGCGTGAATGACGACAGGAGCATCAGAGGACATCGGCGATATTGGCCCTATTCTGATTGAAGAACCAAAAGCCGAACCAGAACATCGCCAACGAAATGAAAAACGTCCATGCCGTCACGGCGAGCCCTGGCAGCCGGCCGAAGAAGACGAGGTCTCTCACGATCTCCACGAATCCGGTCAAAACATTGGCGTAGATCAGAACGTCCATCGGCGGAGGCAATACTTCCTGGGAGAAAAAAACCGGCGTCGCAAACAGCAGCAAGGGTGCGATCGTCATCATCAAATAAGAGACATCCCGCGTGAACGCACCCAGTGCCGACAGGAACCATGTCAGCCCGACCAGGAAGGCCATGAACGAGATCGCCCAGAGGGGAAGGAAAATGACCGTCCAACTTAGCGACCCCGTAAAGGCAAGCTGAGCCGCCAGCATCAACGCCAAGCCGATCCCGGCATAGGCGGAGGCCCGAAGGGTAGAGATGACGGCGAGCATTTCCGCAGGAAACAGGGTCTGCTTGATGAAGTGCGCATATTCCTGAAGCAACGACGGCGCCCTGTAGGCCATCTCGGCAAAGAAGTTGAAGGCGATCAAGCCGCCAAAGACGAAAAGCGAATAGTCGTAAGCCGATTTGGCCGCGGTCTTGTTCGGCAGCACGGCCGAACCGCCGAATGCAAACGTATAGGTCATCAGGGCCAGCAGCGGCGCCGTGAGCGCCCAAACCCAACCGGCCTGGGAGCCTTTGAAGCGTTCGTCGAGTTCGCGCTTGAGGATCACCCTGATCAGGTCGCGGTGACGGTACGCCGACGCAAACGGCGCTCGCAAAAACCGGACGAAGATGGCCCAGGGGCCCAGGTTGCCATCGATGACCGATTCGCCATCGACGACATGCAGCAACAGCATGTCGCTGTGGCCGGTCTGGTGTTCTGGTTTCTCGATCATGGAATTTGCGACAAAATCCCTGGTGCCACCCAGCAAATACTCATATCGAGACTGTCCTGCGCCGTTGTGCAGCAAAAGGCCTGAGCCGATGCCCAACCCGCTTGCGGACGGGATAGTCGGCGTTTCGAGGCGATCTTCTACTGGAGAATCCCCAGATATCCAACCTTTTGGCGCTCTCAGGTATTGGCAAGAGTCTCTCATAAGGGGGTAGAATCGCGAAATTATGGAGTCGTCTTGACGTGGAAAGTCCGGAATACGAGTTGATGCATGCGGTCGAAGACCGCATGTGGTGGTACCGCGGCCTGCGGACGCTGGCGGCCGGGCAGCTTGCCCGCGCCCTCGCCGGCGCTCCGGCCAGGGGTCCCGTGCTCGATGCCGGCTGCGGCACCGGCGGCATGTTGCGGGTCCTGGGCAACGGGGTGGCGAGCCGGCCGACGCTGGGGCTCGACTTCAATCCCGTGGCCGCCGGTATGGCGATGGCCAAGGCCGGCCGGCCGGTCATGTCGGGTTCGGTCAACGAATTGCCCGTCGGCGACGGCACGCTGGGCGGCTACGTGTCGCTCGACGTTCTCTGCCACGCTGGCGTCGAGCCCGAGCGGGCGCTGAGCGAAGCCCATCGCTGTCTCCAGCCCGGCGCGGTCGCGGTCTTCAACCTGCCGGCCTATGCCTGGATGTTCTCGGCGCACGACAGACGCACGCAAAATGCCCGGCGCTTCACCCGTGGCGAGACGCGCGCGCTGATGGCACGGCACGGCTTTCGCACCCTTCAGGCGAGCTACTGGAACATGTTCCTCTTCCCTCTGATGCTGCTCCATCGCCTGATCGAGCGCGACGACGCGAAGAGCGACGTGCGCGAATATCCGCGCTGGCAGGATGCCATTTTCTCCGCGGCGCTGACCGTCGAGCGCGCCATCATCGCAACCGGCATCAGCCTGCCGTTCGGCGGCTCTCTGCTCGTCGTGGCGATACGCGAGGATTGACGCTCAGACCTTGCCGATAGCCTGCCGGTATTCGGCGATCTGGCGGTCGAGCAGTGTCCGGGCATCCGTGCGGCCGTCGTGGAAATCGCGATACCACTCGGCCGTGCGCACCAGGACCGTGTCCAGCGACCAGGGCGGATGCCATCCGAGCCTGATCCGTGCCTTGGTGCTGTCGAGCGCCAGAAGCTGCGCTTCTGCAAGATTGGCCGGCTCGATCTTCACCTGAGTTGCCCGCCACTTGCCGGAGAGCCTTTCGACAACGGCGCCGACCGGCACGATCTCTTCCGAGGTCGGCCCGAGGTTCCAGCCGCCAACGATTTCGGCCGGCCTGTCCAGAAGCGCTGCGGCCAGCATCAGATAACCATGGCAAAGCGACAAGACGTGCTGCCACGGGCGCGTCGCGCCGGGATTGCGCAAGACGATCGGCTTGCCCGCCAGTATGGCGCGGACAAAATCGGGGATCAGCCGGTCTTCCGACCAATCGCCGCCACCGACGATGTTGCCTCCCCGCGCCGTCGCGATGGCAGTCCCGCCCGCGCCGAAGCTTGCCTGGTAGGAGGCGGCGACCAGCTCCGCACACGCTTTCGACGCGCTGTAGGGATCCTTGCCGCCCAGCTCATCGAGTTCGCTGTAGGGCCGGTCCCATTCACGGTTGCGATAGACCTTGTCCGTGGTGATGGCCACGGCCACCCGCACGCTGCAGGCCCGTGCCGCCTCGAGCACGTTGGCGGTGCCGATCACGTTGACGGCGAACGTGTCGACGGGCTCGCGATAGGAGCGCCGGACCAGCGGCTGGGCGGCGAGGTGAATGAGGACCGAGGGCCGGACCTCGTCCATGCAGCGCATGACATCGACAGTCGAGCGTACGTCGAGCAGCCGGTGCCGAACGATCTCGCCAATGCGCGCCGCGTCGAACAGATTGGGACTCGTCTCCGGCGCCAGAGCGAGCCCGTGGACCTCCGCTCCGATGCCGGCAAGCCATGCCGTCAGCCAGCCGCCGGTGAATCCTGTATGGCCTGTGACAAGGATGCGCTCGCCCGCCAGGCGTCGCTCGAAGGGCAGGAGATCGACAGCCACCCGACCGTCCTCACCCGCGGCTCTTGCAGAAGGCCCGGATCACGTCGAGCACGTAGGAAAGCTGGGCATGGCCCAGGCCGGGATAGACACCGATCCAGAACGTGTTGGTGACGACGAGGTTGGCGTTCGGCAAGTCGCCGATGGTGCGGAACTCGCGCCCGATCATGTAGGGCTGGCGGATGAGATTGCCGCCGAACAGCAGCCGCGTGGCGATCTTCTTGTCGTTGAGATGCAGCACGAGTTCGTCGCGCGTGAAGGGCGCCCCGGGCTGCACCGTGATCGGGAAGCCGAACCACGAGGGCTCCGAGCGCGCCGTCGCCTCGGGCAGGATCAGATACTCCTCGAGTTCCTTCAGGCCGTCCTTCAGCGTCGTGAAGTTGCGCTTGCGGTCGGCGATGAAGCCCTCGAGCCGGTCCATCTGGGCCAGGCCGACGGCCGCCTGCATGTCGGTGATCTTCAGGTTGAAGCCGAGATGCGAGTAGATGTATTTGTGGTCGTAGCCGTGCGGCAGGTCGCCGAGCTTCCACTTGAACCGCTTCAGGCAGGTATTGTCCTTGCCCGGCTCGCAGTAGCAATCGCGCCCCCAGTCGCGGAACGACTCCGCGATCTTCTTGAAGTTGGTGTTGTTCATGAACACCGCGCCGCCCTCGCCCATCGTGATGTGATGGGCCGGGTAGAAGCTGCAGGTGCCGACGTCGCCGAAGGTGCCGACATGCTTGCCATCGTAGGTGGCACCCAGCGCGTCGCAGCAATCCTCGATCAGGAACAGCCCGTGCTTGTCGCAGATCGCCTTGATGGGCGCGATGTCGAAGGGGTTGCCCAGCGTGTGCGCGATCATAATGGCGCGCGTCTTCGGCGTGATCGCAGCCTCGATCTGGTCGGGATCGATGTTGTAGGTCTTGAGCTTCACGTCCACGAACACCGGCACGAGGCCCCAGTGGAGGGTGGGATTGACCGTGGTGGGAAACCCGGTGGCCGCGGTGATGACCTCGTGGCCAGGCTTCAACTGACGGTCGCGCAACCGGGGCGACGTGAGGGTAGAGAAGGCGACCAGGTTGGCGCTGGAGCCGGAATTGACGGTGATGACGTGCTTGGCGCCAACCCGCTCGGCAAAGCGCTTCTCGAAGGCTTCGTTGAAGCGCCCCGTCGTCAGCCAGAAATCGAGCATCGAATCGGCCAGCATCTGCATGTCCGACGGGCCATAGACCCGGCCCGACACCGGCACAGCCGACGTGCCGGGCTCGAAGGCCGGCGTCGCGTGCTTCAACGCGTGGTACTGAGCCACGAGTTCTTGGATTTGGAGGCGAATCTCGTCGGCGCGGTCCACGGGCGGGGTCTGCGTCGTTCTTACGGTGACCATCTCTCAAAATCCCACTTTCAGTCGATTCCGGCTGCTCAACTAGCACAGTTCCTTGACGAAAGGTGCCACGATGGCCTTTATCTAATAGTGAAAATCAGGCTAGGCGGCTACCTGGACGCCTCGGCGTAGAACAACTGGCTGAAGGCTGAAAAATGAGCGCATGTTCAGCGCCGTGGTATGAACTCAACCTGTCCGCTCCTGACAGCAATGTCAGTGCCTGCTGCTATTACGGCGCACAGAGAGACTACTGGCACGACGATCCTGTTGACTTGAGCAGCTACTGGAATGGTCCTGGCCTCCGCGAAGTGCGGCGCGTCCAGAGCGGCGCGATACCTGCACCAAACGGCTGTTCCTCCTGCTTCTATTTCCAGCAGTCGCTGCCCGGCCAAGGCTGGGTGGGCAACAACTATTATGATTTTTCCGAAATGCCGACCGGCCTTTCGCAGGCCCAGGCGGCGAATTGGCGCCAAGCCAAGGCGGACTACGAGGCGAAGGTGGAATATGCCACCTGCAGCCCGCTGAAGCTTTATGCGAATTTTGGCTACACCTGCAACATCTCATGCACGATGTGCCATCAGGTGCCGCGGCGAGGTGAATTGAAAAGGCATATCCTGGCCGACACCATTCTAGCCTGGCCCGAAATGCTGGAGCGCTGTCTTCAGGTCTTCATTGTTGGTGGAGAGCCATTTGCAATACCTGAGGCCGTAAAGTTCATCCGCAAATTTGCGCCAGACAAGCGTTACGAGCCCGTTCAGTTGGTGTTGCTGACCAACGGAACGGCTCTGCATAAGCATTGGAAAACGTTCCAGGAGAAGCGCCTGTTATGGCTTGGCGTCAGTCTGGACTCAATCGGCGAAGGCTACGAGAAAATCCGCGTGGGTGGGCGTTGGGCAGATGTCGAACGCAACATACTGACAGCGCTGGAAATCAAGGCCAAGTCACATCCCGACTGGAAAGTGACGACAAGCGCAAACATGCAAAAGGCGGGAATCCCCTACTTGCCGGAATTTGCGAAGTGGCACGTCAAGCACGGCATCCGTACCTTCTTCTTCGATTTCATTTCTGCGCCCGGCGTCGAGGACACGTACTACACGGACAATATCTTGCAGAACCCGCAGCTTCTGGACAGCATTCCACACTGGGAGGATTGCTTTGAAGAGGCGTCGACTGTCTTTCGCTCGGCCGGATGGGAGGCGGAAGCCGCCCTACTCGATCAATATCGCACCCGTGTATCGGCAAATGCCGCGGCAAATGCCGAACGAATTGCAGGAATGCGACGGCAGCGCAGTCGCAACGATTGGGTCGCCTTGCCTGATAGCGGCGGCAAGCGAAACTTGAAGGAGAGTCTCGTTCCCTCTAGCCCGGAAGGCAAACCGCCTTTTCAGGTCGTAGAGGTGAATGGACTATCAGGCTTCGGCAAGACGCGGCTGGGCGATTTTTTTGCCACGGAGTTTCGCCGGGTAAGCGTCCCGCCAGGCGGCGGAAAGTTCCGCGTGCGGGCGCACTGGCCGAAAGGCGTGCCGCCCGACAGCTATGTACGACTCGCACATGCTATTGTGCAAACAGATTCCGGTGCCGAATTACCGGACTTCCGCGAGTATCAGAACTTCGGCTTCGGGACGGAGTTGGCGATTACGGGTGACCTTCCTGAAGGCACGCAGGCCATCAGGGTTGTTCTGACCCCACTCGGAGAGGACATCACTCTCCTGCCCGAAAAACTGGAGCTGGACATTGATCCCGAAACGGCTGTCGTTGCAGAAGCGCAGCCCACACACGGCATCGGCGGGGTCGCTTCGTGGGCGCTTGAGGCTATCCGCCGCTTGAAGGCGCGTGTCGGGTCAAGCCCCTGAGCCTTGTGCCTACCTTGGTCGCCTCCGAAAATACCGCTGCGGGAAGCGCGAGATTCCTGCACCTTTGTCGTTGCCTCAACATCCTCACAGTAGCGAATGCATGAGGCTGGCAAGGTGGCGCCGTATGGTGTTCTTGCTTGCCGCCACCTCGGGGTCAAAGAACTGCAGCGGTGGTATCGAACTGTCGCCTAACGGTCCCCAAGCACGTTCAGCGACGCATCCTTCAGGCACTATGTCCACCGACACCTTCGCAATCGCCGGATCAAACACGGCAAAGTAAACATAGCGCGGTGGACCATCCAGCAGATCCAGGGGACGGGTTAGTTTCTGTCCCTCGACTTCCATGATTGCTTCGAGCTTGCCACTGGAGCATCCAGCTCCATTGATCGTGAACCGCAGGATGGCTTCGGAATTCTGGGGAAACCGGGACTTGTACGCTTCCTCGCTGGCGAACCAGGGTAACGTCTCCAGTTGATGCTTCAACTTGGCCACGCTCTCCTGTTGAAAATGATTGGCGCCAATGACAACTGCGACCAAGAGGACAATGCCGGCGAAGCTGGAATAGAGCGCCAAACCCATCCTGGTATCCAAACGGGAAGTCACAAACTGCCAAATGGCGCTGATGATTGCTGCGAGAATGATCACCAGGAGTGCGCGATCCAGCATGATGAAATGAAGGCTGTGACGAGGCGAGAACTGCAGACTTCCAGCTGCGGCCAGGCTCAGCATTGCGAAGATCAGGAAAAACCCCAAGCGCCATCTGCCCAGGCCAACAAGCACGAGCAAAAACACTAGCCAAATGCCCACAGGCTTGATGATCCAGTTGCCGTACGAAAATACCGATAATCCCGAAAAGATCCGGGTAATTATTTCCGCCGCCGACAAGCTCGCATAGCTGAGGATCAGATGGATTCCGCTGGGCGTGTATTGAGGGTCAAGAAACGCAAAATACCCGACCTTTTGGGGCGAATTCGCGTCCACGGCCGCCCACGCCAGCGTATCGCTATACAACGCTAGAAACGAAATCCCAAGAACCTCCGTGCGTGCTTCACTCAGAAAATGATCGGCGAAGCCCTGAAGAACGAAGTGCGGGTAGCCCTGTAATTGAGCCACCTGATTTGTCTTCAGAAAATCGATCGCCAGTCCAGTCAAGCAGAACGAGACGACGATTATTCCGAGCTCACCGACGAAGCGCAGAAGACCGCCCTTACCATCGGCCGACGACGTGAATGCTGCACCCGTCAGGATTGCCGGAATCAGAACCAATGCATCCTGTCTGAAGCCCACGCCGACCGCGACTATGCCCGCAGCTCCGGCCAGCACTAAGACCCTCGCTCTGTAAGATATGCCCGATTTGAACAGAACGCCGATAAGGGCAAAGCCCAGGAGAATGAATGGAACTTTGGAAAAGTCCCGCAAGAAGTAGAAGTTGCGCTCCAGCAAATCGAATGGAACGGTTATCGGAAACAGCAGCAAGGCGCCGTACCACGGAAGGCCAAAACACCGCAGCATCAGATAGAAGGACAAGACTGCCAACGCCGGCAGCGATCCGGCTATCGGCCAAAGAGCCTCCCACGTGAAACCCAGCAATCGCCAGTTGTATCCGATGAGCGTCGACAGGATCGGATGCGTATCGTGCCAGCCGTTATAGTAGGATTTCTCGAGTTTTCGGCTCTTTCCAAGGTCACTGCACGAGACTTTCGACGGGTCAATCCGTTCGTTCACCTCAAGAGTAGTCGGCGAATTATATTCCCTCAGGTCTGGATCTTTCAGGCAGTAGATGTTGACGGCCGAATAGAAATACTTCTGATAAAAACTGAATTTATTTTCGTTATTCTTGTAGATGTCCCCGTAGTAAGCGAGGCCCGCCACAAAAATGGCAGCAACTATGGCCACATCGAAAATATACCTAGGAAAACTCTTGATCATTCGACCAGTCTCGTTAGTCGCCAAGCGATCACTCGGCATCGGTTGAACTCGGAAGTTGAACGCCTGCTGGACGAATTGGGAGAGCCCGGGCAACGAGTCGTCTTCGAGGGCGATTATTCAGCCTGTCCACGATCATGGCAAGGTCGCCACTACCATTCGTCAGAGTCAGGGAATGATTTCGTGCAAAAAGCTCGCTGCAATACAAAGGACTCTGGCGCGCGTTTGACGACCCCAGATGCAGCCGATATCTAGTCCGATCATGAGTACAGCATTCGCGTCGTACGTTGCTGGCAGTATGCGGTCGGAGCGCTTCACCTTCATCGATATCGGCTGTTCCGGCGGCATCGATCCGGTGTGGCGGATTTTTGGCGACCGATTGAGAGTCCTGGCTTTCGATGCCAGCGTCGATGAATGCGAGCGCCTCACGGCTGCCGAAGCGCATCCCGACATTAAGTATCTTCCTGGATTCGTCGGACTATCTCCGGACCACTCGTTTGCAGTCCAGGTAGCCGGAAAACCGCGCTTCGTTCGCAATATCTTTCCGCGCTCCAGCGCCGGCCGGATGGCCGAACTGCAACAGGAGCGCCTTAAGGCAGCCCCGCTTGAGGAAAAGCTCCTCCACAATGCCTGGGCGATGACCAACCTCGCCGACCCCGGCAAGATCGTCATCGTGCCGGCAGTATTGAAGGAGCTTGGCTGGTCGGACGTCGACTTGATTAAAATCGATATCGACGGACCCGACTTCGAGGTACTGCACTCGTTCGACGGGCAGTTCCACGCGCTGGAACTGCTCGCCGCACGCTTGGAGGTCAATCTGAACGGCGGTCCCGATGAATGGGAAAACACCTTTCATAACACCGACCGGTTCATGCGTGCGCGAGGCTTCGAACTGCTTGCCCTCGATGTCCGTAACTACGCGATGTCTGCTCTGCCGTCGCCGTTCGCGATCACTGCGCCGGCCCAGTCAGTGACAGGCCGCCCCTTCCAGGCTGAAGCTTTTTATGCGCGCGATCCCGCCGGCCCTGATTGGTTGCCCCTCGGCGCCGAGATGAGGCCTGAAAAGCTGGCAAAACTCGCCGCGATCTTTTCGGTTTGGAATCAGCCCGACGCCGCAACTGAGGTACTACTTTCCTTTCGCAGCAAGCTGGTTAGCCTGTTCGATATTGACGTTGGAATCGAGCTTCTTGCCGGCCAGGCGCAAGCTCAGACAGGCGCCGCGTCTGCGATTCCATATCGAGACTATATCGCCGAGTTCGAGTCTGGAGCGCCACGTTTCTATCCGCCCGCTTGGATTCCTCATACGCCGCCAACCGCGCCCGGGCGGTTTGCCGCAGCCTTCAAGGCATTCCTGGATCCCAACTGCGTCTGCAAGTAGCGACGCTAGAGTCCACGCCGTCCCCGAAAGCGCAGAATTTTCCCCTTGAGAGATGCATCTTGCCGGGGCGTTCCCGCGAGTACTTGACTGCAGAATGGATTGATGTTCGCCGCAATATGGTCGGTAAATAGTGGCCAGAACTTGTTGTAGATAACGTTGATGCCGATGAAACGACGAGGCAGCCGATGGCCGCGCGGTCTGGTGGTCGCCTCGGTCGAAGCCGCCAAAGCGAAGAGTCGGGCTACCGTATTGAGCACCTTCTTGTCGGTAGCGCTCTCAGGCCGGCCAATCCGAACGACCTCCTCCCAATACTGGGTCGCCAAGCCAAACTCGAAGATGAACAAATCGGCTTTGTGAACAAGCTCCGAGAATGGAGCAGTGGTGATACCTGGGTGTTGCCTCGGCATATTCTTGCATTCGCTTGGGAGCAGGACAGGCCCCGTGAAGCCCATGGCCTGCCAGGCCGTTGTGAAGCGGGAAACAAGCTCGGGCCGAGAAGGGACGAGCATTACCGCGGTTGACCTCGGATAGGTGAGGACCTGATCGCAGACGAACGGCAAGGTGTGGCGCAAATCGTAACTGAGATCTGAATACAGGTGCCAATCCAGATTGGTAGACCGATAAGGCTCCATCGCTGGATCCATCGCGGCGCTAAGCCCCGCGGTGAACCGTTCATATGAGGTGTCGCGATCCAGACTCTTCTCCTCAATATCGACATCGGGCCAACCCCACGTATCTGCCTGCGCAGGCAAATAAGGCGACGATACATCCCAGATGAACCGATCCTGATCGTTCATCTTGGTCTGGCGGCCCTTGTTGTTGGCCGCGGCAACGCGGGTATGATCGCAATGGTAGCCGAACACCTTGTCGACGAGCGTATCGACACGACCACGGTACAAGGCCAGGCGTGCCGCCAGGTTGGAATCGCAATGCCAACCAAGGAGCATGTCTTCATCGAAACCATGGATCGCGAACATATCCTCCCGCAACGCCGCCTGGAAATCGCCCAGGGCGTCGTACTTCATGGGCATGAAATTGTGAACGACCTGATTGAGATGAAAGCGGACCGCCCAGTCGCGCAGCTTGGTCAGATTGCCTGCCGGGTCCTTGCGATCGAATGCCGCTTCCCAAAGCATCTCCGGAAGCTCGAAGCGAGGGATCTGATAGAAGCCATCCGGCAACTCGCCAAAGATCTTGCTGAGCGAATCGCCTTCGTTGCGCGGCACCAGCAACATATCGGTGTTCGTGTAGAGGATCCACCGGTTCCTGGGATTCGACCTGCGCAGTGCGATATTGCGCGACTGCGCTTCGAGAGCGACCAGGTGCGTCTTTGACTTGAGATGATGGTGTTGTTCGGGGCGTACGCGAAAGATTCGCAGGACCCGCTTGGCCTTGTCGGTCAAGGTATCGTGGATCGCCTCGGGAAACGTTGGATGATCGTCAGGGGTATTGTAGTCGACAAAGAGAATCTCGTCGTCCGGATCGGACATGACTTCGGCAATTGCGTTGAAGCTGATCGCCGCCCTCTTATGGAGATTGTAGCCGTGGCTGTCGTTGCGTCCATAGATGATGACAGAAAACATCTGAGCCTCAGGTTAACATTGTGCTACGGCGCGAGGCGCGCCAGTTCATTGCGCGCAGCGGCGTGTTCGATCAAAGTTGGGGAGGATTGCCCGATTGCGTCCGTCCAATACCCCCTGGAAGCCGTATTGCTTCCATCGACGGCCAACACGCCTAGCTGAAACGCCGCCTCGGCTCGCCGGTTATCGGTGTCGGCCCGCTTCAAGACTTCGTCCGGAGTCGTCTGACCGGCATGCAACCCCAAGAGCAATCCGGGCCAGCCATCAGTCGATGGCAAGTTCCCGATATCGACCGACAGCCCCAGCCGATGCCGCGCCGTCAGACGATACAAATGCCAGTAAGGATCGTTGGGTTCCTTCTCGAGCGCCAGCTCGAGTTCGGGCAACGCCGACGCGTAGTCGGCCAGTCGGAGCGCAACGCAGGCGCGCGCGGAGGGGCGGCCCTTCAGGAGTGCGAACTGCCTCTGCCAATCGGCGTTCGCTTTCCCAAGCAGCCCGGCACCGAGCCGGGCGATCGCTCTACCGCCCAATGCTTCAGCGTTCTCCGGCTGCGCCTTGACGGCGATATCGAATTGACGCACCGCCTCCTTGCATCGTCCCAGCATTGTCAGGGCTTCGCCCTTCAATACCAAAACATCCGGCAATTGCCGTTTGAGTTTCAGCGCGTAGTCATAGTTCTCCAACGCCTCTTGCGGGCGTCCAGAAGCCAGATACGCATTTCCGCGCGCTATGTAGGGAAGTATGTTCTTCTTGAGCGATCTTAGCACTGAATCGTAGGCGAGTACTTCAGCAGTAAAGTGGCCGCGCTGCCGGAGCACAAAATGCCGGTCCGGCGGTCCCAGCCGCGCTTCAGCGCGAACCCGACGGGCGGCCGCGTACTTTTCCAAAGCCAGGTCGGTTTTCCCCAGAACGTCGAGCGCCTCTCCGAGGCCCTCAAGCGCCTCACCGAGTGTTGGTTCCAATTCAAGAGCGCGCTCATACAGAGGCACGGACAGTTCAAAGGCTCCCGAGCGGGCCAAGGCTCGGGCACGAAGATATAGCCGGGTATGGTCAGTTTTCTCGGTCTCCAGCAAACTCTCTGAAATTCTGGTCCTGAGCCACAATTGTCGCATGGTTACTGAAAGAAATGGCATGATCCCCGCGCGAATTTGCATGTTATCCAGCCATCAATTTCCCAGAGAAAATTCAATACTGGTGTTGCCCGTGGTCGCATATGAGAGGCCAAAGACTGCCGGGATGCTTTAGCTGCCGCATTCTCCCAGAGCAAGGCGGTGGCAACGTAGGCTAAACTGTCAGGACGATGCCTGACCTACCTCTCCATCGTCGGTTCTCACAGCCACGCCACCCGAGCAAGCGGCGCGTAACTCCAGGAACGGAAGAATGAGCGCGGCTTCAAAGTGAGCCCCGAGCAAGCCGTCTTCCTTGTCGGGGGCCGCGGAACCCGGTTGCACGGCCTGACGGCGGATATACCCAAGCCCATTCTCCCTGTCGGAGGTCGGCCGTTCCTGGATTTTCTCCTGGAAGAAGCGAGCCGCTATGGCTTGAAACGCGCGCTCTTACTGAGCGGCTATCGGGGGAGCGACCTCAGAGACCGCTACGACGGTCGAACGATTCGCGGAATGCAAATAGCAACACTCATGGAAGAGACTCCCTCCGGCACGGGCGGCGCCCTGGCGCTGGCGGGGCCCGAGCTCGACGAGACCTTCTTTCTCTTGAATGGCGATTCCCTTTTCGACTTCAATTGGCTGTCGCTCGACGAAAGCACACGGGACGACTCGACATGGCTCATGCGAATGACGCTGGCGCAGGGCGTCTCAGGTGACCGCTATGGCCGGGTCAAGTTAAATGGCACTCGCGTTCAGTCGTTCGTGCCTGCAGGCCAATCCGCCCTCCCCATCAATGCCGGCGTTTATCTCGTGCGCAGGGCACTCCTGCGCCGCATTCCAGCTGGCCCCTGCTCGCTCGAAGCGGATGTACTTCCAAACCTGGCAAGGGATGGTTTGCTTAGTGGTGTCGAAGCGACCGGCACCTTCATCGACATCGGCATTCCATCGGATTTTGAGCGCGCACAAAGCCTCGTTCCCAGGATTGCCAGAAGGCCCGCCGTCTTTCTCGACCGCGATGGGGTGCTGAACCACGACGACAACTACGTTCATCGTCCCGACCAGGTCCGCTGGGTCGACGGGGCGATCGCGGCGGTGCGCTGGCTGAACGACGCGGGCTACTACGTCTTCGTGGTCACCAACCAGGCCGGTGTGGCGCGCGGCCATTATGGCGAAGCCGATGTCCGCGCGCTGCATGACTGGATGCAGGGCGAGCTAAATCGTGCAGGAGCGCATATCGACGGTTTCGAATACTGCCCGTATCACCCCGAAGGCACCGTCGAGGCCTATCGCCGTGCCTCCGATCTCCGCAAGCCCGGCCCCGGCATGATCCTGAAGCTCAAGAGCGATTGGGGCATCGACGACACCGGCTCCTTCCTGATCGGCGACCGGGACAGCGACCTCCAGGCAGCGGCTGGCGCAGGGATCGCGGGCCATCTGTTCAGCGGCGGCAACCTGCTCGATCTTGTCAGGAAGCTCGTGCCGGCGTGGCGAAGAATTCCCGGTTCCGATTGATCGCCAGCACGGCCTCGACCGCCGCTGGCGGCAGAGGGCCCAAGCTGCCGGCCAGCGCGTTGAATTCGGCCTCTGTGGGCCCGAGGATGCCCGGAATGGTGGTCGAGACCGCCGGGAAGGACAAACAAAAGCGCAAGGCCGCCAGCACCCCCTCCCGCCCCGGCGATGCCTTGACGGCCGCCAGCAAGTCCCTGGCCCCGTCGATCCAGTTATCGAGCTGGGCGCGAGGCCAGCCACCGCGATGGTCGCCAGGCAGAAAAACCGTGTGCCGGTCGATCGTGCCGGACAGGAAGCCGAAGCAGAGCGGCGTCCGGGCGATGAAGCCAGCGCCGCGTTCTGCCGCCTCGTTCAGCAAGCCGGAGGTCAGGGCCCGAACATCCATCATGTTGAAGTTTGCCTGGAGGAGCGGCACCTGGGCCTGTTGGAGGGCCTCCAGGGCCATCTGTGGGCTTTTTGCCGATATGCCCCAGGTGCGGATCTTGCCGGCTGCCACGAGCCGCTCCAAAGCCTGGCGGGCATCATCGGCAGCCAGCACCTCGGACGGCGGATTGTGGAGCTGCAGGACGTCGAGGTAGTCGGTCCCCAGCCGCCTGAGACTGGCCTCGGCAGACCGCTCGATGGCTTGCGGCGAGAAATCGGGAGGCCGAGTCCAGTCATCGTAGCCGGCCTTGGTCGCGATGACGACGTCCTGCCGGCGGCCAACGAAGGCCCGGCCGATCAGCTCCTCGCTATGGCCGTCGCCATAAGCGCCCGACGTGTCGAAGAAGGTCATCCCGCAGTCGAATGCCTTGTGGAGCGCCGCGAGGGACTGGGTGTCGTCGGTAGCGCCGTAGGAAGTATTGCCCGCAGTCCGGCCGCCGATCCCCCAGGCCCCGAATCCGACCTCGGAAACCAGAATCCCGGTGCTTCCCAGCGTGCGATAGCGCATCCGTCGGAGCGATCAGTAGTGCCCGGCCAACTCGGGCGTGATTTCGACCGCGCGGGGTGAGTAGAGATAGGCGCCCTTCTTGTTGCCCCACCAGACGATCTCCCGACACCACTTCTGGAAGTCGTCGTAGGGCTTGCTGGTCCGGTCGATTTCCACGACGAGGGGCGTCTTGCGCAGCAGGGCCGGTTCGCCCCCCCTGACCTTGTTCCAGTAGTCCAGCAGATCGTAGTTGAGCTTCACTTTCACGTCGGCCCGCGCGAAAGGCTGGTGCACCAGGGCATGGTTAAGGCGAACGGCTTCCTCGACGACTTCGATCGGCAGGCCGGAACTCCTTGCCCGTACTGTGTCGATCAAGAGCTCACCCGCCTCCCTGTAGAAGGCGTCGAACTTTCCTTCGGCCGTCAGCTTGACGAAAATGTACTCATCCGCCGGCCAGAAGATGTTGAGGTATTCCTTGGAGAAGACGTATTCCGAGCCACCCTTCTGGATCGACCGGGCCTCGCTCTCGAAGAAGGCATTGATCTCCGCGATCATCGGGAAGCGCTTGGGATCGGCGGCCATGAAGGCCTCGATCATGTCCCGGTAGGAGATGCCGGAAATGCCGTGTGCCAGGATGAGCGGAATCTGGAAGAGCTTGTCGAAGTGCAGCAGCGCCGTCATCCAGCAGAAGATGCGGGTGCGCCGCCAGTCGTCGAGCGGCGTCGCCGCGGTGGCGATCACCAGGTCCTGGACTTCCGGCACATCGTCGTCGAGTTCGACGCGCTCGCCGTGGATATTGATGATCTTTGATTCGACAGTGATCATGCCGTACTTCGCCTGGTAGGCAGGATCGCCCATCTCGGCGTTGGGCAGGATCGACAGGTTGTTGAACTGGATGCGATTATGCTGGCCATTCTCCATGAGCTGGTCGACGCCCCTGACGAACGATTCGTAAGTCTCGCCGGGCAGGCCCAGGATCAGGTCAGAGTAGGTTTCGACCTTGTCGCGGGTGAAACGGCGCTGCAGCTCCATGTAGGTGCCGAGCGAAATGTTGTCGCGCTTGATCGCCTCCAGCGTCGGCATGTCGATGCTCTGCATGGAGAGCGCCACACCCTTGTTCAGGCCGGCATCCGAAAGAATCTTCTGTGTCTCGTAGGCGCGCTCCGTCGCGTTCTTGGTGTTCTGCACCGAGAGCGCGACCGGATACCCGGTCTCCTGTTTGACGTTGGCGACATAGTTGGCAATGTCGACATCACGCTTCTGTATGCCGAAGTTGGCGTCACAGCAGAAAATGTATTCGATCTTTTTCTCTGCGAACCAGTCGACTTCACGGTAGAGCCGCTCGTCGCCAAACTTTGTCACCTTTGCGGCCGTCGCCGAGCCCCAATCGCAGAAGGTGCAGCGGAACGGGCAGCCGCGGTTGGTTTCCCACAGGCCGATCCAACTTTCCTCCCGATTGGCCGCCATGATCTCGTCGAAAGCACCTTCGAGGAATGGTGACGGGATTTCATCGAGATCGCGCACGCGATCGATATTCTTGGTCCGGACGAAGGTGCCGTCCGGCTTCACCATGCTGATCCCCGGGATCGTCTCCCAGCTTGCGCGATCGTGGAACGTCTCGAGAAGCTTCAGGAACGTGCGCTCGCCCTCGTTGTGGACGGCCAGGTCGATCTGGGGATTGGCCCGCATGAACGATTCAGGCTGGTCCGGCACGTGCGGCCCGCCGAAGATCACGACGATACCGGGCTTCAACGCTTTCAGCCGGCGCGCAATCTCGAGCGAGATCCTGCCATTCCAGACGTAGGTGCTGAAGCCGACGATGTCGGCGTCCTTGAGCGCCTCGACCGCATCGGCGATACGCACGCGCTTGTAGAGGGGGGCCAGGAAGCGATACCGCTGGGGTTCCGACGCAAACTTCTGCACATAGGTCTGCAGCAACGCGACCGAATACGGCAGATAATTCTGCCCCGAAAACGAGTTGTTGATCTGGACCAGGCCGATCGTCAGCGCCCCTTTGGCGGGCGCCGCTTGTGCGACGGATCCTGCGGCTTGTGGCGTCGACATTCGCTGCGCCTCGTGGCCCTCCGTCCCCTTGCCGGCTGGGCCTGCTGGACCAATGGTCGTTTGGAACTGATTCATTCAGAGAGGTAGAGCGCCCCTCTTCGCAATGCAATAGGATTAAGGCTCATAATACCCTGAATTGGCAGGGAATATTGAAAGAAGCACCATGGGGACGCGATGACTCTCGCCGGTAAAAAGGTCCTGATCGCGGGGGGATCGGGGTTCCTGGGGACGAATCTGGCCCTGCGACTGGCCGGGTCAGGTGCCCAACTGCGGCTCACTGCGCATCTCAGGCCGCTCCAGGCGAATATTCCGGGAGCCGAGATTGTCCAGGCCGATCTGCGGCGACCGGAAGACTGCGCCCGAGCCGTCGAAGGCATGGATGCCGTTTTCATATGTTCGGCCCAGACTTCAGGCGCCGCAGCCATCAGAGCCACCCCCCTCATCCACATCACTCCCAATGTCCTGATCAATACCCTGTTGCTCGAGGCCGCCCATCAGGCGCGGGTCGGCAAGGTCTGCTTCCTGTCCAGCGGGGCAGCCTATCCGGGCACCGGCGACCGGCCAGTCACCGAGGCCGAGATGTTCGATGGCGATCCCGAGGAAGTCTATTTCCCCGCGGGCTGGATGAAGCGCTACGCCGAGATCCTGTGCCGGACCTATGCCGAGAAGATCTCCAATCCGATGCCGACCGTGGTGGTACGCCCGTCCAACGTCTACGGCCCCTACGACAAGTTCGACTTCGCCGTCAGTCATGTGACGGCGGCACTCCTGCGGCGGGTCGTTGAGCGGCAATCGCCGCTCGAAGTCTGGGGCACCGGCGACGACATCCGAGACTTGATCTATGTCGACGACTTCGTCGACGGCGTGATGGCGGCAGTGGCCACCGATCTGCCGTTTCTTGCCGTGAATATCTGCGCCGGCCGCGGCTACGCCGTCCGTCAGGTCCTGGAGATGCTGCTGGAGGTCGATGGATTTGACGATGCCCGGGTCACGTTCGATCGGTCTAGGCCCAGCACCGTACCGGCACGGCTGATGGACAACAGCCTTGCCCGCACGCTCCTGGGTTTTGAGGCAAAGATACCGCTTGACGAAGGTCTCCGGCGGACGCTTGCCTGGTACCGGGCCAACAAGGCCGCGCTGACGCCTAAAACGGCCCCCTGAAGCGCTTGTACCCTTCCGTCATGGAGCGCTCGACCGGCAATTCGATGCCATGCGCCGCACCACGGACCTGCGTCAGGATCGCATCGACGGTCTCGTGCTGGCTCGGATAGTAGATGTCTTCAAGGCTCTTAGCCGTGGGACAGGGCGCCGCCGCCATTCCCAGCATAGTGGGCGGCTTGCGGAGGATGGTCGGGTCCCGCAGCATCAGCTGCCGACAGACCTCGGCGGCAACACCGTATTCGAGCCAAGACGTATCGGCGATCACGAGCTTGCCGGTCTTGCGGACGCTGTTCGCAACAAGATCCCAGTCGGGATGGCTGATCGAGTTGAGGTCGATGATCTCGACCTCGATACCTGCCTTGTCCGACACGTATTGAGCTGCCCGCATCGCCTCCAGCACCATGACCGACGTCGCCACCACGGTCGCATCGCGGCCTTCGCGCGCAACGTAGCTCGTGAGCGGAATCGGCTTCGCCGAGGCCGACACCGAGAAGTCGAGATTGTAGAGCAGGCGATGCTCGATGCTTACCACCGGCCCGGGGTGGCGGTTGATGATCTGCGGGTACATGTCGATGATCGCCTGACTGGTCGCCGGCATGATGACGGTAAGTCCCGGATAGTGGGCGAAAGTCGCCTGCGGGCTCTGGGAGTGCTGTGCGCCCTGCCCCCAGCTCCGCCCGACGACCACGCGGATCAGCATGGGGCACGACATGATGCCGCCGAACATGTAGCGATACTTCGATGCCAGATTGATGATCTGGTTCATCGCCAGAAAGGCGAAGTCAGCGCGGATGTGCGTCGTGATCGGATAGTCCCCGACCAGCGAGGCGCCGATCGCCACGCCGGTCATGCCCTCTTCCATCAGGGGCACATCGAACACGCGCTGGGCTCCGTATCTGTCGGCGAGCCCGATTGTAGACCCGAAGATGCCTTTGAAGTCGTCGACCCCCTGGCCCATGATGAAAACGTTGGGATGATCCGCGAGCGCACCGTCCATGGTTTCCAGCAGGGCACCTGCATAGGACAGGACGCGCGTCTCTGTCGGTTGGCGCTTCTTCACGGTGGCGCTCATGCTCGGGGCCTCGGATCAAATGACATCGGTCAACAGTTCGGCGCGACTCGGAGCCGGGCTGCGTTCGGCAAAGTCGACAGCGACCGCGATCTCCCCCTCGATCTCGGGCGTGAGTTCCTCGACCAGCTTCCGGTCAAGAATCAGCGGATCTCGCGCCTTCCAGGCCTTGATGTCGTCGGCGCTGCGATAGCCGAAATGGAAGTCGTCGCCGACGCCGACATGTTCCTTGTATCGGCCGGTGGCGATCTCGAGCACGAAGGGCCTACCTGTCCGGACGACGGCCAGCGCCTCCAGAGTCGCCTGCCGGACGGACAGCGCATCCCAACCCTCATCGACCCGGCGCGACTCGATGCCGAAGGTCGCCGCGTGCTCTGGCAGGCGGTAGGCTTGACGGACATGCCTGAAGCTGTGGACGGCGAGCCCGTTGTCCTCGCAAACGAAGAGGACCGGCACCTTCATCAGGGACGCGAAATTCAGGCTCTCGTGATAGACGCCCTCTTCGGTGGCGCCATCGCCGAACACGGCGATGGCAACCCGCGAGCTGCCCGTGCGCTTGAAGGAAAGCGCGGCACCGACGGCGTGCGGAATGGTGCTGGCCACGACGGCGGACGACCCCATCAGCCCCACCTCGGGGGCGGAGAGGTGCATGGACCCGGCCTTGCCCTTGGAAATGCCACCGAGGCGTCCGTAAAGTTCCGCGAACATCGCGTCGAGCGGGCCGCCTTTGGCGATGTAGAAGCCGTGCGACCGATAGGTCGCAAACACCAGGTCGTCCGGCTTCAGCGCGTCGCAAACACCGACGGCGACGGCTTCCTGGCCGATCGACAGATGAACCGGGCTCTGGATACGGTCAGAGGGGTAGAGCGCAATGATGCGCTCTTCGACCAGTCGGATCAGGAGCGCCGCCCGAAACAGGCGGCGATAGAGGTCATTCGTTTGCAAGCGTTGGCGCTCCCGGTTGGCCGGCGGTTACTAACGGATGCCATTCCGGCTGGCAATCTCCCGCCGACTGATATGTCTGCCCTCCACTGGATCCGGCCGAGATGCGAGGCGAAACAACCAATAACTTATGGCATAATGCGACTGGCCTCGCGGCACTGCCGCAGAGGCGGTGAGCCGTTCTAAAGCGAGTTAAACTCTCTAAGAAGCCGGGAAGCAGAGGCCCAGCCAAATGAGCAACTACACAACCTTCTCCCCGAAATTCGAGCGCGAATTCGAGCAAGAGCGCAACCATCGGCTCATACGCCATGGCGATCTCCTCTCCGGACGCAAAGTCTCGTCGGATGACGTAAGCACCCTTCGTCAGGACGGGTTACTGCTAAAGCCTGGTCTTCTCGACCGATCAAGGCTGCTCGCTGTCGGCGCTCGTGTTGACGACTTCGTTCGACGTCTCGATTGCCTTGGGAGACTACGGCATCACAGACTTGAACTGGAGCAGGAGAGGCTCGGAACGGGAACCGGGCAGATTTTCCTCGATCCAGCGAAAATCACGAGCGAAGAGCATCTTGCGCAGGAATGTTCCAACGTCAGCATTCGAGATCCGTATCTCAATCTGCCAGAGATCATCGATCTTACTCTCGATCCCTCGATCATCGCAGTTGCCACGGACTATTTCGGGTGCATTCCTGTGTTGAGTTACGTAAAGGTCATCAAGACGTTCGCGAGCGGGATAGACGCCGCCGACACCCAATTCTACCATCGAGACTCCGGCAGCTACTGGATCTTAAAGGCCTTCATCTATCTTAACGACGTGGATACCAACGGCGGTCCATTCTGCTACGCACGAACAAGCCAAGCGGCAATCCGCGGCGGTAGCCAATTTCCGGACAGTATCTACGCCCGCTTCGATGATGCAGACGTGGCCGACATGTTCGGCCGAAACAACATCACGGAGTGTGTTGGCGATGTCGGCGACGTTTGGTTCGCCGAGACAATCGGTATGCACAAGGGCAAACGCCCTCACATGAGCCCTCGCCGCATTGTCATCCTGACCTTTTGCGTCGAAAAAGAAAAAGGGTTCGTCTATAACCCCATTAAGATTCGGGCCTCTGATCTTGCACGCCTCTCGCCGCTGCAGCGGGCCGTGTGTGATGAACTGGCAGTAGTAGAGGAAATTCAGTGAAATTCTCTTGGCGACGCTCCGGGAACGAGAGCAGTGCACAGTCCGGGAACTACCCTTGGCTCTACGATCATCGTAAGAACGTGACGTCCCAAACCGGTGAAGATGGCGTTTTGGCTGCGATCTTCGACCGGATCGGCGCGGGAAACCGGTGGTGCGTCGACATCGGCGCAGGCGACGGCCTTTTCATCAGCAATACGTGGCGGCCCATCAACGAAAACAAGTGGTCGGCGGTGCTGATCGAGGCAGACGTACAGAACTTTGCGGTTCTCAAGGAACGCTACAAGGATCGCGCGGATATCCATTGCCTGAACGAGTTCGTCACGCAAGAGAATAGCCTGGACAGGCTGCTAACCTCCACGCCAATTCCCAAGCAATTCGACCTTCTTTCGATCGACATCGATGGCATGGACTATTGGATGTGGCACGGTCTCAAGGCGTATTCGCCCCGCGTCGTCGTGATCGAGACGAACTGCACGATGGATACCGACATCGACTTTGTGCAGCACGACCCGAAGTTGCGCTTCGGCACGAGTTCGCTCGCGATGGTAAAGCTTGCCCGCTCAAAAGGGTACGAGCTGGCGGCACATCTGGTTTCCAACTGCATTTTCGTCCGCGCCGAAGAATTTCCGAAGCTGCAGATCGGTGACAATTCTCTAAAGTCGCTTTTCACGAGCCCGTTTGTTCCAAAGGTAATCTCCGACATCAATGGCGTTCACTACATCCTAAAGGAGGGCGTGTGGGGCTTTTCCGGGGCGATACACGCTAATAACCAGCGCCCCCGCGAAGACGGCATGTTGTGCGCGGAGCGCCTCAGTGCCCTCGGAAGCGGGAGCAGCGGGCACTCCCTGCCGGTCAGCCCGGGGACCGAGTATGGCTTCGTCGCGTCCGTCGAGCAGAACCCGGACCTTTGGTCAGTAGTGTGCAACTTCGTCAACCGCATGAAGGAAGCCTATCCTCGTTATCGCAAACTGTGAGAGCCTGCCCGATAGGGTTGCGCCGCAAAGTAGAGGGCACAGCGGAATGACTACTGAGTTCGCCAAGCTCGTTGCGGATTCCCTAACGCACGAACATTTCACTCTTGTCGACGTGGGTTGCTCCGGCGGCATAGACCCCAAATGGCGGACGTTCGGCGATCAACTGCAAGCAATAGGAATCGATGCGAGCGCCTCAGAGTGCAGGCGCTTGGTCGCAGCCGAACTGCATCCGCACATTCACTATCGACCGGCCTTTGTACGCATGCTGCCGGACCATCCGGCATACAGCGATTTCGCGGGCAAGCCCTTCAGTACACGGGATCCATTCAAGCGAAGCAGCGCCTACAGAACCGTTCAACTTCTCAGTGAGCAGATCAAAAAGGGAACTTCCGAGGAGAAGTTGCTCTTCAACGAATGGGGGCAAACCGAACTCGCCAATGAAGCCGAGCCAATCAGCGTTGAAACTGCCCTGGCAGAATTGAAATGGGACGATGTTGATTTCATCAAGATCGATATCGACAGCGCCGACCTCGAAGTCCTTACTTCGATTGTCAGGAGTCTCACGCCGTGGAAAGTGCTGAGCCTTAAGCTCGAGGTCAATTTTTTTGGCGGGGTCGCGCCCACTGAAGGAACGTTTCACAATACCGACCGCCTGATGCGCGCGAACGGTTTTACCCTCGTTGCACTTGATCCCCGCACCTACTCGATGAGCCCGCTCCCCGGCCGCTACGTCAATACGGTGGCTGCGCAGACCCATACCGGACGAGTTTTTCAGGCTGATGCGATCTACGTCCTCGACCTCGCCTCCGAAGAGGATCAGCGACTTGCACATTCTCTGTCGGACGAAAAGCTCGCAAAGCTCGCCGCGATTTTCTCGCTTTGCGATCAGCCCGACTCAGCCGCCGAGCTGTTGATGCGTTTTCGCGATCGTTTCGGCAGAATGTTCGATGTCGACCGTGCTCTGGACCTTCTGGCATTCCAGACTCAGGGGGACCGCGTGGAAAAGCGGTCCTACAATGACTATCTCAACGAGTTCCAAGCCGACTCTCTCTATTTCTATCCGCGTCGTGAGCTACACATGCCTCGCCCGCCGCCCCGTGCTCTCACTCTCGTCGAGCGGCTAAGGGCCGGCTGGTATGCCTTCAACCAAAAGTACAGCGGCACAGGAACCTAAAATAGGCGCCGGCCTCAGCCAGCGTCCCATTGAGCACGGGATACGATCCGCTCCGGGAACTGCACCTTGCCGAGCCCCCAGTTCATATCATTCAAGGGTCTTGATACATCGTTCCGAGCGAAGCGCGTCGCCTTGGCGACGAAGCTGCGCTCGATCGATGGCGCCAGAACGCTCTCGATCCCACGAACTCGCCGCTTAGGGTAGTCAAGCAGCATGCGCATGCTGTGAACGAGGTCTCGTCTGTCAATCTCGAGCAGGTACGTGTCGAGCCGCTGCTGCCAGGGTTTCCACATCGGCGTGATGCGTTGAGTATGGAGCGTGCTCTGAATAACTTTATAGACGGCGCAATCGTCCGGCCAGCAGACCTCCTGAGCGCCATGGGCAGCAGCCGCATGCAAAGCTACCGAATCGGCATCGAGTCCCAAAACAGTTTCATCTTTTGGGTAACCTCGCATCTGATGCCACCGCGCCGTCGACAAAAGCGTGAAGTCGCCACATGCGTTGGTATGGAGATCACGAATCTTCCACTGCGGGCTCTGCTGCTGCCGCAAGTGCCGCTGCATCGGCGAGTTCATCAACAATTCGAACAGTTCTTCGTCTGAGACGCCAAGCCAAGTGTTGCCGTCGATCTGAACATCGCATCGATCAACACGATAGACACAGCCCTCGTTCAAGTCCTGCTTCGCGATACGGGCGATGAGCTCATTCGAATAGAAGGTATCGAGCGCCTTCGGTGTGAGGAAAGCGCCCCGGGCCCGACGGATGCCGACACTGAGCGCCGCTACCGTGGGTAACCCCCTCTCCTTCCAGCCCTTCAGACGCCGGTGATATTCTTCGCCGACCTCGACGAAGCGGACCGTCGTTTGCCGGGTGTCCAACGAACCGACCAGGTCGGACATGCGTGGGCGGTCGGCGGGAGGATTCCACTCTACGACGATCAACTCGGACGGTATTCGGTGCGCCTCGAGTTGCCGCACGAGTAGCCCGATCGCATGCGTGATTCTCTCTGCGTAGTTAGCGGTGTAGCCGTCATTGCGTGTCCAACCGACGACCGTCAGGTATGGCCGCGTCGTCCTGCCCGTAGTCGCCTCCGACATCGACGCGTTCCTATACGGGCTGCCAGAAAAGCTGCGAATAGCCCTCGACCACAAGGCTGCCGAAATTAATGCGCTTGGTTTTCAGGATTCGCGCTCGCCCCTGCTTTTCCAACTCGATTATTCTGCCAGGAAAGCCGCGCCAGAAGTTCCGGACCTCGTGCGCCTTCCATGCCGTGTAGTCGACGAGATTGTTTTCGTGGTCGTACCATTCATGGATCGGCTCGATGTGGAAGCAGCACGCCGGCCTCTTCTTCAGAACGAACTCGAGGAATTTCTCCCACTGCGTACCGGTTTGCTCGAGCGCGCCGACGGTGAAGATCGCACTGCCCGCGGGCACGTCGAGCGTCTCGTCCGGATGAAAGAAGTCGAACTGCCGGCCGGCAACGTTCAAGCCGTGTTCATTGCGCAGCGCCTCGACGATATCCACGGACGGCTGAGCCCAATCGAGCCCCATGACCCTTGCTCCGGAAACCTGCTGGGCGACATAGGCGACATTGAAGCCCGATCCTGAGCCGAACTCGAAGATGTTCTTGAAGCCGGCGAGGTGGCGCTGAACGAACCAGGCGCGATATATGGAATACCAGTTGCTCTCGAAGTTCGGATCTTCCGGCTGCACGAATTCGCCGTACAGCCTTATCGGCATGCCGGGCCGGATATATTTGGGCAGGAGAGATTCCAGGTTGCCGCCGCTCTTCTTGAAGTCTTCGAGGTTCTCGCCCCAGCCACGCTCCCAACGAGACTTGTCCTCGTTCTGCACCAAAGTGAGCCGCCGGGTCTCGATACGCTGCAGGAGATCGAGCACGATCCTGTCGCGTTCGGCCCCTGCCAGGACTCTATATTTCCAATTCTGAGCAGCGATCGCCGCGTGAATGGACTCGGACAAGAGGTCGAGCGTCGTCCCGAAAATGTCGGCGAAGTCGATCGGTTTCAACGAAGGCATGAAGGCTCCCCAAAGACCCGGCGGCCGGGCGCCGCACTCATAGTCCCCTGCTCTGCCCGCCATCAACCGTGATGTTGGCGCCATTGACGAGACCGGCCTGTGCCGAACAGAGGAATGCGACCACTGCGGCCACCTCCTCCGGCGTTCCCAGACGGCCGAGCGGATATTCCAGATCGATCGTCCGGGCAAAACCCTGGGGATCTCGATCACGCTCGTCGTCGAAGCCCGTGCCAGGGATGTAGATGCCGCCTGGAGCAACACAGTTAAAGGTGATGCCGTCTCGGACGAGGTAAGGCATTCGGGACAGAGATTTCATGAGCGCCGTTTCCGCCGCCTTCGCCATCGTGAACCACGGCCGTCCACCGCCTTCGTTTCCACCGAAGATCGAGGTGATCGTCACGACCCTCCCCCATTTCGCGCGTCTCATCAGCGGCAAGGTGCGATGTGTAAAGCGAACCGCCGCCATTGCGTTTTTTTCGTAGACCTCCGACCAGACGCGGAGTTCGGTTTCCTCGACGATCTCCTTGCCCCAGCGCCCGCCGCCGCCGACATTGTTGACGAGGATCTGGATTTCGCCCCACTCCCGCTCCACGGTATCCATGACTCGATCGGCGGCATTGCCCTCGAGGAGATCTGCAGCCACGGCGAGCGTCCGCACGCCGTAGGCCTCGAGTTCGGCGGTGGCACTTTTCAGGCGGTCCGCGGAACGCGAGCAGATGGCGACGTTACAGCCCTCCGCCGCGAGTTGTCGCGCCGTCGCCAGCCCTATGCCGTGACTGCCGCCCGTCACAAGAGCCGAACGTCCCTTCAGTCCATAATCCATGCATCTCTCCGATGCGGGCAGCAGCGACGCAGCCGCGCCTAGAAGGGGCCCCTGAAGCGACGCTCGTGGCTGAAGAAGTCCTCGCTATCGAGATTCGCGGGCTCGAGGCCGAGCATCTCTTCCACGTTACGCACGATGGTCTTGGCGTTGGGGTAAAATTCGTTCTCCAGTTCCCGCACCGTCGGACATGGCGTGTGGGCGAAGCCGATGCGCCGAACCGGCGCTTTCAGCCTTCCGAAGCACTTCTCGTTCACCAACGCAGAAAGCTCGGCGCTGAAGCCGCTGTGAACCCAGTCGCAGTCGGCGATGACGCATCGCCCGGTCCGGCCAACCGATTCGACGATCAGCTTCTCATCGAGCGGTACCAGGGTGCGTGGATCGACGATTTCCACGGAAACGCCACGGCGGGCCAGGATGTCGGCCGCTAGGCGCGCCTCCACGTTCATCCAGGAGACGCCGACGATCGTCACATCTTTTCCTGGCCGCAGGACGCGCCCGACCCCCAGCGGCGTCTCGTACGGCTCTTCCGGCACATCCTCTTCGGCCCAGTAGAGCCAGCGGTGCTCGAAGCAGATGACGGGATTTTCGTCCCGGATCGCGGCGGTGAGCATTCCCTTGGCATCGGCGGGCGTCGTCGGTGCAATGACCTTGAGGCCGGGAATGTGCGTGAAGTTGGAAAACAGGCTCTTGCTGTGCTGGGCACCCTGGCCCCAGCCGCGTCCGATGACGGCGCGCACGACGAGCGGAACGGAAAGCTTGCCGCCTGTCGAATAGATGTAGTTCGAGACCATGTTCACGAGCTGGTTGGTCGCGAGAAGCATGAAGTCGACGCGGATGTGGACGTGGATCGGCCGCAACCCGCGGATTGCGGCCCCCAGGCCGAAGCCTGTCATGGCGTCCTCGGAAATGGGCGTGTCGAAGCAGCGTTCCGGACCGAATTTCTCCTGAAGCCCTTGAGTCGTGCCGAAGATCTTGGAGAAGGTTGGAACGCCGATGCCGTAGACGAAAACCCGCTCGTCGCGTTCCATCTCCTGAGACATCGCCTCGCGGATGGCACCGCTATAGTCAAGCTTTCGCATGGAACACACCGGTGTAGAGACGTTCCGGACCTGGTATCGCAGCAGCAACAGCCCGCTCGACGCTTCTTCGAACGGTACTTTCGACCTCACCTTCCAAGGCCACGATCTCTTGTTCAGCAACGCCGAGATCGACCAGTCGCCTGCGCTGCGCAATCACGGCATCGCGCGCAATCCAGTCGCGCACCGTGGCTTCCTTGTCGCGATATCCCCAATGCCAGTCCTCGCCGGTGCCGACATGCTCGAGAAAGCGACAGCACTTGATGTTGAGAAACGCCGGCCGCCGTTTGCTTCGAGCCTCTTCGGCAGCGCGACGCGCGAGGAGATAGACGCTTTCGACGTCGCCGCTACCATCTTCATAGACATCGCAACCGAATGGTCGAACCGCTTCCGTCAGGCTCTCAAATGTTTGCCGAGCGGCGCGCGGCGTATCGACCGCGTAGCCGTTGTCTTCGCAGACGAACATCACGGGCAAGCGAAATAGTGAAGCCGCATTCACGCTCTCCCAGAAGACGCCAGCATCCGTCGCACCGTCGCCGAAGAACGCCACGGCCGTTCGACCGGTCCTCAGACGAACATTGGCGAACGCCGCGCCGATTGCGACAGGTATCTGGGTCGCCACGACCCCGCTCGACAGGAGATGTCCACTGTCCGGCGCCGCGAGATGCATCGAGCCCCCTTTGCCCTCGCCTGTCCCGGACATTCGACCGTAGAGCTCGGCAAAGAATCGGTCGGTGTCGTGAGTCTGGGCCAGGAATGCCGCGTGACTACGATACGATGCAAATACGTCGCCCTTGCCTTCCAGCGCACTGCATACTCCGACCGACACGAACTCCTGCCCCATCGACATGTGCATCGGGCTACGCATCTGATTTTCGGGGTAATGCTTGACGATGTATTCTTCCGACCGCCGGGCGAGAAAGAGGCTCTTGTACAGACTGGTCGATACGGCTTGGGAGACGCCTTCCGAAACGAGACTCATCAGGTATTTCTTTGCTTTTTGCGTTTCGTCGAGAAAAAGACTAGAGCCGACCGTCGTCAATGGCAACGACATGGTCCCGCCCATCCTGGGTCCATCTTGCGCAATCGCGATCCAGATCCGCTTTCATGGGAAAGTGGTAGAGGTATCCAGCGTTTGAGGCGAGGCAAAAATTGAGGATGCTACGGGACAAGCGGGCGATGGCTGCGAAAAGGGCTTTCATTACGGGCATTACAGGAATGGTCGGCTCTCATTTGGCCGAATATCTCCTCGACAAGACAGATTGGGACATTGTTGGCCTTTGCCGCTGGCGCAGCCCGCTCGACAACCTGTCGCCCGTCGTGAGCCGGATCAATGCCGGTGACAGGATATCGCTCGTCTATGGAGACATACGCGATACGCTCTCGGTCAAGAACGCCGTCGCCAGGGCGCTTCCCGACTATGTTTTCCATCTGGCAGCGCAAAGCTTTCCCCGCACCAGCTTCGACTCGCCCCTCGACACGATGGATACCAACGTCCAGGGGACGCTACGGATTCTCGAAGCGCTGAAGGAACATACCCCGAAGGCGGTTATCCACGTCTGCGCTTCATCGGAAGTGTTCGGTCGCGTTCCCAAGGAGAAGCTGCCGGTCGACGAGGAATGCAGTTTCCATCCGGCCTCGCCTTACGCGATTTCCAAAGTGGGCACGGACTTGATTGGACGCTTCTATGCCGAAGCCTATGGCATGACCGTGATGACAACACGCATGTTCACCCACACCGGCCCACGGCGGGGCGATGTGTTTGCCGAATCCACCTTTGCCAAGCAGATCGCCATGATCGAACATGGCTTGCTGCCGCCGGTCGTCAAGGTCGGCAACCTGCAGTCATTGCGCACAATCGCCGATGTCCGGGATGCCGTCCGCGCCTACTATATGCTCGTGACCGTCAATCCCGTCGCCGGCGCCTACTACAACATCGGCGGCAACCATTCCTGCACGATCAAGGATGTGCTCGACAAGCTGCTGTCATTCTCGCCTCTCAAGTCGAAGATCAAGATCGAGGTCGATCCGGACCGGCTGCGCCCCATCGACGCCGACCTTCAAGTGCCAAATACCGCGAAGTTCCATAAGCACACCGGATGGAAGCCTGAAATTCCCTATGAGACCACATTGCGCGATCTGCTCGACTACTGGCGCAGTCGAGTGGCCGCAGAGGGCAACCGTTTCCTGGCCCGTTGATCGAAATGTCAGAGACCGTCCCCATGCGCATGGCGATTTCCCGTACGCCCTACCGCGTATCCTTCTTCGGTGGGGGTACTGACTACCCCGCCTGGTATCGCGAGCATGGTGGCGCTGTGCTCTCCATGGCGATCAACCACTATTGCTACGTTAGTGGCCGGCACCTGCCGCCCTTCTTCGGCATTCGCCACCGTATCGTCTGGTCGCACATTGAGACCGTGGGATCGATCTCCGAGATTCTGCATCCAGCCGTTCGCACAGGACTGCGGACGCTGGGTTTCAACGACGATGACGGCGTTGAATTGCACCACCAGGGCGATCTGCCAGCACGTTCGGGGATCGGATCAAGTTCGGCTTTCGCCGTAGGTCTGATCAATGTGCTTCACGCCATGCGCGGCAAACGACTCGGCCCTCCGGAACTGGCCCGTGACGCAATCGACCTGGAACAGAATCAGCTGAAGGAAAATGTCGGTTGCCAGGACCAGGTCGCAAGCGCCTACGGGGGCCTCAACATCATCCGATTCGGACGTGACGAAAGTTTCAAGGTTGAGCCTCTGGAGCTTGCCGACGCCTCGCGCGCCGGCCTCGAGAGCTGGCTGATGCTGTTCTATGCCGGCAGCAGTCGTATTTCGTCCGACTTCGCAAAAAAGCTGATCGACAATCTGGGTCGCAACGCCGAGCGGCTCTCCCGTATGCACGGCATGGTCGACGAGGCGGTGACGCTTCTGCGGGCGGAAAAATTCGAGGACTTCGGCAAACTCCTGCACGAGAGCTGGCTGCTGAAGCGCACGCTTTCGGAAGGAACGAGCAACAACATAATAGACCGTGTCTACGACGAAGCCATGCGCGCCGGAGCCGTCGGAGGCAAATTGCTTGGCGCTGGTGGAACCGGGTTTCTGGTGTTCGTCGTGCCGCCCGAGCGGCAGAGCGCGGTCCGTAGAGCCCTCTCCAATCTCGTTGCAGTGCCCATTGCCATCGACTTTACCGGATCCACCATCATCTATGACAAAGGTGACGAATGGCGGATCGCTCCCCTCTGAACTATCGCACCGTCTTCTCGACGCCCTGGTTTGCGATCGAGGAAAGCGCGGCGCCTGCCAACGCGACCGGTGCATACTACCGCATGACCGGTCCGGATGGTGTGATATGCCTGCCGCTGACCATCGACGGCGACATCGTCATGGTTCGCCAGTATCGGCCGAGCCTCAACATGGAGACGCTGGAAATTCCAGCTGGCGCTATCGATGGCAGCGAACCCCCGCTCGAAGCATCGCAGCGCGAAGTACTCGAGGAGACCGGTTACCAATGCCGCGAGGTGCACTCCCTGGGCACCGGTCGATTCTATCCAAACCGGCTCATCCAGCGCGAATTCATGTACCTCGGCCTCGATGCCGAGCCACGTAGCCGCGCCGACATCGAACCGGGCCTTACTACGGTGCTGATGCCCAGGAAGCAGTTCCTTGCGATGGCTCACGATATCGAGATAGACCAGACGGCGATCTATTTCCTGCTCGGCATGGCGACCGCGCGGTTCGGCGTGGACCTGCTGCGGGCGCCCGTCGAAGAAATCCGCGAACGCGTCCGGCTGGACGCGACAACAGGGTGACGGTCCATGGAAGTTTTCACGACAAAGCTCAATTCGGTCCTGATGCTGAAGCCGCCGACGGTTTTCGAGGACTTCCGCGGCCACTATGTCGAGACCTACAACCGCAGCGTCTACTTCAACGCCGGCATCCCGATCGAATTCATCCAGGACGATATCTCCGTCTCGCATCGGCATGTGCTGCGTGGCATCCATGGCGACACCAGGACCTGGAAACTGATCTCTTGCTTGCGCGGTAGTTTCTATTTCGTCGTCGTCAACAACGACCCGAACTCTTCACAGTATCGGCAATGGGCATCGTTCACACTGTCTGACGTCAATCGTCTCCAGATACTGGTGCCCCCGAATTTCGGGAACGGTCACGTCGTCATGAGCGAAGAGGCCATCTTCCACTACAAGCAGAGCACGGAATACGATCGCGCTTCGCAGTTCACCCTCCGCTGGGACGATCCGGAACTGAACATCTGGTGGCCCGTTAAGAGCCCGATCCTGTCGCAACGGGACCAAGGGTAGGTTCAGGTGCTCACAAGATCGGACGCGGCTCGGCGCAACTCGTCGATGGCGCCTATCACGTGATATAGTGAACTCGCGGGAACGAAATCACCGCTCGGCCGACCTTCGGCATCGAGACGATCAATCCAGGCCCCAGGGAAAGCAGGCTCGAGAAGCCGTCTAACGAGCAATCCAGTCAGAACTGCCGCCTTATCCAGGCATCCAGCTCGTCCGCGTACGCCTTCGGCCAAATTGCACTTTATGGCTTCGGTCATCGGCCAGAGCCGAAGCGACTGCGTCTTGGGCGTTCCATCGGCAAAGATCTCGTCGATGACCAATCCCTCTGCATCGAAGCCGTTGCGATCCGCGTGCGCATAGAGTGCGTTGACCAGAGCGTTCGCGTCCTGGCGGCCTGTCGCCTTCTCAAATCTTCGCAATAGCCAGCACCATTCGTAGTGGTGGCCTGGCTCGACAATGGTGCCATCCAGTCCCGCCGCCGGCCTCAACCCATCGTCGAAATATTCAATGAGCGCCCCGCTGCCACTCTGGAAGAAGCGAGATTTCAACAAGACAAACAACTGCTCCGCCCGTTCCAGATACCGTCGCTGCTGCGAGCACTCCCACAAGGCCAACAATGCCTCGAACAGGTGCATGTGAGGGTTCTGCCGACGATGCCCGGCGCGACGGGGAACAGCCTCCACATATCCCCCGCCCTGCGGTGCCAGCAGGCTGGCGTCAAGAAAGGCCAGCGTTTCGTTCGCAATCGCCAGGGCCGCCGATTTGCCCGTCGCCTGCACGTAAGAGGCGACTGCCAACAACACGAAAGCATGCGCGTAGAAGTCCCGTACGGGATCGGCGACCTTGCCGTCTCTCAATATGGAGAAGGCCCATCCATCGCGACCACCCCGTCGATGATAATCCCGCTGCATCGAACGGAAGGCGCGCTCGACCAGAGGAAGCGCCGGCTCATACCAGCCCCTTCGTGCAGCGAGCGCATAGACATGGATTTGGCGCGCCTGGACCATCAAACGAATGGGACCGTCGCGCATTCGCTCGCCGGCGATTGTCAGCTGCTCTTCGAAGCGATCCTTCCGTGCGTCGTAGCCAACGGTGGCCCAGAGAGGCAAGGCGTGCACCCTAGCCCAGTCCGTCAAATGCCTCGCTGACACGGCGATGGCTCTCTGCGTCAGCGGCAGATCCTGTCTCGCATCGCCGACTGAGCTACGATTCATTCAGCGCCTCGATTGAGTGCTCCCCCGGCACTGCAATGATATTCGACGAAAGCGGCGCACTTGCCGCTTGCTGCTCTACCAATCCCGACCTCTCCGAAAACACCAAGACCTCATACCCCAACTCACCGCGCAGCATCTCGAGCAACGCCGCTTCGCTACTTCCCTGTGCCCGCAACGCGCCGTCGCTCACCTCCATCATCAACACTGGCCGCATCTTCGCCAGCATCGTCCGCGCGCCAGCGATCACGTTGGCCTCGCCGCCCTCGACGTCGATCTTGACAACATCGACGCGCGGCAGGTCGAGCCGGGTCACCACGGCATCGAGCGTTTCCAGCGGCACGCGCTCGACCCTCGCGGGCACGACATCGTCATGCGCGAAACGGCCCAGCGTGTTGTGGCCGGTGTGCACGCCGTGGGCGAGATGGAGCTCGGCATGGCCCGCGGCGGCGCCGAGGGCGGCCGGCACGATCTCGACGTTGCCGATGCCGTTGCGAGCGATGTTGCGTTCGAGATGCCCGCGCTCGCGCGAACTCGGCTCGACCGAGACGACACGTCCCTCGGGGCCGACGCGACGCGACGCGAACAGCGTGTAGTAGCCGTCGTTGGCGCCGACATCGACGAACACCATGCCGGGCTTCAGCATCTTGTCGAGGAAGTTGAACTCGTTGGGCTCGAACGAGCCGCAAACATAGAGGCAGAGGCTGTTGTCGTTGCCCAGGGTCATGTCGACCGTCGTGCCGGCCAGCCACGGCACGACGAGCGGCACGACGAGGTTGTTGTCGCGCGCCGCTTCCCACAAGGCGCCGCGCCGGCACGCGAGCCACTGGCGCTGCTCGTAGTATTCCTCGGCAAAGCCCCAGCCCGGTCGGGGGCCGAGCTTGGGCGCCGCCGGTGTCCACCAGGCAGCGTAGGTCGTGCCGAGCCTCGGGGCGCGCACGATCAGCCAGCGGCCGAAGTTGTCGAGATGGTAGCCCACGCCGGAGCAAATCCACGCCCATGCGCTGGCGACGCTGATCGAACGGCGAGCGGCGGTCATGCGGAAATTCAGGGCCCTCGGAATGCCGTGTCCGGCTAACGCACCCACCGCCGAGCGTCAAGCATGCCCGCAAGTTGCCACAGTCGGACGATATGCCTCGCGTGCTCTGTTGCGGCATTGTTGCAACAAGAAATCCGAATATAATACGCCTCCCTTCATTCCAAACTTCGGTCAAATGTCCGCGTTGTTCGTCCGCGCCTTCGCCGCGATCCTCCTGGTCCTTGCTCCCGCCCTCGCATCGGCACAGGTGCGCGTCGTGGCGCGCGTGAACGACGACGCGATCACCGACTTCGATCTCAGCCAGCGGATCCAGTTCGCGATCAAGACGACCGGCCTCCAGGACACCCCGGACCTGCGCCAGCGCATGGCTTCCCAGGTCCTGCGCCAGATGATCGACGAGCGGCTGCAGATTCAGAATGCCAAACGGCTCGGCCTGCCCACGTCCGACGCCGAGGTCCAGCAGCGGCTGAGCGAGATCGAGCGCGGCGCGGGCATGAATCCCGGCCAGTTCAGGCTCTTCCTGCAGAGCATCGGCGTGCCCTACGACATCGCCGCCCAGCAGTTCGAAGCCCAGCTCGCCTGGGGAAAAGTCGTGCGCCGCAAGGTCCGGCCCCAGGTCGAGGTTTCCGAAGCCGAGATCGACGATGCCTTGGCGCGGCTCCGGGCCAACATCGGCAAGACAGAATCCCGGGTGGCCGAGATCTTCGTGCCGGTCGACCGCACGGAGGGCGTGGACGAGGCCAAGCGCAACGCCGATCGCATCTACGATCAGCTGAAGCGCGGCGCGCCGTTCGCCGCGGTCGCCCAGCAATTCTCCCAGGGCGCCTCGGCGCAGACCGGCGGCGATATTGGCTGGGTCCTGCCGGGATCGCTCGATCCGGCACTCGATGCCGCCATCGGCAAGTTGCAGCCCCGACAGTTTTCCGACCCCGTCCGCAGCCCTGGCGGCTGGCATATTCTGTATGTCGTCGACCGCCGCCAGTTCGCCGCCACGCGACCCGACGACGTCCGGCTGAATCTGGTCCAGCTGACCCTGTCGCTGCCCGTCAACGCCTCGGCCGAGGAAACCAATCGCGCCTCCGCCGACGCACAAAAGGCGATGACGGCGGTTCGCCAATGCAGCGACCTCCATGCCCAGGCCGGACAACTCAAGGGAGCCACCTCGGGCGACCTCAAGGGCGTGCGCATCGGCGACCTCGCGGGCAATCGCCAGATGTACGAGGACATTCCCCGTCTGCAGGTGGGTGGAACCGCCGGGCCCTTCCGGGTCGCCGAGGGGCTCCAGATCGTCTCGCTATGCAGCCGCGCCGGCGGTGACGGATTGCCGACCCGCGACGCCATTCAGCAGCAAATTCTTCTGCAGAAGCTGGAAGCCGCCAGCCGCCGCTACATGCGCGACCTCAAACGCACGTCGACCATCGACGTCAAGCCGTGACAGCCGCTCTGCCGCTCGCCGTTACGATGGGCGAGCCGGCCGGGATCGGCGGTGAACTCAGCCTAAAGGCGTGGCTTGCGCGCAAGCCGGCGGATCGGCCGTTCTTCGTCCTCGACGACGCAACCCGGCTGGCGGCCCTCGCCCGCGACCTTCGCCTCGATGTGCGCGTCCAGGAAATCGCACGGCCGGCCGATGCCGCCACGGTCTTCGCGACCGCACTGCCGGTGCTGGCCGTGAAGCTGCGCGCGCCGGCGACGCCGGGGCGGCCCGATCCCGTCAATGCGCCGGCCACGCTGGAGGCCATCGAGCGGAGCGCGGCTCTTGCCCTGTCGGGCGAGATCGCGGGCGTCGTGACCAACCCCATCCAGAAGAAGACCCTGCAGGACGCCGGCTTTCGTCATCCCGGGCACACGGAATTCCTGGCCGAGCTCGCGGGCGCCGCCGCGGGCAAGCCGGCCGAGGTCGCGATGATGCTGGCCTGTCCCGGCCTCCGCGTGGTCCCGGTCACGATCCACCTCTCCCTGGCCAAGGCCGTGCAGGCGCTGGATGCCGAAGGCATCGTACGGGTCGGCCGCATCACGGCGGCGGCCCTCGCCGCGCTGTTCGGCATCGAGCGGCCGCGACTGGTCGTGGCGGCGCTCAATCCCCATGCCGGCGAGCAGGGCACCATGGGCGACGACGAGCGACGAACGATCATGCCGGCGATCGAGACTCTTCGCGGCGATGGCATCGACGTGCGCGGGCCGGCACCGGCCGACACGCTGTTCCATCCCGCCGCGCGCGCGACCTACGACGCCGCGCTCTGCATGTATCACGACCAGGCGCTGATCCCGATCAAGACCATCGACTTCTCGGGCGGCGTCAACGTGACCCTGGGGCTTCCCTTCGTGCGAACGTCGCCCGACCACGGCACCGCGCTCGACATCGCCGGCACCGGCCGCGCCGACCCGGCCAGCCTGATCGCCGCCCTCGCCATGGCGCACGACATGGCGCGCCGGCGCCAGACCTGAGCCATGACCGATAATATCGCGGCGGCGCTGGCTGGCCTGCCGCCGCTGCGCGAGACCATCGCCGCCCACGGGCTCGATGCCCGCAAGCGCCTCGGCCAGCACTTCCTGCTCGACCTCAACCTGACACGGCGCATCGCCCGTGCCGGCGCCCCCCTTTCTCCGGGTACCGTGATCGAGGTCGGCCCCGGCCCCGGCGGCCTGACACGAGCGCTGCTGCTGGAAGGCGCGGCCAACGTTGTCGCCGTCGAAGTGGATACGCGCGCCATCACCGCGCTGCAGGAACTCCAGGAGGCCGCTCGCGGGTGCCTGAAAGTCATCGAGGCCGACGCGTTGGTCATGGATCTCGCCGGCCTGGGGCCGCCGCCGCGGCGGATCGTGGCCAACCTGCCCTACAATGTCTCGACGGCCCTGCTGGTGCGCTGGCTGCACGCGGCCGACGACGTGGCCGACATGGTCCTGATGTTCCAGAAGGAGGTCGTCGACCGGTTGGTCGCCTCGCCCCGCACCAAGGACTACGGCCGGCTCTCGGTGCTGGCCCAGCATGTCTGCACCGTGCAGCATCTGTTCGACGTCGCCCCCACGGCATTCGTGCCGCCGCCCAAGGTTGTCTCTTCGGTGGCCCGGCTCAGGCCCAGACCGTCGGCCGATCGCCTCGCCGATCTCAAGCCCCTGGAGCGCGTCACGGCGGCCGCCTTTGGCCAGCGCCGCAAAATGCTGCGCGGTGCCCTGGCGGGCCTGTTTTCCGACCCAACGGCCGTCCTGACCGGGCTCGGACTCTCGCCCACCGCCCGGGCGGAGGAGCTGAGCGTGGCCGAGTTCGTGCGGTTGGCCGGCGCTCTTGACAAATAAGTGAACACTCACTATTTTACCGGCCATGATCAGGTCCTTGGCCTTCAATGCCTTTTTCTACCTCGGCACCCTCGTCGCGGCCGTCATCGGCATCGTACTGGTCCCGATCCCGACTCCGGTGCTGTTGCGCGGGCTGCTCCATCATTGGGCCCGGGCCATGGTCTGGGGCATGCGCTGGATCGGCGGCATGAATGTCGAGTTCCGCGGCCTCGAGCGTCTGCCCAGCACCGGCCCCGTGCTGCTGGCCGGCAAGCACCACAGCGAGTGCGACGGCATCCTGCTCGCGGCCCGCATCCCGGGCATTGCCTTCGTCGCCATGCAGGAGCTGTTCCGCTATCCGCTGATCGGCGCCATACTCTATCGTCTGCAGATGATCCGCGTCGATACCTGCGGCGGCGGCCGGGAACGCGAGAACCTCGCCCAGTTCGCCAAGCGCGCCTACGACAGCGGCCGTCACATCGCGATCTACCCCGAGGGCAACCTGATGGCGCCGGGCGAGCGCGAGCGCTATCGCTCCGGCATCTACTACCTCTCCCGCGATCTCGGCCTGGCGGTGACTCCGGTCGCCACCAGCATCGGCCTTCTCTGGAACCGCCGCGACTGGTGGAAGAAGCCCGGCCGGGCTGCCGTCGAATTCCTGCCGGCCATCGAAACCGGCCTCGACAAGCAGACCTTCATGCGCCGCCTGGAAGAGGCGACCGAAGCCGCCAGCGACCGGCTGATCGCCGAATTCTCCGGCCGTCCCTACACGCCGTCGCAACTCGTGTAGCGCTCGCAGGGCCAGACCGGCATCGGCGCGCCGATTACCGCCCCTCGCGCAGCGCCTTGACGAACTCCGAAAGGCCGTACTGCCGGTCACGCTTCAGCCGCTCGGCCGTCAGGATCGATTTCAGCTGGATCAGGCTGGTGGCGATGTCGCGATTGATGATCTGGTAATCGTACTCCGCCCAATGGCTCATCTCGTCGGCCGCCTTGGCCATGCGGCGCGCCACGACGTCTGGCGCATCCTGCGCGCGCGAGATCAAGCGCCGCTCGAGGTCGCGGGTCGACGGCGGCAGGATGAACACGGTCACGACGTCGGTGCTGCCCTTCTCCTTGAGCTGCTGCGTGCCTTGCCAGTCGATGTCGAACAGCATATCGCGACCGGCGCCGAGCGCCGCCTCGACCGGCGGCTGGGGCGTGCCGTAGAAATGGTCGAAGACACGGGCGTGCTCGAGAAATTCGCCACGGTCGATCATGCCGCGAAAAGTCGCCGTGTCGATGAAACGGTAGTCGACGCCGTCCTTCTCGCCCGGCCGCTTGTCGCGCGTCGTGCAGGAGACACTGAGCTGTACATGGGAATCGTTCTCCAGCAGCTGGCGCGACAGGGTGGTCTTGCCCGCGCCCGAGGGCGAGGACAGCACCAGCATCAAGCCGCGCCGCTGGATGGCGGGCGCTTCGGCGTCATTCGACATTCTGAACCTGCTCCCGCATGCGCTCGACGGCACCCTTGAGGTCGATGCCGATGCGCGTTAGCTCGATGTCGGCCGACTTCGAGCACAGCGTATTGGCCTCGCGATTGAACTCCTGGCAGAGGAAATCGAACTTGCGACCGACCGGGTTGTCCGACCGCGCCTCGGCCAGCAGAGTCCTCGCCTGCGCGATATGGGCCGCCAGCCGGTCGAGCTCCTCGCGCACGTCGGCCTTGCCGACCAGCAGCGCCACCTCCTGCGCGAAGCGCTCTTCGGAAAGCTGCGGCACCCGTCCCATGAGTTCGGCGAGCTGGCTTTCGAAGCGGCCGCGCACCGTGCCGATCTGCGCCAGCGCCCGCTCGGCGGCGCGCTTGCACAGGCCCTCGATCTCGCCGACATGGCCGTCGATGACCTTGGCCAGCGCCTTGCCCTCGGCAATCCGAGCGACAACCAGCGCCTTCAGCACCTCGTCGAGCGTAACCGTGAGCGCCTTGTCGAGGACGGCGAGCTGCTCCTCGGTCTGCCCCTCCTCTTCCTCCTCCTCGATGACGCCGCGCACGCGCAGGAGGCCGTCGGCCGAGGGCGCGTCCGCGCCGGTGCTCTTGCGCACCTCCTCGACCAGGGACGCCAGCTCGGCCAGCAAGGCGCGGTTGATGCGGAGCGGGCTGCTCTGGCGCTCGCTCGTGAGGGTGAGCGTCAACGAGACATTGCCGCGCTTCAGCCGGCCACCGACGGCCGTCCGCGAGGGATTTTCAAGACGGTCGAAGCCCTGGGGCACCCGGCAGCGGATCTCGAGGTTGCGTCCATTGACGCTGCGCGCCTCCCAAACCCAGCGCCGCCGGTCATCCGCACCCTGCGCCCGGGCGTATCCTGTCATGCTTGCGATCAATACCCGGCTCCTGCCGCTCCACTTGCCACGCTGCTGGCCGCGACGCGGCGCGGCACTCTAGTATCGGCTCCCAGCACAGACAACGCGCGGCGGCAGAAGGTTATCCCATGAAACAATTCTCAAGCATCGTCATCACCGGCGCCTCGAGCGGCATTGGCGAGGCCCTGGCGCTCGACTATGCCGCCCCCGGCGTGGCGCTCGCCCTTACCGGCCGAGACGCCCAGCGCCTGGACGCCGTCGCCCAGGCTTGCCGTACGAAGGGCGCCACGGTGGTGGCTGGCACCATAGACGTCATCGACCGCAACGCGCTGGCGGCCTGGCTGAAGGCCTTCGACGACGCCCATCCCGTCGACCTCATCCTGGCCAATGCCGGCATCTCGATCGACAAGGATAATTCTTCGCTCGACGATTTTTCCGTCATCCGCAAGACGCTCGACGTCAACGTCGGCGGCGTTCTCAACACCGTGGAGCCATTGCTCCCCCGACTCGTCGCCCGCAAGAGCGGCCAGATCGCGATCGTGTCCTCGCTGGCGAGCTTCATCGGCCTGCCCTACTCCGCCTCCTACAACGCCAGCAAGGCCGCCGTCCGGGTGTGGGGCGAAAGCATCCGCTATGTGCTGAAGAAGGACGGCATCGGCGTCAGCGTCATCTGCCCCGGCTTCGTGACGAGCCGCATCACCGCCAACGCGCCTTTTCCCATGCCGTTCCTGATGACCTCGGGCAAGGCCTCGGCGATCATCCGTGCCGGCCTCGCCCGCAACAAGCCGCGCATCGCCTTTCCTATCGGCACCAAGGCCGCCGTCTGGCTGGGTGGCGTACTGCCCGGCGGCCTGACCGCACGCCTGCTCGGCGCCGCCTAGTCCGCCGGCCGCGTGATGTACGGCGAGTCCGCGACGCTCCATCGCGGTGCCGGCTCCTGGCGGAAAATCTGGCGCAGATGGACTTCGTCCGGCCCGTCGGCGATGCGCAGCATGCGTGCCGTGGCGAAAGCACGATGGATCGGGGCATCGTCGCTGCCGCCCATCGCCCCGAAGATCTGCATGGCGCGATCCGCGACGCGCTGTGCCATCTCCGGCACCGCCACCTTGACCATCGAGACGTCGCGCCAAACCGCCCGATGACCCTCCTTGTCGAGCCGGTCCGCCGTGCGCAGCACCAGGAGCCGTGCCTGCTCGATCTCGATACGCGAGCGCGCGACGGCCTGCTGCGTGGCGTCGTAGTCGATCACGTTCCGACCAAAGGCCCGCCGCTCCGCGGCGCGCGCCATCATCAATTCGACCAGGACTTCGCAGGTGCCGATGGCACGCATGCAGTGATGCAGCCTGGCCGGGCCCAGGCGGACCTGGGCCGCGGCAAAGCCCTCGCCCTCCTCGCCCAGGAGATTCTCCACCGGCACGCGCACATCCTTGAAGTCGAGCTCCGCGATCGGCGCGATGCTGTCTTCCCAACCCATGAAGCGCAGCTCGCGCACGACGCGCAGACCTGGCGCGTCCATCGGCACGATCACGCAAGAGTGCCGGCCGGTGCGCGATGCCTCGGGCCGCGACACACCCATCACGATCACGAAGGCACAGTCGGGATGGGCGCCGCCGGTGATGTACCATTTGCGCCCATTCACGACCCACTCCTCGCCTTCACGGCGCAGCGTCGTCGCAATGTTGGCGGCATCGGAGGACGCGACATCGGGTTCGGTCATGCCAAAAGCCGACCGCGTCCGGCCCTCGAGCAGCGGCTCAAGCCAGCGCTTCTTCTGCGCCGGGGTCGCGGCGTGCTGCAGCATGATCATGTTGGGCACGTCGGGCGCCTGGCAGTTGAACACCTCGGGCGCCCACGGCAGCCGGCCGGTGATCTCCGCGATCTCCGCATAGGCAAGATTGCTCATGCGATCGGGCAGGCCGAGGTTCCACAAACCGGCCGCCCGCGCCTTGGCGCGCAGGTCGGCCAGGAACGGCGCCGGCTCGCGCCGCCGCGCGACGTGTTCGACCCAATCGCGATGCCGTGGGAGAATCTCGCTGTCGAAAAAATCCTGAACGGCTGCGTGCAGATCTCCGCCTTGAATGCCCATCGTCACTTCATCTGGTTGGTCAGCAACGCCGCGGCGCCGCCCTGGTCCCTACCATATTTCAGCAATGCCGAGCGCCCACCGGCAGCGTAAGCGGCGACCGCGCCCAGCAGGCGCTTGAGCTGGTCCGGGCTGGAACGGTCGAACTTGCAGTAGGCGCCGCGCGTCAGCCTGGCGATCTGCGGGAAGAGCCGCGACGCCGTGCGATCCTCGCCTTCCTGGAAGACGAACACCGGGAGACCAAGCAGGCCGAGCTGGGCCGCCTCGTGGCCGACTGCGTCGACATCCTCCTCGCAGCAGTCGCCGACAAACACGACGGCGTCGATGCGGCTCTCGCGGCGCTGCTCGCCGGCATAGCGCAGCATCTTGCCGATCTGCGTGCGGCCGGCGAGGCAGCGCACCGCGCTCATCAGCCGGGCAAGCTCGTGTCCGTCCGACGTCCGGCGACTGACCTTGAATTCGTCGAAACCGCGATAGAAGCCCAGCCGCACATCGAGACCGCCGAGTGCGTCGGCGGCAACGAACATCTCGCCCTGGATGGCGCAGGCATGATCCCAGGTCGGCTCGCGGCTCGCCGTGGCGTCCATCGCGAACAGCAGGCGTCCGCGACTGCCGGGCGCGCGGTTGGCCGGCAGGCTGCCGACCTGCTTCACGAACGCATCGACCGCGTTCGCACCTGCGGTAGACGGAACCTTGCGATCGTCGGCCATATCTTTTGACCCCCTCCGGACTGTTGAATATGGTGCGCGCCGCGGCCAAGGACCAGTCCGAGGGCGCCACCAAAGCATGACCGGAAACGCCCCCTCCTTCGCCACGCTGCTCCTGCGGATCTTCCTGCCGTTCGCGCTGGCGTATTTTCTCTCCTACATCTTCCGCGGCGTGAACGCGGTGATCTTCCCCTATCTCGAGCGCGATGTCGGGATCACCGCCGGCGATCTCGGCCTGCTCACCTCCGCCTTCTTCCTGTTCTTCGCCGGCTGCCAGCCGATCCTGGGCGTCATGCTCGACCGCTACGGTCCAAGGCGGGTGCAGACCGTGCTGATGGTAACCGCGGCCCTCGGTTCGGCAATGTTCGGCCTCGCGGCATCGCTGCCCGAGCTGATCGTCGCCCGCGTGCTGATCGGTCTCGGCTTCGCCGGCGGGCTGATGGCCGCCATCAAGGCGATTACGCTGTGGTATCCGCCGGAGCGCTGGGGCCTGATCACCGGCTTCCACATGATGGCCGGCGGCATCGGCTCGATGGCGGCGACACTCCCGATCCAATGGTCGCTGTCGATCATAAGCTGGCAGGGCCTGTTCTTCTGGCTGGCGGGCCTCTGCCTCGTGACCGCCGCCATCCTGTTCACGGTCGTGCCCGAACGTGGGGCGCCGGCCGCCAGCGGTACGCTCCGCGAGCAGTTCCGCATCACCGGCATCGTTCTCACGGATGGCTTCTTCTGGCGCATCCAGCCGGTGCTCACTTTCCAGCAGATCGCGTTCATCGCCAGCATCACGCTCTGGATCGGGCCGTGGCTGCGCGACGTCGGCGGCATCGCCGACACCGAGGCGCGCGCCGACATCCAGCTCTACACCACCGCCATCATGACCTTGGGTTTCGCGCTGAGTGGCGTTTTCGCCGGCTGGTTCCGCCGCGTCGGCGTCAGCGACTTCGCCTCGGCCAACCTCGTCAGTGTGCTGTTCGCCCTGGTTTGCGCCTGGCTGGCGTTCGTGCCGTCGTTCGAGCCGGTGCTGGCGTGGTTGCTGTTCGGCTTCCTCGGCGCCTATCCCATCCAGTACATGCCGCTGCTCGCCCGCTCCTTCCCGCCTGAGTATGCCGGCAGGGTCAGCACGAGCTGCAACCTCGTGGTCTTCACCGTGATCTTCGCCGGCCAATGGGCGATCGGCAAAGTGGTCGACCTGTGGCCACGTACCGCTTCGGGCTATGCGCCCGACGGCTACACCTGGTCCTATGGCGCGCTCTTCATCCTGCAGGTGGCGGGACTGGCCTGGATTCTTCTGTGGCGGGCGCAGCCCCTGGTGCAAAAGGCGCCGGCGGCGGCAGATTGAGCGCGGCCACGAGGTCGCGCACTTCCTGGCGTGCCGCGACATGGCTCAAGGTCAGCGACGGGCCGCCCCCTTGGCCGCGCTTGAGATCGAGCAAGGTGAGACCGCTCAAGAACAGCTCCCTGTAGATCACGCGCTCGCTCAGGCCCGCGGCGACGCGGAAGCCGACGCGCTTGGCCAGCGCCTCGATGACGTTGCCCATGTCGCGCTTGTTGCGGGCGGCGAGCGAGGACAGGCGATTGCGCATCACCACCCAGTCGACCGGCCGTCCGCCCTGGATGGCCCTCAGTTGGCGCTGCTTCCACACCGCTTCGGCATAGATCGACGGCCGCACGATCTTGAGTGTGTCCGGATCGATGCGCGCCAGCAGGTCGAGGTCGATGAAGCTGTCGTTGAGCGGCGTCAGCAGCGTATCGGCCCAGACGTGGGCAATGCGCGAGAGGTGGGTGTCGCTGCCGGGCGTGTCGACGATCACGAAGTCGGCGGTGGCGAGCACCGGTTCCAGTGCCGCCTCGAAGCGCACCTTCTCGTCCGCTTCCGCCGCCGTACGATCCGGCAGGGTGGAGAGCGGCACGCTCGCATGCATCGGCATGGCCAGATCGATGCCCTTGCGCGCCGCGTAGGCCGCACGATTCTCGATGTAGCGGCTGAGCGTGCCCTGCCTCGCATCGAGGTCGAGCGTGGCGACGCGGCTGCCCTCGCCCATCAACGCCACGGCGATGTGCAGCGCCGTCGTCGATTTGCCCGATCCGCCCTTCTCGTTGCCGATCACCAGCACGTGGGCGCGGCCCGGAACCCGCGCCGCCTGCGTCTGGACGATGCTCGGATTGGCCGCGGGTTGAAAGCTACCGGTCATGGCTCATACTTTTCCGGACCGCGAGCGTCACGCTCGCTCACGATCAAGAGCGAGCGAGACGCTCGCGGTCCGAAAGAACAAGACCAAAGAACACGACGAGAAATCACGCCAGTTTGCGAATCCAGACCGCGGTGTCGTGGAACACCGCGCCGCCGTTTGGCCAGCCGGGATCGGCCGAGGTCACGGCATTGATGCCGATGCCGGTCTCGAAGCTCCGGTTGGGCCAGATGCCTTCGACAACGACGACGCCCTTCTGTTGCCCGGCCTTGGCCTTGGCATTGACGACGGTCTTGCCGCGCTCGTTGCCGACCTCGACGCGATCGCCGTCGGCCAGGCCCAGCGCCTTGCAATCCTCGGGATTCATCATCGCCGTCGGCCGCACTTCCCGCTTCTGGGAAGATGGCGTCTCGGTGAAGGTCGAGTTCAGGAAAGTGCGCGCCGGCGCCGCCACCAGCCGGAACGGCTTCTCCGCCGTGGCATTGTCGATCACGTCGAAATGGTCGGGCAGCACGGGCATCTCTGCGCCGCGCGGCCCATGGGCCTTCCAGTCGGGCTTGAAGCGGAACTTCTTGTCGGGCCAGGCGAAGCCGTCGAGGAAGTGCGACGTCTCGAAACCCAGATGATAATCCTGTCCACCCTTGGCCCAGTTGGTTTCGGCATCCCACATGCCCGAGACCTTCAGCGTCTCGTCCATGATCTCCCACGGCGTCATGTCGAAGCCGCGATGCTTCGCACCCAGCCGCCTGGCAAGTTCGGAGATCACGTAGTGGTTCTCGCGCGTCTCGCCCGGCGCCTCGATCACCGCCTTGGTCACCTGGAAGAAGGTGTGGCCGCTCGCCGTGTAGAAATCGTCGTGCTCGAGGAACATGGTGGCCGGCAGCACGATGTCGGCGAAGGCGGCCGTCTCGGTCATGAACTGCTCGTGCACGCACGTAAAAAGGTCGTCGCGAGCGAAGCCCTTGTGCACCAGCTCCAATTCCGGGCAGACCATCGCCGGGTTGGTATTCTGGATCAGCATCGCCGTCACCGGCGGGCCGTTCTTCAACGCTTCGCGGTCGCCGGTCAGGATCGGACCCAGTCGCGACTGGTCGAGGTCGCGGACCCCGGTATCGACCATGTCGAGACCCTCGATCAGCGTGCGGTTCAGCGGGTACATGCCGGTGTGACCGTAAAGCGCGCCGCCGCCCTTGTACTTCCAGGCACCCGTCACCGCCGGCAGGCAGGTCACGGCATGCATGTTCACGGCGCCGTTGCGGCTGCGGCTGAAACCGTGGTGACAGCGGATAAAGGCGGCCCTGCTCTTCCCGAACAGGCGCGCGAAAGCCACGATCTCCTCGACGGGGAGCCCGGTGATCTTCGAGGCCCACTCCGGCGTGCGGGTCGACACGTGTGCGGCGAGTTCGTCCGGCGCATCGGTGTAGTTCCGCAGGTAATCCCAGTCGGCGTAGCCTTCCTTGAACAGCACGTGCATGACGCCGACCGCCAGCGCACCGTCGGTGCCGGGACGCACCGCAAGATGCATGTCGGCCTGCTCGGCGGTGCCGGTGCGGTAGGGATCGACCACGACCAGCTTGGCACCCCGCTTCTTGGCCTTCATGGCGTGGGTCATGACGTTGACCTGGGTGTTCACGGGATTGCCGCCCCAGATCACCACCAGCTCGGAGTGCTCGTCGATCTCGCGCAGGTCGGCGCCGCGCTTGGCGCCGGTACCGACGATCCAGCCGGTGTCGGAGAGCGTCACGCAGATGGTCGAGAAGTAGCGTGAATACTTCATCTCGTGGCGCAGGCGGTTGATGCCGTCGCGCTGCACGAGGCCCATGGTGCCGGCATAGTAATATGGCCAAACCGCTTCCGTGCCGTGAAGCGCTGCCTTGGCGACGAACTGCTCGGCCACGATGTCGAGAGCATCGCTCCACGAAATCTCGGCGAACTGCTTCGACCCCTTCGGTCCGGTGCGGCGCAGCGGCTTCATCAGCCGGTCGGGATGGTGGATGCGCTCGGCGTAGCGCGCGACCTTCTCGCAGATCACGCCTGCGGTATAGTCGTTGCGCTGCGAGCCGCGCACGCGGCCGATCGTCCTTGCATCCAGGCGTTCTACATCCAGTGCACAGGTGCTGGTGCAGTCGTGCGGGCAGACCGAAGGCACGACCCTGGCGCCGGAATCGATGTTCCTGGCCCGGGTACCGGGCGAGAAGGCATGGTCGTCAGGGGACATGTGGACGCTCCGCGAGAACTGCCGCAGCATACAGACGGGGCGCGGCGGGAGAAAGCACGCTCGGGAGTGAGTTCAGTGTCCACGGAATCCATCAATGCTGGCGTCGTTCGCCGCGCGATGCCGGCCGACGCCCCGGCGATCGCGGCCTTCGCGCCCGGCGTCCCGCCGCCGGCGATGAGCGACAACAGGGCGACCTTCGTGATCGAGGGCGCTTCTGGGCTGCTGGCGCTCATTGGCCTCGCCCAACACGCCGATCATCTGCAGGTCGAATATCTGGTCGCCGGCCCGCAGGAGCCGCGCAATCACCTCAGGATGCTGATCGCCTTCGCCGAAGCCGCCGCACGCGCCGTCGACGTGCGCAAGGTTCGTCTGCCCCAGGGCGCCCTGCCAGACGATCTCGCCCATTCCCTGGGATATGTGAACGGCCAGAAGGAAATCTCGACCGGCGCCCTCGCGCGTGCGCGCGACCATCTCGAGGCGGTCGGCGTGCCACTTCTACGCGACGGCACCGCCTCGCCCGCCCAGACGCTCTACTACCGGGGCATCTGGGCTGCCGTGGCCCTGTTGATCGGGTTGGGCAGCGTTTCGCTGGCGGTATTCAGCGGCAGCCAGACGACCTTGCTCCATATCGTGGCGCCGGCCGTGCTCTGCACCGTCACCTCGATATTCGCCGTCTGGCAGATCGCCCTCACCGTCGTCGCCGCCCGGCGCCGCGGCGGCGGTCTGGTGCCCCTGCTCGCGGTTGTCGCCGCAACTGTCTCCGTGCTGGCCATCGGCACGCTGCTTTATGACCGCGCCGTGCCGGCGCTGGCCGAACTCTGGAACATTTACAATGGCGACGAAGAGCTGGGCGATCTCGCCGTCTCGGTCAGCCCCGACGGCACCGTGCTTTACATCGACGGCAGCTACGGCATGGGCAGCGATCAGGCCGTCCGCCGTGCGCTGGAGCAGAATCCGAAGGTCCGCGAGGTCGTGTTGTCCGGTCCCGGCGGGCGCATCGGTGCGGGTTTCGAGATCAGTCGGATGATCCGCAGCCGCCGGCTCGCCACCCGGGTCGAAACCGGCTGCGCCTCGGCCTGCACCATCGCCTTCCTGGGGGGCGTCGATCGCAGCATCGCGCCCGGGGCCAAGCTCGGCTTCCACCAGGCGAGCTTCCCCGGCATGAGCGCCGACGACATGTTCGAGGCCAACCGCGACATGAAGCGGTTCCTCACCATGAGCGCCGGGATCTCGCCCGATTTCGCCCAACGCGTGCTCGACACGCCGGGCGATTCGATCTGGGTGCCGACGCCGCAAGAATTGCTGGCGGCGCGCGTCATCAAACGCGTAAGTCGCTGACAGGAGGTTGCACCACGCATGATCCCCCGCGGTCTTTCCTACGACGACGCCATGAAACGGTTCCGCTGGCCCAGGCCCGAACGCTTCAACATCGGCCGCGCGGTCTGCGAGCGCCATCCGCCCGATACGCTGGCGATGATCGTCGAGAATGCCGATGGCAGCGTTCGCAACTGGACCTTCGGCCAGCTCCTGGCCGCCAGCTCGCGACTGGCCAATGGGCTCGGCGCGCGTGGGATCGCGAAGGGCGACCGAGTGGCCGTGTTCCTGAGCCAAAGTGCCGAACTCACGCTCTGCCATCTCGCCGGCTATCGCATGGGCGCGATCGTTCTGCCGCTCTTCACCCTGTTCGGCGAGGAGGCGGTCGAATTCCGGCTCTCCAATGCCGAGGCCTCCGCCGTCATCACCGACATGGCCAATCTGCCCAAGATCCTGGCGGTGCGCGATCACCTGCCGCATCTCAAGACGATCGTCGTGATCGGCGCCGGCGCGCATGGCCGCGACTTCCTCGACTGGGATCGCCTGCTGGCCGCCGCCTCCGACAACTTCGCCACCATCGACACGGCGGCCGAGGACCCGGCGCTGCTGATCTACACCTCGGGCACGACCGGCCAACCCAAGGGCGCGTTGCACGCCCATCGCATGATGATCGGCAGCATCCCGCCGGTGGAGCAGTGGCTGGGCCACTGGCCAAGGGGCAACGAGATCATGTGGACGCCGGCCGAATGGGCGTGGATTGCCGGGCTCTACGATGCCCTGTTCCCGGCTTGGTACTACGGCACGCCGGTGCTCGCCCACCGCTTCGCCAAGTTCGACCCGGAGCGCGCCTTCGCCTTGCTGGCCAAGCACCGTGTCGGCGTGAGCTTCATTCCACCCACGGCGCTCAAGATGATGCGCCAGGTCCACAGACCGCAGGAGCGCTGGTCCTACGACGTGCGCGCGGTCTCGACCGGCGGCGAGGCCATGGGCGAGGAACTGCTGGCCTGGGGCCGCGACACATTCGGTGCCACGATTTCGGAAGGCTACGGCCAGACCGAGATGAACCTGATGCTGCTGAATTCTCCGGACTGGTTCGAGGTGCGGCCGGGCTCCTGCGGTCGCGCCTGCCCCGGCCGCAAGGTTGCCATCATCGATGGCGAGGGCAATGTGCTGCCACCGGGCGAGGACGGCCAGATCGCGGGCTGGCGCCACGATCCCATCGTCATGCTGGAGTATTGGCGCAACCCCGAGGCCACCGCGCGCAAGTATGCCGGCGACTGGCTGCTGACCGGCGACCTCGGCCGCATCGACGAGGACGGCTACGTTTTCTTCAAGAGCCGCGACGACGACGTCATCACCTCGGGCGGCTACCGCATCGGACCCGGCGAAATCGAGGAATGCCTGATGAAGCATCCAGCGGTTGCCATGGTGGGGGTGGTCGGCGTGCCCGATCGGGTGCGGACCGAGATCGTCAAAGCCTTCGTCCAGCTACGGCCCGAGATCGCGGCCACCGAGGCCTTGGAGGCCGACCTGGCCAACTTCGTGAAAACCCGGCTGGCGGCCCATGAGTATCCGCGCGAGGTCGATTTCGTGGCCGAGTTGCCGCTCACGACGACAGGCAAGATCCTGCGCCGGGAGCTTCGGCGCCTCGATGCCGAGAAGAAGGCCTAGAAGAGCAAAAGGATCGTCTGCGCGCTGCTCTCGGGAACGGCGCCCAGGAGGGCCACGAGGCCGATCAGGGCGGCGGGCCACCATTCGGCGAACCGGGCGAGGCCCTGGCGGCGGGCGAGAGGCTGCGAGGAGTGCGATGTGATGAACATGGCCAAGCCTTTAGTCATCGTCAAAATGCGAAACGTAATATGACTAAAGATTAGCCTATACCTCCCTGTTATTCAAGGGAAATTTCAAGATACTTAAAGTATTGGATCAGCTCGCGGCGACGGACGGCACGTTGAACTGCAGCTCGGCCAGCCGGGCATAGAGCCCGCCGCGGCGGATCAGGTCGGCATGGCGGCCGACATCGACCACCCGGCCCTGGTCGACCACCACGATCCGGTCGGCCTTCTGCACGGTTGCCAGCCGGTGGGCGATCACCAGGGTGGTCCGCTTCTGCATCAGCCGGTCGAGCGCCTGCTGGACCGCCAGTTCGCTCTCGGCATCGAGCGCGCTGGTCGCCTCGTCGAGCATCAGGATGGCGGGGTCGCAGAGCAGCGCCCGGGCGATGGCGATGCGCTGGCGCTGGCCGCCCGACAGCCGCACGCCGCGATTGCCGAGATCGGTGGCGAAGCCCTGCGGCAGGCTCTCCACGAAGGCCAACGCCGAGGCAGCCTCGGCCGCGGCCCGGACCTCGGCCTCCGAGGCGTCGGGGCGGCCGTAGCGGATGTTGTCGGCCACCGAAGCGCTGAACAGCACCGGCTCCTGCGGCACGATGGCGAGCGCGCCGCGCAGGTCGGCGAAACTGAGGTCGCGGATATCGATGCCGTCGACCCGGATGGCGCCCGCCTCGGGATCGTAGAAGCGCAGCAGCAGGTTGAAGACCGTGGTCTTGCCGGCGCCGGAAGGCCCGACGATGGCAACGGTCTCGCCGGGCTGGACGGCGAGGTCGAAACGGTCGAGCGCGAGGGCGTCGGGGCGCGTCGGGTAGCGGAACGACACGTCGGAGAAGGCGACCGCGCCTTGTGTCGGCTTCGGCAGCGGCCTGGGCGACGCCGGCTCGGCGATGGCGGGTGGCTCGGCCTTCAGCTCGGACAGCCGCTCGGCGGCACCCGAGGCGCGCTGCAGGTCGCCGACGGTCTCGCTGATCGCGCCGCCCGAACTGGCAACCAGCACGGCATAGAACACGAAGGCCGTGAGATCGCCGGCGCTGATGCGGCCGGTGAGCACGTCGTGGCCGCCCATCCACAGCAGGAAGCCGACCGCGGCAAAGACGATGAAGATCACCAGCGTGGTCATGACGGCGCGCCTTGCGATGCGCTGGCGCGCCGCGACGAAGGCGCGCTCGGCCGCCGCGCCGAAGCGGGCCGACGCGCGCTCCTCCTGGGCGAAAGCCTGCACGGTGCGCACCGCGTCGAGCGTCTCGCCGCCCTCCGACGCCATCTCGGCCATCCGCGCCTGCGCCTCGCGCGACAGCGACCGGACCTTGCGGCCGAACAGCACGATCGGCGCCACGGTGAGCGGCACCACGGCCAGCGCCAGCAGCGCGAGCTTGGGGTTGGTCACGATCAGCATGACGATGCCGCCGACGCACATCAGCGTGTTGCGCAGCGCGATCGAAGCCGAGGAGCCCACGACCTGCTCGATGAGCTGGGCGTCGGCCGAAATCCGGCTCATGACGTCGCCCGAGCGCTTGATCTCGAACCACGCCGGTCCCAGCCGCACGACATGGGCGAACAGGTCGCGGCGCAGGTCGCCCACCACCCGCTCGCCGAGCCACGACACGAGGTAGAAGCGCGCACCCGACGCGATCGCCAGCACGACGGCCACCGCCAGCAGCGAGGCCAGGGCATAATTCAGGATATCCGGCCGGCCCTGGGCGAAGCCGAGGTCGATCAGGGCGCGGAGGCAAGCCCCGAAGGCCAACACCGTGCCGGCCGCGACCAGCAGCGACAGCAGCGCCAGCGCCACCCGGCCCCGGTAGGGTTTCAGGTAGGGCCAGAGCAGGCCAAGCCCATCCAGCCGGTTCACGGGGCCCGCCACGCCAGGGGAACGCCCAGTTCGGCCGTCAGGGTGGCCAACAGGTCGCTGCCGCCCCGCGTATCCAGCCACTGGCCCGAGGCGCCGTCGAAGGCATAGTGCCGGGCGCCGCTCCGGGGCGAACTCAGCCATATCTGCCGGGTGGGCGCATGCTTGTTCACCAGCCAGACGCCCCCACCGGATTTGGCGTCGGCCTCGACGGTGAGGACCCCGCCCTGCAGCTCGGCATCGGCGTGCTGGCCGATTCCCTCTTCCAGGGCGGCGAGCAGGCTGTCGGCGAGGCTTTCGAAGGGGATATCGACCATGAGCCCGGTCGGTCTACAGGCCCGCCGGGGCCCGGACAACCGGCTTGTCGGAGGTCCCCTGGCCCGCTATACACCGCGCCCTGTTGCGCCGGCCATTTTGCTCTCCACAGAGGGCGGGAAATCGGCCCCGAAGCGCTGGAGAAGGCTTATGAAAGAGAAGATCCACCCGGACTACCACAAGATCACCGTGGTGATGACCGACGGCACGTCCTTCGAGACGAAGTCGACCTGGGGCAAGGAAGGCGCCAGCATGCGCCTCGACATCGACCCCAAGACCCATCCGGCGTGGACCGGCGTGCGCCAGAGCATCGATCGCGGCGGCCGCGTGCAGCGCTTCAAGGACCGCTTCGGCATGACCGGCAGCGCGGAAGCCGCCATGGGCGCCGGCACCAAGTCGTCGGGCGCCAAGCCTGCCGACGAGAAGCCTGCTAAGGGCGCCGCCAAGAAGAAGTAAGGCCGAGCTTTTCTAAAGGCTCTGTTACACTCGCCGCCGCGATACCTTTCCTGGGAGGCGGCGTGGTGAAGTCCGTTCGAGTCGTTTGCGCTCACGATTGTCCCGACATGTGCTCGCTCATCGCGCATGTCGAGGACGGCAAGGTGGTGCGCGTCCAGGGCGACCCCGACCATCCCTACACCGCGGGCGTCGCCTGCGGAAAAGTGAATCGCGACGCCGACCTGGTGAATTCGCCCGAGCGAGTCCTCGTGCCGCTCAGGCGCAGCGGGCCGAAAGGCTCCGGCCAGTTCCTGCCGATCGCCTGGGACGAAGCGCTCGACGAGATCGCCACCAGGTGGAAGGCGATCGTCCAGGAGAGCGGCCCCCTCGCGCTGCTCGGCTACGCCTACTCCGCCCATCAGGGCCTGATGAATCGTGGCCTGGTGAGTGGCCTCTTCCACCGGCTCGGTGGCACCCGCCTGCTCGCCGGCACGGTGTGCGACACGTGCTGCGAGGAAGCGTGGAACTTCACGCTCGGCCCGGTCGGCGGCGCCGACCCCGAGGACGTCGTTCATTCCGACCTCGTGATCTCGTGGGGCGCCGACCTCGCCGCCACCAACCTGCATTTCTACTCGCTGGTCGAGCACGCCAAGAAGTCGCGCGGCCTGCCGCTGGTCGTCATCGATCCGCGCCGAACGCGCAGCGCCAGGAACGCCGATCTCTATCTGCCGATCAGGATCGGCACCGATGCAGCTCTGGCGCTGGGCGTCATGCACGTCCTGGTGCGCGACAAGCTCGTCGATCGCGACTACGTCGCCAGCCACACGCTGGGCTTCGACAAGGTCGAGCGCGACATCCTGCCGAAGTTCCCACCCGACAAGGTCGCAGAGATCACCGGGCTGCCCGTTGCCGACATCGAGAAGTTCGCGTCGATGTACGGCAAGGCTAGGGCCGCGATGATCCGCCTCGGCGAAGGCATGACGCGCCTCGCGGCCGGCGGCCAGGCGCTGCGCGCGGTGGCGTTGCTGCCGGGCGTCACGGGCCACTTCGCGGTGAAGGGCGGCGGCGCGATGCTGCTGACGGCCGCCTCGTGCGATCTCAACTACGCGGCCGTGCGCCGGCCGGGCGGCGGCGCGCCGGTGGCCCGCACCGTCAATCACCTGCGGCTGGGCGAAGACCTCCTCAACATGAAGGACCCGCCGATCCGCGCGCTCTTCGTCTCGGCCAACAACCCGGCCGTCACCTGCCCCGAGGTCCACAAGGTCCGGAAGGGCCTTTCGCGCGAGGACCTGTTCACCGTCGTGCACGATCCTTTCATGACCGACACGGCGAAGTACGCCGACATCGTGCTGCCGGCCGCGCTCTACCTCGAGACCGACGACCTCTACCGCGCCTACGGCGCCTACTGGATGCAGTGGGGCCGCGCGGCGGTGAAGCCCGCCGGCGAAGCGCGTTCCAACTTCGACGTGGCACAGGCGCTTGCCCGGCGCATGGGCCTCACCGACCGGATCTTCACGCTGCCGCCGCAGGAGGCCGCGAAGGAACTGTTCAAGGGCTCGACCGGCCCCGCCTCCAAGGCCGATCCGGCGAAACTCTTCGCGGGCGAGTCGATTCACATCAAGCACGACTGGGACGGCCAGCCCTTCGCGACGCCGTCGGGCAAGCTCGAGTTCTACTCCGAGCAGCTCGCCAAGATGGGCGTGTCGCCGGTGCCGGACTGGCAGCCCGATGCGATCGACGAGGCAGAAGCGAAGAAGTGGCCGCTCCGGCTCCTGACCGCGCCCGGCTACTTCCAGGCCCACACCGCCTACTCCGGCGTCGGCTTCCTGCGCACCCGCGAGGGCAAGCCGTTCTGCATCCTCCATCCCGAGGACGCGAAAAGGCGCGGCCTCAAGGATGGCGACGAGGTCCGCGTCTTCAACGACCGCGGCGAGATCGGCCTGATGCTGAAGGTCGTCGACGAGGCCCGGCCCGGCGTCCTGCTGGTCCCCGGCCAGCGACCGACCGGCGAGGCGCTCTCCGGCACGATCAACATGCTCTGCTCGGACCGCTACACCGACATCGGCGAAGGCGCGACCTACCAGAGCACGTGGCTCGACGTCGGCCTCTGGAAGGCGGCAAACCGAACCGCCGCCGAGTGAGTCGGTTGGACAGTGGTCTACGTCGCCGGTGCCGTTCCCGACGGCCGTCAAACCATTGATCCAGCAGAAAAATCGCCGCCCACCGGCACAAGTGCGTTGGACACCGGGTGACTTGTTTCACGTCGCCCGTCCAACACACAAGCCGTTCGTACCGGGAGCCGAAGGTCGGGCGTGAGGATGGGGCGAGAAGTCATAGGTCTATTCCTATCCTCTCCTGCCGACAATGTCAAGGCCAGCCCTACAGGGCCAGGGTCACCAGCGGCTCGACCGGCTCGCCCCGCCGCGCCGCCCGAAGCGGTGCGGTGTCGGTATAGACCCGCTCCTCCAGGATCTTGCCGTCGTGCAGCCGGAACTTGTCGACGCCGCGCGTGTCGAGGCGCCGTCCGCTGACAATCCGCGTCGTCTGCCATTCCACGACGACCACGTCGCCACGCGCCGCCCAGTCGAGAAGCTGCCAGACGAGATCGGGCGCCGCTGCCGCGACAAAATCGGTCAGCCGCCCGAACTCCTTGCCGGCCACCGGCCGGTCGTAGAGCGGCGAGTGCAGCACGCCATCGGCATGCCACAGCGCTAGAAAGGCCTCGCCGTCGCGCGACGCCTACGCGGTCGCGAACTTCGTCACGAATTCCTGCACATCGTCGTTGGTCATCGCCATCCTCCTTCGATGGCGTCGAAGCTAGGCGGCGACGCCCCTTCGGTCTGGCGGAGTCCGGACTCTACGTCCGCGAACGCGAAACCTGCCTACTTCACCATCGTCTCGCTGGCGACGCGGATGCGCCCGCTGCGCCGCGCCTTGTCGAGCGCCTCGTAGTCCTTGTCGGTCTGCCTCGCATAGGCCAGAGCGAACTTGGCGATGGCCTCGTCCAGTTCGTCGCCGTTGCCGCAATAGCCCGCGATCATCGCCGGATCGCCGGACTTGGCATGCGCCAGCGCCAGAGCCCAGCCGCACAGGGTGCAATATTCCTCGAATGTCTCCAGCTGCCCGACATCGCCCTCGTTGAACGTAGCGCTGCCCTTCATGTCGGCGAGTTGGCGGACGTAGAAGTGATGGCCAAGCGCATCGCCCCATCCGAGGAAGATATCGGGCGCGCCCTGGGTCAGGCGCTGGCCGACCACCACGCGCCGTCCATGGCCCTCGAACGGCAACATACCTTCGACATAGGGCGCCAGCACGGAAGCCTGCGCCTGCTTGACCTGGAGGAACAGCGGATCGTCGTTGTCGATGCCCTGGAGCAGAAGCACCCAGCAGCCGGTGCCGACGCTGCCGACACCCACGACCTTGCGCGCCGAGTCGACGAGGCGATAGCGCGACAGCAGCTTGCGCCGGTCGTACGACAGCGACTCGATGTACGCGCGCAGCATGAGGTCGAGGGCCTCGTTGATCGGCATGCCGTTCTCGAGGTGCGTTTCGCGCACGATCAGCGGCACTTCCTCGATGATGCGATGCTCGCCATCGACCCGCTCGGTCAGCTTGTCGAGCACCTGCACATGGCCCTTCTCGCGGGCCTTGGCCGTGATGCGCTCGGCCCGCTTGCGTGCCTTGGCGGAGAGGGTATCCATCACCGCACGGTCGTCGATGCGGTTGTACCAGACCTCGAGATAGCCCATCTCGGCGAAGCGGCGGATACGCTTGCGGTAGGAGCGCGAGATCGCGCGCGCCGCATCGGCGGCCTTGTCCCTGTCGCCGCCCATGAAGCGCACCGCCACGGCGGCACTCGCGGCCAGCCGCTTGAGGTCCCACTCCCACGGGCCCGGGTGAACTTCGTCGAAATCGTTGATCGCGAAGACGAGGTTGCGCTCGGCCGACGCGAAGACGCCGAAATTGGCGACGTGCATGTCGCCGCAGGCATTGACGAACAGCCCGGTGACCGGGGTTTCGGAAAGATCGGCCGCCATGACCGCGGCCGAGCCGCGCAGGAAGGCGAACGGCGAGGCCAGCATACGGGCAAAGCGCACCGGCACCAGCTTCTGGACGCGGGCGACATTCTGCTGCTCGAGAATGCCGATGGGGTCAGGCCGATCGGGATTCTTGTCGAAGCGGGCGTGCTCGGCCCGCGGCACCCGGTCGCGCAGCGATTTGCCGAAGGCCAGACGCTCCCGTACCGACAGCCGCCTGTCCGTGAAGGTCGCCAGCATGGCGAGATCGTCTTTGGCTTCCCCCAGATGCCGCAGATGTGCCTTGTCCTCGCTAAGTCGCTTGATGGTGGCCATTGTCCGATTCCCCCTGTCCGGCGCCATTTTAGCGGCTTCCGCCGCGCGAGGATGCGGCGAAAACGCCCGCGATACCGTCCAGGTCGGCCAACCCTGCGAGGTTTTTCCTCTCTCTTCTATCATTGGACCCGATGCAACCTGTGAGCGTGCGCAGCGTTGAACTGACCACTGACGATGTCTCCCTTGATCGGCTCCGAGCCGATACGACCAAAGAGGTACGAGAAGTGAACATCAGTCGAGTAATGCTGGCCGCTGCCTTCGCCTTCCCGGGCTCTGCCGCGGAGGCCAGGGAACTCCGTTCTTCGGACGTCTTGGCCCTCGATTCTCCAGCCGTGCAGGCCGTTGCCCATATGGACAAGCTCGTCCGCGAGCGTACGGGCAACAGACTGAGCATCGGCATGCTGGGAGAGAACGACGCCGACTCGGAGAACTTCACGGTCGGCGAAGTCAGGAACGGCACGCTGGACATGGCGCGCATAAACCTGGCGGTTTTCAACGCCACCGTGCCGTCCACCGTCGTTCTTTCCCTGCCGTATCTCTTCAAGTCGACGGCCCACATGAGACGCGTGCTCGACGGCCCGGTCGGCGACCGGATTCTGGCCGATCTCGAAAGCCAGGGGCTCGTCGGCCTGTGCTTCTACGACGCCGGCGCCCGTTCGTTCTACAGCTCGAAAAAGCCGATCCGGACCGCGGCCGACATGAAGGGCATGAAAGTCCGCGTGCAGCAGGGAGACATTGCGGCGGCGATGGTGCGGGCGCTCGGTGCCACGGCGATGCCAATGTCCTACCAGCAGGGTTACGACGCGCTGAAGGTGGGTCTGGTCGACGCGGCAGTAAACAACATGCAATTCTATTCTTCTTCCGGTCACTTCAAGGTGGCGAAGTACTACAGCCCGACCGAGCACTCGATGGCGCCCGGCGTCCTCGTCTTCTCCAAGCTGGCCTGGAACACCTTGTCCGTGGACGACCAGACGGCAATTCGAGCAGCGGCGAAGGAATCCGTGCCGTACATGCGCAAGCTGTGGGAGGTTTCGGAGGCTTCCATGCGCAAGTTTGCCGAGGCCGGCGGTACCCGGATCATCGACAATATCGACACGAAATCCTTTGCCGACGCGCTGTTGCCGCTTCATGCGGTGCTCGTGACGGACGACCGCTTGCGCGGAATCGTCGCCGCAATCCAGGCGACCGACTGACATCGACCGCCTGTCGCGGCGAAATCGGCCGAGGCGGGCCACTGCCCTCAGACGAACCTGTGCTGGCTGCGCTCGCGCCTGGCGAGCTTCGGCACCGCCTGGCCCACGATCAGCGTCTTGAAGTGCTTGCTCTGCTGGTGCTCGGCGAACGCGGCCTCGTCGTCGAAGACTTCGTAGAAGAAGAACTTCGTCGGCTCGGTGAGCGACTGATGAATCTGGAAGGCCTTTACGCCCGGTTCGCGCTGCGCCTGCGGCAGGAACTTCCCGATGATGCCGACCAACGAGTCGACTTCCTCGGGCCTGGCTTCCCAGAATGCGGTGACGACCAGACCATTCTTGATCCCGTTCAAATCGGCCATGTGATTCTCCCTTGGTATGAGGAGCGATCACGATAGTCGGCGCATCCCGTCCGACGTTTCGGCGCGGATCGAAGCGATCAGGACCTGCGTCGGGAAAGCGACACCAGCCTCCAGCCCATGACGGCGGCCATCAGCGCCACCAAAACGAAACCGAGCGGCACCCAGAAGGCGGCACTGGCGATGCCGCCGGTCGTCAGCCCGCCCGAGAGGCCGGCCACGTTGGCGACGATGCCGGAGGCGGCGGCGCCCAGCGCAAAGCCGGTCTGTTGCACGGTCGCCACGGAGCCCGACGCGAGGTCCCGCTCGCCGGCCTTCGCCCCGCTCATGATGCCCTGGACACCGAACACCCAGCAGACGCCAATGCCGAGGCCGGTCAGCACGATCAGCGGCGGCAGCACGGCCACCGGCTGCGCCGTCATGAACAGCGCGATGCCGGAAAGGCCCACGGCCATTGCAAGCGGCCCGGCCACCATCGTGCGATCCGACCAGCGGCTCGGCAGTCCGGCCACGGCGACGGCGGCCACGGTCCAGCCGAGCGAGGCGCCGGCCACGATGTAGCCGGCGGCCAGCGGGTCGAAGCCATGCAGTGCCTGCAGGAAGATAGGCACAAAGATCGAGAGGGGGCTGTAGGCGACGGAAACAAGCAGGCAGAACCACAAGGCAACGCCCGTCACCGCCCCCAATGAAAAGGCGTCGCTCGGAAACAGCGGCGAGGCCGACCGGCGATCGAGCGCCAGCATCGCCACGAGGGCCGCGACCGCGGCAACGAAGAGCCCGGCCTTGGCGACCGGCGTGCCGACGATACTTGCCGCCGACATCATCGCGATCGCGGCGCAAATCAGCACGACCCGGCCGATCGGCACGCGTCGCCCCTTGCCGTCGCGCCCGCCGCCGCTACCGCCACGCGCGCGCGGCAAGGAGCGCAGCGAAAAGATCGCCAGCACGACACCGGCGATCGTCACGGCATAGAACGAGCCGCGCCAGTTGCCCCAGGTCGCGAAGGTGCCGCCGACCAGTGGCCCGACCAGGATGGACAGGCTCCAGACGCCCGACAGCAGGGAGCCGACGCGCGACCACAGATGCTCGGGGAAGGCGTTGCCGACCAGCACATAGGCCATGGCCGACAGCACCCCGCCGCCGAACCCCTGGACGAAGCGGCCGGCGACGACGAAGCCCATCGACGGTGCCAGGGCGCAGACCAGCGCACCGGCACCGAACACCAGCGCGCCCACGGCAAAGGCGCTCCGGGCGCCGAACCGGGACGTCAGATGGCCGGTGCAGGTAGCGGCGACGATCGACGACGCAAGGAACGCCGTCGTCGACCAGCTCATCAGCGCGGCGCCGCCCACTTCCTCGACGATGCTCGGCAGCACCGTCGCCAGCATCATCACGTTCATGGAGTGCAGCAGCACGCCGCCCAGCAGCACCGCCAGCAGAGGCAGCCATTCGGGCTTGAGCAGGGCCGACCAGCGGACCTGGGACGCTTCCGGCGACATGCCACGAATGATCACGATCCCGCCGTCGCGGTCAAACCGGATGGAATCTTCTTCTCCCCCGTGCAAATGCGCGGGGGAGAAGAAGATTCTGATGTGACATTGACGTCCGAAAACCGCGAGCGTGGCCCGCGCGCGCGTGAGAAAATGGCTGCATGGAACTGCTCGACCGCAAGACCTACTACCGTGCCTTCCAGAGCCACGATGCGCGCTTCGATGGCCGTGTCTTCGTGGGCGTGACCTCGACCGGCATCTATTGCCGGCCGATCTGCCCGGCGCGCGCGCCAAAGTTCGAGAACTGCCGATTCTTCGCTTCCGCCGCGGCGGCGCAAGAAGCGGGCTTCCGGCCCTGCCTGCGCTGCCGGCCGGAGATCGCGCCGGATCTCGCCTTCTGGCGCGGCACGGCCAATACCGTGAGCCGCGCGCTGGCGCTGATCGCCGAGGGCGCACTGGACGAGGACGAAGCCGGCGTCGAAGCCCTGGCCGAACGGCTGGGCGTCGGCGGCCGGCAACTGCGCCGGCTGTTCGAGCAACACCTCGGCGCCTCGCCCATCGCGGTCGCCCAGACACGACGCGTGCTGTTCGCCAAGCAACTCCTGCACGACACGCGCCTGCCGATGGCCGAAGTGGCGATGTCGGCCGGCTTCGGCAGCGTGCGGCGCTTCAACGAGACCTTCCGCGACCTGTTCGACCGGCCGCCGAGCGCGTTGCGCCGCAAAGGCGGCATCGACACCTCGGCGCGGGACGGCGTGACGCTCCGCCTCGCCTACCGGCCGCCCTACGACTGGCCGGGCATGCTGGCCGCGCTCGCGGCGCGTGCCACGCCGGGCAACGAATGGATCGAAAGCGATGTCTGGCATCGACGGATCGAGCTCGCCGGCACCCACGGCACCGTGGCAGTCGCCCATCTGCCGGCACGCCATTCGGTGGCGGTCACCATTCGCTTCCCTTCGGTGAAGGCGCTGCCGGCGATCGTGGCGCGCATCCGGCGCGTGTTCGACCTCGGTGCCGACATCGCCACCATCGGAACTCACCTGGCGCGCGACCCCAGGCTCGCGCCGCTGGTCGCCCGGCGCCCCGGCCTGCGCGCGCCGGGAGACTGGGAACGCGAGACGATCATGTCGGGCATCGACGACGCCACACCGCGGGCGTGGCGTCCCTGGCACGCCTATGCCGTGCAACACCTCCGGATGGCGAGCCATGGCTGAGCCGCTCCAATTCCTCGTCGACCGTCTCGCGACTCCGATCGGCGAGCTGCTGATCGTGGCCGATCGCGCGGGAAATCTGCGCACCATCGACTGGACCGATCACGAGGCGCGCATGCGCCTGCTGCTCGACCGCCAGTACGGCAAGGGCGCCTACGCCATCGGCGCGGCGCGCGATCCGGGCGGGCTCACGCGGGCGATGCGGGCCTACTTCAAGGGCGACATCGCCGCCATCGACAGCCTGCCGGTCGAGACCGCCGGCACGCCATTCCAGCGGAGCGTGTGGCGGGCGCTGCGCCACATCAAGTCGGGCCGCACGATCAGCTATGCCGAGCTGGCGCGCCGCATCGGCAAACCCAAGGCCGTCCGCGCCGCCGGTCTCGCCAACGGCCAGAACCCGATCAGCATCGTCGTGCCCTGCCATCGCGTGATCGGCTCGGACGGCAGCCTCACCGGCTACGGCGGCGGCCTGCCGCGCAAGCAGTGGCTGCTCGAGCACGAAGGCGTGCTGACGCGTTAACTCAAAGCTGGGAGCTGGAGGTCGATTCCCTTGTAGAGCGCGGCGCTATAGATGCCGTGGGCGCGAACGCCCTTGATCGATTTCTTGGCCACCAGGAACAGCCGCTAATGGGCGGACGGGATCATCAGCGTTCCCTCCGCCGGTGTTGGCCCGGCTATGAGGGAAGCCTAGCCGAATAACGGCCTGGTGATCATCCTCATATTGACGTTCCTAACTCTTGCCCATAACAGCGGATCATGCCGATCCACTTTACGATCGATCACAAGGCCCGCCTCGTCGATGCCAGGTTCGATGGGCTCCTCGTCCTGAAGGACGTCGAGGATTTCTGCGACGCCGTCGTCGGCCAAGGCGGCCTGCCTTATCGCAAGCTGATCGATGGCCGTACGGGCATCGGCAAATACGACGACAAGGATGTCATGGCGATGGGCGCCCGCCTTGCCGCCTATGCCACGATGGGCCCGCGCGGGGCGTTGGCCGTTGTGCCCGCGGAAGATGCCTCGCTTGAGCTCATGGACCGGCTCATGAACCTCGGCAAGGAGGGACGGCCGGCAAAGGCCTTCCGTTCGATCGACGAAGCCCGCACGTGGCTTCTGGCCCAGCCCGAGGTTTGAAAAACTACGCCAGCACGTTGCGGCGCTTCAGCCGCAGCAGCGAGGCCGGCGCCCGGCCATCCTCGGTTGGCTGATAGACGGTGCTGAACAGGCTCCGCGCCCTGGCGAGCGCCTCGCCGAAGCCCCTCTGTTCGCTCTCGAAGGCATCGAAGCCGCAGCGCAGCATGAAGGCCGTCTGGTCCTGCAGGACGGCGCCGGTCGCACGCAGTTCGCTCTGGTAGGCGAACCTGCCGCGCAGCAGGCGTGCCTGGCTATAGGCGCGGCCGTCGCTGAACTTGGGAAAATGCAGCGTCACGAGATCGAGTCGCGAGATGTCAGGTGCCAGCGTCTCGACCGGGTCCGTGTTGGCCAGCGCCACGCCGACCGGCCCGCGTCGGGCGAGCAGTGCCGCCCGCGCCTCGCGCCAGCGCGCAAAGCTTACCAGCACCATGCCGTCGGCCGGCACCGCGGCATCGTCGGCGAGCCGCAGCCACGGGTCCTCGACGACGAGGGCTTCGGATGTCCCTTCCCTATAGAGCGGCATACATGCGGTCCTTGAAGGGCTCGGCGCCGATGCGCCTGTAAGTGTCGACGAAGCGTTCGCCGTCGGCGCGCGCGTCGAGGTAGGTGCCGACCAGCGAGTCGACGGCCTCGACGACCTTGTCTTCCGTCACGGCGGGTCCAAGGATCGCACCGAGCGCCGTCTTGCCGAAGTCGACGTCGCCGCCCAGGCTGATCTGGTAGAGTTCGACCCCGTTCTTGTCGACGCCCAGGATGCCGATGTGGCCGACGTGATGATGGCCGCAGGCATTGATGCAGCCCGAGATCTTGATCTTGAGGTCGCCGATGTCGTGCTGGCGCGCCAGGCTCGCGAAATGGCTGGAGATGCGCTGCGCCAACGGGATCGAGCGAGCGTTGGCAAGCGCGCAATAGTCGAGGCCCGGGCAGGCGATGATGTCGGTGATCTTGCCGACGTTTGCCTCGGCAAAGCCGAGCCGACCCAGCGCCACGTACACCGCCGGCAGGTCCTCCACGGCGACATGCGGCAGGATCAAATTCTGCTCGTGGCTGACCCGGAGCTCGGCCTGGCTGAATGCCTCGGCGATGTCGGCCATACCCTCCATCTGCACGGCGCTGGCATCGCCCGGCGGCGCACCGGCGGGTTTCAGCGACGCGGTCACGATGGCGTAGCCTTTTGCGCGATGCGGCGCGACGTTCGACTTCAGCCACAGCGCGAAGTCGCGATCCACCAGCTTCAGCGCCTCCACGGCACCCACTCTTTCCGGCCGCGGCGGCAGCTCGGGCGGCGCGAACTGGCGCGCGATCGCCTCGATGGTTTCGTTATCGAGGCCGAGCAGGCCGTCGCGGGTCTCGGCGTATTCCGCCTCGACGTCGGCGCGCATCTTCTCGACACCGACCTCGTGCACCAGGATCTTGATTCTGGCCTTGTAGAGATTGTCGCGCCGGCCATAGCGGTTGTAGACGCGCAGCGTCGCCTCGAGATAGGCCAGCAGCTCGTTCTTGGGCAGGAACTCGCGCAGCGTCTTGCCGATCATCGGCGTGCGGCCGAGGCCACCGCCCACGATCACCTCGAAGCCGACCTCGCCCTCTTCGTTGCGCCATAGGCGAAGCCCGATGTCGTGCACGCGCACGGCAGCGCGGTCGTTGGGCGAGCCGGTGATGGCGATCTTGAACTTGCGCGGCAGGAAGGTGAATTCGGGATGGAGCGTCGACCACTGGCGCACGATCTCGGCCCAGATGCGCGGATCCTCGATCTCGTCGGCGGCGGCGCCGGCAAAATGATCGGCGGTGACGTTGCGGATGCAGTTGCCGCTTGTTTGCAGCGCATGCATGTCGACTTCGGCCAGCGCTGCCAGCGCGTCGGGCGCGTCCTCAAGCTTGATCCAGTTGAGTTGCAGGTTCTGCCGGGTGGTGAAATGGCCGTAGCCGCGGTCGTACTTGCGCGAGATGTCGGCGAGCTTGCGCAACTGGCGCGACGACAGCGTGCCATAGGGAATGGCGATCCGCAGCATGTAGGCATGGAGCTGCAGGTAGAGGCCATTATGGAGACGCAGCGGCTTGAATTGCTCCTCGGTCAGCTCGCCCGCGATCCGGCGGCGCACCTGGTCGCGGAACTGGTCGACGCGCTCGGAGACGAGCGAGCGGTCGTAGTCGTCGTAACGGTAAAAATGGGTGTCAGGCATAACGCACCGCATCGGCGGCGATGGCGTCGAAGGTGAGCCCCGAGGCCCGGATCTTTTCCCGCAGCGACAGCGGCTCCAGCGTGCCGTCGTCGTCCTCGGTCACCGCCACGAGGAACGGATCGACCACCGTAAAAGCCTCGGCCTGGGCACGCAGCAGCAGGATCTCGCTGGAGCGGCTATCGCGGGCGATGGCGGCGCGGTCGAGCCGTGTGGTCCACTCGCCGGCATCGTCGAGCCAGACGACCACCCCGTCCGCAAGACGGTTGGCGCTGGCGACCTGGAGGTCGCCGCTCAGATTCTTGGCCATCAGGATACCTCTGCGAGGAGCGGTTGGCCGGCCGCGGTCGCGAGACCCGCGACCTCGCCGACGACGATGAGACTGGGACCGGCGTCGCGACGGGTGTGGCTGGCGGCAAGCCGCGCCAGATCGGCGAGCCGGCCGACGGAAACCCGCTCGTCGGGTCGCGTGCCGTTCTCGACGATGGCGACCGGCGTAGCGGGATCCGTACCGGCGTCCAGCAGACGGTCGCGCACGGCCGCCGCTTCCGTGGCGCCCATGTAGATCGCGATTGTGTGGCCACTCGCAGCGAGAGCCGGCCAGGTGGCGTCGCGACCCTCGGCACCATGACCGGTCACGAAGGTGACGGCCGAGGCGAAGCGGCGGTGCGTCAGCGGAATGCCGGCGGAGGCCGCACAGCCCAGGGCCGCGGTGATGCCAGGGACGATCGACACCGGCAGACCGGCAGCGCGCAGCGCCTCGACCTCCTCGCCGCCGCGCCCGAAGATGAAGGGGTCGCCCGCCTTCAGGCGCACGACGGTCTGGCCGGCCTGCACCCGGCGCACCAGCTCGGCCTCGATGTCGGCCTGCGCCCAACCGGTTTGGCCTTTGCGCTTCCCGACCGACACAAGTTCGGCGTCGCGGCGCGCGCGGCCGAGGATGGCGGCCGGCACCAGCTCGTCGTGCAGGATGGCATCGGCTTCCTGCAGGAGTTGCGCGGCGCGGAGCGTCAGCAGATCGGGATCGCCGGGGCCCGCGCCCACGATATGGGCGATGCCCACCGGAGACATCCGGCGGCGGCCGGCGTCGAGTTCGCCCAGCGCCACGCGCCGCGCGCCGGCTTCGTCGCCGGCAAGCGCCAGCCGGGCCGCCGGCCCTTCGACCAGCCGGCGCCAGAAGCCGCGCCGCTGGGCCATGTCGGGGATCAGGGCGTTGGCCTGGGCGCGAAAAGTCTTTGCCAGCTTCGCCAGTGCCCCGATCCGTTCGGGCAGCGCCGCCTCGATGCGGCCGCGCAATACGCTGGCCAGCGTGGGCGAGGCGCCGCCAGTCGAGATCGCGACCACGACGCCGTCGCGATCGACGATCGCGGGCAGGATGAAGTCGCAGAGCGCCGGCCGGTCGGCCACGTTCACCGGCACGCCGGCGGCCTTGGCAATGCGCTGCAGGGCCGTGTCGCCGTCGAGCGTGCCGGTGGCGATGAAGGCAGCCGCAGCGCCGCGAAAATCGGCCGCCGTGGCGGTGGCGGCGAGCCGCACCACGTCGGCGCCGGCCGAGCGTGCGGTCTCAGCGCGACGGTCGGCGGCCAGCCCCTCGCCCGCCACGACCACCTTGCGGCCAGCGAGGTCGAAGAACATCGGCAGGTGCTTCATGAGACGGCGGCCCGCAGCACGACGTTGAAGGCCAGCATGGCGGCGGCCTGGGAGATCGACAGGACCCAGAGGATGGCCTCGGGCTTGCGAAGGAACTTGGACATGCGGGCACCCGCGTTCGGTGGACTATTGATCTGGCGATGTTTCGCACGTCCGCCATGACTTGAATTACCGAAGGTTTCCCGCAACGGAGCATTTCCTGCTGCCTGTCCGGCCGGGAAGGAAATTTTTGCTCCCCTTGACCACCCCTTGACCTTGGGCCGGCCGTTCCTAAATCCCTATTGTCGCCCGTGCCCATGCCAGGGCGGGCGGCATCACACCATCGCTCACTGGAGGATGTTCATGCGTACCATCGATTATTCCCCGTTTTATCGTGCCACCGTCGGCTTCGACCGGGTCTTCAACCTGCTCGATTCGGTGGCCGGGCAAGCCAGCACCAACGGCTACCCTCCGTACAACATCGAGAAGTCCGGCGATAACGACTACCGCATCGTGATGGCGGTGGCGGGCTTCGCCGAGGCCGAGCTCAACGTGACCCAGAAGGAGAACGAGCTCCTGGTCGCCGGCCAGACGGCGGCCAACGGCCAGGACGAGAAGCAGTATCTCTATCGCGGCATCGCCGGGCGCAATTTCGAGCGCCGCTTCCAGCTCGCCGACCATGTGAAGGTCGTGGGCGCCAAGCTTGCCAACGGCCTGCTGACGATCGAGCTGCAGCGCGAGATCCCGGAAGAGAAGAAGGCCCGCGCGATCCCCGTCGTGGCCAACGCCCAGCCGGCGCTGACGCACTAACTGTCATCGAGGGGGCGCCGCGGGAGACCGCGGCGCCCTTTCTCTACGCCGACGGCAGGAAGACCACCGACGGCTCGACCTCGACGAGGAATTCCTCGCGCGCCAGGCCCGACACGCCGATCCAGGTCGAACACGGCAGGTTGTCGCCGAACGCCGCCTTGAGCGCCGATGCGATCGCCTTGCCTTCCTTCATGTGGCTTTGCTTGATGAAAAGCGTGAAGGCGCCGACCTGATCGAGGCTCGCGCCGACGGTGCTGAGCGCCGCCCCGACATTCTCCAGGCTTTTCGCGAGCTGCCGGCCGATATCGCCCGGACCGACGATCTTGCCGTCGGCATCCCAGGCAACCTGGCCAGCCACGTGCACGGACCGGCCAAACGGCGTGCGGACCACCGTGACCTGCGCGAAACCGTAGCCGCGGCTGTCGAAGAGTCCGGCTGGCACATGCAGCGATCGGGTCATGGGCCTACTTCTTGGCGTACTTGCCGGTGAGCTGCGGCGTGTGCGGCCCCTCGCCGCCCTTGTCCTTGTGCTGCGAGCGCGTGGTGCGGGCCCAGGTGCGCTTGAGCTCGTCCTTCACGTTGAACTTGAGCGTGCCCACCTTCTCGATGGTGAGCTCGATCTTGTCGCCGTCCATGAACGAGTTCAGCCCGCGGTGATTGGTGCCGGTGGCGACGATGTCGCAGGGCTCCAGCGTGTGGATCGAGCTCAGCCACTCGATGCAGCGCGGGATCTGGTGCGCCATGTCGTCGGTGTTGAACTTCTGCATCACCACACCGTTGTTCTTGAGCTCAATGCCGAGCCTCTGCGGATCGGCGATCTCATCGGCGGTCACCAACCACGGCCCGATCGGCGCGAAGGTGGCGCGCGACTTCATCTGGAAGAAGACGTTGCCCGGCGGCGGCAGGCCGCGGGCCGAGCCGTCGATGAAGCAGGTGTAGCCGAAGATGTACTGCTTGTAGTCGGCGGCCTTCACGTTGGAGGCGCGCTTGCCGATCACCAGCGCGAGTTCGGCCTCGCCCTCGAAGATGCTGGCCGGCACGTCGGGCAGCACCATGGTGTCGCCGTCGCCGATCACCGCCGTCGCGGCCTTATGGAAGCAGTTGATGGCGGGCTTCTCCGGCAGGGTGCCGTCTTCCATGTAGTTGACCGCCATGCAGTCGATGTTGCCGGGACGCGGCACCGGCGGACGGAGCCGCACGCTGGCAAGCGGCACGCCTTTGCCGTCAGCGGCGGCCTTCTCCAGCTTGCCCTTGTAGCTGTCCCATTCGGCGATGACGCCGACGATCAGGTCGCGGGTGTCGCGATGTGGCACGCCCTTGGCTGCGTCGGTGACGTCGACGACCTGGTCGCCCTTGATGACGCCCAGGCGAAAGTCGTTGAAATAGCAAAGCTTCACTTCTTCTCTCCCTCTTCGAGTACTGCCTTGGCGACGCCCGCCGCCGACATGGCGGTCGGCCAGCCGGAATAGAACGCCATATGCGTGATGACCTCGACGATCTCGTCCTTGGTCACGCCGTTGTCGATCGCGCGCGCGACATGGCCCTTGAGCTGCTCGGTGCGGTTCATGGCGACGAGCGCCGCGCAGGTGATCAGGCTGCGGTCACGCTTGGAAAGGCCGGGCCTCTCCCAGACGTCGCCATAGACGACCTTCTCGGTAAGATCGATCAGCTTGGGCACGAACGACCGCACGGCGTCACGGGCGGGGTTCGCGGTAGGTGGCTTGGACATCTTCTTTCCTTTCAGGGTCAGGGGCTGGCGTGGCCGAGGAAACGTTCCGGCGGGCGCTCGCCCCATTGCGACTGGAAACCTTCCTCGGCGCTCAGCAGATGGCCGCCGTTCGAGGCATTCAGGCGGTCGGTGTCGGCCCAGCGCTCATGCACGCGACCCCACGGATCGCACCAATAATCGTAGACCTGGCTGCCAAGCAGATGGCGGCCGATGCCCCACATGTGGTCGTACTTGCCCAGCCGCTTGATGTACTCGTGATCCTGGAAGACGCAGTCGATGTCCTGCACCTCGTAGGAGACGTGGTTCAACCCGGCCCGGGCGTTGTGGTTGCAGAAGAAGACGTGATGATCGACATATTCGGCGCCGCGGTCGAGCCGGTTGAACGAGCCGATGATGTTTTCCTTGTCGCCGGCATAGACGTCGTCGGAGCGGATCATGCCCAGCGTCTCACGGAACCACGCCACGGTCTCCTTCACCTTGGGCGTGGACAGAACACCGTGCCCGATCCGCTGCACCGATGTCGGAGACTTGGACAGCCGCATCAGCTTGCCGGCCCGGCGCACGGGCTCACGCGCGCTGTTCAGCTCGTCGCGTGCGATCTTGACCGCCGTCACGCGCTTCTGCCCGGCGATGACCTCGATCTGGTAGCCGTTGGGCTCGCGCAGTCGCACGCGCTTGCCGCCGCCAGGCTCGTCGATGGTCTCGATGCCCGAGGCGCCAGGCAGCTTGGCCAGACGCTTCAGATCGTCCTCGTCCGCCGCGTGATAGGCGAAGCCGATGAACTTCGTGCCGCCCTTCTGCGTGACATGCAGGTGATGATGCCCGTCGGTGCCGCGCATATAAAGCGCGTCGGGCGTGCGCTCGGCCCGCACCAGGCCGAAATGGGTGAGGAACTCCTCCATCTCGTCGAGGTCGGGTGCTTCCATGCGCGGGAAGGCAAATTCAGCAACCTTGATCGCTACCATGACGTCCCTCCGGAAATCTGTTCGATGCGTTAGTTCTTCGCCTGTTGAATGGCCCGCCATACGTTCTGTGCGGTCGCCGGCATCGCCACGTCCGTGACGCCGAGCGGCGCCACGGCATCCAGCACGGCGTTCATCACGGCGGGCATCGCGCCCACCGTGCCCGCCTCGCCCGCGCCCTTGGCGCCCAGCGGATTGTATTTGGTCGGCACCGGGTTGCTCTTGACCTCCATGCTGCACATCGTGTCGGCGCGCGGCATGGTGTAGTCGAGGAAGCTCGCGGTCAGGAGCTGGCCGCTCTCGCGGTCCCACACGACCTGTTCGCCCAGGATCTGGCCGACGCCCTGGGCGACGCCGCCATGGATCTGGCCTTTCAAGCCCATCGGATTCATCACCGTGCCGACGTCGTCGACCACGGCGTAGCGCTCGAGCCTGACCTCGCCTGTGTCGGGATCGACCTCGACCTCGCAGATGTGGCAGCCGTTGGGATAGGTGTCCTTCTCGCCGAGGAAAGTCGCGTTCTCGTAGAGGCCGCCCTCGAAACCCTTGGGCAGCTTGGCAGGATTGAAGGCGGCCATGGCGACCTGCTTCAGCGATACGCTCTTGTCGGTGCCGGCGATCTTGAAGGTGCCGTCGGCGAACTGGATGTCCTGCTCGCCCGCTTCCAGAAGATGCCCCGCGATACGCTTGCCCTTGGCGATCACCTTCTCGGCGGCGCCGTAGAGCGCCGAGCCGCCCAGCACCGTCGAGCGCGAGCCGTTGGTGCCCATGCCGAAGGCGACGCGATCGGTGTCGCCGTCGATGAACTGCACGTCGCCAGGGTCGATGCCGAGCCGCTCGTTCAGGATCTGCTTGAACATGGTCTCGTGGCCCTGGCCCTGGTTCTTGGTGCCCATGAGCAATGCGGCCGTGCCGCTCGGGTTGAAACGGATCTCGGCATATTCCGGCTGCGCCGTGCCGGCGGCCTGTTCGATGGCATTGACGATGCCGAGGCCGCGCAGTTTGCCGCGCTTCTTCGACTCCTCGGCCCGCGCCGCGTAACCCGCCACGTCGGCAAGCTTGATCGCCATATCCATGTTCTTCTCGAACTCGCCGCAGTCGTAGAACGGCCCGACCGGGCTCTGGTACGGCAGGGACGCTTCCGACAGCATGTTCTGGCGCCGCAGCTCGACGCGATCGACCCCCAGCTCGCGGGCCGCGTCGTCGATCAGGCGTTCAATCAGATAGATCGCTTCCGGTCGCCCGGCGCCACGGTAGGGCGCGGTCGGGTTGGTGTTGGAGAGCACGCCGACCACGTTGATGTAGGCCTTGGGAATCAGATAGACGCCCAACACCGTGCCGATCATGCCGAACGGCGACAGCAGGTTGCGGTCCGAGCCCACGTAGGCACCGATGTTGGCCAGCATGTCGAGGCGGAGCGCCACGAACTTGTTGTCCTTGTCGAGCGCCAGCTCGATCTCGCCGATGTTATCGCGGCCATGCTCGTCGGCCATCACCGCTTCGGAGCGCTCGCAGGTCCACTTCACCGGACGCAGCAGCTTGCGCGCCGCCCATAGCGTCAGCCGATGCTCGATGTACTGCCAGCCCTTGGTGCCGAAGCCGCCGCCGACATCGCCCGCGATCACCCGCATCTTGCTTTCGGGCACCTTGAAGACGTTCTGCGCCAGCATGTTGCGCACGCGGTGGGGATACTGGACGTCGGCATGGAGTGTCATGCGATCCTCGCCGGGATCGTAGACGCCCAGCGTTCCGCGCGGTTCCATATATTGGGCGTGCACGCGCGTGATCTCGTAGCGCCGCTTGATGACCCTGGCCGCGCCCTTGATCGCCTCGTCGGTCGCGGCCTTGTTGCCGCGCTCGGTAAAGCAGGAAATGTTGTCGGGACAGTCGTCCCATACCGCCGCGGCGCCCGGCTTAACCGTGTCGGCGGTCGAGGTCACGGATTTCAAGGCTTCGTACTCGATATTGACCAGGTCGACGGCATCCTTGGCTTCGGCCAGCGACTCGGCGATCACCATCACCACCGGATCGCCGACATAGCGCACGCGGTCGACGACGAGCGGCGGCCGCTGCGGGGCGTACATCGGTTTCCCGTCGGGCCGCTTGCGCGGCATGTTGGCCTTGGGCATGCCGAGCCCGTCGGCCACGACATCGTGGCCGGTGTAGACCGCCAGCACCCCAGGTGACTTGCGCGCTTCCTCGACGTCGATCGACTTGATCAGCGCATGGGCATGCGGCGAGCGCACGAACACCGCATGGGCCTGCCCCGGCAGGTTGACGTCGTTGATGTAGCGGCCCTGTCCGCGCAGCAGGCGCGGATCCTCGAACCGCAGCACCGGCTGGCCGATTCCATACTTACTCATGACGTCCTCACTCCTCGTGACGAATCGACCAACTCTACGTCTTCTTGCGCTTTTCGCCGCGCGGGGCGCGGGCATTCATCGTGAGGCCCGGCACTTCCGACGCCGCCTGCTCGACCGTGGTGCGGATGTGCTTTTCGATCAGGTCGCAGGCGAGGCCCGCGTCGCGCGCCAGCACGGCGTCGCGCAGCTCCAGATGCTCGTTCCGCCGCCGCGAGCGGGCATGGATCATCGTCAGCCAGTGATAGCGCCGGGCTTGATCGAACAGCTCGCTGCGGAAATGCAGCGACCATGGCGAGGTGCAGGTCGCCACCAGGGAATCGTGGAAGCGCTTGTGGCGCTTGCCCCATTCGCGCTTGACGCCGACCGGATCGTCCGGCTTCGGCGCGGCCAGCTTGGCGAGAAGGAAGTACGAGCTCACGATCTCGGCTTCCCAGGCATCGGTGCCGTGGCGGATCGCATCGGCCAGCGTCGTGGTCTCGAGATAGACCCTCAATTCCGACAGATCGAGGAAGTCGGCCAGCGAGATCGGCGCCACCTGGAAGCCGCGGCCGGCCTCGGTCCGCGCCAGCCCTTCCGACACCAGGTGCGACAGCGCCTCGCGGAGCGTGCCGACACTGGTGCCGTAGCGCTGCCTGAGCTCGCCGAAGCGCAGCCTCTGGTCGGGCTTCAGCACGCAGCACAGGATGTCCTCGCGCATCTTGCGCAGGACGTCGAAAGTGGCCGCATCCTCCAGACTGACATCCTGGGGCGCGGTCGTGGCGGTCGCGCTCTCCCTGGAACCATCGAATGGCATTGTCAGGATCTTGCCCATTGCCTTGGTTTCCTCCGATCGGCGCGGATCGTGGGGCATGCTGCTCGGGCTGTAAACGGATTTTCGAAACTTTGGAGAATTTTGAATGTTCGACCGCAGCGCGGTATTGGTTACGCCCATCGTGACAGAGGACGGTAGGGCGGTTTCGTCCTATGGTCCGGCGCCAAAGACACGGGAGTTCGTTCAATGAAGAGCTACAAGGTCGTCGAATTCGGTCAGCCGCTGCAGAAGGTCGAGGAAGCCAATCCGGCGCCGCAGGGCGCCGAGGTCCTGGTGCGCGTCACCGCCGCCGGCGTCTGCCACAGCGACGTCCATCTGTGGGAAGGCTTCTTCGACATGGGCGGCGGCAACAAGGTGTCGACCCAGAAGACGATGAATCCGCCGCGCACCATGGGCCACGAGATCGTGGGCGAGGTCGTGGCGCTGGGCCCCGACGCCAAAGGCGCCAAGGTCGGCGACAAGGCGGTGGTCTATCCCTGGATCGGCTGCGGCAAGTGCTGGTACTGCACCACCGGCATCGAGCATCTCTGCCCGACTCCGCGGGCCTTGGGCGTCAACAACGACGGCGGCTATGCCGACCATGTGCTCGTGCCGGACGCGAAATATCTCTATCCCTACGGCAACCTGCCGGTCGAACTCGCCTGCCTCTATGCCTGCTCGGGCATCACCGCCTTCGGCGCGGTCAAGAAGGCGGTCGGCCACGATGCCGGCAAGCCGATCCTGGTGATCGGCGCCGGCGGCGTCGGCCTGATGGGCGTGCGCTTCGCCAAGTCGGTCCTCGGCCATGAGCCGATCGTGGCCGACATCGACGAGAACAAGCGCAAGCTGGCGCTCGAGAATGGCGCCGTCGCCGCCATCGACCCGCGCGACAAGGACGCGCGCAAGATCGTCCAGGAGCTGACCGGCGGCACCGGCGTGGGCGCGGCCATCGACTTCGTCGGCGCCGAAAGCACGGCGCAGTTCGGTCTGCGCGCACTCGGCCGTGGCGGGCGCTTGATCGTCGTCGGTCTCTTCGGTGGCAATTTCTCGATCCCGCTGCCGATGTTCGCCTTCACCGGCTGCCAGATCCTGGGCTCGGTCACCGGCAGCCCGGCCGAGATGAAGGAGATGATGGATCTCGTCACCGCCGGCAAGGTGACGCCGGTGCCGACGACCAGGCGCAAGCTCGACGAAGCCGACGCCACGCTCCAGGAATTGCGCAAGGGCCTGATCATGGGCCGCGCCGTTCTGGTTCCGTGAGTCAGGCTGGACGCGCCCTCGCCTACGCTTTCGACTCCGGAACGCTCGTTCGGAAACGAGCGTTCTTCCTGCGGGCCGAGGAATTGCCATTCAAGGAACTCGATGCCGAGCAATCCTTCCGGCCCGACTATCTGCGCCTGAAGCAAAGAGGATGGTCGGTCGTGCCGCGCCTGGAGGGTGGCGCCTACGAGCAGGGCCTCGTGCTGCTGACCAAGCACAAGGAAGAAAGTTTCGCCAACATCGCGCGCGGCTGGTCGTTGCTGGCCCCCGGCGGCCGGCTGGTCTGTGCCGGTGCCAACGACGATGGCGCGGCCAGCCTGGAGAAGCATGTCGGCAAGGCGTTCGGCCTCGCCGACAAGATTTCCAAGTTCCATTGCCGCGTCTTCTGGTTCGACAAGGGCACGCGTCTACCACCCGATTATTGGCGCGGCCTTGCCGGGCTGCAGCCGGTCGGCGCCGGCCCCTGGCTCAGCCAGCCGGGTATTTTCAGCTGGGATCGCATCGACGACGGCTCCGCGCTCCTCGCCAAGTATCTATCGAAAGACATCGCGGGCACGGTCGCCGATTTCGGCTGCGGCTGGGGCTACCTCTCGCGCTATCTCCTCGACCATTGCCCCGGCATCGCGCGGCTGGACATGATCGATGCCGAGCATCGCGCCACCGAGGCGGCGCGCGCGAACGTGGCGGATCCACGCGCCTCGGCGCATTGGCTGGATCTGATCGCCGAGGCCGCCCCCACGACCTACGACGCCATCGTCTGCAATCCGCCCTTCCACGCCGGGCGCGCCGCCGAGCCGGCGCTCGGCCAGGACTTCATCGTGGCCGCCGCCCGCGCCCTGAAACCGGGCGGCCGCTTCTATATGGTCGCCAACCGCGGCCTGCCCTACGAGCCGCTGCTGAAAGAACACTTCGCCTCGTTCGAGACCTTGGCCGATAATAACAAGTTCCGGGTGAGCCGCGCTATCCGCTGAACTGCCCGGCGATCAGGAATTCCCTGTTGCCCTCGGCGCCGGTGATCGGACTTTCCGTCACGCCCAGCACCCGCCAGCCCGGCTGTTCGGCCAGCCATGCCGTGATCGTGGCGCAGACTTCTTCGTGCAGCGCGGGATCGCGCACGATGCCGCCCTTGCCGACCCGGCCCTTGCCCACCTCGAACTGCGGTTTGATCAGCGCCACGAGATGCGCCCCCGAGGCCGCGAGCGCCAGCGCCGCCGGCAGCACGGTGCGCAGACCGATGAACGAGGCGTCGCAGACGACCAACTCCACCGGCTCGGGGATCAGCGCCCGCGTCACCTCGCGCATGTTGGTCTTCTCCAGCGACACCACGCGCGGATCGCTGCGCAGCTTCCAGGCGAGCTGGTTGGTGCCGACATCGACGGCATAGACCCTGGCCGCCCCGCGCTGCAGCAGGCAGTCGGTGAAACCGCCGGTCGATGAGCCGACGTCGAGCGCGAGGCGGCCTTCGACAGTTATGGCGAAATGATCGAGCGCCTTCTCGAGCTTCAGCCCACCGCGCGAGACATAGGGATGCGGCTGGCCACGGACTTCGAGCGCGGTGTCGGCACCGACGCCCTGCCCCGCTTTCTCCAGACGGCGTTCACCAGAGAAGACGAGCCCGGCCATGACGAGCCTCTGCGCCGCAGCGCGCGTTTCCGCCAGCCCGCGCTCGACCAGCGCCACATCAAGTCTTGTCTTGGTCGTCATGGTTCCCCTGCTAGCATGGCGGCCATGAGCATGAAACTTCTGGAGGGCGAACGCGCCCTGATCACCGGCTGTGCCGGCGGCATCGGCCGCGGCATCGTAAAAGCCCTTCTCGCCGAAGGTGCCACCGTCCTGGGCAGCGACATCGCCGCGCCGCCCGCCGGCGATGGCGCCGATTTCCTCGCCGCCGATTTGTCCAAGCGCGACGGCTGGAAGGGTCTGCTCGATGGCGCCGTGAAAAAACTCGGCACCATCTCGCTGTTCGTCCATGCCGCGAGCCCGCGCCGTCTCGAAGTCGATACGCCCTTGTCGGTGAGCGAGGAGACATGGGACCAGATGGTCGACATCAACCTGCGCTCCGGCTTCTTCCTCGCCCGCGAGGTCGGCCGCCACATGCGCGACAACAGGATCAAGGGCCGCATGCTGCTGATCACCTCGCAGCATCGCGACACGACCCGCAATCTCCCCCACTACAGCAGGGCAATCGCATATGATTTTATCCCCGTCGTCCTGAGCGGAGCCGGCCGAAGGGCGGCGCAGTCGAAGGACCTCTTTTCCGCAGTCCATCGAACGGAAAAGAGGTCCTTCGACTACG